>Ga0209062_1000083_pt1 | contig 356103 bp, 316 predicted proteins | sample Coa_R2_2_FD_187158 | JGI IMG/M metagenome (GOLD analysis project Ga0209062, IMG submission 187158) | Surface soil microbial communities from Centralia Pennsylvania, which are recovering from an underground coalmine fire - Coalmine... | ecosystem: Environmental > Terrestrial > Soil >...
CGAATCACGGCTTTGACGAGGAATAGTCACACTTCGGCCCAGCTTTATGGGCTTTCAAGAACTGGTTAAGTTTCTAGTGCGGCTTTGAATTTGATGTTTCTACGAACGACTCGCCGTGATGCTGGTGGGAACGTCAAATCCGCTGCACTGGCTGCACTGGGTGACCCGTCAGGGAACAGGGGCTTCATGCCAACCATCGCTCTCGTTGACGACGACCGCAACATCCTGACCTCAGTCTCGATCGCACTCGAGGCCGAGGGCTATCGCATCATGACTTACACCGACGGCGCCTCGGCGCTCGACGGCTTCAAGTCGAGCCCGCCGGACCTCGCGATCCTCGATATCAAGATGCCGCGCATGGACGGCATGGAGACGCTGCGGCGGCTGCGTCAGAAATCCGATATGCCGGTGATCTTCCTCACCTCCAAGGACGAGGAGATCGACGAGCTGTTCGGGCTCAAGATGGGCGCCGACGATTTCATCCGCAAACCGTTCTCGCAGCGGCTCCTGGTCGAGCGCGTCAAGGCGGTGCTGCGCCGCTCGACCCCGAAGGACGGCGCCGTTCCCAAGGAACCCGACACCAAGGTGCTGGAGCGTGGTCTTTTGCGCATGGATCCGGAACGGCACACCTGCACTTGGAAGAACGAGCCGGTGACGCTGACCGTCACCGAGTTTCTGATCTTGCAGGCGCTCGCGAGCCGCCCGGGTGTGGTCAAGAGCCGCAACGCCCTGATGGACGCGGCCTATGACGACCAGGTTTATGTCGATGACCGCACCATCGACAGCCACATCAAGCGATTGCGCAAGAAGTTCAAATCCACAGACGATGAGTTCGATATGATCGAAACGCTGTACGGCGTCGGCTATCGATTCAAGGAGATTTGAACGACTTCGCGGGGCGATGCCCAATCCTGCGGGCCGCGAGCCGGCGGCGTTGCGGGATTTTGGGCGCGAGCAACACAAGAGAGCCAAGCCTCGCGCCGGTGCCGCCGCGTCCGGCGCGCGTGATACATCGCGGCACCTTCTGGCATGGAGCCGGAGGCACACCCGCAATGTACGACTGTTGCGCCACTTCTCGGCTCGGCATTCCTGAGCTAGGCTTGGCGGTAGGTGGCGCGGGAACTCCAGGTCGGCGGCACTGGATTCTCGTCATAGAGGCACTGGCCGGAACCGGGAATATGCGACCCGGCAGACGGCCGCGTGCCGATCGGGCAATACGAGATCGATCAATCGAACGAACTCGATCAAATGAATATGCTTGATCGAACCATCGGCATCGAGGCGGCGAAGTCGCAGCCAAAGCGCGAGCCCGACGCCCCCGAGGTGGCGGCGCCGCGCGGCTTGCGCCGGCTTACGCTCCTGTTGCAGAGCGCTTGGCAATTCTCCGTCAGGCAGAGCTTCTCCAGCCTCACGCGGCGCATCATCTTCCTGAACGTCACCGGCCTGCTCGCCCTGGTGATCGGGATTCTCTACCTCTCGCAGTTCCGCGCCGGCCTGATCGATGCACGGGTGCAAAGCCTCTTGGTGCAAGGCGAGATCATCGCCGGGGCGATCGCCGCCTCCGCCACCGTCGACTCTGACGCCATCACCATCGATCCCGAGCGGCTCCTGGAGCTCGCCCCCGGCGAAAGCTACGACCCATCCGAAGAGTCGGCCTCGGCGCTCGATTTCCCCATCAATCCGGAGCGGGTCGCGCCGGTGCTGCGGCGGCTGGTCTCACCCACCAACACACGCGCCCGCATCTATGACCGGGACGGCGGGCTGATCCTCGACAGCCGCAATCTCTACGATGTCCTGCGTTTCGACCTGCCGCCGCCCTCGGCCGGGAAGCCCGGTTGGATCGAGCGGGCATTCGCAGCGGCGAGGACCTGGTTCAACCGTGGTGACCTGCCGCTCTATCGCGAGCTCGGGCCGCAGAACGGCAAAGGCTATGAGGAGGTCGAGCACGCGCTCAACGGCACCAAGTCCAGCATGGTGCGCGTGAACGAGCGCGGCGAGGTGATCGTCTCGGTGGCGCTGCCGGTGCAGCGGTCGCTGGCGGTGCGCGGCGCGCTGATGCTCTCGACCCAGGGGCCGGACATCGACAACATGGTCGCGGCCGAGCGGCTCGGCAATTTCAAGGTGTTCCTGGTGACGCTCAGCGTCATGCTGGTGCTGTCGTTCCTGCTCGCCGGAACTATCGCGGGGCCGGTCAGGCGGCTCGCCGCCAGCGCCGAGATGGTGCGACGGCGCACGGGCTCGCGGGTGGAAATTCCCGATTTTACCGAGCGGCGCGACGAGATCGGGCATCTCTCGGGGGCGCTGCGCGACATGACGGACGCGCTCTATAGCCGCATCGAGGCGATCGAGAGCTTCGCCGCCGACGTCGCTCATGAGCTCAAGAATCCTTTGACCTCGTTGCGCTCAGCGGTGGAGACGCTTCCGCTCGCCAAGAACGAGAACAGCCGCGGCCGCCTGTTGTCGGTGATCGAGCACGACGTCAAGCGGCTCGACCGCCTGATCTCGGACATATCCGATGCGAGCCGGCTCGATGCCGAATTGCAGCGGCGAGCGATCGGCACCGTCGATATCGCCAAGCTGCTCAATACCGTCGTGACCATCGCCAACGAGGTGCGCCGTGACGACGGCGTCACCGTAAGCCTCAAAATCGAGGGAAACCCGCGCACCCTCATGCTGCCGGGGCACGATTCCCGCCTCGGCCAGGTGGTCAATAATCTCATCGACAACGCCCGCTCGTTCTCGCCGGAAGGCGGCAGCGTGCGGGTCACCTGTCGGCGCATCAAGCAAGAGATCGAAATCCTCGTCGATGACGACGGGCCTGGCGTGCGCGCCGACGCATTGGAGAAGATATTCCAACGCTTCTACACCGATCGTCCGGACCAGGGATTTGGGCAGAATTCGGGGCTGGGCCTGTCCATTTCGAAGCAGATCGTCGAGGCCCATGACGGGCGCATGTGGGTTGAGAACCGCCTGGGCCCGCCCGAAGCGGATGGCGGGCCGCCGAAGGTCCTCGGCGCCCGCTTCATCGTCCGCTTGCCCGCGATGTGACCCTAGTGCCGCCGATTTGAAGTTCCAGCTACGTCCGCCGCATACCTCAGTCAGGAACTTCAAATCGAAAAGCGGCACTGGAAACATATCCTTGCTAGTGCCCCTTTGCTTCCGAATTCCGTGTCAAAGGGTGCCGCGATGTATCACGGAATTCGGAAGTGGGGCACCAGATGGCGGACGCGGGCACGACCGTGCATGCTTCGGCCGTGCTCGTGGGGGCGCGCGCGGTGCTGATCCGCGGCCCGTCCGGCTCCGGGAAGTCTCGACTGGCGCTCGCCCTCATCGCCGCGGCGCATACCGGCCTCTTGGATCTCGCCCGCCTGGTTGGCGACGATCGCGTTGAGCTTGCGGCGGCGCATGGGCGCCTGCTGGTTCGCCCGGCGCCAGCGCTGGCCGGTCTGGTTGAGGCACGCGGCCTCGGCATTCGTCGCCTCGATCACGAACCGGCGGCGGTCGTTGGCCTGGTGGTGGATCTCGGCTGCCCGGCGGCCGAGCGGTTGCCCGCTGCCACGGTGCCAGAAGTGGTTATTGACGGTGTGAAATTACCCCATATTTCAGTCGCGACCGGTTCCGATCCAATGCCAGCCGTGCTGGCTCACCTCTTGACGGCGGCCGCAGAAGTCTGATGAGTGACGCAAATTGCTGCGCTGCGTTGGGGCCTCATGAGGAAATCGGTAACCATAATAGGCTAGCAGTGTAGCAAGGAATTTCGCCTGCTCAGACGGGCTGCGGGGGCGTCTTGCTGCGGCGCAACAGTTGATGACCGATTGATGGCGAGCCGGAACGCCCCTTGCGGAAGGGCAGAGGATGGTCAAGATGGTGCCCATTCGTGCGGTGCACCGGGAGGCGCCCGCGAGGAATTCGATGATCGGACTGGTTCTTGTTACGCACGGGCGGCTCGCCGTTGAGTTCCGCTCGGCCCTGGAGCACGTGGTAGGGCCGCAGCAGCAGATCGAGGCGGTGACCATCGGGCCCGACGACGATGTCGAGCAGTGCCGCAAGGACATCATCGAAGCGGTGAAGAAGGTGGACAGCGGCGATGGGGTGGCGATCCTGACCGACATGTTTGGGGGCACGCCTTCGAACCTGGCGATTTCGGTGATGAGCCGCCCAAAAGTCGAGGTTCTTGCCGGTATAAACCTGCCGATGCTGGTCAAGCTCGCCAAAGTTCGCGACGAATGTCCTTTGCAGGATGCCGTCCACGCAGCCCAGGAGGCGGGCCGCAAATACGTCACCATCGCCAGCCGGGTGCTCAACGGCAAATGAGCGATCAGGGCGGCGCCGGCGACTTTCCCGGGAAACAAGCCCCCCAACCGGACGGGCCTCGCGAGCAGGCCGCTTCAAACCCCACGCCCAACGCCAACGACGTCCCTGCTGCCGCCATCGTCCGGGTGTTGGAAATCTGCAACAAAAAAGGCCTGCACGCGCGCGCGTCGGCCAAATTCGTCCAGACGGTCGAGCGCTTCGAGGCGGACGTCAGGGTCGCTCGTGGGCCGGAGACCGTGGGCGGCACCTCGATTATGGGGCTGATGATGCTGGCGGCCGGACCCGGTACCAGCATCACGGTCACGGCGAGCGGGCCCGAGGCAAATCAGGTCATCGAGGCCCTGGCGGAGCTCGTCGCCGCACGCTTTGCCGAGGACGAATGAGCCCTGAATGCGTGTGGTAAAGGCGCATTCATCGAGACATAAAGAATTCTTTATATCTGCGTTGCGGCCCGTCCGGGACGCTGCTATAGGCAGGCGCAAGCCACGGCCCCGCAAACCGCGTTTTCCGCAAACCCAAGGGACAAATATGAAATCCGCATCGAAGAACAGCAAAGCCATTCCCGGGGATTTCGTCGTCAAGGACATCGGTCTTGCCGAATGGGGCCGCAAGGAGATCGCCATCGCTGAGACCGAGATGCCGGGCCTGATGGCAACCCGGGAGGAATTCGGCCCGCAGCAGCCCCTGCGTGGTGCGCGCATCTGCGGCTCGCTGCATATGACGATCCAGACCGCCGTGCTGATCGAGACGCTCGAGGCGCTCGGAGCCGACGTGCGCTGGGCTTCGTGCAATATCTACTCGACCCAGGATCACGCCGCTGCCGCCATCGCGGCGGGCGGCACGCCCGTCTTCGCCGTCAAGGGTGAGAGCCTCACCGACTACTGGGACTACACTCACCGCATTTTCGAGTGGTCCGATGGCGGCACTCCGAACATGATCCTCGACGACGGCGGCGACGCCACCCTCTTGGTGCATCTCGGCATACTGGCCGGCAAGAATCCATCGGTGCTGAACCATCCGGGCAACGAGGAAGAGGAAGTGCTGTTCGCCGCCATCAGGAAGCGGCTGAAGGAGAAGCCCGGCTGGTACGAGACGCTGGGCAAGAACATCAAGGGAGTCACCGAGGAGACGACGACCGGCGTGCACCGGCTCTACCAGATGGAGAAGGACGGCCGCTTGTTGTTTCCCGCCATCAACGTCAACGACAGTGTCACCAAGTCCAAGTTCGACAATCTCTATGGTTGCCGCGAGTCGCTGGTCGACGGCATCCGTCGCGGCACCGATGTGATGATGGCCGGCAAGGTCGCGATGGTGGCGGGTTTCGGCGATGTCGGCAAAGGCTCCGCGGCCTCGCTGCGCCAGGCCGGCTGCCGGGTAATGGTCTCGGAGGTCGATCCCATCTGCGCGCTGCAGGCGGCGATGGAAGGCTACGAGGTCACCACCATGGAGGATGCTGCCCCGCGCGCCGACATATTCGTGACCGCGACCGGCAATGTCGACGTCATCACCGTCGAGCACATGCGGGCGATGAAGGATCGCGCCATCGTCGCCAATATCGGTCACTTCGACAGCGAAATTCAGGTGATGTGCCTGCGCAACTTCAAATGGTTCAACGTCAAGCCGCAGGTCGATGAAGTCGAGTTCCCGGACGGCAAGCGCATCATCCTTTTGTCGGAAGGGCGCCTGGTCAATCTCGGCAATGCCATGGGCCATCCGAGCTTCGTGATGTCGTCATCCTTCACCAACCAGGTGCTGGCGCAGATCGAGCTGTGGACCAATCCGGGCAAGTATCAGAAAAAGGTCTACACGCTGCCCAAGCATCTTGACGAGAAGGTTGCGCGGCTCCATCTCGCCAAAATCGGGGTCAAGCTGACCAAGCTCAGCGAAAAGCAGGCGACCTACATCGGGGTGCCGGCCGAAGGCCCGTTCAAGCCGGATCACTACAGGTATTGATGCTCAAGCTGCTCTTGGTCCGCGCTACGCCGCAGAATGCGATGTTGTCCGGGGCTGCGCGGCTCTTGCGGCCCGGACAAGCAAGCTCTTTCAACCCCAATGCGCCGGGCGGTCCAGTGCAGCCGCACCGGCAAAAGTGCTATTGATTCCGCGCGCGAAAAAAGGCCCGTGCCCATGTGCCGCTGGATCGCCTATCGGGGAGACACCGTCCCGCTCGAGCAATACGTCACCGCGCCCTCCCATTCGTTGGTCGTGCAAAGCGTCCGGGCGCTGGAATCGACCGCGAGCACCAATGGGGACGGCTTCGGGCTCGGCTGGTACGGAGCCCACCCGGAACCCGGGCTTTATCACGAGGTGCGCCCGGCCTGGTCGGACGAGAACCTCCGGTACCTTTGCCGGCATATCCATTCGCATCTTTATTTTGCCCATGTGCGCGCCTCGACCGGCACCCCGATCACCCGTCCGAACTGCCACCCCTTTGCGTGCGGCACTTGGCTGTTCATGCATAACGGCGTGATCGGCAACTGGAGCCGGATGCGGCGGATGACCGAGGCTCTGATCCCCGATTCCCTGTACGGCTCGCGCGTGGGGACGACCGATTCGGAAGCGGTGTTTCTCGCCATCCTGGGCGCCGGCGGCGACACCGACCCGGTCGGGGCAACCGCCAGGGTGCTCGCGACGTTGACCGACATGGCAAGCGCAGGCGGCATCAGCGAGCCGTTGCGGTTCACGGCCGCGCTCGCCAACGGGCGCGATCTCTATGCCTTTCGCTACGCCGCCAACGATAATGCGAACTCGCTCTATTTCCGGGAATCCGGCGGCAATGTCGTGGTCGTCTCCGAGCCGCTCGATTCCGAGCGCGCCCAGTGGACGCCCGTTCCACCCGGGCGCGCCCTGCTGGCGCTCGCCGGGAAGCCGGTCCGCCTTGAGCCGTTCCTTTGCGAAAGCCGTGTCGCGGCGGAGTGATCTCCCCCTCGCTTGCTGCTCATGGAGGCGAGTGCTAATTCGCGCGTCATGACCGAGGCCATAGATAAAATCCGCAATTTCTCGATCGTGGCGCATATCGACCACGGAAAATCGACGCTGGCCGATCGGCTGATCCAGCTGACCGGCGCGATCTCCGACCGCGAGATGGTCGATCAAGTGCTCGATTCGATGGACATCGAGCGCGAGCGCGGCATCACCATCAAGGCCCAGACCGTGCGCCTAAGCTACCGCTCGCGCGCCGGTGAGGATTACGTGCTCAACCTGATCGATACGCCCGGGCACGTCGATTTCGCCTACGAGGTCAACCGCTCGCTGGCCGCTTGCGAAGGCTCGCTCCTGGTCGTCGATGCCTCACAAGGCGTGGAAGCGCAGACGCTCGCCAATGTCTACCAAGCCATCGACAACGGCCATGAGATCGTGCCGGTGCTCAACAAGGTCGACCTGCCGGCCGCCGAGCCCGAGAAGGTCAAGCAGCAGATCGAGGACGTGATCGGCATCGATGCGTCGAACGCGATCCTGATCTCGGCCAAGACCGGGCAGAACGTGCCGGAGGTGCTGGAGGCGATCGTGCATCGCCTGCCGCCACCCAAGGGCGATCGCGAGGCCCCGCTGAAGGCGCTTCTGGTCGACAGCTGGTACGACACTTATCTCGGCGTGGTGGTGCTCGTGCGCGTGGTCGACGGCACCCTGCGCAAGCACCAGCGCATCCGCATGATGGGCACGCACGCGGCCTACGAGGTCGAGCGGGTCGGCGTCTTCACGCCCAAGCTGCGCGAGACCGGCGAGCTCGGGCCTGGCGAGATCGGCTTCATCAATGCCTCGATCAAGGAGGTCGCCGACACGCGCGTCGGCGACACCATCACGGACGATCGCAAGCCGACTGCATCGCCGCTGCCGGGATTTCGCCCGGCGCAGCCGGTGGTGTTCTGCGGCCTGTTTCCGGTCGATGCCGCCGATTTCGAGGACCTGCGCGCCGCCATCGCCAAGCTCCGCCTCAACGATGCGAGCTTCACCTACGAGATGGAGACCTCGGCGGCCCTCGGCTTCGGCTTCCGCTGCGGCTTCCTCGGGCTCCTGCATCTGGAGATCATCCAGGAGCGGCTCGCGCGCGAGTTCAATCTGGATTTGATCGCGACCGCGCCTTCGGTCGTTTACAAGATCGAGTTCAACAGCGGCGAGGAGATCGAGATTCACAATCCGGTCGACATGCCGGACCCGATGAAGATCCGCGAGATCCGCGAGCCGTGGATCCAAGCCACCATCCTGACGCCGGACGAATATCTGGGCGCCATCCTCAAGCTGTGCCAGGAGCGGCGCGGCTCGCAGGTCGACCTGAACTATGTGGGCAGTCGCGCCATGGTCAAATACGACCTGCCGCTCAACGAGGTCGTGTTCGATTTCTACGACCGGCTGAAATCCGTATCGAAGGGCTATGCCTCGTTCGACTACCATCTCTCCGATTACCGCGCCGCCGATCTGGTCAAGCTGCAGATTCTCGTCAACGGCGATCCGGTCGATGCGCTTGCCATGCTGGTGCATCGCGCGCGCGCCGATTTCCGCGGCCGCGGCATGGTGGAGAAGCTGAAAGAGCTGATCCCGCCGCACATGTTCCAGATCCCGATCCAGGCGGCGATCGGCGGCAAGGTGATCGCGCGCGAGACGGTTCGCGCCTTTCGCAAGGACGTGACCGCCAAATGCTACGGCGGCGACGTAACGCGCAAGCGCAAGCTTCTGGAGAAGCAGAAGGAAGGCAAGAAGCGCATGCGCCAGTTCGGCAAGGTCGACATCCCGCAGGATGCCTTCATCGCCGCGCTCAAGGTTGATGTGTAACAGGCAGCATCAGCCCGACGGAAGCGCCGCCACCGCCTCGACCTCGACCAGCGCGTCATCGCGCGTCAGCAGTGCCACCTGGACGGTCGTGCTGGCCGGCGGCGCGCTCTTGTTGACATACCGCTGCTTTATCTCTGAGAAGATCGGCTGGTGCTTGCGCAGATCGAGCATATACACGTTCAGTTTCACGACATTGTCGAAAGTTGCCCCGACGGCCGCCAGGGCGGCTTTGATGTTCTCAAACGCCTGAATCGCTTGACCGGCAATATCGGGCGGGAAATGGCCATCAGGGTCGCGGCCTTGCTCGCCCGACGTATAGATGAGCCGGCCCGGACCGGTGACTTCGACCACATGGGTGTAGGTCGTGGTCTTGAAAATCGTGTCCGGCTGAACGAAACGCGTGCTCGAATTTCCTCCGACACTGCTCTGCGCTGACGCCTCCGCGGCCAGACCGGCCGTGGCGGCGATCGTTGCCGCGCTGCGCATGACGGCGCGTCGCGATAACGCGACGGATCTCGATTGCCTGGCCTGCTTTGGCTTCATGATGGTCCTCCTGCGGCTTCCTCGACATGCTACATCAGACCAGGCGCCGGTGTGACTGCCCGCGCCCAATCCCGAGACGGGCATGCCCAGTGATTTCAGCATATTGACCATCGGCCATTCCAATCTGCCGGCCGAGCGCTTTATCGGGTTGCTGCAAGGCGCCGGCGTCACCGCGATTGCCGATGTGCGCTCGGTACCATTCTCGCGTCGGTTTCCCTGGTTCTCGGAGAAAGCCCTGGCGGCGCGGCTCAATGCTGCAAACATCGCCTACTTGCCGTTCGGCGACAGCTTAGGGGGAAGGCCGCGCGATCCGTCGCTCTATCGCGACGGCGTTGCGGACTATGAGAAGATGGCGCAGACGGCGCCGTTCCGCGCCGGGCTCGATCGTATCGGCGAGGCCGCCGGGCACTATCGCGTCTGCCTCTTGTGCGCCGAACGCGAGCCGCTTGATTGTCACCGCTGCCTGTTGGTCGCACGAGCGCTCAAGGAAAGCGGCGTCGCGCTGGGACATGTTCTTGTCGACCGCACAATCGAGCCGCACGCGGAAACCGAGGAACGCCTGCTCAAGCTCGCCGGGACGGCGGACGACTTGTTCATGAGCCGCGCCGACCGGCTCGCCGCGGCCTACCAGGCGCGCGCTGCCAAGGTTGCGGCGCGGTTTGCCGAGTGAAAAACCGGATCTAATTTAATTCGACACATCTTTGCGCCTGCGTACACTCGGCGGAAAGGGCGGCATGACCGATTCGGAATGACGAACATGGCAGCAGGGACGGGGCCGCGGTTTCTCGCCGGAATTAACATCGCGACGGTTGCTTTGTCGATCGCCATCGGGGCTGTATCGGCCGCCTCCGCGCAGGACGTCGGCACCTTGGACCCGCAGCCATTGCCGCCACTCGCCAATCCGAGCGATCCCAACAATCCGGCCAAGGAATTGTTCGGCCGAAAGACCGAGCCGGCGGAGATGCGCTCCGAGGCGATCGGCTTCTATGCCAAAGGCTGCCTGGCCGGCGCCGAGCAATTGCCGATCAACGGGCCGCACTGGCAGGTCATGCGGCTGTCGCGCAATCGCAACTGGGGCCACCCGACCCTGATCAAATATATCGAGCGGCTCTCCGAGCGCGGCGCCAGGGTCGGCTGGCCCGGTCTCCTGATCGGCGACATGGCGCAGCCGCGCGGCGGGCCGATGCTGACCGGACATGCGAGCCACCAGGTCGGGCTCGATGCCGACATCTGGCTACGGCCGATGCCGGACCACGAATTGTCACGGCAGGAACGCGAGGAAATGTCGGCCACCATGGTGGTGGCGGACAGCCGCAAGGACGTCGATCCCAAGGTCTGGACTCCGGCGCACTTTGCCATCCTCAAGGCGGCCGCCGAGGATCCGCTGGTCGAGCGCATTTTCGTCAATGCGGCGATCAAGAAGAAGCTGTGCGAAATGGCCGGCTCCGATCGCGCCTGGCTGCAGAAAATGCGTCCCTATTGGGAGCACGACTACCACTTTCACGTCCGCATCAAATGTCCGGAGGACAGCCCGGAGTGCAAGCATCAGGATCCGGTGCCCGCGGGCGACGGCTGCGGCAAGGAGCTGGACTGGTGGTTCTCGGACGCAGTGCTGCACCCCAAGCCCTCGCCACAGCCGGAAAAGCCGCGGCCGCCGATCAAGCTCGCAGACCTGCCGGCGGCCTGCCGGGCCGTGCTCAACGCGCCTTGAGATCAAATCGGCTCATGCCGGTCGGAAGAAAGGCGTCGCGATAACGCCAACAATGATGACGGCAACGAGCGCAGCACTGGCGATTGCCCCCGTGTAGGCAAGTGATCTTTCCGGTGGCGCGCGCATCAGAACAGGCAATCCGCTCCACGCCAGGTAGAGCGCGTAAATCCCGAAGATCATGAGAAAGCTGAGGCCCGGCACGACGAGAAAGATGCCGGCGAGCCAGACCGGGGTTGCCGCATAAACCATGAGGTCCAAGGCACGCGAAAAGTCCCTTCGCGCCCCAAAGCGCGGCGCCAGTGCGTCGACCAGGAAGGCAAGGCCATAGACGATCACAAATCCCGACGCGTAAATCACGAGCGCACCCGCAAGGCTCGGCAGGATCGGTGCGTAGCCGCCGACCAGCGAAGCTCCGATCGCGCGTCCAAGCGCAGGGATTACGGCAAGGATTGCGATGTAGCGCACAAACAACGCCGCGGCAGTCAACTGCTCGCCCGCAATGACCGCCCATTCGGCTTCGGGCCGGGCCAAGATCGCCCCGACGCGTCTGGCGAAGCGCTTTAGAGATTTCATCCCGTTTCCCTCGGTCGGCACTGTCGCGCAAGCGTGCGGGAGGATCAATGCGGACCTTCATTGGCCTGGGTCTGAGGAGCCATGCTGGAGGCATCTCTAAGGACGGCCACAGGCTAGGCTAGTCGCACGCATCCATCCTTCGAGACGCATCGCGACACCCTCGGGGTGAGGCCGTCGAGATTTGGCCTGCGCATGACATCCGCGATCAAATGCTCTACTGTCCGCCCCGCGACCCGTGGCGCGCCGTAAGTGCGTCCTGTCGGCCCGGAACGAGGCTTCCGGGCGGTTGCTTCAAGAAACAAACAGCTCGTCCCTTGGCGGCGCGCGGTCCGAGTGCCGTTGGCTGGCTTGAACCTGGACCAAACCGGCGGAATGAAGCATTGCTTGACCTAACTCCCGAAGAATGGACCGCGATCCACCTGTCGCTGCGCATCGCCGTAGTGGCAACCGCGGTCGCACTGCCGTTCGGCATCGCCACCGCCTGGCTGCTGGCGCGCAAATCGTTCTGGGGAAAGACGCTGCTCGATGCCCTGGTGCACATGCCGCTGGTGCTGCCCCCGGTGGTGACCGGCTATCTCCTGCTCATCTCGTTCGGCCGGCGCGGTCCGATCGGCGCGTTTCTGGCCGACCAGCTCGGCGTCGTGTTCGCGTTCCGCTGGACCGGGGCGGCGCTCGCCTGCGGGATCATGGGATTTCCCTTGATGGTACGGCCGATCCGCCTCGCCATCGAGGCGATCGACGCGCGCCTGGAGGACGCGGCCGCGACGCTCGGGGCCAACCGCTTTTGGGTGTTCCTCACCGTCACGTTGCCGTTGGCACTGCCGGGGCTGGTTGCCGGCATCGTGCTGTGCTTCGCCAAAGCGCTGGGCGAGTTCGGCGCCACCATCACATTCGTCGCCAACATACCGGGCGAGACGCGCACGATCTCGTCGGCGATCTACACCTTTACGCAGACGCCCGACGGCGATGCGGCGGCCCTGCGCCTGGTTGTGGTCGCGATCGCGATCTCGCTTGTCGCTTTGATCGCGGCCGAATGGCTGGCACGCCGCGCCGGCATGCGTTTCCACGGGGAATAGCATGCTCAGCCTCGACGTGGAGAAGCGGCTCGGCGACTTCTTCCTGCGCGCGCGCTTTGCAAGCAACAGCGGCGCGACCGCGTTGTTCGGCCCGTCCGGCGCCGGCAAGACCACGCTCGCCAACATGATTGCCGGGTTGATTGCGCCCGACCGCGGCTGCATCAGCATCGGTGAGACCGTGGTGTTCGACGCCGAGGAGCACATCAACCTGCCGCCGCACCGTCGGCGCGTCGGCTATGTGTTTCAGGAGGGGCGGCTGTTTCCGCATCTCAGCGTCAAGCACAATCTCGATTATGGACGGCGCATGTGCGGTCTGCCGCGCGATGCCAAGCAGTGGGATCGCATCATCGGCCTGCTCGATATCGGCCATCTGATCGAGCGGCGGCCCGGCAACCTGTCCGGCGGCGAGCGCCAGCGCATCGCCATCGGCCGGGCGTTGCTGATGCGCCCGCGCATCCTGTTGCTTGACGAGCCTCTGGCATCGCTCGATGTCGCCCGCAAGCGGGAGATCCTGCCCTATCTCGAGCGCCTGCGCGATCAGGCGGGCGTGCCGATGGTGTATGTGAGCCATCAGGCCGCGGAGCTGAGGCGCATCGCCGGCTCGGTGGTACGGCTCAGGGACGGCGCGACCGAAGCCTTCGGCGGCCTCGAGCTCCTCGACGCGGCCGATGCCGATGCGTTGTAGTTGGACTTGGGCGGTCTAATAGTTGCGGAAGGGATCGAGCCGACGCGCCAGCCTGCGCAGCCGGTCGCGAAAGCTCGAGGGCATCTCGTCTTCAGGCAGGCGCAACCCGACGGCTGTCACGCGGTCGCCCTCCACGTCATGCGCCACCAGCACGATGGGGCCGAGCGGCAACGTATCGCCGGGCTTCGGCGGATGGCCGAGCGCGCGCGCGAAATGATCTGCCAGCGCGGTCTTTGCGAGCTCGGCGTCGACCTCGATTCCGTAGATTTCAGCGACCGCGCCGAGCGTCACATCGGCGGAGACGAAGAAATCGCCGAGAAGATGCGGGTCCGGCAAGGCCGGCGCCGGCATGTCGACGAAAAAGCGGTCGAGCGCCTGCGCCTTCTCGGGCGGCGCCAAGAGATAAAGGTAGTCGCCCGGGCGCACCGGGTCGGCCTCGGCGGGAGTCAAGATGCGCTCCTCACGCACCACCAGGGTCGGCCGCGCCCAGGATGGAATGAGGTGCCGGCGCAGATAGGGACTATTGGGTCCCAGCGGATAGCCGACGATCTCCTGTGCCAGCTGCCCTGGCAGATCGAGCTCGACCCGGCGCGGCAGCGGATCGTGGCGTGGCAGCGCAATGTGCAGGCGGTGCGCCGCCGGCGCCAGCGTCCAACCTTGAACAAGGAGCGAGGCCAACACCACCACGAAACCCACGTCGAAGAACAATTGTGCCTGCGGCAGCCCCACCATCAGCGGGATGGAGGCGAGGAATATGCCGACCGCCCCGCGCAATCCGACCCAGGAGATGAACAGCTTCTCACGCCAGGAGAAGGGAAACGGCGCGAGACAACAGAAGACCGCCGCCGGGCGGGCAACAAACATCAGCATGGCGGCGACCGCTAGCGCAGGCAGCACATGCACAATCAGCCGATCCGGCCAGGCCAACAGGCCGAGCAGCACGAACATCACGATCTGGGCGAGCCAGGTCGCCGCATCGAGAAACACGGCGACCGCATTGTGGGCACGCGTCGGCCGGTTGCCGACCACGAGGCCGGCGAGATAGACGGCGAGAAATCCCGACGCATGCTCAAATGAGGTGAGCCCGTAGATGACGAGCGCCATGGCGGCGACGAATGGTGCATGCAGCCCCTGCGGCAGCGCCAGCCGATTGAGCGCCAGCACGATCACCCGGCCGCCGACAATGCCCATGACGGCGCCCAGCACTGCTTGCAAGGAAAGGGAGCCGACGACGTCCAGCCAGGTTTCCTCCCCGCCGCGCTGAAGGAATTCGACCAGCGTGAGGGCGAGAAACACCGCGAACGGATCGTTGCTGCCGGACTCGACCTCCAGCGTGGCGCCGACGCGCGGGCGCAGGCGCAGGCCGCGCGCATGGATCAGGAAGAACACGGCCGCCGCGTCGGTCGAGGCCACCACCGCGCCGACCAGAAGCGCCTCGATCCAACCGATATCCAGCAGGAATTTGGCGGCCGGCGCCGTCAGCGCGGCGGTCAGCAGCACCCCGGCGGTGGCGAGCACTAGCGAGGGCGCCAATACACTGCGAAATGTCGCAAAGCGCGTGCGCAAGCCGCCGTCGAACAGGATCAGCGCAAGCGCGATCGAGCCGACCAGATAGGTGGTGCGGAAATCGTCGAACGGGATTCCGCCCGGCCCCTTCTCGCCCGCGAGCATGCCGAGTATCAGGAACACGAGCAGCAGCGGCGCTCCGAAGCGTAGGGCGATAAGGCTCGACAAGATGCCGGCCAGCACCAGGAGAGCGCCGAGCAGAATGCCGATGCTGATTGCGTCGAGGGAGGCCATTCGAATCCCGCTGCCGCCACCTGTCGCAGGTTGGCATGAGGTCGGCCGTGCGCGCAAAGCCGGACGCAGTTCGTTCCCACGGAGACCCAGCACGCTTCGCAAAATGGATGCAAGCCAGGAAGAGCACTCTGCGAACAAAACTGGATTCCCGCAGACGCGCGTCGAAGACGGGCGTAAACGCCCTTGTGCGCGGGAATGAGCGGACGCTAGAGAATCCGCATGCAGTTTGCCGCGCCGCTCATCCCCGCCACGTTGATCCGCCGCTACAAGCGCTTCCTGGCCGATGTGGAGCTCGCTTCCGGCGAGGTCATCACGGTGCATTGTGCCAACCCGGGCGCGATGACCGGGCTCGCAACTGCAGGCGCACGCGTGTGGTTGTCAAAATCGCCAAATCCCAAGCGCAAGCTCGGCCACAGCTGGGAATTGGTCGAGGTCGATCTCGGCAGCGGCAGCGAGCTGGTCGGGATCAATACGTCCCATCCTAATGCGCTGGCGGCCGAAGCAATCGCGGCGGGCCGCATTCCGGAGCTCACAGGCTATGCCCAGGTGCGGCGCGAGGTGCGGTACGGCAAGAATTCGCGTGTCGATTTCCTGCTGGAGGGTGCGGGCCGCCCGCCCTGCTATGTGGAGATCAAAAACGTCCATTTGATGCGACAGCCCGCCCTCGCCGAGTTCCCGGATGCGGTGACCAAGCGCGGCGCCAAGCATCTGGCCGAGCTCGCCGACATGGTGGCGGCAGGCTGCCGTTCGCTGATGCTGTTCCTGGTGCAGATCGCATCGGCCGAGCGGCTTGCGCTCGCCCGCGACATCGACCCGGAATATGGGCGCGCCTTCGATTCCGCAAGGGCACGGGGGGTGGAAATGGTCGCGCGCCGTTGCCGGCTGACCCGCGCCGCCATTGAGGTCGGCGACCCCATTGCGATCATTGAATAATCGCCCCGCGCAATGTGCTTGCACCGGCCGCCGTCTTGCCTACATTGCGGTAGAGACGAGGGTCTGGGCCGGTTTCTTTCCTTTAACGGTCGCCGGCTCTTGCGCGAGCCGCGGTGAACGCAGAAGAAAATTCATGAGCTATGTAGACGCGGCCTTGGCGCCGCAACGCAAGACGGGCCAGATCAAGCTGCACGGCCCCCTCGCCTACGCGGGCATGCGAAGAGCCGGCCAACTCACGGCGGAATGCCTCGATATGCTGGCCGGCGAGGTGAGGCCCGGTGTGACGACGGAGCGAATCGATCAGCTGGTGTTCGAGTTCGCCATGGATCACAAGGCGATGCCGGCGACCCTGATGTACCGGGGCTACCGCAAGTCGACCTGCACATCGGTCAATCACGTGGTCTGCCACGGCATCCCGGGCGAGAAGCCGCTCAAGGAAGGCGACATCGTGAACGTGGATGTCACGCTGATCGTCGAAGGCTGGCACGGCGATTCGAGCCGCATGTTTGCCGTGGGCGAGATCCCGCGCCGCGCCGAGCGCCTGATCGAGGTGACCTACGAGGCGATGATGCGCGGCATCGCGGTGATCCGCCCGGGGGCGACATCGGGCGATATCGGCTATGCCATCCAGAGCTATGTCGAGGCCCAGCACATGAGCGTGGTGCGGGACTTCTGCGGGCACGGGCTTGGGCGTCTGTTCCACGACGAGCCCAACATCGTGCATGTGGGGCGCGCCGGCGAAGGCATCGTGCTCAAGCCCGGCATGTTCTTCACGGTCGAGCCGATGATCAATCTCGGCCGGCCGCACGTGAAGGTCCTCTCTGACGGGTGGACCGCGGTGACGCGCGACCGCTCGCTCTCGGCGCAGTTCGAGCACACGGTTGCGGTAACGGAGACGGGCGTCGAGATCTTCACCTTGTCGCCGCGCGGGCTCGACCGGCCTCTCGGTGCGAGGGCTGGCACCTGATTCCTGCGTCTGCAGTTGCTGGTTGCAAATTCCCGGATTGCCGTCATCTTTGAAGGCGCAACCCACTATCCCCTCCCCGAGCGCCGCGAGGACGCGCGTAAAGGCGCTGATGCGGAGGAGGTTATGGTCGGGGCGTTCGGGGCGGGGCATGGCAGGCGAGAAAGCAGAAGCAGGCGACAGCCGAAACGAAGCGGCCGAGATCCCAGCGCCGGTGCCGCATTATCACGGGCATCGCGAGCGTTTGCGGGAGCGCTTTCTTATCGGCGGCAGCGCCGCCGTCACCGACTATGAGCTCATCGAGCTTGTGCTGTTTCGGGCGCTACCGCGGCGCGACGTCAAGCCGCTCGCCAAGGATCTGATCGAGCGCTTCGGCTCCTTCGCCGAAGTGGTGAGCGCTCCGCGCGAGCGCCTTGCCGAAGTGAAGGGGCTGGGCGAAGCCGCCATCACTGAGCTCAAGGTGGTGGAAGCGGCCGCACACCGGCTTGCCCGCGGGCAGGTGCAGAAACGGCCAGCCCTGTCGTCATGGTCGAGCGTGCTCGACTATTGCCGCACCGCCATGGCGTTCGCCGATAAGGAGCAGTTTCGCGTCCTGTTCCTCGACAAGCGCAACCGCCTCATTGCCGATGAGATGCAGCAGAAGGGAACCGTCGACCACACCCCCGTCTATCCGCGCGAGGTGGTCAAGCGCGCGCTCGAGCTTGCTGCAACCGCAGTGATCCTCGTGCACAATCACCCTTCAGGAGATCCGACGCCGTCGCAGGCCGACATCCAGATGACGCTCGAGATCATCAATGTGGCGAAGCCGCTCGGAATCGCGGTGCACGACCACATCATTGTGGGCAAGGACGGGCATGCGAGCCTGAAGGCGCTCAGGTTGATTTGATTCTCAGACGAATTGCTTTTCTCAGTTTGCGTCACTACGAACTGAAAGCGCCGATACATTGAGCGAAGATGCATGTCACGGCTGCTCCATCTGGATCGCGCGATCGTCCCAGAGGCCAAGATCGTGAATTATCTGCTGAGTGTCCGCCACTCCGGCGGGCGCGCGAAAGCTCGCTTCCTCGAGAGCTTTGGGTTTCGTGTCCAGCATTGGCGCACACTGCGTGACGCCATCATCGCTCACGCGAAGGCAAACGATATCTCTGCATCGCACCAAACCCGCTTCGGCACCAGCCACGAGATCGACGGCCCGTTGCAGACGCCAGACGGTCGCAACCCGATCGTCCGTGTGGTATGGTTTGTGGAGTCAGAGGAAACCGCCCCGCGCCTGGTGACTTTGATACCGAGGATCGTAGCCCGATGATAGCTGAACTGGACCTTGTCGTCTTGAAGCGTGACTTGCCCGCCGAGCGGCTTGCCGCCGGTGATGTTGGCACCGTCGTGCTGGTGCATCAGCAAGGTGCCGGCTACGAGGTTGAGTTCACGACGCTCTCGGGCGACACGGTTACGGTGGTGACCCTTGACGCCGCCGATGTGAGACCTGTCGAGGCACGCGAGATCGTTCATGCTCGCGCGGTGAGCTGATTGGCCTCCCACTCTGAACCCGCGCCCATATTCTGTTCTGCTACACAGCAGGATCGGCCGGATGTGGGAGGAACACCGGACCTGTTTTGCTCAGACTGAGCTTAACCGCTTATGACCCGAAGCAGACTCGGTCCGGTCGGCCCTCGGCCTATTCTCTTTCCCAAACCAGCGTTCCAATCATCATGCTGCCTTGCACGTTTGGGTTGGGAACCCGATGTAACCGTTCGGTCGCTCTCCGTAGACGTTGTTGCGTTGCTTGGTTTGGACGTCCTCGGTGTAAAACGAGACCAGCTTCCAATTGCCCAGCAGCCTTTCCCGATCGTCGGCATCAGCTGGCGTGCAAAGAAGTGCACAAAATACAAACACCGAACTCAGAACAGCAGCGACAGTCGCAGAAATCCTATTGGTCATGGATTTACCCCCAATGAAATGCACGGCTTCCGCGAAGCCATGATCGTCCTTCCTCACCACTACGTTCGCAGCATCCTGAAGAACTCCCGGACATCGGCGGCCATGGCCTGAGGCTGCTCAAAGAAGGCGAAGTGGCCGCCATGCGACAGCTTGGTGTAGTGGACCAAGTTGTAATTCCGCGCCAGCACGGTCTGAGGTGGGTTAAGGTGCGGAAACTCGTGAGGAGACGAAACGAAACCCGTTGGTGCAGTGAACTTACCGCCGCCTGTCGGCTCGTCGAGGGTCCCACGGTAAAACCAGATAGATGTGCCCATAGCATTTGTTACGAGATAAAGCATCACGTCCGTCAGCACTTGGTCCATCGTGAAGGGAAGGCCATAGCCCTCTGGATCACTCCAAACCTTGAGCTTTTCCACGATCCAGGCGGCTGTACCGACCGGGTTGTCCGCGAGTGCGAATGCGACGGTCTCGGGTTTTCGGCGCTGCTCATTGAAATAGTCGAACTCGGCGGTACGGTATTCGGTTGCTCGCCGACGCCAAGCCTTCTCGTCAGAACTCTGTTCTGATTCGGGAGGAGGCGATCCTCCCTCCCCAAGCCCGTTGAAATGTACTCCGATAATAGAGCCCGCAAACTGTCGGGCGAGCTGAGCAGTCACCCCTGATCCCCAGTCGCCTCCTTGGGCGCCGTATTTCGGATAACTGAGCACCTCCGTCATCAGTCGGTTCCAGAGCGAGGCTGTCGTTGCAAGACCAATTGGCTTGCCGGCCGGCTTCGATGAGAAAGCAAAGCCGGGCAGAGAGGGGACGACGACGTCGAAGGCGCCGTCAGCAGAGCCTCCGTAACTCGCCGGGTCGCTCAAGGGACCGATGGCCTCGAGAAACTCTACGACTGAGCCCGGCCAGCCGTGAGTAAGGATAAGCGGAACCGGTCGCGGTCCCCGTCCCTTGACGTGATAGAAATGAATATCAAAGTCCCCGAGACGAGCAAGAAATTGCGGGTAGCGATTTAGGTTCGACTCCGCTTTTCGCCAATCGTACTGCTCAACCCAATACTTGGCCAACGCCCTCATGTAGTCCCAGTTCGCGCCATATCGCCAATCTGGGGCGTCAAGTCGGTCGGGCCATTGTGTCTCACGGACGCGGTCAAGAATGCGATTGATCGTCGCTTGAGGGATATCCACGCGGAAGGGTACCGGGCTCGCGCCCGCTGTCGCCGCGTCCGCTTGTCCAACAAGTGAGGATGCGGCCGTTGCGAGAAGCATAGCATTCAGCGTGCGGCGCGACGGTTGCGACACAGTCGGCATGATTGCCCCCTACTGATGGCGTGTGGACGAATGCTGTCTCGCCCGCCGTGGGCACTGCACGCTGCGATGTGAGAATGAGGCTTCGGCACGCCCCATGCAGCTCAGAAGTCCATACGACTTTATCGGGTGTTGCCGGCGTGCGGTAGGGTCTCGGCGACCGCTTGTGGCCCGTGGCTGGCCCGCTGGCCGGGTTGCCTTCACGGCAGGTCTAGGGGGGTGAAGCAGAACCCAGCTGATGATCGACCGGGCCCGAGAATTATCCAATCATATGCAACGTGATCCTGCCGGATGATCTCAAACGACCGGTTCTTACCGACCCCTATGCCCGTCCCCTGTTCGTATGCGAGAGAGGCGTTTCTCCAACATTATTAGTGCGATAGGTCGCTCGGGTGCTTGCTGCACAATCACCCTTCAGGAGATCCGACGCCGTCGCAGGCCGACATCCAGATGACGCTCGAGATCATCAATGTGGCGAAGCCGCTCGGAATCGCGGTGCACGACCACATCATCGTCGGCCGGGACGGGCACGCGAGTCTGAAGGGCCTGAAGCTGATCTGAAAGCTGTGACCCGCGCCTGGGCCGTGCACCAAAGCATTGGAACTGGAAAAATGGCGCGATCTGCAATGCATTGTCGCCATGCGACGCGACGAAATCATTGCGAAACTGAAGGCGGCCGAGCCCGCATTGCGGGCACGCGGCTCCGACGCGCGGCTTTTTTCGGCTCGATCGCGCGTGGCCAGGAGCGGCCGGACAGCGACATCGACATCCTCGTGGAGTTTGAGGCGGGGCGCGAGGGTTCGCTCTACGAGTGCATGAGTCTCAAGGAATATATTGCCGGCTTGTTCGATAGTCCGGTGGACGTGATTGATCGCGGCGCGCTGAAGCCGCATCTGCGGGCGCCCGTAGCGCGCGACACCATGTATGCCTTCTGAAAAGAAGCGAGGGGCACTTGGCGATATGCTACGCCATATCGATCTGTGCTTGAAGTTATTGCGGTTGATTGAATTCCGAATGTCGTGCAACGAAAAATCAATCCGCGCAGTGATAGACTATTGCGGCGTATGCACCTGATCGGCCGAACTCGGCACGACCGGAGACTGCTTGCACGCCATCGCCAACGCCGTCGACGAGCAGGCCACGGGCCGCGCTTCGGTGAGATAGCGCGGAAGATCGCCCGTGAACGAGTAGCAGACGCAGAGCGTGAGGCTCGCCCAGACCGCCGCGCTGAAATAGAGCGACATCCAGGGAATCTCCTGCCTCCATTCGGCAATGTCGTGTGTCACGACCCACCGAACGCTCGCATCACGAAGACCCTCGAGATAGCCGAGCGACCCCACGCGTTTGCCTCCCTCGGCCTGCCATCGCGTCAGATACATCGGCAGGTCGATGGTCGCCAGGAACGCCAGATAGCCCGCAATCCCGACGATGGCGATGAGGAGGGCTGCGCCGACCGGCCCATCGAACATCGGCAGCAAGCGACAAAGGCCGATCGCAACGATGAAGAAGGAAACCGCCCATATGGAATTCTCGATTGCGCTGCCGAGATAATTCCTGGTCAGCACCGCATGCCATGAGAAGCATTCTGCGACGACTACCAATGGCACGATCACCCACGCAGCGTTCAAGGCCGTGTCGGCTCCCGTCATCAAGCCGAGTTGATGCAGCATGATCGCCCACTGCGCCACGAAGCAGATCTCGGCCACGGTTGCGACCGACCGGCCGACTGTTACGCTCGACAGCCAGGTGTCGAAGAGGCAGATCCGCTGCACATCGGCGCGCGGGAGGAGCGACCTGAATGCACAGCCGAAGACATAGGCGGCCGAGAGAAAGAGCATAAGCTCGAGACCGGACCTACCGTCGAGGCTGCCGGTCGGCCGCTCCTGAAGGTAGCCGTAGAGCCAAAACCAGATCGCGACATTCAGGCCGCTCACGAGCGCCAACAAACCCCACCACCAAGACAAGGGATTTGACCAGGCCAGTGAACTTGGCCGCACCGGCCATTGCACGCTCATGGGCAACTCCGCACGTAATCGAACCGACACCTTACCGCAATAATTCTGTCACAAATCGATTTCGACTGCGACAAAAAGGGTGTGCGGCGCCTTGCGGCGGAATGAGGCGATCGGTTCAGCGTGCGTCTGCCCCGGCCTTGCCCTAGGATGCAGTGCAGCGCGATCTCCCCCAACCTTGCCTCCGACCCCGTGCGAGAGAGTTGGGCCGGGCGGCCACCGGCAGGGTGCGCTACAAAACCGTTCGTCCCGCGCTCGGTCGGGATCATTCCAGACGAACTGGGCTCGCTTGAGATCAGAACCGTGTGCCGATGAGCCCGCTTACCACCCCCAGGCCGTCGTCGGTTGCCTCCTGCCCGCAGGAGAACGCACCAATGCGGGAAGATCGCTTCAAGGAGTGACTGATATTTCGCGAGGAACTGCGCCCCGCGTTAGAGCAAGCGTCTCAAACAGAAAATGGCGGAAAGATCGGCAGCGCTCAGTAATCGCCTTCGCGAACATAAGGCTGCATCCACAGCGTCGCCTGCAGAATCATCGACTTCCACCATGCATCATACATGCGATCGACGATTTCCGCCGGCAGGCCGGTTTTGGCCAGAAACGGCTTCATCGGCACCACGATCGAAGCGCAGAACGCCAGGATATCGCGCGCTCTGATATGGCCGAGCGTGTGGGCATTGTCGGTCTTGTTCTTCTTGGATCGATGATGCCGCAATCCGATCTCGTATTGATAATCGAGCCACGCCTGGTCGTACTTCGCGCGCGCCGTATCGCGCACCCATTGACAGAAGCGCTTGCCGACCGCTTGAGCATATTCGGCATCTACTTCGTGCGTCTTCGGATCTTCGTCGTAAGCGCGCAGATGCGGATGATCGAAGATTACTCCGCGCCAGATGTTCAAGAGGCCCGGAATCTGGTCCGCCAGGACCTCCTCAGAGAGGCGGAGATAAACCACGTCCTCTTCCGAGAACAGGGCGGACTTCTTGAGCTCCTCCCATTCAGCCAGGGATATCGGTGATCTCGCGACCTTGTCGGTGCCGAAATCATAGCCCGGAATGCTCTGCTGTTGTTGCAACTGCTCACGTGGGGCGTCCATTGGTGTCCTCCGTGCGGCTCCCACAGTTCGAATGCCCGCCGCGCATTCCCGGTTCCGAAGATGCATGTTCCCGGTTTAAGATGCTCCCTGGCAACGATTCTCCCATTCGCGATAATCATCAATATGCCGGTAGCATGAGGATCCCGTCTGGATTGTTTGTTGGCCGCCGGGCTGTGCTTGTCGGATTGGGGGCCGCACTGGCCACGCGCGCCGCTTCCCAATCAGCCGGCCCTGCGCATCCGCTTTTGGAAGGTCCATCTCGCCCCGGGAATCCGACGCCTGGGCGGATGGCAGGACCCGGCACGTCAAGGTTTCCACACATCGACGTTCATGTGCACCTCGTTGGGGTTCGGCAGCCGCAATTCGGCGAATCGATGGAAGCTTGCGCCAGAGCAATGCAGGAATTCGGGATTACAAAAGCGGTGGTCATGAGCCCGCCGCAGCCGCCGCCCGGGTTCTTCGATCTTCCCGAATTTGCCGCAGAGCTGCGCCGCCATGGGGATCACTTCGCCTTCCTGGGCGGCGGCGGCACCCTCAATCCGCTGCTGCACGAGCATCGCGATCCCGATAGTGTGACACCCGACGTCAAGCAGAGATTCGTCGCTCTCGCCCACCGCCTGATTGATGAGGGCGCTATCGGATTTGGCGAGATCGCGATCCTGCACCTGTCGCTCGTGAATCGTCATCCTTTTGAGCAGGTCGCCAGCACACACCCGTTGCTCAAGGCACTGTCCGCGGTCGCGGACCAGCGCAAGGTCGTGATCGACCTGCACATGGACCCGGTAGCCGCTGATTCGATGCAGACGCCTGCGGCGCTTCGGGTCCCGCCAAATCCGCCGACGCTTGCCGCAAACGTGAGCGGATTTGAGCAGCTTCTTGCTGAGCATCCAGGAGCCAGATTTGCCTGGGCGCACGGAGGGTCGGATTTGACCGGCAACTTCACGCCTGCACTCATAGGCATGCTGATGGACACCTATCCCAACCTGTTCATGAGCCTTCGGCCGCTTCCGCCTCAGGGCGCGGCCAACAACCCGTTCGGACTGCGCTTCTACAACTTGATCCTGACCCCATCCGGTATCTCCCCGGACTGGCTCGCCCTGCTGCGCAGGCACTCCGACCGGTTCGTGATGGGATCGGACTCTTTCTTCCTTCCCGCGACCGCGGATCCCCAGAGTGCGCCTGCCCAGCTCGGCCGCGGCAACCAGGGAAGGCTCACGGCGGCGGGCATGATGCTGTCTCTGCTGCCGGCCGATCTCGCCGTGAAGATTGCTTATGAAAATCCGCGGAGCATCTACCGGATTTAGCGCGGACAAGGCCTGAGCAGACCGACCTTGTCCGGCAAGGCAACGCCCGCATTTCACTCGGGTTTGACGCCGGAGAACTTGACCACCTTGGCCCATTTCTCAGTTTCGTCGGCGATGAACCTGCCGAACTCGGCGGACGAACTGATCAATGGTGTGGTTCCCAGATCCGCAAGTCGCGCCTTGATGTTCGGATCGACAAGACCCGCGTTGATCTCCTTATTGAGCCGGTCAACGATTTCCACGGACGTATTCCTTGGGACGCCAATTCCATTCCAGCCGGTGGCCTCGAAGCCGGGCACGAAATCTGCGATTATCGGGATGTCCGGTAACGCTTCCAGGCGCGCCGCCGACGCCACACCCAGCGCGCGTAATCTACCGGCCCGAATGTGTTGGATGGATGACAACACGCCGTCGAAGGCGACCTGCACCTGATTGCCGAGTAGATCGTTCAGCATCGGTCCCGAGCCTCGATAGGCGACGGAAACCATGTTGACACCGGCCATCATCTTGAACAACTCGCCGGCCATATACGGGCCGGACCCAATTACAGGTAGAGCCAAGTTGACTGCGCCCGGGTTGGCCTTGGTGTATGCGATCAACTCGGGAACAGATTTGGCCGGGAATGAGGGATGCACCTCCAGGACAAGCGGCGTGCGGTTGATGCTGGCGACTGGCGCGATGTCGCGGATGAAATTGAAATCGAGTCTTTCGTAGAGTGTCGCGTTAATGGCGCTCGACGCATAGACGAGAAGGAGCGTGTACCCGTCCGCGGGCGCACGTACGACCGCCTCGGCGGCGATATTGCCTCCCGCGCCCGGACGATTGTCGACGACGAATGGCTGGCCGAGGCGCGCCGACAGCCATTGACTGATGAGGCGCGCCGCAATGTCGGTTGGGCCGCCGGGCGGACCGCCGACGATGATGCGTACGGCCCGCGATGGATAAGCTTGCGCCCCCGAGATGCGCGAAAGGGCCGTGAGCGCGGCAGAGCTCGCGGCGAGATTTAGAAATTTGCGCCGAGGAAGCTTCACAGCGTGCTCCCTGAAGACATCGATGGTAGCCAAAGTTCCTCTGCTCCCGAAAGGGGCCGTGACTTCAGTTGTTGACTGGCTGGGGCCGCGACGTTTGCGCCGACCCTGCCTTTGTTCGGAACCTCGGTCTCAGCACCCACCTCGTCACCGAAACCTGGCGATTGCCGATGCGTTCTTTATGTAACGTTAGATCGTCAGTGGCCGACGTTCATCGTCCTTTTTGTCGCGAAAGGATCAGCGCAGGGATCAGAGATGGCTGAGTTAACTGAGAAAAAGCGAGCACAGCTTTTCTATCGCCAATCGGCCTGGACGCGGGCGACCCATTGGATCTGGGCCGTGACGCTGTTCTTCATGGTGACCAGCGGGCTGCAGATCTTCAACGCCCACCCGATCCTTTATTTTGGAGGGCAGTCGGGGTTTGGTGACAAGCAGTATCTCGGTCCGCAGGCCAGATACGGCAACAAGCAGTTCGACAATACAGTTCTCGACATTCATGCGGAGGAGCGCGGCGACACGATTGTCGGCGTAACCAGCATTCTGGGCCACGATTTCGATACCAGCGGGTTCCTGGGCAAGAGCGGCCCCCCGGCCCAGCCGAGTTTCCAGGCCTTCCCGGAATGGGCGACGATCCCCTCCTACTACGACCTCGCGACCGGGCGCGTGATCCATTTCTTTTTTGCCTGGATCCTTGTTGCCACCTGGTGTGTCTGGCTGTTCGCCAGCCTTATCAACGGCCATCTCTGGCGTGACATCGTCCCCAAGCCGCGCGACATCAAGCGTCTGCCCCGCGATGTCGTCAGCCACCTGTGCCTGAAATTCCCGCATGGTCGCTCCTACAACGTCCTGCAGAAGCTCAGCTACGCCGTGATCCTCATCGTCGTCATCCCCGGCGTGATACTTACCGGCCTGACGATATCGCCCGGCGTCGATTCGGCGTGGCCCTGGCTGCTCGATCTTTTCGGCGGTCGGCAAACCGCCCGTCTCCTGCATTTCTGCGGCATGCTGATCCTCGTCGCATTCTTTGTCGTCCACATCCTCATGGTGATCGCCGCCGGGCCGATCAACGAGATGCGCTCGATGATCACCGGATGGTATCGCGGCGATCCCGACGCAGCCGGCAAGGAGGCTTGATATGCGCAAGGTCATCTCCAATCGCCGCCGGTTTCTCGGCCAGCTCGGCGCCGGTGCATCCCTCCTGACCCTCGGCGGCTGCAACGCGTTCGACAGCCTGCTGAGCACCGGCGAGCCGGTCTTCAACTTTCTTCGAAAGGCAAACGTCCTGACCAGAGAAGCGCAACGCGCGCTTCAAGGACCGGCAGCAATGGCGCGCGAATACCCGGAGAGCGCCATCCGCGAAAGCCAGCGGCCGAACGGCTCGACCGATCCGCAGACCGACGAGTACCTCGCGGTCAAGCAAAACAATTTCGCGAGCTACCGGCTGCAAGTCACAGGGCTTGTCGACAAGCCGCTCTCGCTCAGCCTCGATGAATTGCGCGCCATGCCCTCGCGTACCCAGATCACGCGGCACGATTGCGTCGAAGGCTGGAGCTGCATCGCCAAATGGACGGGCGTGCAGCTGTCGCGAGTGCTCGACCAGGCGGCGATCAAGCCAGAAGCGCGCTACGTCGTCTTCCGCTGCTACGATCCGATCCAGGATACGCCGTTCGAGCCCGCCGATCTCTATTACGAGAGCATCGACCTCATCAGCGCCCGTCATCCGCAGACGATCCTCGCCTATGGGCTCAATGGGCAGACGCTGCCGGTCGCCAACGGCGCGCCATTGCGCGTGCGCATCGAGCAGCAGCTCGGTTACAAGATGGCGAAGTACATTCGCGCAATCGAGCTTGTCGACAGCTTCGACAAGATCGGAGGCGGCAATGGCGGGTATTGGGAGGATCGAGGCTACGATTGGTATGCGGGTTCCTAAGCTTCCCTGGGCTCTTCACTTCGACCGCTGGGCCCTCTGGTGCGCGCCGACACGCTACTCAACCGGCTCGGATTTCGCTAGGCTGGTCGGCACCGGATTGGTGGGATCAAAGAGCCGTCATTTGTCGGCGATTCTCCGATACGCTTCGGATGAGATTGCCCGACCGATGGCGAGCGGGAGGTTGGCATGGAACCGCGCAGGAGCTTGCCCGTGCTGGCGCTGTTGGCGGCAGCGATTGCAACACCGGCCTTTGGCCAAACGGCTGCGCCTGCAGGGGGGAGCTCGGCCACTCCCGGCGGCGTATCCATTCCGGACTTTTCCGGCGCTTGGGCGCATCCCGGGGTCGGCTTCGGCCCGCCTCTTTCAGGGCCGGGGCCGGTGGTGAACAAAGCGCGGCTGCCCACCGGGCAAAGCAATTCCGATCTGCTGGTCGGCGACTATACCAATCCGATCCTCAAGCCCGCGGCCGCCGCAGTGGTCAAGCGGAACGGCGAGATCGCGTTATCCGGCAAGGCTATTCCGGACCCGGACAGCCAATGTCTGCAGGACCCGGTGCCCTATATTTTCTGGAACTTCTATCTTCGGATCGCGCAGCAGCCCGACAAGGTTACGCTGCTCTATTCGCACGACGACGATTTCCGTCAGGTGCCGCTGAACCGGCCGCATCCCGCAAAGATCGTTCCATCCGTGCACGGAGATTCGGTCGGCCATTATGAGGGCGACACGCTGGTCATCGACACCGTGGGGGTCAAGGTCGGGCCATACCGGACGATCGACCGTTTCGGCACGCCGTATACGGAAGCCTTGCACGTGGTCGAGCGCTATCGTCTCATCAGCTACGAGGCCACCAAGGCAGGGCTGGCGCGGCTCGCGAAGGAATGGCGGCCTGCCGGAGGCACGGTTGATCCGAACTACCACGGCAAAGGCCTGCAGCTTGAATTTACGGTAGAGGACCCTGGCGTCTTCACCATGCCTTGGTCGGCGACCGAGACCTTCGGCCGCGATGCCAATCCATGGGAGGAGCGCATCTGCGCCGAGAATGTGCAGCATGAATATGACGGACATTTCTTTTCCGACGCAGGCGCGCATATCCCGACCGCCGACAAGCCCGATTTTTGAGGCTTGCTTCCCGCCTGCCCGGCAAGGCACAGAAACGCCTCTGCCCGCGCCACCGGTCTCTTGACGCGACGCTGCAAATCAGTGGATTGACGAAATTGAAGCTCGGAAGCTGCGCCCGGCCGGACATCCGCGCCGGGATTTCTTTTGCGCCCGGCATACACCACGCGAATCCATCGCTCACGCAGCCTTTCAGTCCCCTCGAGCTGCGCATGCAGCGCATAACTCAAAGGGCGCTCGCGATTGCAGGCTCCTGTTTCGCGCCTGATATATCAGGAGCGCCGAGCTCCGGAGCCATGCGTTTTTGCGGGAGCTGCGGCCGGGTTTGCCGACCGGGCGGCGCCCTGGTAGCTTTCCGGTTCGGGAGAAAAAACGCCCCCAAAGGAGAGAAGAATGGCGAGCACGGCGGAGAAGGTTCGCGCGATCACGGTCACCAAGCTGCACCCGATTATCGGAGCGGAAATCTCCGGCGTCGATCTGCGCTATCCGCTCGATGAGGAGACGGTGCGGCAGATCAAGGACGCCTGGTACAAGCACACCGTGCTGGTGTTCCGCGGCCAGGACCTTGCCGAGGCCGATCAGCGGCGGTTCGCTTCTTATTTCGGCCCGGTTGCCAAGCGGGTGAAGCCACTGGCAAATTCTGGACGCATCGACGGTCCGGAATGGGACGAGATGATGCTCATCACCGACAATGTCGACGCCAACGGCAAGCCGCTCGGCTCGCTCGGCCATGGCGAGATGTGGTTCCACACCGACAAGTGCTACCTCAAGCGCCCGCATCGTGCCTCATTCCTGTACGGTCTCGAGATCCCCTCCGAGGGCGGCCACACCAAATTTTCAAGCCTCTACGCGGCCTATGATCGCCTGCCCGATGAGCTCAAGCGGCAGCTTGACGGCGCCATGGTGATGCAGGGCCATGAATACAGCGTCGGCCGGCGCATCAACCTTTCCCGCAAGCTCGAGGATATTCATCACTTCGTGCAGCCGATCGTGGTCACCAATCCGGACTCGGGCCGCAAGGGGCTTTACGTCTCGAGCCAGAACACGATGTGGATCGAGGGCATGGACCGCGTCGAAAGCGAGGCGCTGCTGCAGCAGCTGTTCGAGCGCGCGGAGGATCCGGAGATCATCTACGAGCACGTCTGGAAGGTCGGCGACCTGGTGATGTGGGACAACCTCGCCTGCCTGCATGCGCGCACCGACTGGCCCCAGAACGAGCGGCGAACGCTGCGGCGCTGCACCGTCATCGGCGAGCCGCTCTACTAATCCTTTCCGGAGAGCGGCGTGCCATGCGGCTGCGCGTACTGGTGCTCCTGGCGCTGGCGCTTCACGCGGCGCCGGCTTCAGCCCAATTCTACAAGGGCAAGACGCTGACGCTGTTGGTGAACTACGGGGTCGGCGGCAATGCCGACACCGAGGCGCGCATCTATCAGCGCTACTTGGCGAAATACATCGCCGGCAATCCGACGGTGATCATCCGCAATGCGCCGGGCGCCGGCGGTTCTACGGCCATCAATCAGCTCGGCCTCAATATCGGCTCGCAGCCTGACGGCCTGACTGCCGGCTATTTCACCACCAGTGCCACCACCTCGCTCACCGATGACCCGGTGCTGCGGGTCAAGCTCTACGATTTCATCCCCATCGCCGCAGCCGGCGGCTTCAACGTGGTCTATGCGCGGCGCGACATAGTGCCGGGCGGCCTGACCAAGCCCGCCGACATCGTCAAGGCAAAGAAGGTGTTCGCCGGCGGTTATGCGCGCGGAACCTCGCACGACACACGTCTGCGCCTGGCACTCGAAATCCTCGGCCTGCCTTACACCATGGTCACAGGCTTTCCGGGCAACGCGCAGGTCAACAAAGCCATGCTGCAGAACGAGATAAATTTTACCGGCTCCTCGCTTCCCGGCTATCACACCCAGGTCATTCCACAGATCATCAATTCCGGCGTCGGCATGACCTTGTTCCAATTTCCGGCCATCGGACCGGACGGCGCGCCGATCGGCGATCCGGCGCTTGAGCGCGCCGGGATCGAGACCTTCGATAAGGTCTATGCGGAGGCTTTCGGCAAGCCGCCCTCGAGCCCGAAATTCGCCGCGCTCTTGTTGATGAACGACATCAGCACCAAGCTGCAGCGGCTCGTGGTGCTGCCCAAAGGCTCGCCACCCGAGGCGGTCGATGCTCTGCGCGAAGCCATGAGCGCGCTCGCCCAAGACAAGGATTTCATCGAGGACTACATGAAGGTCACCGGCGAAGAGCCCGACCTTGTGAAGGCGGACGCGATCGAGCCGCTCTTCGAGCGCATGCGCCATGTCGATCCGGAGGTGGTGCGGATCTTGAAGGAATCGGTGGCGGAGTAATGGCCGCAATCGCGCGCGCCGCGCGTTGCCTGGCGCCTGCCCTTGTGGCGGGACTGACGTTGGTTTGTGTCATCTTCACTGCAAGCACCTCAGCGAGTGCGGCGCCGAAGGACGTGGCGGGGCTCGCCGCTTACGCGGGCGCAGATCGCACGCAAGTCCTGATCGAAGGCGCCAAGCGCGAAGGCGAGCTCACATTCTACTCGTCCATGCAGATCGACAGCATCACCCCGCTGCAGAAGGCGTTCGAGGCAAAGTACGGAGTGAAGCTTCGCATCTGGCGCGGCGCCGGCAAGGATATCCTGCAGCGGGTGGTGTCCGAGGCGGCGGCGGGCCGGCACGACGTCGACATTGTGGAGAGCGACAGCTTCGCACTCGAGGCCCTCTCTCGCGAGGATCTGCTGCAGCCGGTCAAATCGCCCTATCTCGCCGATCTCGTGCCCGAGGCACTACGCCCGCAGGGTCAATGGGTGGGCACACGGCTCAACATCGTGGTCGGCGTCTACAATACCGCCCTCGTGCCCAAGGACAGCCTGCCAAAATCGTACGAGGATCTGCGCAGTCCGGCCTTCCGCGGCAAGCTCGGCATGGAGGTCGACGATTACGACTGGTTCGGCATGGTGGTCGGCCTGTTAGGCGAAGAGAAGGGCCTCACGCTTTTTCGCGACATCGTGCACAGCAACGGCATCTCGGTGCGCAAGGGCCACACGCTGCTCACCAATCTCGTGGCGGCCGGAGAGGTGCCCATCGGCCTCACGGTGTTCCTGCAGAACGTGCGGGTGGCCGCGAAGGCCGGCGCCCCGGTGGATTGGTTCCTGCTCCCGCCGACGATCGCCCGCCCCGACGCCATGGGCTTCGCCAAATATGCCACCCATCCGTACGCGGCGCTCCTGTTCTACGACTTCATGCTGAGCGACGGGCAGTCGATCATGCTGGGCCGCGAGTTCATGCCGACCAGCCGAAAAATTCCTTCGATGCTGGACCGCATCCCGGTCAATTTCGTCGCGCCCGACCTGGTCCTCGATCAGGGACAAAAATGGCAGAAGCTCTACGCCGACGTGCTCAGCGGGAAATAAGGAGGATCAGCTGAAGACCGGCTTCTCTTTTAAATAATGCTTCGCCATGAGCGGCCGGAATTTCTCCATCATGACGCGATTGAGATCGACGGGGGGCTTCTGGTCGGCCGGCAGCAGCGGCCGATATTCGACGCCGGCGATCTCCTCCTTGAAGGTGCGCTTGGCCTCGGCGATGATCGCTGGATTTTTCAAGCACTCGAGAATGGCGGCCGCCATCACCTTGGCGCCGGCGAGCGCGCCCTTGTGGGCGATCGAGGTGGCGAGCGGAACGCCGGCCGCCCAGTGGTGAAAATTGACGTTCGGAATGCTGCCCGGGAAATAGAACTTCACCATCGGCACCTTCCAGCAGATGTCGCCGGCATCGTTGGCCGCCGCCTTCTGCACCGCAGGCTTGAGCGGATCGATGCTGCGTTTGAGCCCCTCGACCGGCACCTTCACCCTGGCCTGCACGGCACGCGCCAGATCATCCTCCTCTTTGCTCCAGTCGGGCGGGCCGACCATCTCGATCTCGCGCTGGAACAGCTCAGCCAGCGTGCGATTGCCGCGCACCGGCCAGACCGCGCTGACGATCTCGGTCGCGACCGTCGTATTGGTCATCAATGCGGCGCCCTCGGCGATCTTCTTGGCCTGCTCGAACAATCTCCGGACGCCTTCGGCGGTCGGGTCGCGGAACATCCACCAGACGGCGGCCGTGCGCGGGATGACATTGGGCTGATTGCCCCCATTGGTGATCACCCGCTGCGCCCGCATGGTCGGCAGCATGTGCTCGCGGTATTGGGCAATGCCCATATCCATCAGCACAACGCCGTCGAGCGCATCGCGCCCTTTCCAGGGCGCGACGCCTGCATGTGCGGTCTCGCCGTGGAACGTGAAGGTCGCAGACATCAGCGCCGACTGGATCAAGCCATAACCGACGGCGAGGCCCGGGCCGATGTGGCACGCAAAGGCGGCGTCGACGTCGTCAAACCATCCGTCGCGCACAAAATAAGGCCGGCTGATGAGTTGCTCCTCTGCCGGGGCCCCGAAGACCTTCAGGGTTCCCTGGATTCCGTGGCGATCCATCGCGGCCTTGGCGGCGAGCGCCGAAGCGACCAGCACCGCCCCATTGGCGTTGTGGCCCTCGCAATGGCCCGGCGCTCCATCGACAATCGCTCTTTGCTCCGCAACGCCTGAAGCCTGGGAATTGTCCGGATTGGCATCGTATTCGGTATGGATCGCGACCACCGGGGCACCGCTGCCGTAGGTCGCGCAGAAGCCGCTGGCAAAACCGGAAATGCCGCGCGTGACCGAAAAACCGGCGGTCGCGAGCAAGTCGCACATCAGGCGCGAGGTCTCGATCTCCTGCATGCCCAATTCGGCAAAATAGAAGATGCTGTCGTTGAGCGTCGCGATCGCTTTGGCGTTGCGCTCGAGGTAATCGAAGCAGAACTCCTTTTCGGCGCCCACCACGATGGTTGGCTTGTTCACGATCTCTCCCGTCAAGCGGCTGTTTTATTTCTTCGGCTTCTCGAAATAGCGCAGATCGGGTGGCGCCTGGCCTTTGTGGGTCGGCATCAGGTAGCCGTCGGCGCTCAGATAATAGTTCTCGCGGCCGGTGAAGACCCACGCATTGTATTCGGGACAATCGACTTCCGGCCAATTTGCGAGCCGATCCCCGTTGCGAACATATCGTTTATCGACGGTCCACGGCCGGGTCAAAGCATGGTCGATGACCGTAATCTCGTCATGCAAGAGGTTAGGGTCGTCCTTGTCGAGGTGGAAGCGCTCGCGGAATATCGACTGGTTGTCGTCATGCAGCGGCAAGCCGCTGATGTCGTAGATGCGCGGCCCCTTGAAGCCGCGGGTTTCAACCTCGAGCGTGTCGTAGCGGCCGTTGCCCAGCGAATCGATCCACCGCCCGATGGAATACCCCTGGAAGGTCGGCGTGATCTCCGTGGGCCAGTCGCGCCCGTCAGTAAAAATGCGGCGAAGAGGATCATAATCGGCGATCAGGATGTAGGTCGTCTCGGGCAGCACGACGAACTCGAGCGGCTGGAACGCCACCATCATGAACGGCATACCGGCGGCGCTGCAGCGCGCATGCTCGACGCTGTTGCCCAACCCGCCATTGGCCTGATCGGCAATGCTCGCCCGCAGAGTGGCGGCGGCTTCCGGCGTGAGCGGCGCCTCCTGGCCGAAGCCCCAGGGCTTGGTCTGGTCGAACGACGGCTGGCCGGGCAGTCCGCGAACAATAAAACGGTTCCACTGTCCTTTAAGGTTCGGATATTTGGAAAAATCCACGACCTGCGCGTCAGCGCTTGACAGCGTCAGCGCCACAGCCGTCGTTGCAACAAACAGGCTCCGCCACATGGCTCGCCACCTCCTTGGTCGCCTCGCCTATTATTGTCCCGCGGTTTGCGGCGGTGACGGACCGAGATAGGTCGAAAGATAATTGAGAATCTTGGCGCGATCCTCGGCCGAGACCACCATACCGTTTGCGGTCATCTCATCGAGCGCCGCATCCCAGACTTCACGGCTGACGCCGGCGGCGTCGAACACCATCTGCAGATCATGGCAGGATTGACAGGTCTTGGAAACAAGCTCGCGATCGGGCCCGGCTGGCAGCTCGGTCATCTCCGCCGCGCTCGCGGCCTGCACAAGCAAGGGGCCGCAAACCACAACCATCAAAGCAATCGCGCTTCTCATCTCACAAGCCTCGTCCGTAAGTTCGTTACCACGCGGACGATCATCGATCTACCGCCTGGTCGCCATGTGGCATTTCCGCCACATCCGCGGGAAATTCGCACGAGGCATCACTGCGCGAGCTGAAAGATACCGGGCGCGGCGTGCATCCTCAGGTTCAATTGATCGAAGTGGAATCCGCCGCGCCGAGCCGATCGTCCGGAACGGGACGGCTCAATGAGCCGCCCCACGGATTTCAATCGCTGCCGGCCCTATGGCTGCAGCGAGGCCACATAGGCGGCCGCATCCAACAAGTCTTCGGGGCCGAGGTTCGCGACGACCGGAACCATCAGAGGAGTCCAAGTACCGGCGCGATTGCCGTGCTGCATGTCATAGAGCTGCCGCGCGATATAGCTCGGCGAACGGCCGGCCAGCCGCGGAACCGGGCCGAGCCCGCGCAAATCCGCCCCGTGGCAAGCCGTACAGGGCGTCACCTTGGCGCCTGACGCGGTCGTGCCCGTGGTGACCAGAGCCTCGCCCTTCTTCAGGCTGCCCGGCGGCACGTAGGCGACGAAGCCCGAATGCGGATTGCGCCGGATTTCGGTATCCTCGGCGTTGATCGGCGTCTCGATGATGCGGTCGCCGAGCGGTTCGATTCCGGCGTCCGCACCGGTCAGCATGATGAAGATGCCGCCGTTCGGCTTGGTTTTCGGCACGTTCTCGGCCTCGACGACCTTGATCCAGGGCTTGGCCGGAATCGCGGTGAAATAGGTCGCGACCGCCTTGATATCGTCGTCCGTCAGGGACTTGGTGAAACCGGCCATCAGCCCCGTATTGCCCTTGCGCGGATCGGATGTCTTGCGCGCCCCTCTGCGGAAGTCCATGAGCTGCTGCACGATATAATCGTACGACAAGCCGGTAATATTGGCGTTCTCCGGTCGACCATTGCCGTTAGGCAGGTGACACAGGCTGCAGGCGTAGACCTGTGGCTGCGCGTGCTCCTTGCCGTGCGCCACCACGTCAGGCATCGACGGATGATCCTCCGGGAACCAGTCGGCCGGACCAAACCGGTTGGCGATCTGGGCGCGCGTGAATGAAAGCGAGGAGCCCGCGAGCGTGTGCAGCGTGGTGTTGTCGAGGGCCGGTGCCGCGGCCGGCGGATTGGCCGGCGGGGGCGAGCTCGGCGGCGGCGTGGTAAATCCGTAGGCCCAAGGTGGCGGCACGTCGGCAGCCTGCACGACGGTAGCGATACCGGCAACGCCGGCGACCGCCATGGCGGCTGCGCCCAGCAACATTTTCATTTGTTTCCTCCCTGTCTCAGAATTCTGTCTCGTCTCGACTTTCGACTGCAGCAGAATTCTTGAGACGCGGAGGCTATCAGCTCGGGCAAGCCTTTGGAAGGTGCGCCGGCCCGCAATAGCTGGCCACCACGGCGAATGGTCACGCCGTCGCTTGTGGGAAAGCCAAATACCGAAGCGGACGGTGCCGTGCGGCCCAAGCCGGAGCAAGGAGGCCGGGCCGGAGAGCGACATCCACCCTATTTGCCACCCTATTTGCGCTTGCGGCGGGTTTTGCGCGCCGGCCTGCTCGCGCTTTTGTCGATCAGAAACTCTTCGAGCTTGCGCCCGCTCTTCAACGCCGCGGTCAGCCAGCGCGGCTGCACGCCACGACCCGCCCAGGTATCCCCGGTTTTTGCGTCGCGGTATTTCGGCTTGACCTTGACGCCCTTCATGGCACTGACGCGGCCATTGGCAGGGCCGACACGGGCCTCACTCGAAACCTTTTGCAACCGGGCAAGCTGTTTCTGCAAATCGTGGCGGCGCGTCGCCAGCTGACCATCGATCTGCGATCGCAAAACCAGGAGCGCCTCCACGTCCATATTTTTCAGGTTCACTGCCGGCATCAATTCCTCCACAAAAAGGTATTGGCTCAGGTATACGTCGCAAAAGAATTTCGGCAAGCGAAATAAGCGAATCGCGGAGGATGTCGGTTGTATGCAGAAAAGTTTTCCACCATTTGATAGCAAGTTATTGGAACATACAGCAAGTTTGACGCTTGAACCAACCGCTGCAGCTGCTTCTCTGTATCCGTCTCTGATCAATCAACAAGCAAATGCTGAGAACAAACGGGCATCGGCAACGATCGAATGCACCGCTTGCTTCAAGGTTTCAGCATCAAGAGCGGATTGGTGCTCGGCGGCACGCGCTCCCAGATGTTGACGTCGCTCTCGACGAACCGCCACGAACCACCGCGGCCATTCAGCACCAGCTGGTCGCCTTCCAAGCGCCACGTTGACAGCGCAAAGTCGGCGATCGCTGCATCGCAACCAGGTTTTACCGTCAGTTTGTAGTCCGTTCCGGAGCCGGGCGTGCCAGTCAGCGTCAGCTTGCAGAGTGGTTTGTCGATCTCGCGCAGGAAGTTCCAGTCACCGACCATCTGATCGGGTGTGCGGACCGGGATGCTTACGGCGCCCTGCGGCTGCATGAAGTAGAGTCCTTCGCCGCGGCGCTCGCCCTCGAAAATCCCGCTCTCAACCTCGGACATTTCCAACGAGGTATTGCCTTTGGCATCGAGCAACCGCACCGAGCCGTTCGGCACGATGCTCCAGATCGTCACGTCCTTGAACATCGGAAAAACCGCGGCGCAACCCTGGTCCAGCGCGAGCTTGAAACCACCGGGAGCGGCCTCGGTGCTGAAGGTGACAGTGCACCGGCGATCGTGCTCGGCATTCGACAATTCCCAGGTGCCGACCAGTTCTTTGGCGGTATCGAGCACCGAGGGAGAAGGTTGCTGCGCCAGTGCGCTACCGCTGCTGAGCGATGCGCCGAGGACGAGGATAAGCACCAGGCGCCCCATATCGAATTCCGATCGCGTTCCAAAGCCGCTCGATTTCATAACATGCAGCCGCCACAGTGTCAGCGGGAGGCATTCACGTCCCACTGACGACGATCAGCCCGTAAATCCGATTTGCCGACACACCGCCCCAGAATTTGGCGTGACGTGGCCGGTCAGCCGCGTCTACCCAATGTCTCCGGAACTTCACTGAGTAGCGGTTTACCGGCTGCCCAAGCCAAGAGGTTGTCGACCACCATTTGGTCCATCTGCGTGCGCGTGTGGACCGAGGCCGAGCCGAGATGCGGAAACAACACCACGTGGTCCAAGGCAATCAGCTCTGCCGGCACCACCGGTTCGTGCGCGAACACATCAAGGCCCGCAGTCAGGATCGTCCCGTCCTGCAGCGCCTTGATCAGAGCCGGTTCATCCACCACCGAACCGCGCGCCATGTTGATGAGGATGCCGTCGGGCCCGAGCGCTTCCAGGACATCGCGATCGATCAAATTCTTTGTCTCGGCCCCGCCAGGCACGATCACCAACAACACATCGACAGCATGCGCCATGTCGATGAGGCTCGGGTAGTGGCGGTAGGGGACTTCCGCAGGGCGACGCGCGTGATACACGACAGGTACCGCCATGCCGTCGAGCCGCCGCGCGATCGCCTTGCCGATGCGCCCCATGCCGACCAGACCAACGGTGCGATTGCGCAAGCTCGCCCTGCTGAGCGGGTAACCGCGCTCAAGCCATTTGCCGGCACGCACGAAGCGTTCCGCCGCCACGAACTCGCGAGCCGTGCACAGTAGAAGCCCGATCGCCGTGTCGGCCACTTCTTCGGTCAGCACATCGGGCGTATTGGTGACGGCGATGCCATGGGCGCCGGCCCAACTCGAGTCGATATGGTCGTAGCCGACCCCGAAGGTCGAGATGATCTCGAGTTTCGGCAGCCGGGCCATCAGCTTCGCATCCACGCGGTCGGTCACAGAGGTAATCGCGATCGCGGCCAGCCGCGGCGCCAGCTCCGTCAGCGCCGCGTCGGCATCCTTCTCGGGCAGGCGATGCACGGTGAAGGCGGCCTTCAGGCCGTCGATCACGAGCGTCTTCGCCGGGCCCAGCACCAGCACTTCGGGTTTTTCCTCAGCCATGAAACTTTGCTCCCAGCAGTCCTATCTGCGTTCGGAATTTGCAGTCGGCGCAGCGCGGTGGCGGAAGAAGGACGGAACCAAAGCCGGCACGTCTGCACAGTAGCGCGCATAGTCGTCGGGGAAGATTTCCGCGAGATATCGCTCTTCGATGCGCGATTTGCGCCATATGGCGGCTGCGATGAGCACGAATGCAATCGCGACAACCCATTGTCCGAACACGATCACGGTGCCGAGAAGCCCCAGCAGCAGTCCCGAATAGATCGGATGCCGCACCAGCGCATAGGGGCCGGTGCGAATCAATTCGTGATCGTGCTTGAGCGTCACCCGGCCGCTCCAGTTGCCGCCCAGGTGCAGGCGCGCCCAGACCATGAAGGCGATGCCCGCCGCGACCATAATGGTGCCAACCCAGTAGATCACCTCGAAATGAGGCATGAAGCGGCCACTGAACCAACCACCAAAAGCGCGCCCGAACGCCAGGAGCAAAGCTCCGACCATGAGGGGAACCAGGTATGAAAGGCGCGACCAGACCGGCTCTTCGCGCTGCACCGGCTTGCCGCCGCGCGCCGCGATCATCCAGTAAGCAAGCCAAGCGAGCCACAGGACCGCGATCGGCGCTATATGGATCCCATCCCGCACGGGCCCATTCCCAGCTTGCCTTCATCATCATGCTCGCGCACGTCTCGCGCCTTCGGGCACAGGCCGGGTCGGAAAATCGGCGCCCACTTTTCCGGGACCTGCGCAACGGCTAGATCAGAGCGGTCACCGGCTGCTCGACGAAGGCGCGGAAAGCTGCCAAGAGCTCGGCGCCGAGCGCGCCATCGACGACGCGATGATCACACGAAAGCGTCACCGTCATCATGCTGGCAAAGCCGACGCCCCCGTCCGGGCGCTCTACTGCCTGCCGCCGCGAGGCGCCAACCGCCAGAATGGTCGCATGCGGCGGATTGATGATGGCGGCGAACTCGCGCACCCCGAACATGCCGAGGTTCGAGATCGCCGACGCACCGCCTTGATATTCGCGCGGGTCGAGACGGCGAGCTCGCGCGCGCTCGGCGAGGTCGCGCATTTCGGAGGAAATCGCACGAACGGTCTTGATATCGGCCTGACGGATCACCGGGGTGATGAGCCCGCCGTCGATAGCAACCGCTACCGCAATGTCGGAGTGGCGGAAGCGCAGGATGCGATCCTCCGCCCAGACTGCATTGGCCGCGGATACGCGCTGCAGCGCCGCCGCCCATGCCTTGATGATCAAATCATTGACCGAAAGCCGAAACGCCGGCGCTCCGTCCCGCTCCCTGGGAGCGGCCGCATTTGCTTCCTCGCGCAGCGCCAGGAGGCGGCCGATATCGATATCGGCGGTGAGGTAGAAATGCGGAACAGTCTGCTTGGCCTGGACCAGGCGGGTCGCGATGGTGCGCCGCATCGAATCCAGCGGCACTGCTTCGAAGGAAGTGTCGCGGTAGAGCGCGATGATCTGATCAGCGGTCGGAGCGGCAGGCGCCCGCGGCGCAACTGCCGGAGCGGGAGCTTGTTCCAGCGCCGATGCCACGTCGCGTGCAACAATGCGGCCGTGCGGACCGGAACCGGTGAGGCGCGCCAGATCGATGCCGGCTTCGCCGGCAAGACGGCGTGCCAGCGGGGTCGCAACCGCGCCGCTGGGCAGGCGCGCCGGCCCAAAGTTGCGTGCCGGCGTGCGCACTTCGAAGAACGGATCGAGCTTGATCGGAACCGAGCTGGCCGCGGTCGGGCCGCTAACAGAGCTCCCCTCGTCCGCGCGGAAGCCCGGACCCAGTGGTTTGTTGGATTCCCGGACGTCCTTTGCAGGTGCAAGCACATTTTGCGAAGGAGCGGGATTCCCGCTTGCGCGGGAATGAGCGGAGATGCCCTGCGCACTGCCGTCCGCAATCACCGCCACGATAGCGCCGACCGGCGCAACCGCCCCTTCCGCGACGTGAATCTCCTTAAGCACGCCGGTCGTGGTGGACGGTACTTCCATCGACACCTTGTCGGTCTCGATCTCAAACAGGTTGTCGCCCGGCTTGACCTCGTCCCCGGTCGACTTGAACCATTTGGTGATCTTGCCCTCGGCGACGGTCTCGCCGAGCTGTGGCATCAAGACGTCCATGATGGTGTGCCCACGGCCTTAGCGAGTCATGGCCGGGCCTGTCCCGGCCATCCACGCCTTCTGTTGCGAAGACGTGGATGCTCGGCATAAAGCCGGGCATGACGAATTGCGTTTCATGCCTCCGCCCATCTGGGGCTCACCAGTTCAGCGACACGTATTGCGTATCGAGGAACTCCATCAGTCCCTCGTGCGCCCCTTCGCGGCCCAATCCACTTTGCTTCATGCCACCGAACGGGGCTGCCGGATCGGAGACAAGGCCGCGGTTGAGACCGACCATGCCGAATTCGAGCCGCTCGGAGACACGCAGGCCGCGCGCAACGTCACCGGTGTAGAGATAGGCAATCAACCCGTATTCGGTATCGTTGGCGCGGCGCACCACCTCCTCTTCGGACTTGAAGGTTTGCAGTGCGGCCACCGGCCCGAAAATTTCCTCGCGCAGGAGGTCGGCGGAATCTGGCACGCCATCGAGCACGGTCGCCGGATAGAAGAAGCCTGGGCCATCTGCCGGCTTGCCGCCGGTCAGGACCTTCGCGCCTTTCTTCACCGCGTCGTCGACGAGCTCGGCCACTTTCTGCTTTGCATCGGCGTTTACGAGGGGCCCCAGTGTCACGCCCTCCTGCAGGCCGTTGCCCATGCGGAATGCCGCCATCTTTGCGGTGAGCTTGGCGGCGAATTCATCATGCACCTTCTCGTGCACATAGAAACGGTTGGCGGACGTACAGGCCTCGCCCATGTTGCGCATTTTGGCGATCATCGCGCCTTCGATGGCGGCATCGATGTCGGCGTCCTCGAAAACGATGAAGGGCGCGTTGCCGCCAAGCTCCATCGCGGGGCGCACCACATTGTCGGCGGCCTCGTGCAAGAGCTTGCGTCCGACCTCGGTCGAGCCGGTGAAAGATATGACGCGCACGCGCATATCATGCAGCATGGCGCCGACCACCTTGCCGGAGGAGCGCGACGGGATGACATTGACGACGCCCGCCGGCACGCCGGCCTCTTCCAGGATCGGCATGAGGGCGAGCATAGTGAGCGGCGTATCCGAGGCGGGCTTCAGCACGACGGTGCAACCGGCCGCGAGCGCCGGCCCGATCTTGCGGGTCGCCATTGCGGCGGGAAAGTTCCATGGCGTCACCAGCGCGGCAACGCCCGCCGGCTTGTGCTGGACCAGGATACGGGCGCCGGACGCCGGCGCGCGCGAGACCTGGCCGAGATTGCGCACCGCCTCCTCGGCGAACCAGCGAAAGAACTCGGCCGCATAGGCTACTTCACCGCGCGAATCCGGAAGCGCTTTGCCGTTCTCGAGCGTGATCAGCTTGGCGAGCCGCTCGGCGTCGCGCATGATCAATTCGTAGGACTTGCGCAAAACCTCGGCACGCTCGCGCGGCTTCTTTGCGGCCCAACCGGCGAAAGCCGTGCTGGCAGCATCGACGGCGGCCTTGGCATCCTCAGTGGTCGCGCTCGCGACCGATGCGATCTTGTTCTCGGTCGCCGGATCGATGACGTCGAAGCGGCCGCCATCCGACGCCGGGCGCCACTTGCCGCCGATCCACAGGTCGGTTGGAACGTTGGCGGTGAGATTCTCGTACATTGGGCACCTATGACCTTACGAATTGAGTGAGCGGGCGACGCGCTCGGCAATGCGGTCGACAGTGGGCAGCGCTTGGTCCTCCAGGATGTCGGCGGCCGGCAGCGGAATGTGGGGCGTGGTGATGCGCACCGCCGGTCCGTCGAGATCGTAGAAGGCTTCATCAGCCACGATCGAGACGATCTCGGCCCCCCAACCACACAACCGCGGATTTTCTTCTACGGTGAACAGCCGATGGGTGCGGCCGACTGAACCAAGAATGGTCCGCGTGTCGAGCGGCACCAGCGATCGCACGTCAACAACCTCGCAGTCGATGCCGTGTTCCGCCTTGAGCTTGTCGGCGGCTGCGACAGCGCGCGGCACCATCAGGGCGAGCGCCAGAATGGTGGCGTCGCGGCCACTGCGCACGATCTTGGCGCTGCCGAGCGTATCGACGATCTCGCCGTCCGGCACCTCGCCTTTGGTCGGGTAGAGCGACTTGTGCTCGAAGAAGATCACCGGATCGGGATCACGTACGGCAGCGGCCAGTAGGCCGATAACATCGCGCGGGCTTGAGGGCGCCACCACCTTGAGGCCGGGAATCATCATGCACCAGTTCTCGACGCTCTGGCTGTGCTGGGCGCCGAAGCGGGAGCCGGCGCCATTGCCGGTGCGCACCACCAGCGGGCACTTCACCTGCCCGTTGGTCATGTAGCGGCTCTTGCCGAACTCATTGGCGATATAGTCGAAGCAGACCGCGAGGAAATCCGAGAACATTATTTCCGCAATCGGCCTCAATCCCGTCATCGCGGCCCCCATGGCGGCGCCGAGGATCGCCTGCTCGGAGATCGGCGTGTCGCGCACGCGCAGCGGACCGAACTGCTCGAGCAGACCAACCGTCGCCTTGAACACGCCGCCGGCCTTGGCCACGTCCTCGCCGAGGAAGACCACATCCGGGTCGCGCGCCATCTCCTGGGCGATGCCGCGCGCCACTGCGTCACGATAGGTCAATTCCGCCATGCGAATCCCCCGTCGGCATAGACGTCGGTGGTCAGGATATCGAGCGATGGCATCGGCGCCGCCTTGCATGCCTCGGTCGCCGCATCGACCTCGCGCTTGACCTCCGCCTCGATGCCGTGAATCACGTCCTCGGCTATGCCGAACTGCTTGAGCCGCTCGCGATAGACCCTGATCGGATCACGCTCCTTCCATTTCTCGAGCTCGCCTTCGGGGCGATATTTGGCCGGATCGGCACGCGAATGACCGCTGTGGCGGTAGGTCAGGCATTCGATCAGTGCAGGCCCCTTCCCGGCGCGCGCGCGCTCGTATGCGCTTGAGGCGGTGCGGTAGACCACGTCTGCGTCGTTGCCGTCGATCAGGATCCGCTCGAGGCCATATGCGGCGGCGCGATCGGCGGCCGGATGCGGAACCGCGGTGACGTCGGCGATCGGCGTATATTCCATGTAGAGATTGTTCTCGCAGACGAAGATAACCGGAAGCTTCCACACCGCAGCGAAGTTCAACGCCTCGTGGAAGGCTCCGATATTGGTCGTGCCGTCGCCAAAAAAGCAGACCGATACATCCTTCTGGCCCTTGTACTGCGCCCGCCAGGCAGCCCCGCAGGCAATCGGCAGATGCGCCCCGATGATCGCATAGGAGCCCATTACGCCGCGTTCGACGGAAGTCAGGTGCATGGAGCCACCCTTGCCGCGCATGAGACCGTTGTCGCGCTGCATCAGCTCGCCCAGCACCTGCTCGACCGGCACGCCCCGGGCCAACGTGTGGGCATGTCCCCGATAGGTGCAGAAAGAAAGATCACCGGGCCGCATCGCAACCGCAAAACCCGCCGCGACTGCCTCCTGTCCGAGCGAGAGGTGGCTGGTGCCCTTCACCAGGTTCTGCAGGAACAGGTCGAAGGCGCGCTGCTCGGCCTCACGCAGCTGAAACTGGGTCCGATAAAGACGCAGCCGCAGCGCCTCGCCGATATCGTCATTGATCCCCGGGCGCGCTTCCGGGGCTGTGGTCACTTTGCTGTCCATGCGAGGTCCTCGAAACCGGGGCGCGGGGATCGCGTGCGGTAGATCGGTAAGAGCGGTCAGAGGCGAAAATAGTCAACCGGGGGGCGGGCGGATAGGCCGAAAATTGTCGGTCTTGACAGGGTTGCGCACCTCACCGGTCGGGCGCGATGGCGCTTTCGTGCCAGCGGCGCAACAGCAGATGAGCGAACAGCGAAAGTGTAAAGAAGATGATCACGCCGGTCGCCGACAGCAGCAGGAGGGCCGCGAACATGCGCGGGATGTTGAGGCGGTAGCCGGACTCGGCGATCCGGTAGGCCAGACCTGAGCCGGCGCCCGCCGAGCCGGCGGCGATCTCGGCCACCACCGCACCGATCAGCGACAGCCCGCCGGCGATCTTCATGCCGGCAAGGATGTAGGGCAGTGCCGACGGCAATTTAAGCCGGAACAGAAGCTGGGTACGCGAAGCCCCGTAAAGTGCGAAGAGGTCGGCGAGATTGCGGTCGACCGAGCTCAATCCGAGCGTGGCGTTGGCGAGCACCGGGAAGAAGGCGACAATCCAGGCGCAAGCAAGCACAGCACCCTGCTGCGGCAGATAGATCAACAGCAGCGGCGCAATAGCGACGATCGGGGTCACCTGCAGGATGACCGCATAGGGATAGAGCGAGTACTCGACGAGACGCGATTGGTTGAAGAGCACGGCAAGCCCAACGCCGCCGGCGAGCGCCAGGGCGAATCCCTCGAGTGTTGTGATGAGCGTGACCAGGAGCGAACCGAAAAGCAGCTCCCGGTCGGACCACAGGGTCGTGAAGACAAGCCGTGGGCCGGGCAGCACGTAGGGCGGGATGTCGTTGATTCGCACTACGATGTCCCAGGCCAGGACAACGACCGCAAGCACTATGGCCGGCAACAGGACGCGCGCCCATCGGTCGAAGCGCCGCGCTACGGACCGGTCCTCGGTGGTAGGCGTGCGATCGGATCTCATGAGGACTCTCCCGCCATGGCCTCGGCCAGGGCTTCCGAAGCCGTGCGGCACCAGGCCGCATATTCGGACGAGGTGCGAAAGCGCTCGTCGCGCGGATAGGGAGCCGCAATCTCGATCTCGCGGAAGACCCGGCCCGGCCGCGGGCTCATGACGACGATCCTGCTGGAAAGATAGACCGACTCGAATACCGAATGCGTGACAAACACCACGGTCTTTCCCAGGCTTTGCCAGAGGCTCAATAGATCGCGGTTCAGGCGGAAGCGAGTGATCTCGTCGAGCGCTGCGAACGGCTCATCCATCAGCAACAACTTCGGCTCGGTGACGAGCGCGCGCGCGATCGAGGCGCGCATCTTCATGCCGCCGGAAAGCTCGCGCGGATAGGCTTGCGCGAAGCCGACCAATCCCACCCGCGCGAGCGCGGCCGCAACCCGCGATGCGGAGCTGCGGTCGAGCCCCCGGAGCTTGAGCGGCAGGCGCACATTGGCTTCGACGGTCGCCCAGGGCATCAAAGTCGGCTCCTGAAACACGAAGCCGATCTGGCGGGTGGCGGCGGAGCCGACTTCGCTCGCGGACCATTCGATGCGGCCGCCGCTGACGGCGCTGAGCCCGGCGATGATCCGCAGCACCGTCGACTTGCCGCAACCGCTAGGGCCGAGCAGCGTCAGGAACTCGCCCGGGCGCACGTCGAGATCGAAGCCGTCGAGCGCCGTAACACCGTTGCCGAACGTCTTGCCGACGTCGCGCAGCGTGACGATGGGAGCGCTGACCACTTCCGCAGCGGGATGTTCAGTTCTTCGGACGCAAGTCGAGGCCGACGCCCTTGTTGACGAATTGCAACGTATAGGCCTTCCGCGGATCGATCGAGGCCTTGACCACGCCCGCGCGCACCATCTTGTCGAAAAAGCTCTTGGTGCGTTCGTCCGTCATGGCACCGATGCCGAGCGTCGTGGTGTCGCCGGAGTCGACGATGCCGTATTCCTTCATCTTGGCGACCGAATAGGCGAGCAAAGCATCGGTCATTTCCGGGTTGCCTTTCTTGATCAGGTCGTTGCCGGCTTTGTTGTCGCCATAGATGTAATGATACCAACCGATGATCGAAGCATCGACGAAGCGCTGCACCAGATCGGGCTTCTGCTTGACCAGGTCACGACGTGTCTCGATCAGCGTCGAATAGGCGTTGAACCCTTGATCGGCGAGCAAGAACACTTTGGGCTTGAAGCCGCCCTGCGTTTCGATCTGATAGGGCTCCGACGTCACATAGCCCTGCATGGCGCTGTTCTTGTCCGCGAGAAACGGCTGCGGATTGAAGGTGTAGGGTTTGACCCGCGCCTCGCTAAAGCCGTAGTCGGCTTTCAGCCATTGGAAGTAGCTGGCGATGCCCTCTTTGGAGACGAACAGCGTCAGGCCTTTGAGGTCCTCGAATTTCTCCACCCCCGGGTGCGCGATCAGTACCTGTGGGTCCTTCTGAAACATGGCGGCGACCGCGAGCGTCGGAATGTTCTGCTCGACTGCATCGAACGACTGCAGCGAATTGGCGCTCATGAAGAAGTCGATTCGTCCGACCGGCAGCAGGATGCGGTTGTTCACGTTCGGGCCGCCGGGCACGATGGTGACGTCGAGCCCATAACGGCGATAGGTGCCATCGGCCAGCGCCTGATAGAAGCCCCCGTGCTCGGCCTCTGCGACCCAATTGGTGCCGAAGGAGACCTTGTCGAGAGCTTGCGCGGAGGCGGGGGCAGCACCGAGGGCCGCGGTTGCGGAAACTATGAGAGCGAGCACGCTTTTGGCGTGAGAATTAGCAGCCATCATCTTGCCCCTTTAGTGTTTGGCCCATCCGCCCATCCCGCGGAAGCGGAATCCAGCCTGCAAAGGCCCCAGGGAGTGTCGACCCCGGAAGAGCTGGGTCTGTTCGCGAGGTGGCTTCACCCCAGTGCACCGAGGTCCCTATTGCTCAAACCGCTCGATGAACCAACGCAGCAGCCTGATCCAGATCTCGTCCTTGCCGACCTGATCCTCAATACCATGCTCGAGATTGGGATTATCGTTCACTTCCATGACCACAAAGCCATGGTCGGTCTGCTTGATATCCACGCCATAGAACCCCTCGCCGATCGGCCGGGCGGCGCGGGCTGCGATATCGATGAGCTCGCCCGGCGCCTGATCGACCTCGAAGGTGCGGAAGCCGCCCTCGCGCGAGGACCCGTCGGCCCCGTGCTTCACGATCTGCCAATGGCCGCGCGCCATACGGTATTGGCATACGAATAGCGGTTCTCCGGCGAGCACTCCAACCCGCCAGTCGAACTCGGTCGGCATGAACTTTTGCGCCAGCAACAGGTCGGTTTCCTCGAACAGCTCGTCGGTGATGCGGCGGAACTCCTCGAGCGTGTGCACCTTGTGGACGCCGCGCGAGAACGAGCCGTCGGGAATCTTCACCACCAGCGGCAAGCCCAGCTCGTCCATGGCCTTAGGCAGGTCGCCCGCATCGGCAAGCATGACGGTGGGCGGCGTCGGCACCTGGTTGGAGCCGAGCAGCTCCATCAGGAAAACCTTGTTGGTGCAGCGGATCATGGAGATCGGGTCGTCGATGACCGGCATGCCTTCCTGCCAGGCGCGCCGCGCGAACCGATAGGTGTGGTTGTCGATCGAGGTGGTCTCGCGGATGAACAGCCCGTCGTACTCGGCGAGCTCGGACAGCTGCCGGCGGGTGATCGGCTCGATGTCGACGGAGAGCTTCTCGGCGATGCGGGTGAAATGCTTGATCGAGGCTACCGAGGACGGCGGCATTTTCTCGTTCGGGTCATAAAGCACCGCCAGGTCATATTTGGCGATGGTGCGCGCCTTCGGATCGCGCCATTCGCGCTTGGTATGCTGGTGTAGCGCCTCGCGCAGGAAGGCGCCTTCGCCGTTGGCGAGCCGGGTGATGTTGCGCGGGCGGATACGCTCGATCGACAGCCACTCCCCGGGCTCGACGATCACTTCGAGCGCCGGACAGCGAAACCAGTCAAACAGGATGCGTCCGAATGATTCGAAGCGCGGGTCGCGGGCAATGCCGAAGCAGACCAGGAGCTTGAGCTCGCCCTCGACCTGAACATCCGCCCGGCGGGCGCAGCGATTGAGCTCATCTTCCAGATCCGGCAGCGCGTGCTCGTAGAGCTTGGCCTCGCGCAGCTCCAGCATGGTCTCGACCGTCGGCACCACCCGATGGCCGCGCGCCTCGGCCAGGAGCGAGGCATAGTAGCCCTTCGACTGATACGCGTAGGAGCGGGCCAGGTTGACGAGCTTGGGCCGGCCGACGTCGAACAGGCGGGGACGGGCTAGATAGTCGCTCGTCGTGATCACCTTGTGCGGGGTCTCGGCGTTGGGAAGGTCTTTGGGCTGGTCGACCAGAATGACCCAGCCGGTCATCGGGAAGGTCCTTTCCGGATGACGATCGCCGCGCTGAGACGGTCGCGCCCCAAGCAGCTCATGCGCTCGAACGCGGCCCACGGAACCGCGTAGGTCTCAGGCGCGATCGCCTCTCCATGCTCATCTCTGTTGGCTGCCGGATCGTGCAGAAGAATGTGCCGTCCATCACGGCCGAAAGCAAATACCCAGTGTGGCACTCCCCTGCGCGCCATCTGATATCCCGATACTAGCACAATTGCCACCTGCCCAGCATCAAAAGCCTGCATGAAAACCGATTCTGTGGCTGGCGTCAGGTGGGTTGGGATGGCAAGCACCCGGGCTTCGCGGCGAAACTCGGCCTGTGTCAACTCCATGACGCGCCGCTTTTCTGCGGAGCTCACGGTATCGAGGAAATAAGGCCCGGCCCGGCTGGCATAGATTTCTGGCTCAAGCCCGCGCCGCTTGAGCGTCACCGCCAGACCGTAGACTTCGCAGCCGCCATGTCCGGACGCCATGAAGATCGTGGTGGCGTCGCGCCAGAGCTGAAACTCGAAGGCCGGCCCCGGCTTGAACGAGCGGTGCGCCCAGCCCAGCGCCATCATGATGCAGGCAGGCCCGCAGGTAAACTCGGTGGTCTGGTGAAAATAGGGTGGGACGGCTCGCAGCGCCGCCTTCGCGGGCGCAAGCGGCTTCTCGAAGCGCAGCGCGTCGCCGCCGTCTTCGTAGTACCGAGTCAGCCGGCCAAACTCGCGATAGCCGCTCTTGCGATAACGCGAGATGGCGGCCGCGTTGTTGTGGTGCACTTCCAGACGGATGACGCCGCAGCCGCGCTCGACCGCAGCGGCCTCGGCGGCCTCGAGCAGCATCGGCCCGATGCCGCGCCCCCCCTTGTGCGGGGCAACCGCAATCGAATAGAGCCGCGCCACCGCCGAGCGCAGACGGAAGAGCACGATCGCGGTGCCGGCGAGCTCCCCATCATGCTCCGCGACAATCACGCGCGCGGTCGGCGAGCCGAGCAGGCGCTTGAGGCTGCGCCGCGTCAGGCGATCGGTCGCGAACACCCTCTGTTCCAGGAAATCCAGAGCCGGAAGGTCGGCGAGCGTTGCGCCGCGCAGGCGGACGGTAGGGGAATCTTGGTGAACCGTAGAGGTGTGCATCGGACCCGGTGACAATTTGGTGTTCCCTGGCGATTGTGGTGCAAACCGGGGCGCTGTTGAAGCAGCCGGAACGGCCGTACAGCCATAACGAAATGCGGCCCGGACTGGAAAGCCGCGTTCGCGTCATCGGACACGGCGATTTACGCCGAAATCGCAAGTACTTAACGAAATTTGTACTGGCAGAGCGAAGAAATTCGGCGTCGCCTTGAACCTGCCCGATGGGTATCGCGACCAAGAGAGGCAAGGCCACTCTGGCCGATCGAAATCTAAACTCAAAACCTAGCACTTCCGTTTGAACTCAAGGGCGGGCGCCGAAGCTGCTCGTTCGAGGAGGATTTGCCGCCAAGCGGCTGATGATAGTGATCGGCGCGTGCGCCCCCATCCACCCCGCGTCGGTCCACGCGGCCCGCCCGGATCTTCAAGATCCGGGCGGGCTTGCTTTTTGCGCCGTCTTGTCTCGCACTGCTCTCTCCTTGGTGGCTTATTAGGATGGAGGTTTAGGATGGAGGTGCCACGCTCATCGCCAGCACGCGGGCGACATGCAGCGGCTCGCGACCGCTCCCGTCCTTGATCTGATGGCGGCAGGATGTGCCGGAAGCGACCACCAGCGCATCCGCAGGCGCAGCGCGCACCGTCGGCAGTAATGACAACTCGGCCATCTGGAGCGAGACATCGATCGTATCCGCGCCGTACCCGAAGGCGCCGGCCATGCCGCAGCAGCTCGACTCCACCGTGTCGACCGCAAGCCCCGGCACGAGCCGCAATGTCGCCTCGACCGCCGGCATGGTGCCGAAGGACTTTTGATGACAATGCCCGTGCAGCAGGGCACGGGTGGCGACCGGTCTCCGCGGCGGATCGAAGCCGCCGCGCGTCACCGCACGCGCAACGAATTCTTCGAAGGTAAGCACGTGGTCGGCGAGCCTTCCGGCGCGCGTCCGCACCGGCTCACGCGGCAGCAATGCCGGAATCTCGTCGCGAAAGCCGAATACACAGCTCGGCTCGAGCCCGACCACATCCATGCCGCGGTCGACAAAGGGCGCAAGTGCGGCCAGCGTGCGCTCGGCCTCCACGCGAGCCTCGTCGACCAACCCGGCCGAGAGAAAAGTACGTCCACAGCACAGCGGGCGCGTCCCAGCGAGCGGTTCCGGCAGATGCACGCGGTAGCCGGCCGCCGTCAGCACCTTGAGAGCGGCCTCGACATTCTCCGGCTCGAAGTAACGGTTGAAGGTGTCGGCGAACAGCACGACTTCGCGACCAAAGTCACCGTTTCGCTGCCGCGGGGCCGCCCCCTGGACTCGCGAATCACGGAATGCATCGCGGCGCCAGCGCGGCAGCTTGCGGCGCGCGGCAAAGCCGGTCAGTCGTTCCGAGAGCCGCGCAGCGAGCGGAATATCGTTGCGCAGATTGAGCAGGGAGGGCCACCGCGAAGCGAATGGCGCGTACCGCGGCAAATAGGCGACCAAGCGATCATGCAGCGACAATCCGCGCGCAGCGGCGCGCGCCGCCTGCACCTCAATCTTCATGCGCGCCATATCGACGCCGGTCGGACACTCGCGGCGGCAGGCCTTGCACGACACGCAAAGCCTCATGGTCTCGGCCATCTCGTCCGAGGCAAATGCGCCAGGGCCCAGCTGGCCCGTCATCGCAAGCCGCAGCGAATTGGCGCGTCCGCGCGTTACGTCGCGCTCCTGGCGAGTCGCCCGGTAGCTCGGGCACATGACACCGCTGCCGGTCGAGCGGCAGGCGCCGTTGTTGTTGCACATCTCGACGGCGCCCTGAAATCCGCCGCCAAGCCCCGGATACGCCGACCAGTCGAGTTGCGTGGGCAGATCGATGGCCTGGTAGCGCGGCCCGTAGCGCAGCAGCTTGCGGTCGTCGAACTTCGGCGCTCGCACGATTTTGCCGGGATTGTACAGGCCCCGAGGATCGAAGCTGTCCTTCACCTGCCCGAAGGCGGCCGCAAGGCGCTCCCCGAACATCGCCGGATGGAATTCGGAACGCACAATGCCATCGCCATGCTCGCCCGAATGGGAGCCCTTGTAGGCACGAACCATGGCAAAGGCTTCTTCGGCGATCGCCCGCATGGCCGCGACATCCTTGTCGAGACGCAGGTTGAGCACGGGGCGCACATGCAGGCAGCCGACCGAGGCGTGCGCGTACCAGGTGCCGTGAGTGCCGTGTTTCTCGAAAATGGCGGTCAGCCGAGAGGTGTAGTCGGCGAGATGCTCGAGCGGGACCGCGCAATCCTCCACGAAGGAGATCGGCTTGGCCGCATCCTTCATGGACATCATGATGTTGAGCCCTGCGGTGCGCATGTCGGTGACGGCCGCCTGCAGCTTGGGATCGAGCACCTCAATGACGCCGCCCCAACGCGCGCCGGTGTTCTGCCATGAGAAGCCGTGATCCCCGATCAGCTCGCCGAGCCGGCGCAGCCGCCGCACGTTCTCGGCCGCATCCGGTTCGGCAAACTCGACAAACAGGATCGCTTCCGGATCGCCTCGCACGACCGCGTTGACGGTCGGCTGGAACATCGCGATGTCGCGGGCCAAGCCCAGCATAGTGCGATCGACGAGCTCGACCGCGATGGGTCCAAGCTTGACGATATGTTGCGCCATGTCCATCGCCTGATGGAAGCTGCCGAAATGGCAGGCGCCGACGGCGCGTGCGCCAAGCAGAGGCGCAAGCTTGAGCTCGATGCCGGTCGAGAAGGCAAGCGTGCCCTCCGACCCGACAAGAATGTGCGCCAGATTGAGGTCGTTGCGACCGGGCACGAGGGCGTCGAGATTATAGCCGCCGACCCGGCGCTGCACTTTGGGGAACCGCGCCTCGATCTCATCCGCCTCGGCTGCGGCAAGATCGAGCATGCGTTGCGCCAGCGGACGCAGCGGCGACGCGGCCGGCACATTTGACAAGTCGCGCGCAACGGGACCGAAATGCGCGTCGCTGCCGTCCGCCAGCAGCGCGTCGATCGACAGCACATTCTCGCGCGTATTGCCGTAGCGCAGCGAACGGGCGCCGCAGGAATTGTTGCCCACCATGCCGCCGATGGTCGCGCGCGATGCGGTTGAAATATCGACCGGGAACCAGAGCCCATGTGGCTTGAGCCGGCGATTGAGCTCGTCGAGCACGATGCCGGGCTCCACCACGCAGCGCCGGTTGGCGACATCGAGCTCGATGATGTGGTCGAGGTATTTGGAGCAATCGACCACCAGCGACTCGTTGACCGTCTGCCCGGATTGCGAGGTGCCGCCACCGCGCGGCAGCACCGAGATTCCCTCCTCGCGCGCCAGCGCAATAGCGCGCACGGCGTCCGCGACAGTGCGCGGCAAGACGACGCCGACCGGCATGATCTGGTAGTGCGAGGCATCGGTCGCATAACGGCCGCGGCTGAAGCGGTCGAACAGGACCTCGCCTTGGAGCTCAGCCTTGAGCCGCCGTTCGAGTCCGGGCAATACCGTGGCCACCATGGGACACTACCCATCTTTCAAAAAATCTCGCCCCCGGCTGTGCCGGACAAAGCGAGTTGAACACACGATAATCCCTTAACCGCAACCGGCCTGGGTGTACCAGACCCGCGGACAAGAGGCTTGACTGACCCTTGCATTCGTCCTTCATGGCGGCAAGTTGCGGTCCGGCGCGGGGGCGCATGTGGCACCGCAGCAACGCTTTAGAAAGCACCTGCCTCAAGGAATCTCCTGATGAGCAAGAACGCCTCGCGCACGGCCGGCCGACACTTCCTGCAGATTCCAGGGCCGACCCCGATCCCCGACCGCATCCTGCGGGCGATGGACACGCCGATCATCGACCATCGTGGCCCGGAATTCGCCACGCTGGCCAAGCGGGCGCTCGAAGGAATCAAGACCATCTTCAAGACCGCCAACCCGGTCATCATCTACACGGCGACCGGCACCGGAGCCTGGGAAGCGGCCCTCGTCAACACGCTCTCTCCGGGCGATCGCGTCCTGATGGTGGAGACCGGTCAGTTTGCCACGCTGTGGAAGAACATGGCGGCAAAGCTCGGGCTCAAGCCCGAATTCATTCCGGGCGATTGGCGCATTGGCGCCGATCCGGCGGTGATCGAGGAACACCTGCGCAAGGACAAGGCGCACGAGATCAAGGCGATCTGCGTGCTGCACAACGAGACCGCGACAGGGTGCCTGTCGCCGATCGCTGCGATCCGCAAGGCGATCGACGCTGCCGGCCATCCGGCCCTGTTCATGGTCGACACCATCTCCTCGCTCGCCTCCACGGATTATCGGCATGACGAATGGGGCGTCGATGTCAGCGTCGGCGGGGCGCAGAAGGGCCTCATGTTGCCGCCCGGCATGTCGTTCAATGCCATCAGCGACAAGGCGATCGCCGCCGCAAAGAGCTCAAAGCTGACCAAGTCGTTCTGGTCCTGGGAAGACATGCTCGGCATGAACAAGATCGGCTTCTTCCCCTACACGCCGGCGACGAACATGCTGCAGGGCTTGGTGGTGGCGATCGACATGCTGCACGAGGAAGGCCTTGAGAACGTGTTTGCCCGTCACGACCGGCTCGCCGAGGCGACGCGGCGCGCGGTGCGGGCCTGGGGGCTCGAGATCATGTGTCGCGACCCGAAATACTACTCGCCGACCGTCACCGCCGTGATGTTGCCGGACGGGCATGATGCTGATGCCTACCGCAATCTGGCGCTCGAGAATTTCAATATTTCCTACGGCGCGAGCTTCGGCCCCTACGCCAAGAAATATTTCCGCATCGGCCATCTCGCCGACACCAACGATTTGACCATTCTGGGCGCGCTCGCCGGCACCGAGATGGCGCTCGCGCTCGCCGGCATTCCGCACCGCAAGGGCGGCGTGCAGGCCGCCATGGACTATCTGGTTTCGGTGCATGCAAGCCCGGCGCGTGCGGCGGCCGAGTGATCAGCCGCTGGCCCCGGCAACGAAAAAATCGTTCGCCCAAAGGTGATCGAACCTGGCGATGGCATCGGGCGGCAGGGGCCCCCGCTCGACCGCAGCCAACGCCTCATCGAGCTGGGCTATCTCGGTGACGCCGATCACCCGGCTGGACAGGTCCCGGTTGCCCAGAGTGAAGCGCAGCGCAACCTGCGCCGGTGTTCCAAAGGATGGCCCCAGCGCAGCCCGCACCGCGGCCGCGCACCGCACCTCATTGTCGAGATCGGTCACGGCCGTCATCATGTCCAGGCGCTCGGGCCTGCGTGGGGCTGCCAGCACGCCCCCCGCCCAGACGCGGATCGCCAGCATGCCCATATTGAGGCGCCAGCACGCGGCGATGAGGCCGCAGAAATCCTGGCCCTTCCATTTCGGCGAAGTGCGCGACCAAGCGGCGCTGGGGTTGATGGCGTTGTAATAGATCTGAGCGGCATCGAAGCGGCCGCTCTCGATCACCTCCAAGCACGCAGCGGTGCTGCCGACCGCGCTGATGCCGGCCGCCTGGATCAGCTTTTCCTCCTTGAGCTTCTCGAACGTTTCCGCCACCGCGCCGAGAACTTGGCCGGTCGACAAGGGCGTGCGCTCGCCGACCGCGGTCCCGATTTGATTGTGGAGCTGCAACAGCGCCACCCGCTCGAGCCGCAGACGCTTGAGGCTCTGCTCGAGGCTGCGCCTGATGGCGCCGGCGATGTCGGCCATATCCTCGCGCTCGAGCCGCACCTTGGTTGAGACATGGGGCCGCGGCGACAGGACCGAGAGGTGCCGCCCGATCGTCTCTTCCGAAGCGCCATTGCCGTAAGCAGGCGCGGTATCGATCCAGTTGACGCCACCGGCGACCGCGCGCTGCAGTGCTGCCCAGCGGGTCGCCTCACTGGCATTGATGAGAATGCCCCCGGTGACGCCGCCGCCAAGCGCGATCTCTGAGATTTCGAGCCCTGTCCGCCCGAAGACTCCCTTCCTCATGGGAGAGAGCCTTGTGGCACCCGCACGGGCCGACGCCGATGCGGGTAACCCAAAACGATCGTCATTGCAGTCTTCCCCGTCACGCGCCGGTATTATGGGGTTGGTGGCCGGAAGCCGCAACAAGGGGTTGTTGACCGCCCCACTCCCTTGAGGCGAGCCGGCCCATCTTCGATAACGGGCCGGCCGAGCCGGGCTCCGGGCCGCCATAGCGCCAAACCGCAATAATGCCACCCCTAACCACTTTGAGACTTGCATCGCGCTCGCGCGTATAATTCATTCGCGCCCGTCGCCATGGTGCCGCCGATTTGAAGTTCCCTGCCCGGCTAGCCACCCGCTCATCCAGGAACTTCCAATCGAAAAGGCGGCACTGCGAAAAGCGGCACTGCAATGAGATGTTTGCCGGCGCCCCTTTGCTTTGGAAGTTCGTGCAAGGGGTGCCGCGATGTAGCACGAACTTCGGGAAGCCGGCACTTGGCCGCGGCAGGCCATCAAGCCCAATTCCGCAAGGAGGCCCGCATGGACGACACGGTCCGCAAGATCAGCGCCGACGACATCAATCCGCGCTATAATTGGGGGCGCGCACTACCGGCACTCGGCCCCATGGGGGTCGATTTCGAGGAGCGGGTCGATTACCGGCGCTTGCACCGCTACCGATTGAGCCGCGTCAAGCAGGCTTTGGAGAAGTCTGATCTGGGCGCGCTCCTGGTCTTTGATGTCAACAATATCCGCTACATCACCTCGACCAAGATCGGCGAGTGGGAACGCGACAAGCTCTGCCGCTGGGCGCTGCTCACCCGCGACGGCGATCCGATCCTGTGGGATTTCGGCTCCGCCGCGGTGCACCATAAGCTGCAGGTACCGTGGCTGAAGCCGGAGAACTGCAAGGCTGGCCTCATTGGCCTGCGCGGCACCGTCTCGCCGTCCTTTGGGCTCATGAAGCGGCACGCCGAGGAGATTGCCGCGCTTATCCGCGCAGCCGGCTGCGACAAGATGCCCATCGGGGTCGATATCATCGAGCCCCCGATGATGTTCGAGCTGGAGCGGGCGGGCCTCAAGGTTGCCGACGGCCAGCAGGTTATGCTGGAGGCCCGCGAGATCAAGAACATCGACGAGATCGCGCTGCTCAACCGGGCCGCCGCCATGGTGGACGGCGCCTATCATTTGATTCACGAGGAGCTCAAGCCCGGCGTGCGCGAGAACGACATCGTCGCCAAGGTCAATGAGTTCCTGTACCGGCACGGCTCCGATGACGTCGAAGCGATCAATGCCATCTCGGGCGAGCGCTGCAACCCGCATCCGCACAATTTCACCGATCGCATGCTGCGGCCGGGCGACCAAGCCTTCTTCGACATCCTCCAGTCGTTCATGGGCTATCGGACCTGCTACTACCGTACGTTCAATGTCGGGCGTGCCACGCCGGTCCAGCACGATGCCTACAAGCAGGCGCGCGAATGGCTCGATAACGCCATTGGCCTCATCAAGCCCGGAGTTTCGACCGATCAGGTCTGCAGCGTCTGGCCGAAGGCGCAGGATTTCGGCTTTCCGGACGAAATGTCGGCCTTTGGCCTGCAATTCGGTCACGGGCTCGGGCTGGCGCTGCATGAGCGGCCGATCATCAGCCGGGTGGTGTCGCTCAGCCACCCGACAGAGATCAAGGAGGGCATGGTATTCGCACTGGAGACCTATTGCCCGGCCAAGGACGGCTATTCGGCGGCGCGCATCGAGGAGGAAGTGGTGGTGACCGACAAAGGTTGCCGTGTGATAACGCTGTTCCCGGCGGAAGAGCTGCCGATCGCGAACAGATACTAATCCTGTCTTTGAATCCCTTTCTTTCTTGGCGCGGGATCGGGCGCGGCCTATGGTCCCGAAACTACCTTGGTTCGCAACCGCGGGCCGGCTTGATTTACCGCAAAGGCGGTGCGTTTTTGAAATGGCAAAAGGAACAGGTTCAGCAATGAATGACGCCGGGCGACAAAAACTCTTCCTATTCCGATCCACCGCCGCGGTTCTCGGCCTGATCTGGCTGGCCGGCTCCGCGCCGGCTTCGGCTGCGGTTCCGCAAGCCACCCCGGAACAGCAGCAGGCTTGCACGCCCGACGCGGAGCGGCTGTGCAGCGAGTTCATTCCCGACGCGAGCAAGGTCGCAGCCTGCATGGCTCGTAAGCGGTCGCAGCTCAGCCCCGCCTGCCGGGCCGCGTTTGCGCCTCCTTCGCATGGGCACAGACGGACCATACACCACCACCACAGCTGATTCGGCCGGCGCTGCCCCGACTTTGCCGTCATCGAACGCGAAGGAAGAGCACGCGACTGCAGGGCTGCTCACTTCCACCCGCCCCATGATCGGTGATGATCATGCTCGATCGAAGCATGAGGGCGGGTCACGAAATCAAGGATGTCGCGCACCACTCCCATGGACCGAGAGGAACAGGTCGACAGATGAAAATCGCCGGGCACAAGTCAGTGACGCGTCTTTTCATTTCCATAATGGCTGTCGGGCTCGCAGCTTCGCCGGGCTTGCTGCCACAGTCGGCGCTGGCGCAGAACCGGGGCACGCCGGAGCAACAGCAAGCCTGCCAGCCGGACGCGATGCGGTTGTGCAGCGAGTTCGTCCCCGATGTCGACCGCATCACCGCCTGCATGATCAAGAACCGGATGCGTCTGAGCGCCCCGTGCCGTGCGGTGTTCACCTCGCCGCCACACAAGGGCAAGTCGTTCAGGCGCAGCAGCTGAGCAGGCATCGACGCGGCGAGGGAAATGACTTCCGCCGCGGCCGCGTGGCTCGACGGCGCGACAAAGAGCAGAGAAACGGCGACGCTGGCGAGCAATGTCTTTTTCATTGGTCTTCCCTGAGAAGCGAAAAAATGGGGCGCCTCGAGCCGGGTCGGAATGATGTTCGGGTGGCGCAAGCGTATTGGTTATATCAGCCCAACCGTGCTGGAAGTCGTGCCCTACGAATTTTATCGATTCGCGCCCGAGGGCATTGGCCTCGTGGGTGTCACCTGCAGCATCGACGACTGGAGCCCGGAGCAGTTCGACAAGGGCCTTGCGCAGGTCAAGTCGGCCGCGGCCTATCTCGGCTCGCGCGGGGTGGATTTTATTATTCATGGCGGCGGGCCGTTGGTCGTGGCCCGCGGGAAGGGTTATGAAGAGCTTGTGGTGAAGGACATCGAGGCAGCGTCGCAGGTCAAGGCGACGACCGGGGTGCGCGCCGCGATCCAGGCGCTTCGGCATGTGGAAGCAACCCGGATTGCAATCGCCTCGCCGTATCCCGAGCGGCACAATCAAGCCCTGTCCATCTTTCTCGGCGCGCACGGTTTCGACCCGGTCCATGTCGAGGGCCTGGACGTGCCCTTTAGGCAACTGCAGAGCGTGTCGCCCGCGCACATTCACCGCTTCGCCGGCAACGTGCTCGCTCGTGCGCCCCGCTGCGACGCCCTCTATCTCCCCTGTCCACAATGGCAGGCGGCCCAGATCGTGGACACCTTGGAGCATGAAAGCGGGATCCCGGTCATCGCCTACTCTCACGCCACCTCCTTTGTCGCCTTCAACGAGCTCGGCGTGACCGATCCGATCCGCAGTCACGGCCGCCTCCTGGCCTCACTGGCGAAAGCAGCTTCGTGAGGGCCTACCATCGAGGTCTTGGCGTAGTCCACACTTGGGTGGCATTGCTCGCCGGCTCCGTGTTTTTCTCCGGAACCCTGCCGGCACACGCACAGCCGGCGGATGAATTCTACCGCGGCAAGGGGATCGAGTTGCTGATCGGCGCCGCTCCAGCCGGCGGCTACGATGTTGCCGGGCGGACCCTTGCCAACCACCTTGCACGGCATATTCCGGGCCGTCCCGCAATTGTGGTTCGCAACATGCCGGGCGCGACCGGCTTGATCATGATGAACTATCTCTACGGGGTCGCGAAGCACGACGGCACCGTCCTTGGAATGCCGACCAGCAACATCCCGCTGGAACCAAGGCTCAAGCTGCTCTCACCCGATGGCATTAATATCAAGTTCGATCTTCGCCAAGCGAGCTGGATCGGCACACCGCTACAGGAGCCCCAGGTTACGTGGGTCTGGCATACAGCCCCGGCCTGGACATTCACTGATCTGAAGGTCCAGAGCATCTCGATGGGGGCAACCGCTGCCTCGTCCGATAACGCAATCCTGCCGTTTCTCATGAACCAGGTGCTCGGCACCAGAATGCGCGTTTTCACCGGCTACCTTGGCCAGAACGAGATCAATCTCGCGGTCGAACGCGGCGAGGTGCAAGGCAACAACACCGGTCTGTCAAACCTCATGGCCAACAAGCCGGATTGGCTCAAAAGCAACAAGGTGCGCATCCTGGTGCAGTTCGGGGCAGAGCGCGTTCCGGTGCTAAAGGACATACCAACGGCGGTCGAGCTGTCGCCTTCTGTGGCCGATCGCGCGCTGTTCCAGTTCTATGCCTTGAAGTTCAACATGGCCCGACCCTTGTTGGTCCCACCTGACGTCCCGTCGGAACGGACCGCCGCACTGCGAGCCTCATTCGAGGCCACGATGAAGGATGAAGAGTATCTCGCCGAGGCGCGCCGGATCGGACTCGACACCAATTGGCTCGGTGCTGACGCGATCACGTCCCTGTTTAATCAGATTGAGGAGACCCCGCAGCCGGTCGTCGACCGCCTGAGGGGAATGCTGGCGGGATCGGGCGCGAAATAGAAGGAGCCGCTGTGACAACAACTTCATCTCCACTGCCGCGCAAGCTCCTCCACCCGAAACACGCTTGGCCGATGCCAATCTTGACTACGGGCGGCCCATCCGGAATATGCTTGAGGCCGCGCCCGGCACGGATACGATGAATATTCTCGAGCCGATACTCTTTCAGTGCAAGATCAACCGTTGATCACCGCAATCTGTGCGCCCGGACTGCCGTGAGCTCCTTCACAAAGCTTCACGCCAGGCGCCGACCTCCGGCATCGTATCCGGCAGCATGGTCGGCAAAGGGAGATCTTGTGCGTAGGAGGAGCAGGTTCGCAAGCATCGTCGCCGTTGGATTGACCTGCACGGGGGCCCTTCTCGCCCGAGCGCATGCGGACCCAGTTGCGGATTTTTACCGCGGAAAAAATCTCAATATCATGATCGGCGTGAACGTCGGCGGCGCTTACGACCATGATGCACGCCTTATTGCACGCTACCTCGGATCCCATTTGCCGGGAAATCCGTCCGTTGTGCCGCAGAACATGATCGGCGGAGGCGGCATCGTCATGGCCAACTATTTGCAGACGATGGCCCCTAAGGACGGCACCGTCATCGGGATGATCCCAAACACTCTCGTGGTCAACCAGTTGGTCGGCATGCCCGCGGTTCGATATGACATCGGCCAATTCCAGTTGATCGGTTCGATCATGCCGGCATCTCACAGCGTGATGGTGGCTTCGCGAGCATCAGGAATCCGCAGCATCGCGGACGCGCGACAAAGAGAGATCATCGCCGGTGCCAGTCCAAAAGGATCATTTCTTTATACGATGCCCGCATTGCTGAACGAGTTCCTCGGCACAAGGTTCAAGATCATCGCCGGATATCAGGGAATCGCCGCCATCTACCTCGCCCTCGAGCGAGGCGAGATCGATTCGCTCGCCACCACCTGGGACGAGTTCAAGGTCGAGAAATCCGATCTCATCCGCGACCAGAAGATACGCCTGCTGGTGCAGTCAGCCCCAAAAGCCGATGACTTGCTCAACGTGCCAAGCGTAGACGAGTTGGCAGCGGACGCCTCTGATCGAGGAGTCATGGACTTCTTGCTGTCCGGAAATGCACTGGGTCGGCCGCTTGCAGCCCCACCGGGTGTGCCCGTCGAGCGGGTCCAGGCGTTACGGGCGGCATTCGATGGAACGATGAAAGATCCTCGTTTCCTGCAGGATCTGGCCGCCTCCCGAGCGCAGATCGGGCCCACAGCAGGAACCACGCTCCAGCGTTCGCTCGACGAAATATTGCAGACGCCGAGAGACTGGATCGCGCGCGCGAAGGCAGTCCTGGAATAGGAGAGTTTTCGGCGCCTTGACTCCGGCGCCTCGCTCCTGATTATTCCGGCAATCAAGCGAAGTTGGACGGGCTCCCAATTCCCTAATGAATATTCTCGATCCGATATTCTTCCAGTGCAAGATCAACCCGCTGACGACCGCGATTTGCGTGCCGGGGTCGGCAGCGGGTTCAGTCACCTATGGGCGCCTGGAAAGGCTCATCCACAATGTTTCACGCCAGGCGCTCAATTCCGGCATTGCGCCGGGCAGCCTTGTCGGCCTGTTCGTCACGGACACCATTTTGCATGCCGCGCTCATTCTCGGCCTGATGCGGCTCGGATTGGCGACCGTGTCATTGCGCAGCGCCGACCCGGTGGCCGGAATGGCACCCGATGTTGTGCTGACCGATGTTCCGGGCCGCTTCGGCGGCCAGGCTACGGTGCTGAGTGTTGATGCCACATGGCTCGACGGCGATGGAACCCCGCTAGGAGATAACGAGCTCTTTCATCCCAAGGGAAGCGACATTGGCCGCATCGTGCTTACGTCAGGGTCGACGGGCTTTCCAAAGGGCATCGCCTTTTCTTTTGATACGTGGATGAACCGCATTGCCTACTACCCGCACACGCGCGGCCTCCGGTTCGCGTGCTGTGCGCGATTCTTTTGCGACCTCGGCGTCGGGACTGCGGTGGGATTCATGTATCTCATGTCGCTCTTGAGTCGCGGTGGGACCATCTATTTCCTCGGCCCCAAACCCGGCGATATTCTCCAGTATTTCGACCTACACAAGATTCAGGGCATGGCGACGTCACCTTACGGGCTGGGCGAGTTTCTCAAATATTTCGAGGCCGACAGCGCGTTCGAGGTGAGCCTCGATCACATTATATGCCAGGGAGCGATACTGTCGCGCGAGCTGTCGCGTCGCGCCCGAGCGCGGCTATGTCAGAACCTTTACTGCACTTATGGGACCACAGAAACTGCCGGCGTCGCCTTCGGACCGGCGAACATCATCGAGGCAATTCCCGGGGCGGTCGGCTATGTCCAGCCCGGCGCCACGGTCGAGATCGTAGACAAATCTGGGCAAATATTGCCGCTCGGGCACGACGGGTTGCTGCGTATTCGCAGTATCCACGCCGCCAGCGAGTATGTTGGCGATCCCGAAACCAGCCGGCTGTTCTTTCGCGATGGTTGTTTCTATCCAGGCGATCTCGGACAGCTCGGCAAGGACGGGCTTTTGATCATCAGCGGACGGGAGAAGACGGCGTTGCTCATCGGCTCCGACACCGTGGCGCCGGAAACGATAGAGGCGATTCTTACGTCATACCCCGGCGTTGTCGAAGCCGGGTGCTTCGCCAAGAACAACAGCCTGGGAATAGCGGAAATTTGTGCCTTGATCGTTAGCCCCGCGCCGGTAAACGAAAATGCCCTGCGCCAGCACTGCGCTATGCGGCTGCAAGATGCGTTCGTTCCCACTTGCTTTGTCGCCGTTGATGAGCTGCCGCGCGGCGCGAATGGCAAGATCGAACGACACCGCCTGCCAGCGCTGGCAGCCGCAAAGTTGATGGCAAATTGATCGCCATGAATGTCGTCGACCCAATCCTGTTTCAATGCCGACGGCAGCCGCCTGCGGCGGCCATCTGCGTGGCCGGACCGGGGATTGGGCTGATCAGTTACCGACGATTGGAGCTCGCGATTCACAACATCAGCCGTCGGGTCATTGCGCTCGGCCTGCAGCCAGGCAGCATCGTCGCCATCGCCATCGACGACGTCATTTTCCATGCCGCGGTGCTGCTGGCCTTGACCCGGCTCGGCATGATCACGGTCTCGCTGCGCCAGAGCAACGCTTCACTTCCGTTCCAGGTGGCGGCGCTGCTCACCTCGAGCGTATCCCCCTTTGCGGACGCCGCACGTGTCGTGCCGGTCGACCTGTCCTGGATTGAAGGAGATGACCTGCCGCTCGAGCCGCACTATCTTCCACGCGTGAACGAAAACGACCTTTGCCGCATCATCTTTACCTCTGGAACAACAGGTTATCCGAAAGCGGTGGCGCTGAGCCATAAGATGCTGGCCGATCGGATCGCACACAATAACATCGTTTACAACAGGATCGCGACTTGCTCGCGAATCTACAGCGACCTTCCCATATCTTCGATAACCGGATTCCGATTTCTCTTTCACGGGCTCTGGTATGGAGGCACGGTTCTCTATCCGGGCGACAATTTCTCCGACACCTTACGGGTAATCGAGGAATACAAGGTCCAATGCCTGCTCGCTTCGCCCGCTGGTTTTGAAGTTCTGCTGCGTTGGTTCGATCAAGTACCCTCCTACCAGAGCAATATCAAATTAATGGTGTCCGTGGGCGGGGTCCTGTCACCATCACTGTCGGGCAGGCTGCGCTCGCGCATTTGCTCGCATTTGGTGGCTGCCTACGGGGCGACCGAGACTGGGACGACCGCCGCTGCACACGCACACGAAATTGTCAACCTCCCCCGTGCTGTGGGGTTCGTTACCCCGGGCGTGAAGATTCAGGTCGTGAACGAAACGGGGACTCTTCTCGATGCTGGCCAAGAAGGCTTCATTCGCGTCCGCGCCAGGGATGCGGTCGAGGGGTATTTCAATGACCCGGAAGAATCTGCCAAAGTTTTCCGAGACGGATGGTTCTACCCGGGAGATATTGGAACAGTGACATCTGAGGGACTTCTGGTGATTTCGGGACGTGAGCAGAGCGTCATTAATCTCGGCGGCGACAAGGTCAATCCTGAGATAATTGAGCAGGTGCTCTGCCAATACCAGGGCATCGCCGAAGCTGGAGTATTCAGCGTCAGCAATGAATACGGCAACAACGGGCTATACGCACTGATCGTAAGTCAGGAGCGGTTCGACCCGCAAAAACTGCGAGCGCATTGCGAGGCCCGTTTGCTCAGGTCCTTTGTTCCGCTCAAATTTCTCTTCGTCGACAAGCTCCCGCGCAACGAAGCAAGAAAAATCGATCGGGTGCGCTTGCAGGAAGTGGGCAGGCAGGCGATCTCCGCCGCCGGACTACCCGTCCGACCCTAATGCAAAAGATCGAACGCACCAAACAGCGGAGCGAGTGCGCCGCCTATCAATCAGCTCGGAATAACCTCCACAGTGCTCAATGGGAATCGTCGTTGATCGCTTGCAGCATCTGCTTCAGTTGTTCGCGCTGAATTTTGCCCAATTGCCCGCGCGGAATGGCTTCCACGACGAAGAGTCGATCGATACTGCCGCCAAACTGAGCGCTTTCCTCGATCTGCTGACGCAGAACTGCCATGTCGATGGAAGGCGCGAAGACGAGCGCCACCCAGATCTCTTCGTAGCCGGCCGCCCCCATGGTGCTGCAGACGCCGGCATCCATCACGCCAGGGCAACTCAGCAGAAACTTCTCCAAATCCGCGACCAAAAGCTTCGCACCGCCGCGATTGAGCACGTCGCCCTTGCGGCCGGCAATACATAGCACGCCTTCTTCGGTCAGCCAGCCGAAATCGCCCGGATAGAACCAAACCTTCGGATCATCGATGCCGAAGTTCAACAAGAACTGCCTCGATCGAACGCGCACGAACCCCTCGGATCCGATCGGCAGAACCCGATCCTCGGCGTCGACGATCTCCACCTCGGCTTCGGGGATGATGAAGCCCACCGCACCTTTGATGTGGGCTATCATCTCGTATGGAGCAGTCGCCACAATGCCGGCTTCGGTCGAAGAGTATGCGAGGACGACATTCCGGCAGATCTGGTTCCTGATCCGCTCGATTCCATCCGGGGAAATGACCGAACCACCAAGCCGCACCGTCCTCAAGGCCGCGAGCGGATAACGGGTGACTTTCTCCTGTAGCTCGGCGAGCGCCAAGGCCTGATGTGGCGACGCGATGAGGAGGTCGATACCGTAGGTGTTGGCAAGCCAGAGCAGCGGTTGCCCCACGGCAGCGAAACATGCGGTCTTCCCCGCGTAGAGCACCTCGTAAGCGCGCGTGAACCCGAAGGCGCTGGCCGGGGTCGTGACGATCAAGGCCCGCTCGTAGTCGGTGAACGCCGATGTGCCATTGAAAAGGATGCGCTGTTCCCAGGCCGCTTGCGTCCTAACGATGCGCTTTGGCCTTCCGGTCGTGCCGGATGTGAAGAAGAAGATATTACCGTTCCGGGTCCTCAGCTGCCGCAGCGGCGGCCGCGCCAGGCTGGAGATGTTCGGGCCGGTCGTGAGCCACGATTCATTGAACAGGATGTTGGTCCGGCCATCCGGCGGCGCCTCGCCTCTTTCATAGACGAGGGTGTTGCTCTCTGCGATCGGGAGGTAAGCCAAGTCCATCTTCCCGGCCATTATAACATCGTGGCCGGCACGCAAAAGACCGAGACTTGCAACCAGCATCTTGGACGGAGTCGATATCGCAACGGTGACCGGTTTCGACCGGTCCAGCACGTTGGCAGCAAAGTATTCGGCGGCGGCCTCGATGGCTTGAGCCAGCGCCAAATACGTCACGATGCCGTTCGGTTGGATCAGGGCTGCCCGGCGCGGCGTCGTGCGGGCCCAGAAATAGACCATGTCGACAAGGTGCATGTCGCGGTTCGACCCTCCCCTTCAGAGGAGGCATGGCGAAGGGTTCAGGGCCGCCGATAGACAACCCAAGGTCGCGGCACGTCGGAGCATCGCCAGAGGCGCTCTGTTAAAACAGGCCAATAACAGGAAATCCAGAGGCGCGCCCGTCAAGACATACTTCTGCGCGGGACAAGGGTCGTGATTTTCAATTTCATCAATCCACTGATTTGTGGGTTCGCGTCAACCCGCTTCTTGGATCTCGCCGATCCCAATGAGCTCCTACCCGCGCTTCTTAAGACCGAGCAATTGTTCCTTCAGCCGATGTCGCTGCAGCTTACCAAGATCGCCACGGGGCAGCTTCTCCACCAGAACGATCTGTGCAGGCGCGAGACCCACTTGCTCGTTCTCCTTGAGGAGCCGCTTGATCGCCTCAGGATCAATTTGGCCAACAGCAATCACGGCGACCCAAAGCTCTTCGATACCGCTCGGCCCCACTATGCCGCACGCGGCCGCCTCCCGCACTTCCGGCAAGGCCTGCACAATCTCCTCGATCTTGGCGGCTGAAACCTTGACGCCACCGGAATTGATGACATCCGCGCTTCGCCCGCTCACGCATAATATGCCGTCCTCGGTGAGGCGGCCGATATCCCCTGGATAGAACCAGCTGGCTTTGGAGCCGGGCGCAGCCACAGGCTTGGAGGGGTCGCTATTCAATCGCGACTGCAGAGTGCGTAGCCGGATCAAGCCTTCGGAGCCGACGGGAAGGACAGAATCGGCTTCGTCCACGATCTCGAGCTCGACATCAGGTCCGACAAACCCGACAGCGTGAGGGATGCCCTCGATGGCGTCGTATGGGGCGCTCGCTGCGGTTCCCGCCTCGGTCGAGGCATAATAGATGATAACGTTGCGGCACACATGACTGCGCAATCGGCGCGCCATCTCCGGCGGGACGGCCGCGCCGCCTATGCGCAACGTTTTGACTGACTCAAGTGCATAGCGGGTCTTCCGCTGCTGGATTTCAGCAAGCCCCAAGGCCTGCTGCGGTGAAGCCAGGATGCAATCGATGCCGAAGGTGCTGATGAGCCAAAGCGCCTCCTCGGCAGACGGCGCAAAGCAGGCGGTCTTGCCGGCAAACAGCATCTCGCACGTCCGGTTGAAGCCGAACCCGCCGGCGACGCCGGGCATGATCAATGCCTTCTGGTGATCGCCATTCGCGAGGCTGGTAATCGGGCAAGCGAACCTGTGCTCAAGCGCGGCCCGCCGCAGCACCTGCATTTTCGGCAGCCCGGTGGTGCCTGAAGTGAACGCGATCGTGCTCACGTCGTTGAGCGGCCGCGGCCGGTATGGCTTTCTCTTGGACGGCGGCGAAGCCGGAAGCCATGACATCTCGAACCTGATGTTCCGTCCTCCAGATAGCACCAGGCCCTGAGTGTCATAGATGAGGTTCCGGATTCCTGACGGTTGGAGCTGCGGGAACAAAGGCGGGTTGACCAGAGCCAGGGTGTAGCCGCATCGAAGGACCGCTAGTGCGGCCGCGACGAAATGCGATGGATTCGCCAGCGAGACCGCGATGGGCTCACGCAAATCGAGGCCGAGACGGTCGATGCGGTCGCTGACCGATTCGATAGCGTCGGCCAGCCCTTGGAATGTGGTGACCATCTCGGGCTGGATGATCGCGGCTCTATGAGGGTCGATTCTCGCCCAGAAGAACATCAAATCGATGACGTTCATGGAAGCGGAAACCCTCTACTCGGATTTCGAGCGACGGGTGCCCCGCGCCACCAGGATTTGGAGGAGCGCCACAAGCCCGTGCGCAGCCTGCGGCCTATAGGACTGAAATAGCCAACTGATGCAAGCGTCAAAACGAAGCCCCGGAACTGGGATTCCGGAGCTTCGCAATCAGGAAGGGCTGGACCAGAGGTCGCGGATACCGCGATGACCCAGCAACAAATTAGAACTTGTAGTTGAGCTTGAAGCGGCCGATAACGAGCTGGTTGCGGAATGTCGTGTTCTTAAGAGCGTTATCAGAGCCCGCAAAGGGATCTGGATTCGACACCTTGGACTCGCCCAGATCGACGAACAAGCCTTCCAGGCCGATGGTCCAGTGAGCATCCCACATATGTTCGACGCCGCCGCCGATCGTCCAACCGACTCGAGTTGTTGATTCCGATTTCGTGCAGAATGTATGGCTGGGGCTGCTGCATACATGCTGGCTATTTTTGACCCCACCGAATGCAACACCGCCGGTGGCGTAGACCATCGTGTCGGCGACTGCCAAGCCCATGCGGCCACGGATCGTGCTTAGCCAATTCGTTGAGGTGGAGACGGACTTAGCGAGGGTACCACCAGCATGCCAGCTCGGACCGTTCGACAGACCGGATATGTCGGCCTCGATACCGAACACCGAACTCCCATGTTGCCAATTATAGCCGAGCTGACCGCCGCCAATGAAGCTTGAGCCGTCGACATGGTTTTGTTCCGAGCCGCCGTAAATGTTCGCGGCACTCATGTTCTGCCACGCGGCGCCTGCATGGGCGCCGATGTACCAGCCAGTCCAGCTCGGAGCCACCGGAGCAAGAGGGGCCTTGACCAGCATGTCGGCGGCTTGCGCGCCCGGAGCGACAGCAAGGCCACCAGCGGTAGCGAGCAAGAAACCTTTGTACTTCATGACCTCACCCCCGTTTATCAAAAATTTCAAAAGGACGAGCGAATGCCGATCTCCAGCGGTCCGCGTGTTGTCACATCATCAAATCCACGCCTTAAGAACAAGCGAAATACCGGCAACGCACAGGCCAAAAGCGCATTTTTGAGGCGAGCGTGTGATTTCCGCAACACTCGCGTGAGATGGAGAAAAACCATCAGAGACCAAAGACTTAAACGTCCTTGGCCTAATTAGCCCGCAATCCCGATCGCCTTCTCGAACGCACGCCGCACCTCTTCGGGCTGGCCGTACTGCCAGCGGAAGCCCTCGAGCCGCGCCTTGAGCACCGGGATGCTGGCGAATTCCGCAAGCGTGACGCCATCCACGCAACGCGCGCGCTCCATGTTGGGGAGCTCGACGCAGCGCGCCTCATTGGCGCTGCGGATGATCCCTTTGGGCTGCGCGCCCTTGGCCACGGCCGCGAGCTCGTCGAAGAAGCGCTTGCGCATCATGGTGATGCCGATGTCGCTCGCGCCCAGGTTCTCTCGACTGCGGTCGGCAATCACGCCCTGGCCGACCCAGCCGATAATGTCCTGATTGATGACGTGGCTGGTGATCCAATTGCCATCGCTATCCTTGACGGGTCCGTACCAGGTCGGAATGGGCCCTTGCACATACGGCTCCCGCCCCCGCGGAACGCGCGTGTAGAACCAGCAGACGCTGAGCGTGTTTTCATCGTCGATCGGCACGCGCCATTCGAAATGATCGCTGAGATAGAAGCCGTTGGGCCAGAGCGTCACACGGCCGATGGTCCAGTTGCTATCGGTTTCGTCGCCGCCTTCGCGCACGCGTTTATAGATGAAGCCGTGCTCGAACTCCTCGAACTTGAGCTTCAAGTGCCGCGGCCCATACGGGCCTGATTTGCCTTTGAGGCGCGCATTCCAGTTCTCGTGCATCCATTCGAAATGCACCGGATCACAGGAGTTCTCCTGGCATTGGAACCAGTTGCAAGGGACCTCCGAGATCACGATCTCGGCAAAGCCGTTCTCCCAGGTGAGCGGCTCCCACACGGGCAATTCCGGCGCGGGGGAAGGCCCCATATAGGCCCAGATGAGACCGCCCGCCTGCTTGATCGGATAGGCGCGTGTGCGGCAGCGCGTCTTGTCGCGCCGCGGGTTGGCAACGTCGTCATAGGGCTGCTCGATGCAAGCCCCCTCCGCATTCATCAGCCAGCCGTGATAGTGGCAGCGGATACCGGTTTCCTCGACGAAACCGAGCGCGAGGTCGGCGCGCCGATGCGGGCAGCGCCGATCGATCAGGCCGAAGCTCCCGCCGCGGTCGCGGTAGAGCACGAGGTCCTCGCCGAACAGCCGCATCGGCTTGATGGCGATCTTGTCGAACTCGGTGGCGCCGCCGATCGGCATCCAGTAGCGCCGCAGATATTCGCCCATCGGCGTGCCCGGGCCGACTTGCGTGAGGAGCCGGTTGTTCTCAGCGCTGAGCACGGGGCGCCTCCGAAATTCGATGCAGACGGCACGCCTCGGCGCGCTCCCCTCCCCAATCGAAGTTGGGCTTGTCCGACTTCGACCACATAACATGGCGAAGTCGGGTATACCCGACTTCGCGTGGGGAGGGGTCGGGGGTGGGGGTCGATGAAATCGTTGGCCCGAGTTCCGCGCTACCCCCCTCCCTAACCCTCCCCCACAAGGGGGGAGGGAACAGGCCTTCGCTTGGCGCACGCCTTCGGTTCAACATCGCAACAACCGCTAGTGTCCTGTTTCCGACGCTTGAATCGCTAAGCTGTTTCCCGGACGCGGCGCAGCACTTGCTGCGCCGCTGATCCGGGATCGTTCCAAACTTAGGACTCTGCCTGGAACGGTCCCGGGTCAAGCCCGGGACAAGATGAAACAAGCGTCAGAGTCACGACACTAGCTTTCCAGCCCCGTCGGGACGTTCTTGTTCTCGCTTTCGAGCTTCATGCCGGAGGCGATGCCCATGGTCTCCATCAGGGCGGCGAAATCCTTCTCGAGATATTCGTCCGGATTGGGCTTTAGGGTCGCGGCGCCGAAATGACTTTGCAGCACCTCGCGCGCCGCAGCCGTCACCGGCATCGGAACGTCCCATTCGCGTCCGAGCGAGAGGCCGAGATCGAGGTCCTTGCGCAAAAGCTCAGGCGTGAATGTCGTGGTCCAATCGAGATTGACCAGAGCCGGCGACTTGTAGCGCGTGAACATCGAGCCCATGACGCTGTTGTTCATGAAGGAGAGGAAAGCGTGACGCGGCACCCCCATCTTGTTGGCGAGCAGGGTGATCTCGATCAAGTTCTCGATCACCACCCCGAGCATGACATTGTGCGCGATCTTGCACACGCGCGCGAGCTCGCCCTCTCCCACATAGGAGACGCCTTGCGGCGCAAACTCACCGATCAATGGCATGGCCAGGCGGCAGGCGGCCTCCGGTCCGGAGACGACCGCCGATAGCCGGCCGGCCTTGATCACCTTGGCATTGCCGCTCACCGGCGCTGCCACAAAGGCGGCCCCGAGCTTGGCAAGACGCTCGCGGATCGCTGCAGACTCCTCAACCGCGATGGTCGAGCAGTCGACCAGGATTTTCGGCACACTGCCGCCGCTAGCGACCCCGTCCTTGCCGAAATAAACCTCTTCCAAATCCTTGCCGGTGGACACGATCGAGAACACCACGTCGAGACCAGCGAGATCGGCAAGCTTGCCGACCACCTTGCCGCCCTTGGCGGCAAGCGGCTCGGCTTTGGCGCGGGTGCGGTTCCAGATGGAGACGCTGTGGCCGGCCTTGATGAGGCGCTCCGCCATGGGAAATCCCATACGGCCCATGCCGATCCAGCCGATCTTCTGCTCGTCCTTTACCATACATTCTCCCTTTCACCTGCCGCAGCTGCGGCTCGTCGGGCCTTTATGACAGGATCAGGCGCGCTTCAACAGCGTGGGCCTGCGAAAACGGACGGCGCACCGTCGCCTTTTGCGGACTGCGCGGATTCAAGGCACTGTCGGCGAGCGGAAAATGCCCGCAAATGGCCCGAATCGGCTACTATTGATCGCGGTTAAAGGGCGCTGCATCCGGGGCGATGGTATAATTGATCTTGCTCCTGCCCGCCGCATCGGTCCTTGTGGTGCGTCTCGGTCATAGTGCGTTTTGTCATAGTGCTGTAGTGTCCTCGTGTGCTTGTGCCATGGTGGCCTTCATGGTGTGTATGCGTCGCAGCACTGGCGCCTGAAGCGCGAACGAGCCGGATGACAGGCCGCGGCAGCCAGCACGTTCTGAAATGCTCTGAGCCAAACGGGAACTTGGAAGATGGTCCAACCGCCCACGCCGCGCCGCTCTGGGCGCTTTGCCGAGCCGGAGGTCGCTTCCCCGATTGCGGTCTGGCGATCTATGCTCGCCGCATCAGTGGATTCCATCGAGCAGCGCCGCGCCCACCGCAGTTACGATCCGCGGCTTGAGATGGCCGGCATTATCGTGCTCGCGCCCGCCTTCGTGGCGCTCACGATCGTAATACTCCTGGCCCTGCTCGCCATCTTCGTGGTGTGGCTCGGCATCGTCGGGGTCCTGTTCGCTATTACGGTCGTTGTCGATCTCTCCGGACGCTGGTGGCGCCGCGGCGGACCTTCGTTCGATCATCGGGCGCTGGGCTATCCGGGACGCTGACACAGCTCGTAATCCGCACCGGATAGGCTGAGCTCGCGGTGCATTCCAAATTAGATGTTGTCTACCACGTGCGCTGTGACGCGCGCTCGATCGAGGAGCGCGCCCGCGCCATTGCGGTCGAGCAAAGCGTGGAGATGCCGGTTGCGGCGATTACGGACGAGCTCGTCCGGACCGAGATAATCGGCCGCGTCACGGCGATCACGGAATTGTCGAGCGGCCTGTTCGAGGTCCACATCGCGCTTGCCGCGGCAACGGTGGGGCGCGATGCCGGCCAGCTCATCAATATGCTGTTCGGCAATACCTCGCTGCACGCCGACGTTTCGCTCGCGGATGTGTCGCTGCCGCACGAGGTGGTTGCGAGCTTCGCAGGGCCCCGGCATGGGCTGGACGGGTTGCGGAAGCGCGTCGGCGCCGATCGACGCGCGCTGACCTGCTCGGCACTGAAGCCGCAGGGCCTTCCGGCAGTGAAGCTCGCGGAATTGGCGCGGCGCCTCGCCCAAGGCGGCATCGACTACGTCAAGGACGACCATGGTCTCGCCGATCAGGCCTTTTCCCCGTTCGCGGCCCGCGTGGACGCGATCGCGGCCGCGGTCGCCGATGTCGCACGGCAGTCCGGCCATGCCGTACGCTACGTGCCGAGCCTCGCCGGCGATCTCGACGACATGCGCGGCCAGCTCGCGATTGCGCACAACGCCGGCATCGACACCGTTATGGCGGCACCCATGATAACGGGGCTTGCCAATTTTCATCGCCTGGTGCGCGAGCATCCCGATATGGCCTTCTTCGCCCATCCGACCATGGCGGGCACTGCGATCGCGCCGCCGCTGCTGCTCGGCAAGCTGTTCCGAATGCTGGGCGCCGACGCGGTGATCTTTCCCAATCACGGCGGCCGCTTCGGCTATTCGCCGGACACCTGCACCCGCCTTGCGGCGACCGCGCGGGCCGACTGGCATGGCTTGCGCCCTTCCGTGCCGGTGCCGGCGGGCGGGATGACACGCGATCGCGTCGCCGAGATGCTTGATTTCTACGGGCTCGACATCATGTTGCTGATCGGCGGAGCCCTTCTCGAGGCGGGCGAGCGATTGGCCGAGGCAACACAGGCCTTCGTGGCCCAGGTTCGGGATTATGAAGTCCGGGGTCATGGTCATGATTGAAGCCGAGACGATAGTCAGCAGCTCGAATGAGAGCGAAATGCCGGCGCCTGGCGGAGAGCGATCAGTCCACCGTGGCGCGCGCGCGGACTATCGATGGAACGGCGTCGAGCTTAAGCCCTACAAGGAAGACGATCGGGCCCTGTTCAAATCGATCACCCGGCAGGTGCTGTTCTCAGATCCCGAGCTCGACGGAGAGCTGCGCTATTTCGAGGTCGCTCCGGGCGGATTTTCCACGCTCGAGCGACATGAGCACATGCACGCGGTGCTGGTCCTGCGCGGGCGCGGTGATTGCCTGGTCGGCACTCAAGTGAAGGCGCTGGAGACGCGCGACCTGGTCACTGTGCCGCCGCTCACGTGGCACCAGTTCCGCGCCAGCAAGGGCGAGCCGCTCGGCTTCCTCTGCATGGTCAATGCGCGGCGCGACAAGCCGCAGCTGCCGAGCGCGGCTGATCTGGCGCAGCTCAAGACCGATCCGATCATCGCAGCTTTCCTGAGCGCCGACCCTTAATCATAGTCGAGCAGAGCGACATCCATCGAGAAACAACGCGATCGCTGCGCGCAGCCGGCGCTCTTCCTCGGCGGGCGGGTCCCGGCCGATGAGCAGAGCCATGCGCTGCGGTATGCCGACCGCCAGCATGAAGAATTGCTCGGCGGTGAGCTGGGGATCGCCGAGCTTGATCGCCCCGCTCTCGGCATAGTGCCCCAGCACCGATTTGATTTCATCGAGGCCATGGGTCCGTCCGCGCTCAACGAATGCCTTGGCGAGGTCAGGAAAGTGAGTCGCTGCGGCGATGAACAATCTATGCAGCGCTACCGATTCGGGCCGCAGCGCGATGTCCAGGAGGCGGCGGGCGAAGGCATAAAGGCCGGCATCGACGTCGTCGGGCAAAGGCCCGATGGCCTGTATCTCGCCGATCAGGGTCTCGCGAAAACGCTCGACTGCGCCGATGAACAGCGCTGCCTTGTCCGGATAGCGCGCATAGATGAAGCGCTTCGCGACGCCTGAGCGGCGGGAGATCTCATCGATCGAGGTCGCCTCCCATCCCTTCTCCAGGAATAGACGCGTCGCGGCCGCCAAAAGGCTGCGATGGCGGCGCTCTGCTTCCACTTGAGTTGGGCGCCCGCCGCGGCCACGCTTGAAAGTCCCCTGCTCTAAGGGCTCGAGCGTCATAGCTGCCTGCCCTTCATTCTCCAGACGTCGCCCTCCTGCGAAAAGTCATTTTCTTGCAATGTGAAGTTGGATATAATGCAATGATATCGTTTCGTTTCAATAGGTCAAGTCGGTGATCCGAAATATCCTGATCCTGGGGATCGCGCTGGCGATCGCGGGTGCTGCCTGGTGGTGGAGGCAATCGCGCCCACTCGCGCCGGTCGAATGGCAGGGTTACGCCGAGGCCGATTTCGTCAAGGTGGGCCCGACCCAACAGGGACTCCTCACATCCGTGTCGGTCGCCCGCGGCGACAAGGTCGCGGCCGGAGCGCATCTGTTCGACCAAGACGACGCCGCTGACCGCGCCGCGCTCGAACAAACGCAGCGGCAACTCGCCCAAGCCGAGGACCAGCTCAAGAACCTTCAGGACAGCAGCAAGCCGACCGAAATCGAGCAGTCGCAAGCCAACCTCGCCGATGCCAAAGCGGCGCGCGACAGGGCGCAAACCGACCTGCAACGATCAGAGGCCTTGCTCAAGGCTGGCGGTGGGGTTTCCCAGCAAACCGTGGATCAGCAGCGCGCCGAGTTGCGCTCAGCCGACGCCAAGGTGCAGGCCGCGCAAGCCGTGCTCGCCCAGATGCAGGCCCCGATGGGACGCGAGGCCGAGATCAAGGCGCAGCGCTCCGCGATCGAAGCAGCGCGCGCCGCAGTCGCCATGGCGCAGTGGCGGATTGATCAGCGGCATGTGGCGGCGCCGGTCGCCGGCGTGGTCGCTGACGTGCTCGCGCGGCCCGGCGAGACCATTCCGGCTGGCGCACCGGTCATCTCGCTGCTGCCGCCCGAGAACATCTTCGTGCGCTTCTTCGTCCCGGAGCCGATGTTGGCCTTGGTCCACCACGGGGATCAGGTTCGCCTTCTTTGCGATAATTGTCCGGGCAATCTCACCGGCAAAATCTCCTTCATCGCCCCGCAGGTCGAATACACCCCACCGGTCATCTTCAGCGAGGCGAACCAGGCCAAGCTCGTGGTGATGGTCGAGGCGCGCCCAAAGCCTGAGCAGGCGGCGCTGCTCAATCCCGGTCTGCCGATCGCGGTGCAGCCGATGTCCGCAGGACCGCCGCGATGACGGAGCATGTCATCGACGTGCATGACCTCGCCAAGAGCTTCGGCAGCCATCGGGTCGTCGATGGGCTCAGTCTCAAGGTCGCAAAGGGCGAGATCTGCGGCTTCCTCGGCGCCAATGGCAGCGGCAAGACCACGACCATCCGCATGCTGTGCGGGCTACTGGTTCCGGATGCCGGGAGCGGCACCTGTCTTGGCTTCGACATCATCGGCGAGGCGCTGAAGATTCGCCGGCAGGTCGGCTACATGACGCAGCGCTTCAGCTTCTACGAGGACCTCACGGTGTTCGAGAACCTCGATCTCGTCGCCAGCGTCTACGAGATGCCGAACCGGCGCGCGGCGGTGCGCGACATCATCGAGCGCATGCAGCTATCGGACCGGCGCGACCAGCTTGCAGGCCAGCTCTCGGGCGGCTGGAAGCAGCGCCTGGCGCTCACCGCCTGCGTGCTGCACGAGCCGAAGCTCTTGCTTCTGGACGAGCCGACCGCCGGCGTCGACGCCAAGGCGCGCCGCGATTTCTGGGATCTGATTCACGATCTCGCCGGGGAAGGCCTGACAGTGCTGGCCTCGACCCACTACATGGACGAGGCCGAGCGCTGCAATCGCGTTGTCTACCTCGCAAACGGCCATATCGTCGTGCAAGGCGGGCCGCAGGATCTCTCCGAGCACTCGGGACTCATCACCTTCGAGGCTACCGGCGCCGCTGTCGACGCGGCGGCGCGGCGGCTCCGCCGCGCCGAAGGCGTAGAGGCCGCCGCCGTATTCGGGCGTGCGCTACATGTGGCCGGCACCGACCGCGCGGCGCTCGAAGCCGCGATTCGCTCCGCGGCCGGCGCCGACCTTTCCTGGCGCGAAGTCGAGCCGCGATTGGAGGACGTCTTCATTCATCTGCTGAGTGAAAAAGGAGAAGCCGCATGAACGGATTCTCCTTCCGGCGGTTGATCGCGCTGCTGCGCAAGGAATGGATTCAGGTCAAGCGCGACGCGATGACGTTGCGCATGATCATCGCGCTGCCGATTATGCAGCTGTTCCTGTTCGGCTTCGCCATCAACACCAATCCGCAGCACCTCCCGACCGGCCTATTGTCGGCCTCGCACTCGAAATACGAGCGCACCCTCATCGCCGCCCTGCACAATACCGGGTACTACGACATCCAACCGATGGCATCGGAAGCGGAGGCCGAGCAGGCGCTGGCGCAAGGCGATGTACTATTTGTCATCGAGATTCCCCCCGAGTTCGACCGCGCCGTAGACCGCGGCGAGCGCCCGTCCATCTTGGTGGACGCCGATGCCACCGACCCCTCGGCCATCGGCAACGCCACTGCCGCCCTGTCGGCGCTGGCGACGGCGCTCGACCGCGATCTGCCGCCGACCCTGCGGACGGCACCTGCCAATCCGGCGTTCCAGTTCGTCGTCCATGCTCGCTACAATCCAGAGCAGCTGACCGTGCTCAACGTCGTGCCCGGGCTGATGTGCGTCGTGCTGATGATGTCGACGCTGTTTATCACCACGCTGTCGATCACCAGAGAGCGCGAACGCGGCACAATGGAAAATCTGCTTGCCATGCCGGTCCGGCCGATCGAAGTCATGCTCGCCAAGATCGTCCCTTATGTGTTCATCGGCTACATCCAGGTCCTGCTCATACTTGCGGTCTCGGCACTGGTCTTTCATCTGCCGATCCGCGGGTCGGTGCCGCTGTTGCTGCTCACGCTCGGCCTGTTCATCGCCAGCAACCTGGCGCTCGGCATCACCTTCTCGACAGTCGCGACCAATCAAATGCAGGCGACGCAGCTCGCACAATTCACGCTGATGCCGTCCTTCATGCTATCCGGCTTCATGTTCCCGTTCCGCGGCATGCCGACCTGGGCGCAGTGGGCCGGCGAGATCTTTCCGACCACCCATGCGATGCGGATCGTGCGCGGCATGCTGCTCAAGGGCAACGATCTCTCGGCGATCCTGCCGGAGATCTGGCCGATCCTGGGATTCACGCTGATCGTGGTTGCGATCGCGGTCTGGTTCTACCGCGAGACCCTGGATTAGGTGGCCCGCCAGCCCTCTCTGCGTCGCGCCTGCGAAAGCAGGGGCTCATAGCCATCGCCCTCTAGAGAGGACGTAGCGGTATGGATCCCTGTTTTCGCAGGGATGACCACTTGGCGAGGCGACCCCATTTCATCCTGCGCAAAAACGCGCTAAGTGCCGCGCACAAAGATCATGGAGCACGTGATGTCGGTTACCGAGAAGAGTCCCCTGGCCAAAGGAAGCTACGAGCCGGTGGCCTGGAATTTCAAGCTTCTGGCCCAGCACGAGCTGCAGGGCTTCGGCGGCATGGGCGAAGGCATGTCGATTCAGATCGCGCCGGACGGCCGCCGCATCCTCTGGCTCGCCCATGAAAGCGCTCCGAAGAACTTCACCGCGGTCGACGTGTCGGATCCGCGCAAGCCCAAGGTGGTGGTGCAGACTGACCTGCCGCAGCCGCATATGCGCTCGAACTCGCTCGAGATCACCGACAACATCATGGCGGTCGCCTACCAGACCCGAAAGGTCGACCTCAAGCCCGCAGGGTTCGAGCTGTTCGACATTTCGGTGCCGGAGAACCCGAAATCGATCGCCTTCGTGGATTGCTCCGGCGCGCATTCACGCGGCGTGCATCAGCTCTGGTTCTGCGACGGTGAATACATTCACATGTCCTCGGGCGCGCCCGACTTCACGCCCACTCACCCCAATGACGATCAATTCTACCGCATCTTCGACGTCCGCAATCTCTCGAAACCCACGGAGGTCGGCCGCTGGTGGCTGCCAGGCACGCGAGTCGGCGACAGTACACCCCCGCCGGAACGCCATCCGAAGCCCCTGCTCGACCGTGGTAACCGTGCCCACAACACCAACGTCTACCCCAATCGTCCGGACCGCTGCTATCTCGCCTACATCGATGCCGGCATGTTCATCATGGACATTTCCGACAAGTCGAACCCCAAGCCGATCAGCCGCTGGGACAATTCGCCGCCCTGCACCGGCTTCACTCACACGGTGCTGCCGCTGTTTGATCGCAACCTCCTGGTCGTGACCGACGAATCCACTATCGACAACGCCGCCGATTGGCCGAAGCTGATCTGGATCGTGGACGCGCGCGACGAGAAGCACCTGTTGCCGATCTCGACCTGCCCGCTGCCGGGCCCGGAAGGCTATGCCAATCGCGGCGGCCGTTTCGGCGCACACAACATCCACGAGAACACACCACGCCCGACCGCCTGGCATTCCGACCAGATCGTGATCGGCACGTTCTTCAACGGCGGGCTGCGCGCCTACGACATTTCCAACGCCTACCAGCCCAAGGAAGTCGCCACTTTCATCGCGCCTGCCCCGTCGATGTCTCCAGCCAAGAGCATCCAGATGAACGATGTGTTCGTGGACGAGCGCGAGATCGTCTACACCGTCGACCGCTTTGCCGGCGGTCTGTACATCCTGGAGATGGATTTCTGAGGTAAATGCTCGAACTGTTCCCTTCGCGCGCGGCCGGGCCCTTTGGGCGGAGGCTCAAGCACGCGCGCGGGGCACGCATTCCGGTCACGATCGTCACCGGATTTCTGGGCGCCGGCAAGACCACCCTGGTGCGCCGCTTTCTTGGCACACCCGAAGGCGCCGGGACCGCCGTGGTGGTCAACGAATTCGGCGCGGTGGGTATCGATGATGCGCTCATCCGTTCGTCCGTCGATGAAGTCGCGCTGCTCGGCAACGGTTGCCTCTGCTGCACCTCGCGCACCGACCTGCAACTGACGCTGCGCGGCCTCGTGTCCGAGCGCGAATTCGGCACGGTGCCGCAGTTCCGGCGTGTGTTGATCGAGACCAGCGGGCTCGCCGATCCCGGACCCATCCTGCAAACCTTCGCCACCGACCGGGCGCTCGGCGGAGAATTCTTTGTCGAGGTGGTGACCACACTTGTCGATGCGGTGAGCGGGCTTGCCACGCTCGACTGGTCGGCGGAGGCGCGCAAGCAGGTCATCCTGGCCGACCGCCTGGTTATATCGAAGATCGATCTCTCAAGCGAAGAGGCGATCGCGCAGCTGACCTCGCGGCTTGCGGCACTCAACCCGCGAGCCCCCATCGTGACTGCGGTCGACGGAGCGCTCGATCCGCGCTGCTTGACCGAGGCGGAAGGCACGACCATGCCGGTGCATGCGGGTTTCGTCGGCGAAAGCGCCCACACGGACGACATTCACAGTTTCGTGCTGAACGAGGCGGAGCCAATCGCGTGGCAGCCGTTCGAGCGGACAATGGAAACTCTGATCGCGCTGCGCGGCAGCGACCTGCTGCGCGTCAAGGGCTTCCTCAATGTCGCCCGCTGCCGCGGCCCAGTGCTGGTTCAGGTCGTGCAGCACCTCGCGCATCCGCCGCTCGAGCTCGCGTCCTGGCCGGACAATGACCGCGAAAGCCGGCTCGTCTTCATCACCCGGAACATCGCTCCGAAGCAGGTGACGGCCCTGCTGCAGGCGGTGCGCATGCTCGCCACGGGAGCATCGACCTGATGCCGCAGGGGTGTTTTCAACCCCCCGCACATCGACTACGCTTGCGCTGAGTTCCTGTCAGCTTCCTACATTGGGCGGATTTCGCGCGGCCGGCACGAAAAGTCCGCTCCGGACAGGCGCCAGATCAGGAGACATGCACCCATGGCACGAATAACCCTCGACGTGAACGGCAGCGCTCACACGATCGACGCCGATCCGGACATGCCGCTGCTCTACGCTTTGCGCAATGATCTCGGTCTCAACAATCCGCATTTCGGCTGCGGGCTGTCCCAATGCGGGGCCTGCACGGTGCATATCAATGGCCAGGCGGTGCGCTCCTGCGTGACCCCGGTTTCCGCGGTCGGCAACGGCAAGGTGGTGACGCTGGCGGGCCTCGGAACGCCCGACAAGCCGCATCCGCTGCAGAAAGCCTACGTTGAGGAGGAGGTGCCGCAATGCGGCTACTGCATCAACGGCTGGATCATGACGGCCGCAGCGCTGCTCGCCACCAACAAGAAGCCGACCGACGCTGAGATCAAGACTGCTCTCACCGGTCTCAAGTGCCGCTGCGGCACCCACATGGGCATCCTGCGCGCAGTCAAGCGCGCCGCCGAGATGATGGGCTAAGGGAGGCGATCATGACCAAGATGGAAAAGGCGAACGCGTTCTCCCGTCGCTCCGTGCTCAAGGCCGGCGGTGCTCTGGTGGTATCGGTCGGCATGCCGATCGGCCTCGACACAGTTGTCGGGATCGGCGCCGCGCAGGCGCAAGGCGCGCGCCCGCCGCTGACCCCCGATCAGCTCTCGTCCTATATCGCGGTCAATGCCGACGGCTCGGTGTCGGCTTTCTTCGGCAAGACCGATATGGCGCAGGGCCTCTATGCCGGTATCGGCCAGATCGTTGCCGAAGAGCTCGACGTGCCGTTCCGGCGCGTGACGGTGATCATGGGCAACACGGCGTCCAGCGTGAACCAGGGCGGCGCTTCGGGCTCGACCGGCGTGCAGTTCGGCGGCAAGCAGATGCGCATGGCCGCGGCCGAAGCGCGCCGCGTGCTGGTCGAGATGGCGGCCGCCAAACTCGGCGTTGCGGCCGACACGCTGAAAGTCAACGACGGCGTCGTCAGCGACGGCAACAAATCGATCACCTATGCGGAGCTGATCGGCGGGCGCTATTTCAACGTCCAGCTCGATTGGAACAAAGAGATCGGCAACGCGCTCTATGCGCCCGGCAAGGCCAAGCCGAAGGATCCGAAGGAATACAAGATCGTCGGCCAGCCGCTCAAGCGCGAGGACATCGCCCCCAAGGTCTACTGCCAGCAAGACTACGTCACCGATGTGAAAGTGCCCGGCATGGTGCATGGGCGCGTCATCCGCCCGCCGGTTGCAGGGGCGACCCCGGTAAGCGTGGACGAAAGCTCGATCAAGAGCATCCCGGGCGCCCGGGTGGTGCGTGACAAGGACCTTATCGGTGTCGTCGCCGAGAATGAATGGAATGCCGTGAAGGCCGCGCAGGCCCTCAAGGTCGAGTGGTCGCAGGCGCAGCCACCGTTCCTCGACAATGCGGCCGCCATCTATGATCACATCCGCAAGGCGCCGGTGCGGAAGCGCGAGGTGGAGAAGGAAAACGGCAATGTCGATGAGGCCTTCAAGTCGGCGGCGCGGGTGATCGAGGCCGAATACGAATGGCCCTATCAGTCGCATTCCAGCATGGGTCCGGGCTGCGGCATCGTCGCCATCAACGGCGATCAGGTCACGGTGTGGACCGGCTCGCCCAAGCCGCACTACTGCCGCGACGGCGTTGCGGCACTGCTCGGCTTGTCCCCCGAGAAGGTCGAGGCGCGCTCGTTTGCGGGCTCCGGCGCCTACGGCCGCAACGATGCGGGAGATGCCGCCATGGAAGCAGCCGTGCTGGCGCGGGCGGTCGGCAAGCCGGTGCGCGTGCAATATATGCGCGCGCAGGGAACGGGTTGGGATCCGAAAGGTCCGGCCTCGATCCATATGGCGCGCGCCGCCATTGATGCCTCCGGCAAGGTCATCGCCTACGAATACGGCAGCAAAGGCTTCTCGCGCATCGACGTCGATACCAACGAGAGCAAGCCGTGGAACACGTTGGCCGGACACCTGCTCGGCGTGCCGCTGAAATCCGGCGACGGGTTCGGAGTGCCGGCGGAGGCCTACGCGTTCGACAACAAGCGCGTCTACTGGGAGACGATCGCGCCGCTGCTTGACCGCGCCTCGCCGCTGCGCACCTCGCACTTGCGCGATCCGGTCGGACCGCAGATCCATTTCGCGAGCGAATCCTTCATCGACGAGGTGGCTTCCGCGCTTTCCGTCGACCCGGTCGAATTCCGCCTGCGCTACATCAAGGATGCCCGCGACACGGCGCTGATCAAGGCGGCGGCCGAAAAAGCCGGTTGGCAGTCGCGGCCCTCGCCGCGGCGCGACCAGACCGGCAATAATGTGAGCGGGCGCGGCATCGCCTACTCGCAACGCAACGGCACACGCGTTGCAGTCATCGCCGAGGTCGATGTCGATCGCTCCTCGGGCAAGATCTGGGCGCGTAAGTTCACGGTCGCCCATGACTGTGGCCTGATCATCAATCCCAATGCGCTGAGGCAGACCATTGAGGGCAACGTCATCCAGGGCACCAGCCGTACGCTCTGGGAAGAGGTTGCTTTCGACCGCAAGAACGTCACCAGCGTGGATTGGCTCACCTATCCGATCCTCGACATCACCGAGGCGCCGGAGCAGATCGACGTGGTGCTGATCAATCATCCGGAAATCCCGCCGTCGGGCGCCGGCGAGCCTTCGAGCCGGCCGATCGCGGCGGCGATCGCCAACGCGATCTTCGATGCGACCGGCGTGCGGCTGCGCCGCGTGCCGTTCTCGCCCGACAAGGTCAGGGCGGCATTCTCGTAAGAGGTCGCGCTGAAGCGACGAGCAAATGGGCCGGCCAAAATGGCCGGCCCTTTTCATACGATCGACAAACCCGAGCTTGAGGAGCTGTCTTGGTGAAGCAAGTCGAAGTCGCGGTGATCGGGACCGGTTGGTGCGGGGGCATCCGATCGGAGACACTGTCGCGCTCCGCGCTGGTGGACAAGCTGCACATCTGCGACATCAGAGCTGACCGCCTCAAGGAAGTCCAGGATCTCACTCGCGCGGCGCACGCGACGCTCGATTATCAGGACATCGTCCGCAATCCGGCGGTGTCGGTAGTCTATATCTGCACGACGCCCGAGCCGACGCATTTCCCGATTGCCCGCGACTGTCTCAAAGCCGGCAAGCACGTGCTGCTGGAGAAGCCGATCGCGATGGAGCTCTGGGAAGCCGACGAATTGATCACGCTCGCGCGACGCGGCGGCCTCAAGTTCACCATCGGCTATTCCCAGCGCTTCAACACCAAATTCGCGCTCGCCAAGAAAAGGATCGCGGACGGCACCTTGGGCAAGCCCGTGTCCGTCATGGTGAGCCGGCATCTTTCGCGCAATCTCGGCAAGAAGATCGCCGGCCGCGTCAAGCTCTCGCCGGCGGCGATGGAATCCACCCACGATCTCGATTTCGTGTTCTGGCTGTTGGAGCCGGCAAAACCCGTGCGCGTCTACTCGCAGGGTTCCTACGGCTACATGCAGCCGCTCAACGGTTCCTACGACTGCATGTGGACCACCGTGACCATGGATAACGGTCTGATTGTGGTCGTAGGTGGCGGCTGGAACCTGCCGCCGAGCTATCCGAATTACTGCGCAACCTGGGTCGAGATCACCGGCACGGAGGGGGCGCTCATTCTCGACGACACCCACCGCGACGTCTGGCTCAATACGGTGGCGGACGGCACGCGCTTTCCGCTTTCCACCATGCCGGGCGAGCAGGTGGACCATGTGTTCGCCGGCCAGATGGGGCCGGAGACCATCCATTTCCTGGAATCCTGTTTGCTTGATCGGCCCGTGATGGTGACGCCGGAGAGCGCCCGCATGGTGATGGAAACCTACACGGCGGCCGACCTTTCAGCCGAGCGCAACGAGCCGATCGATCTGCCGCTGTCCAACGAAGCGCTCGCGGCGGTCGCCGACATGAAGGCAGGTGCTAGGATGAAGGCGGGCGCGGGGTGATCCTCATAGGGACATCATCCTTGAGGAGGTCGGCGCCCTTAGCGCCGACCGTCTCGAGGGATGACCCCGGGCTCATAGCTGCATCCGTCCTTCGAGATGCCGTGCTGCGCACGGCTCCTCAGCGACGAGGTCCTTGTTGTTGAAAGGGGAGAAGCGCTGTGAACAAAACTTGCCTCGTTCTTTCCGCCTTCCTTGCCGCCACCGCCCCAGCAGCAGCACAACAAAGCGTCGCCGACTTCTACAAGGGTAAGACCATCCGCCTCATCGTCGGCGTCGGAGTCGGCTCCGGCTATGATCTCAACGCGCGGCTGCTTGCCCGCTACTGGCCGGCCCACATACCGGGCAATCCGAGCATCATCGTGCAGAATCAGCCTGGCGCCGGCAGCCTGACCATGACCAACGCGCTCTACAATACCGGGCCGTTCGACGGCACCGTGATCGGGGCATCCTTCAACGGCATGCCGACCACGCCGCTGCTCGAGCCCTCAGGCGCCCGCTTCGACGCCAATAAGATCAATTGGCTTGGCAGCACCAACCGGGAGACGCAGGTCACCTACGTTTGGCACACCGCGCCGGTGCAGAAGCTCGCCGACCTATTCACCACCGAGCTCGTGGTCGGCGCACAGGCGCCCGGCTCAACTCAATACGATTTTCCGATTCTCACCAATCATCTGTTCGGCACCAAGTTCAAGATCGTGACCGGCTATGAAAGCACACCGAAAATTCACTTGGCGATGGAGAGCGGCGAGGTGCAGGGAAATGGCGCAACCAACTGGTCGACTCTGAAGGCGCTCAATTCGAGCTGGCTCGCCGATAAGAAGATCACGCTCATAATGCAGTGGGGCTTGAAAAAAAATCCCGAGCTCGCCGACGTGCCCTTGGTCATGGAAATGGCCAGGACAGATGCCGACCGCCAGGCGCTCGAGCTTGCACTCGCGCGGCTCGAATTCGGCCGGCCGTTCTTCCTGCCGCCCAACGTGCCGACTGACCGGGTCGAGGCGCTGCGACGCGCCTTCGATGCCACCGTCAAGGACCCGGGCTTCCTGGCCGATGCAGAGAAATCCAAGATCGACGTCGATCCATTGACCGGGGAGCAGGTAGCCGCGCTGGTAGCGCAGGTTTCCCGTACCCCGGCCGACACCGTGGCACGTGTGCGGGCCGCGATGGAGAACAAGTAGGTCGGCGGTCCGCTTGGTGTTGGAAAACAAATGCAGCGACGACGATTCATCCTGAGCCTCGCCGGCACGGCTGTATGGCCGCTGGCTGCGCTTGCGCAAGCCCATCCCCGCTATCGCGTCGGCATGCTCGATACCAGCCCGCGCGATCGCAACGGCAACTTTCAGGCGTTTGCACAGGTGCTGCGGGAACGCGGCTATATCCAGGGGCAGAACCTCGCTTTCGTGTATCGCTCGGCGGATGGCTACAACGAACGCTTCCCGGCGCTCGCGGCCGAGCTCGCGGGACTCGGTGTCGATGTGATCGTGACACGCGGAACGCCGGCGGCGCTCGCCGCCAAAGCCGCAACCATGCGCATTCCGGTGGTGATGGCCGCAGTCGGCGATCCGCTGGCGGTCGTGCGCGGCACCGAAAATCTGACCGGCTTTGGCGCCAACCTCGAAGGCGCAGAGCGGAAGCGCGTGGAAACTCTCAAAGAGATGGTACCGCAGATCGAGAGTCTCGCTGCCTTGATGAACCTCTCCAATCCCTCGCGCCAAACCGAGTGGAATGCGGTTGCGGCGGCTGCCAGTGCGCTCGGCATCACGGCTCGGGCCCTCGATACCCGAAAGATCGAGGATATCGAGACTGCTTTCGAGACGGCGTCGCGCGCACGCACTGGCGCGGTGGTTGTCGGCAGCGATACCATCATGCAGAGCAATCAGAGGCTCGTGGTCGAGACGGCGGCGCGCCACAAGCTGCCCGCGATTTACACGTTTCGGGATTTTGTCGAGGCCGGCGGCCTTGTTTCTTGCGGGGTGAGCCTGCCCGATCTCTATCGGCGTGCAGCCGACTATGTGGACAGGATTCTCAAAGGTGCTTCGCCGCAGGACCTGCCGGTCGAGCCTGCGCGCGGTTCGGAGCTTGTGGTCAATCGCGGTGCCGCGGCAGCACTCGGGCTCACGCTTCCGGCAGGCTTTCTGGCGCACGCCGATGTCGTGATCGAATAGCCCACGGCGGATTTCCTCAAGTCGGCCATTGCTATGAATCGCACCGAGCGCCTTTTCTCTCTCATGGATGCGCTGCGGCGTCACCGCCGGCCGGTCACGGCGGCTGCGCTCGCTGACGAGCTCAAGGTGTCACTGCGCACCATCTATCGCGACGTGCAGGTTCTGATCGGGCTCGGCGCACCGATCGACGGAGAGGCGGGCCTCGGTTACCTCTTGCGTCCCGGTTTCTTCCTGCCCCCGCTGATGTTCGACGAGGACGAGCTGGAGGCGTTGGTGCTGGGCATCCGCTGGGTAGCGCGGCAAGGCGATACTGATCTGGCCGAGGCAGCCGCCAACGCGCTCGCCAAGATCGCTGCCGCCTCGCCCAAGGATCTGCGGGACACCCTGGCGGATACCGGCCTGTGGGTTGCGGCGACCGGCGGCGACGGCCGCGCGGCGAAGAGCCTGAAAATCTTACGCGAGGCGATCCGCCGCGAGCACAGATTGCAAATCGGCTACGTGGCCGAGACCGGGGCGGCGACCCAGCGCGCGATCTGGCCGATCGCCATGGCGTTCTACGATCGCCGGCAGACAGTCGCGGCCTGGTGCGAGCTGCGCGGCGCTTTTCGCCATTTCCGCACCGATCGGATCACCGCCATCACCGCCACCGGCGAGCGCTACCCGCGACGACGCCTGGAGCTGGTCAAGGCGTGGCGGCGAGAGACGAACTACTCCGAATAGGCTCCTGACATGACCTGTCAGCACTCCGGCGCATAAGGGAGGGGCGCCGAAGCGCATGTTCCGGAAGAGTGGAATCCCGGTCTTCCGATAAGAACATGCGCAAATGAAACAGTGCGGCGCATCTCACGCGAGGACAGAACTCGTGGCAAATCAGCCCCTGCGGATCGATGCAACGCCCTTCGCGGCCCCTCCCCGGCCGCCGATGCAAGCCGCCGCTACGGACGATACCTTAATGGCGCGCATCGCGGAGCGCGACAAGCTTGCGATGCGGGCCCTGTTCGGGCGGCACCAGGCGCGTGTGTACCGCTTTGTATTGCGCGCCGTGCACGAGCCTGTGTTGGCAGAGGACCTGGTCAGCGAAGTCTTTCTCGAAGTCTGGCGCCACGCCGGCCAATTCGCTCAGCGCTCGGCGGCCGCAACGTGGCTCCTGAGCATCGCGCGTCACAAAGCGCTTTCCGCGCTCCGTCGGCATAAGCACGCGCCGCTCGATGAAGCGACCGCAGCCGCGATCGCCGACCAGCGCGATGATCCCGAGGCCGTGGTCGCCAAGAGCCAGCGAGGGGCGATTCTGCGCGATTGCCTGCGGCAACTTTCGTCCGACCACCGCGAGATCATCGACCTCACCTATTATCACGGAATGGGGATCGAGGCTGCCGCCGAAATCGTCGGAATCCCGGTGAACACCGTGAAGACACGCATGTTTCATGCGCGGAGGCGCCTCGCGGCGCTGTTGGAATGCGCGGGAGTGGCGAGCAGCGAATGCTGAGAAACTGCGGACCTCGCGCTGCAGGCGGTCGCCAGGACCGTCCTGACAAACTTCTCGCCCGCGGCTGCGGAGGTCGAGTAAGCTGGCGCGATGGCCAGACCCGTTCCGCGTCCACTGCCCACTGTCGCCCGCGAATTCGCGCTCGCGGCGGATCATTTTCGGGCTGGACGGCTGGACGAAGCCGAGACGGTCGGCACACGCGTTCTTAAAGCGCTGCCGGACCATTTCGATGTGCTGCATCTTCTCGGTGTCATCAAGCTCAAACGCGGGAAAGCCGGCGCCGCGCTCGGATTGCTTGAGGCTGCGGTCAAGACCAATCCGCGATCGCCCGATGCATTGACCAATCTCGGGCTGACGCTCGCCGCGCTCAATCGCGACAGCGATGCGCTCGCAAGCTTCGAGCAAGCGTTGGCACTGGCACCCGAACATGTCGATGCGCAGGCCAACCGCGGGAGCATGCTGCTGAAGCTGCATCGTCCCGTGGAGGCGCTTGCCTCGCTGGATCGGGTCGTCGCCGCGGCGCCAGGGCACGTCAGCGCGCAGATCAATCGGGGCAATGCGCTCGCTTTGCTCGAGCGGTTCGACGAGGCGCTGGCGCAATACGATGCGCTGCTGGCGATCCACCCGGAACATCCGGAAGCACACTTCAACCGCGGGCGAGCATTGGCCAGTCTGCAACGCCATGCCGAGGCGATCGCCGCCTACGACCAGGCCTTGTCTCGCCGACCCGACTATGCCCGGGCCCACCTCAGCCGCGGCTTCTCCCTGCAGGCACTCAACCGCTTCGAGGAAGCACTGGCGAGCTTCGCGGCCGTCGAGGCACTCGGACCCGGGCAGGGGCAGAACGATGCACGACACAATGCGGCGCTCTCGCGTCTGACGCTGGGCGACTACCGACGCGGTTTCGAGCTCTATGAGGCGCGCTGGCTGCGCAGCAACATGCCGCAACGGCGCAGCTTCAAGAAGCCCCTGTGGCTGGGTGAGTACCCGTTGCACCGCAAGACAATTTTGCTGCATGCCGAGCAGGGGCTCGGCGATACCATTCTATTTGCCCGCTACGCGCCGCTCCTGGCGCGCTCCGGGGCCAGGGTCGTGCTCGAGGTGCAGCCGGAATTGGTGAGCCTGCTCGCGCGTCTGGAGGGCGTTGCCGAGGCAATCGCGCGTGACGACCCTCTTCCCGCCTTCGACGTGCATTGCCCGATGGGAAGCCTGCCGCTGGCGCTGCACACCGAGCTCGCCTCCGTCCCGGCCGAGATTCCCTATATCAAGGCCAGTGACGCGCGGATCGCCGAATGGCAGACGCGCCTCGCTGCCCTCTCCGCGCCCCGCGTCGCCGTTGCCTGGTCGGGACGTGCGAGCCAAGCCAACGATCGTAACCGATCGATCGCGCTCGAGCGCCTCGCGCCGCTGTTTGCGCTCGATCGGCTGTCCTTCATCAGCATCCAGCACGAGCCGCGTGCCAAGGATGCCGAGGTGCTCGCACGCATCCCAGGGCTCACCCATGTGGGCGATTCCTTGCGCGACTTCGAGGATACCGCCGCCGTGCTCAGTCTCGCCGACCTGGTCGTCTCGGTGGATACTTCGGTCGCCAATCTTGGCGGTGCCATGGGACGCCCCACATGGATTCCCTTGGCCTTCAACGCGGACTGGCGCTGGTTGCTCGAGCGCACGGACAGCCCCTGGTATCCGACCGTGCGGCTTTATCGCCAACCCGTCCCGGGCGATTGGGACAGTGTCATCGCACGCGTGCGCGACGAAATGGCAATCACCTTGGGAGAAGTGCCATGCACCTTACCGGCAAGCTTGCAATCTGTTCCTTGATGGGAACGCTGATCTCGCTCGCACCAGTCGCCACCCGCGCCGCAAGCGATGAGCAGAAGGACTTCGCGTTCTCGGTGATCGAGCGCAACGCCGCGCCGATGGCCAAGATCGGCGACTCCATCTACTACTTTGCCGAGCTCGGCATGCAGGAGTTCGAGAGCACCAAGCTCCTAAAGGATGTGCTCGAATCTGCCGGGTTCACCGTCCAGCTCGGCGCCGCCGGCATGCCGACCAATCTGTGGGCGCGCTGGGGCAACGGCCATCCGGCCATCGCCATCGTCAGTGAGATCGATGCGCTCCCCGAGGGTTCACAGACCCCGATGGAGCTCACCCGCAAGCCGCTGGTGCCAGGCGCGCCGGGTCACATGGAAGGCCACAACACCCATGGCGGGGTCGCGGCCGCGGCGGCCTTTGCGGTCAAGGAAGCGATGATGCGCTACAACATTCCGGGCAGCGTCATAGTCTCGCTCGGCCCCGCCGAAGAGCAGCTGATCAGCCGGCCGTATATCGTGCGCGCCGGCTACTTCAAGGACGTCGACGCCATCATCTATCTGCACATCGGCGACCAGATGGCGACCGGCTACGGCCTGGCCAATTACGCCTCGATCAGCGCCACATTCACTTTTCACGGCAAGACCGCGCATGCCGCAGTCGATCCCTGGGACGCCAAGGATGCACTCGACGCCAACCAGTTGATGGATGTCGGCGTTGCCTATCTGCGCCAGCAGCTGCATCCGACCTACCGGATCCACCGCGTGGTGACCAACGGCGGCATTCAGCCCAATGTCATTCCCGATCTTGCCCAGACTTGGTGGTGGGTGCGCGACGCCGACATGCCGGACGCGGTGCAGACCTTCGAGAAGCTCACCAACGTCGCCAAGGGCGCCGCGTTGATGACCGGCACCAGCACGGAATATCAAATCATCGCCGCCGGCTGGCCGCAGCTCGGCATGAAGGCGATCGCCGAAGCGGTGCAGAGCAACATCGACAAGGTCGGCATGCCGCGCTGGAGCGACGACGAACAGCGCTTTGCGCGCGAGTTCCAAAAATCCGCCGGCCGCCCTGAATTGGGCCTGAAGACTACGGTCACGCCGCTGGGCGGCCGGCAACAGGGCTATGCGTCGAATGATAACGGCGACGTGTCCTGGACGGTGCCGGCGGGGCTATTGGCATTTCCCTCGATCGTGCCCGGCATCACCATCCACGAATGGCACGCCGCCATCACGCCGACCAGCAGCATCGCCCATAAAGGCATGATCGCCGGCGCGAAGGTGTTGGCAGCGTCGATCCTCGATCTCATGACCCGACCCGACGTCCTGCAGCGGGCGCGCCTCGAGTTCGACCAGCAGATCAAGCAAACGCCCTACTTCGCCGTACTGCCCGCCGACGCCAAGCCGCCGCTCGATCTCAACAAGGCGACGATGGACCAGTACCGACCACTGATGCGCAAGTTCTATCTCAACGAGCAGCCGCGGCTGTATTGAAAATTACCGCTGTCAGATTTTGTAGCGACGATGAAACCGCAAGCAGCACTCACGTTGTTTGAGCTTTTCCTGGCTCAACGCGGACTCAACCGCGCCAATTTGGTCCCGAAGCAAGGCGTGCCGGCGATGCTGGAATTCTACAAAAATGAGCGGGCCGACGGCTGTCGGTTTGAAAAGGACGGCGACATGCTTCTCTTCCAATGGGGCGTTCACAACTGGGGCAAAGGCGAGTTCTTCGACCTCAACATCACGCGGCAGCTGATTCTCGAAGACAGGTGCGAAGACGATGATATCTGGCAGCTTCGACTCACATTCAAATACGCGCCGACTCGCGAGCTTCGAAGCTTGCCGAGGGTAATCGCTGGTGTCCGTATCTCGACACGCTTGAAGAATTCGAAAGGTTCACATTCTCGTCCGCGGCGTACCAGGCGGTCGCGACAACAACGCCTACAGCCGTCGACGTTGGATATGACTGCGTGGGTTGAACCAATTACATCTTCTCGTACACGCGGCCAGCGACTGCCTTCAGGAGCTCGACAGAGCCTTCGGGATGCGGCTGGCGCGGCGCGAACAGGATGGACGCCTGCTTGCCGTTCTTCCAGACATAAATATGGACCGCATTGGTGTTGCCGCTGGTGCAGGAATGCTGGGCGAAGGCGTCCCGACCAAGCTCGGGCAACGGCTCGTGCTTGCACCCTCCGGTGCGCTTCATCATGCTGACCTGAACATCACGCGGCATGGCGACTACCGCGACCATCAGGGTATCGGCCGAGCCATCGAACATCAAACAGCTGCCCGCGCCGGTGCGCTGGATGGTCAGCGTGCTCCGATCAAGGAATCCCTCGGCATCGTCTGCGTTAAGCCATTCGCAGGACCCAAACCTCTCACTCGTCACCCCGACATTGACGAACGCGCGCAACGCAACGTCGCTCAGCCCCTTCAGCAATGCGTCGTCGGCAGGTCGGCCGGGTCGGTAGATGCTGATCGACTGGATGTATTCCCTAGACCGCGCCACGATCGCGGCTTCCGGACGCGCGGCCTTGGCTGCGGTCGTTCCCGCCTGCGCCTCGTCGCCGATCCCGGAGACTGGAGCGACCGGCATGCGCTCCGCGAGGGCTTTGACCAACGTCGCGTACAATTCCTTGGCCCGGTCCTCCGTCGGATTTGGGAACACCGTGAGCATCAACGTATCGCCGCGCTCGCCCTGGAAGATGCAGCCCCGGCCATCCTGGTCGGAAACGAGCGACCACTTGGTTCCCGGCATTGAGCCGGAAAGCTGCGGCTCGGTGATGAACCGGCAGATCGCGGCCGCACGCGCCGATCCGCCCCCGATGGCAACAACAAGGACAAAGCCGTAGACAAGGCAATGCATGAACGTGCGCATTGGACGATTCTTCTGAGGACCAATCCGCTCCCCTCACCGCCCCCGGACCGGTGTGAGCCCGAGTTCGGTCGCAAGCCGATCGAGCTGCGCCATCAGCTCCGGGATTACCGGAACGCCGTTCGCCACGCGATCTGCCCGACGCCGCCGCCGTTCCTCCCCGGGCAGACGGATGGCGTCGAAACTCGGCAAGCGGCGCGAAGAGCGCAAGTCGCGCAAATGCCGATCGACTTCGGCGGTGAAGCTTGCCAGGGGAAGAAAGCGCGCGACGTCCAGCGCGATGATGATGTGCCCGGTATCGCCGGCGCTCTTCTCGTCCGCATTGAAGTCGACCACATCGCGCCCGAATGCAGCGCCATTGAGCGTCCCGGCGAGCAGGCCGAGCACCAGCGCAAGGCCGCTCCCCTTGTAACCGCCGATCGGCAACAGCAGGCCTTCACTGCTGCGCTCGGGATCGGTCAGCGGCCCGCCGTCGCGATTGCTCACCATCCAGCCTTCCGGCATCTGCTTGCCCTGGAGCCGATAGTTCTTCACTGTTCCGTAGGACACCACAGTGGTGGCGATGTCGAGCACCACCGGGGCTTCCGCGCCCGCCGGAATGGCGACCGCGAGCGGGTTGGTGCCCAGCAGCGTCTCGGCGCCGCCCCACATCGCCATGTGATTGGCGCTCGCAACCACGGAGTAGATGCCCACCATGTCGTGGGCGAGCGGCATCGCCGCATAGACCCCAGCGGCGCCCGCATGGTTGGAACGCCGCGCCCCCACCCAGGCAACTCCGGCTCCGCGCGCGAGCTCGACCGCGGTCGCCGCCGCCTGCGCCATCACCAAATGTCCCATAGCGTTGTCGCCATCGACCAGCGCGGTCGCCGAAGCGGTCTGCCGCACCTTGATGTCGGGCCGCGGATTGACGCCGCCGGCGCGCAAACGCCGCACATATTGCGGCAGCCGAAACACCCCGTGGGCGTCGGCCCCGGTCAAATCCGCTTCGACCATCAACTCGGCGACCTTCGCGGCATCGCCTGCCGGCAGACCCATTTTGGCGAGCGCGTCCTCGATGAAGGCTGCAATCGCAGAAGAAGGAACCCTGATGGGAGCCACGATTTGGTCCATAGTGATCCGGTTCGGGGAGCGTGGCATTGTGCCGCGGAATAAGATCCGCGCCGGTTGCGGGGCAAGATTTCGCGCGGAGCGAAGCAAGGCTTGCTCCGGAAAGGAGGGAGAACTTATCGGAGCAACGGCTGCAGCGCCAGTGCCGCCTATTTGAAGTTCCTGCTACATGTGCCGCAAGTTCATTCGGGGACTTCAAATCGAGAAGCGGCACTCACCGCCCTAATCCTTCACGCAAGCCGGCACCAGTCCGTCATGCGGGCGAACCCGCTTGAATGGTGCGAAGGACTGTTCTTCAATCGGGGCAAGCCCTAGGAGACCATCATGGCGAAATATCTGCTGGTCAGCTTCAAGACCTGTCCGTGGGTGCAGCGCGCCGCGATCGTGCTGCGGGAAAAGAACATCGATTTCGAGTTCCGGCACATCGAGCCCGACAATCGCCCCGACTGGTTCCTGGCCATCTCGCCACACAAGAAGGTACCGGTGCTGCGCCTCGACGACAAGATTTCGTTGTTTGAATCCAATGCCATCGCCGAGTTTCTCGACGAGACGGTGCCGCCGCGGTTGCATCCGGAAGACCCGGTCTTACGCGCAGTCAATCGCGCCTGGACCGACTATGTGCCGACGTTCGCGTCCCTCGCGACCGCGGTCGCCTATGCGGACACAGAGGCCGATTACGAAAAGGCCGCGGCTCTGATACCGGTGCCGTTCGAGCGGCTGGAGAAGGCGCTGGAAAAGCAGGGCGGCGGACCGTTCTTCAACGGCATCAAATATTCGTTGGTCGACGCCGCCTACGCGCCCTTCCTGCAACGCTATTTCTATCTCGATCGCATCCGCCGGCTCGGCCACATCGAAAGGTTTCCGCGCCTCAAGGCCTGGGGCGAAGCGCTCGTCGCGCGTCCTTCGACCCACAGCTTTCCACCGGCCGAGTTCGAGCAGCTCTATCGGCAGGCCGTGCGTCGCCGCAACAAGTGGATATCCCAATTCGTCGATGCGACGCCGGTCGCCGCCGGATAGGCTGACCTCGCCTGCCCCTTGATTTGGCCGCGGCATCTGCGGCAAACCCTCCGGTATTCGATCCTTCGCCGGCCCCTCTTGGCCCAGTTTGGAAGCGGACATGGACTCAAAGACCGTCGTTGCGCCCACGCATCATGCACGCGTCGAGGATGATGCCCTGGTGCGCGGCGCCGGCCATTTCATCGCCGACCGGCCGGAGCCCAAGCAGGCCATCGCCTATTTCGTACGCTCGCCGCATGCGTTTGCGCGGATCCGCGCCATCGATGTTGAGGAGGCGCGGCGGGCGGCTGGGGTGCTCGCGGTCCTCACCTCAAGCGACATGGAGGCGGCCGGCGTCGGCAATGTGGGCCGGCATCCTCCGCTCAGCGGCCGCGGCGGACGGAAGCTCATCATTCCGCATCGGCCGGCCCTCGCACGCGGGCGCGTGATGCATGTGGGCGAGCCGGTCGTCATGATCATCGCCGAGACGCTCGCGGCCGCGCAGGACGCCGCGGAGCTGGTGCAGATCTCCTATGAGGAGCTCGCCCCCGTCGTCGATCTACTCGCCGCCCAACGCCCCGATGCACCGCAGCTTTGGCCGGAGGCACCCGAAAATCTGGCGCTCGACTGGCCGGGGCTCGCGGCCGACCCGGATGCCAATTCGCGCGAGGTCGATCGCATCATTGCCTCGGCGAGCCATGTGGCTCGCGTGAAGGTCGCGAACCAGCGCTTGATCGTCGCCACGATGGAGCCGCGCGGCGCCACCGCGAGCTACGACGCGGCGACCGGTCTCACCACACTGCGTACGTGCTCGCAAAGCGCGGGCGCTCTGCGCGAGAACGTGCTCGGGATCATGGGCTGGGAGAAGTCGCGCCTGCGGGTGGTGACCGAAGATGTAGGGGGCGCATTCGGGCTCAAGACCGGTGCCTATCCGGAATATCTTGCCTGCATGGTGGGAGCGCGGATGATCGGTCGCCCGGTGCACTGGATGTCGAGCCGCTCGGAAGCGTTTCTCAGTGACAATCAAGCGCGCGACACCTTCACGGAGGCAGAGCTTGCCCTCGACGCCAAGGGGCGATTCCTGGCGCTGCGCATCCGCCATCTCGCCAATATGGGGGCCTATATCGGCTCGGTCGGCGCCAACATCCAGACGCAGAACTTCACTCGTTGCTTTCCGGGGATGTACGACATCAGGCATCTCGATGTCAGCGTGCGCTGCGTCTTCACCAACACGACACCGACATCGCCTTACCGCGGGGCGGGGCGGCCGGAGGCAAACTACGCGCTGGAACGCGTGGTGGAGGAGGCTGCGCGTCTGACCGGCATCGATCGAGTCAAGCTGCGTCGTCGCAATCTTATCAAGCCGAGCGCCATGCCCTACCGCACCGCCATCGGCACCACCTTCGACTCAGGCGAGTTCGAGGCTGTGCTCGACAAGGCGCTTGCGCTCGCCGACGTCGATGGCTTCAAGCAGCGGCGGCGCGAGGCCGGCAAGGGCGGCAAATATCGCGGGCTCGGAATTTCCTGCATGCTCGAGCATGCCGGCGGGGCACCCCTTGAAGGCGCGACGGTCGCCTTCACGGGCGAGGCCGGCAAGGAGAGCCTGGTTCTCGGTCTCAACGTGCAATCGACCGGCCAGGGGCATGCCTCGGTGTTTCCGCGCCTCGCCGCCGAGAAGCTCGGCATCTCGGTCGAAAAAATCCGCCACCGGCATGGCGACTCCGCCCAGGAAATTCCGGGCTTCGCGTCCGTGGCTTCGCGATCGGCCATGACCGCCGGAAGCGCCATTTTGACGACCCTCGACACTATGCTGGCGAAGGGGAAGACGATCGCCGCCACCGTGCTTGAAGCCGCCGAGGACGACATCGCCTATGGGGCCGGCGAGTTCCGCGTGGTCGGCACCGATCGGCACATCTCGTTGTTTGATCTCGCGACCCGCGCCGCCGCGATGCAGGCCAAGGGCGAGATCCCGGAGAGCCTGGACACCAAAGGCAAGGCTGAGACCCCGACCACCTACCCGAACGGTTGCCATATCGCCGAGGTCGAGGTCGACCCGGAGACCGGAGCCGTCGCTGTCGTCTCCTACACGGCGGTCGATGATTGCGGCAATATTCTCGACCACAAGATCGTGGAAGGCCAATTGCACGGCGCGATGGCGCAAGGGCTCGGCCAGGCGTTGCTGGAAACGGCGGTCTATGACGCCGAGGCTGGGCAGCTCATCACCGGCTCGTTCATGGACTACGCAATGCCGCGCGCCGCCGACATGCCGGCGATCAGGGACGCGCTCCATCCAGTGCCGGCGACCACCAATCCGCTCGGTGTCAAAGGCACCGGCGAGGCCGCCACAACGGCCGCGATCGCCGCCATCATGAACGCGATCGCGGATGCGGTGCCGGGCGGCGCCGCCGATCGGCTGGCAATGCCGGCAACACCCCAAAAGGTCTGGTCGGCTTGCCAGGATGTTGGTTGAATCTACTTTAACGTGAGGCTGCAAAAGGAAGATTTTCCTTGCCGCGGGGGCGGTTCCCCTCGATACTGGTGGCCGACGCATGGCACATTGCATGGCAAAGCCGCCCTACTCATCCCCAATGCGGATTTGAGGCCTGGACGAAGGGCCGGCTGAAGCCGGCTCGGCACGAACAATTCGCGCATGCAAATGCACGTTAAGATCAACAGCGTAAGCTAGCTGCCGATGCAGAACACGCTCACAGAATATGCACCCACACATCTTGGGAGATTGACGATGCGACTGAAGCAATTCTCGCTCATGGCGAGCGCCAGCCTGTTCGGCCTGATGGCCTGCACAAGTTTCTCGGGCGGGGCGCTGGCACAAGCGGCCGCGCTCAGCGGACAGGTGACCTCGGCTGCCGAAGGCGCCATGGAAGGCGTGGTGGTCAGCGCCAAGAAAGACGGGTCCAACATCACGGTCTCGGTCGTGACCGATGCCAAGGGTGAGTACAGCTTCCCGGCCGACCGGCTCTCGGTGGGCCACTACACAATCTCTACCCGAGCCATCGGCTATGACCTCGACGGCCCCAAGGCAGTCGATATCGCGGGCGGCGGTTCCAAGGCCGACATCAAGCTCGTCAAGACCGCGAACCTCGTCAATCAGCTTTCCAATACCGAATGGCTGATGAGCGCGCCGGGACCGGACAACCTCAAGACCAACATGGGCGCCTGCGTAAGCTGCCACACATTGCAGCGCGTCTTCTCGTCGACCCATGACGCCGAGGAGTTCAAGGCGCTGTTCAAGCGCATGGGCTCCTACTCGCCCGGCTCGACGCCGCTGCACCTGCAGCCGCTGCTGCCGGGACCACGCGCCGACCGCGCGCCGATCCCGGCGTCGCAGTTCGACGCACAGTCGAACTGGCTCGCCAGCGTCAACCTGAGCACCAGGGACAAGTGGGACTTCGATTTCAAGACACTGCCTCGCCCGAAAGGCGATTCCACCAAGGTCATCTACACCGAGTACGACCTGCCGCGCGAGTTTGCTCAGCCGCATGACGTGATCGTCGATAAGGACGGCAACGTCTGGTATTCGGACTTCAGCAACATGTTCGCCGGCGAGCTCGATCCGAAAACCGGCAAGGCGACCGAGATTCCGATCCCGGTGCTGAAGCCCAATGAGCCCAAGGGCAGCCTCGAAATCGAGCTCGACCCCGCGCAAAAATACGTCTGGCTCGCCCTGATGTACCAGGCCGGCGTCGCGCGGATCGATCGCATGACACATGAGGTCAAGACCTACCCGTTCCCGAAGGAATGGGACTCGACCACCGCGCAGGCCTCGATGGTGTCACCGCAGCACGACGACGTCGACGGCAAAGTGTGGACCAACAATCAAGAAGAACACAACATGTACCGGATCGACGTGAAGACGGGCGAGTATGAGAACCTCGGACCGTCCAAGGATCCGGGCGGTAGGCAGATTTCCGCCTACGGCATGCCGACCGATCAGTACAACAACGTCTATCAGCTCGAGTTCGGCGGCACGAGCATCGGCGTGCGGGATGCCAAGACCGGCATTGCCACCATCTATCAAACCCCGATCAAGAACTCGCGGCCGCGGCGCGGCCGGGTCGACGCCGAGAACCGCCTGTGGTTTGCCGAATTCGGCGGCAACGCCATCGGGTTGTTCGATCCGAAGACGGCGGGCATCAAGGAATATCCGCTGCCGACCAAGTTCGCGCTGCCCTACGACGTGGTGCCCAACAAGGACGCCTCGGAAGTGTGGACCGGATCGATGCTGGACGATCGGGTGACCCGTCTCGACACCAAGACCGGGAAGATCACCGAGTATCTGCTGCCGCGCACGACCAATATCCGTCGCGTGTTCGTGCAGGACGACGGTCCGCGCACGGTGCTCTGGGTCGGCAGCAACCACGGTGCGTCGATCGTCAAGGTCGAGCCGCTCGATTGATGTTGCGACCAACCTGAAATGCCGATGGCCGGGCATGTCCCGGCCATCTTTTTTTTGCTGCCAGCGGGGGACTGTCACGTCGACGGGAAATGTGCAACTATCACGGCAATCAGTTTGGCAATGAAACAATCCAGCTAGGGAGATGATGATGCGTTTCAACGCTCTGCTCGCGTCGACCAGTCTCGTGAGTGCGCTGGCGTCGCTGACTTTGGCGCCCGCACAGGCGCAGACCGCGGCCGCCCTCACCGGCCAGGTCTCCTCCGCCGAGGAAGCCACAATGGAGGGCGTGTTGGTCAGCGCCAAGAAGGAAGGCTCGACCGTCACGACGACGGTAGTGAGCAACGACAAGGGGCAGTACAGCTTCCCGGCCGGGCGGCTCGAGCCCGGCCACTACAACATCACCATCCGCGCCGCCGGCTATACGCTCGCCGGCCCGAAGACGGTCGACATTCCCGCAGGCTCTCCGGCTACAGCCGACATCAAGCTCGAGAAGGTCGCCAACCAGGTCCCACAGCTCTCCAGTGCCGAGTGGCTCCTCAGCGCCCCGGGCGACGACAAGATCAAGTCGTTCCTGCCGGACTGCGTCGGCTGCCACACCTTGCAGCGCATCTTCACCTCGACGCATGACCCGGAGGAGTTCAAGGCCATCTTCACCCGGATGGGCCGCTATGCGCCCGAGACCGTGCCAACGCACCTGCAGCTGATCAAGAGCGGCGGCGCGCGCAGCGAGCGCCCGCGCGTGCCGGCCGCCATGATGGACGCTGCGGCCGACTATTTGGCCAGCGTCAATCTCAGCGGCAACGACCAGGAGGGGTTCACGCTCAAGCGGCTGCCGCGCCCGAAGGGCCGCGCCACGCACGTGATCGTCACCGAATACGATCTGCCGCGCAAGGAAGCGCAGCCGCACGACGTCATCGTCGATACGGACGGGCACGCCTGGTACTCGGATTTCGGCAATCAGTACGTCGGCGAGCTCGATCCCAAGACCGGCAAGGTCAGCGACTACAAGCTTCCACTCCTACGCGACGATCAACCGCGCGGCTCGCTCGATATGGAGTTCGATCCGGACGGCAATATCTGGGTCGGCATGTCATATCAGGCGGGCGCCTCGAAGATCGATCGCAAGACCAAGGAGGTCAAGACTTTCCCGCTGCCGCCGGAGTGGGCCCACATCACCACCCAGACCAACATGGTCACGCCGACGCATATGTATGTCGACAATAAGGTGTGGATGACCGACACCGAGACGCACAATCTCTACCGGCTCGATCTCAAGACCGGCCAGTGGGAGAACAAAGGCGAAGCCACCTCGGCCGACGGCAAGAAGATCAGCGGCTACGGGTTGCCGACCGACAAGGACAACAACGTCTACATGTTCTCCTTCGGCGACACCCGCATCGGCGTGCTCGACGCCAAGACCAATGTGGCGCAGATCTGGGCGACGCCGACGCCGCGTTCGCGCCCGCGTCGCGGCCGGCTCGATGACCAAGGCCATGTCTGGTTCGGCGAATATGCCGGCAATGCGATCGGAATGTTCGACCCGGCGACGCAGCAGATCAAGGAGTGGAAGCTGCCGACCGCGTGGAGCGAACCCTACGACGTTGCACCGAGCAAGGACGGCGCCGAGGTGTGGACCGGGTCCATGCTGAGCGATCAGATCGATCGCCTCGACACCAAGACCGCCGAGATCACCGAATATCTCTTGCCGCACTCGACGAATATCCGGCGCGTATCCTTGCAAGAGACTGGTGGGCGGCAGGTGCTGTGGTTCGGCAACAATCACGGCGCCGCGATCGTCAAGGTCGAGCCGCTGGATTGACCGGCGGTTTACCGCTGGAAAATGATTTGACAATGGCCGGGTTCGTCCCGGCCATTTGCTTTCTCGCGCGATGTAATCTGGGCTCGCTAGGAAATCGTCAACCTGAACTCAAACGGATTGATTGTCGGCACGTCCATCGGAACAAAATGGCGCCCGTTCCGAGACAGGATTGTCAGATCGTGCCGCTTCGCCGTCGCGGCGATCGCGACATCGGCAAAGCCCGGAGAAAGGCCACGGCCGCGAGCGAGGTCCGATAACGCCCCGGCGATCTCGGCAGTCGCGGCGTCAAATGGCAAGACGCGATCGCCATAGAGGTGCAGCAGGGTATGGAGCCACGCCGACAGATCGGACGGCTTTCGCGTGGCCCCCTCACGCTTCGCCTTGGCGACGCCATCGGCGATCTCCGCAATGGTAATCGCCGAAACGAACAGATCATTCGATTGCGAATTCATCCATTGCGTGAACTCCTGACTTCGCACCGCCTTGGTGGGAGCCGCAGCCGAGATGACGTTGGTGTCGACCAAATAACGAGTCACAGACCTGGGTCGCGAGTCGGAGCGCGATTGCGCGCAGGCACATCGTCGGCCTCGAGCGGCGCCGACATCAACAGCCGCCCGAAGGAGGGCACGCGCGACAGGCGCTCCCATTCGGCAAAGCCGAGCACGACAGCCTCCGGCTTATTGTGCCTGGTGATCAAGGAAGGCTGGCCGCGCGGTTTCGAAGCCCTCCATCGTCCTTCGAGCCTCCCGGACCAGCATTCAAGCGTATCAGAGTCAATCAGCTCGAGCACATTGATCTTGCCAGCGGCGAGCAACCGCGCCACGCTGAGCTTCGCCGGAAAGCCACGGCCGCACCCGCGATCATGCCAGGGCGGGCTTTTTTCCGGAACATGTTCTGTTTGCGGCAGTCGTGGAGGTGCGGCTATGCTCGACCGACGTCTGCTGCTCGGCTTCATCTCGGCGGCCGCTGTGGCGCCGAGCGCATCAGATCAAACGACCGCAAGCCCATTGCTGAAACGCGCACGCACCAGCACTCTGGAGATTGCCTACGAGGAGAGCGGGCCCGCAACCGGCGTTCCGGTGCTGCTCCTGCATGGCTTTCCCTATGATCCACGCTGCTACGACGAGGTGGCGCCGCCGCTCGCTGCCGCTGGCTACCGGGTGATCGTGCCTTATCTACGCGGCTATGGGCCGACGCGCTTTCTTTCCGACGCGACCCCACGCTCCGGCCAACAGGCAGCGCTCGGCAAGGATGCGCTCGACCTGATGGATGCGCTTGATGTTCCAAAAGCGGCGCTGGTCGGCTTCGATTGGGGCGGGCGCGCTGCCTGCATCGTCGCGGCGTTGTGGCCGCAGCGCGTGCACTGCCTGGTTTCTGCCAATGGCTACAATATCCAGGATATTGCTGGATCGCTGCGGCCAGCACCGCCGGAGCAGGAGCATCGCCTCTGGTATCAGTATTATTTCCACACCGAGCGCGGGCGGGCGGGCCTCACCGCGAACCGGCGCGAGCTCTGCAAGCTGCTGTGGCAGCTGTGGTCGCCGAACTGGAAGTTTGACGACGCGACATTCGGCCGTAGCGCACCCTCCTTCGACAATCCGGACTTCGTCGAGGTCGTAATTCAGTCGTACCGACACCGGTTCGGCTACGCGCCCGGCGACCCGGCATTGGAGGGAATCGAGCGCGAGCTCGCAACGCGGCCGCCAATTCCGGTGCCGACCATCGTGCTCCAAGGCGAAGGCGATGGCGTCGGTGTCGCAACGCGCACGGACACGCAAGCCCGCTTTTTCACGGGTCGCTACGAGCGCCGGCTGATCCCGCTCATCGGCCACGACGTGCCGCAGGAAGCCCCGAAAGAGACCGTGGCAGCCGTGCTTGATCTTCTGCGCGGCTCGCAGCGGAATTGAGAAATCTCTCCCGCCCTTAGGCTTGCGAGATGAATTTCTTCGCCGTGTAGGCTTCCAGCCCTTCGATGCCGCCCTCGTGGCCGTAGCCGGAATCCTTGACGCCCCCGAATGGCGTCTCCGGGGTCGAGATGGCGACGCTGTTGATCCCGACCATGCCGGATTCGAGCGCTTCGCCGATCGCGGTTGCGGTTGCGCCCGACGAGGTGAACGCATAGGCGGCGAGCCCAAACTTGAGTGAATTCGCTCGCGCCACCACCTCATCGAAAGTCTTGAAGGTCGTGATCGGGGCAATCGGCCCGAACGGCTCCTCGGTCATCAGCTTGGCGTCATCCGGCAAGCCGGTGATGACGGTCGGCTCGAAGAAATAGCCTTGATTGCCGCGCCGCTTGCCGCCGGTCACGACCTTGCCGCCGCGGCTCTTGCTGTCCTGAACGATCGCCTCCATGGCATCGAGCCGCCGCGTATTGGCGAGCGGCCCCATGGTGACGCCGTCCGCGAGCCCATCGCCGAGCTTGATCGCATTGGCGAACTCGGTGAACCGCTTGAGGAAACGGTCATAGGCCGGCTCCTGCACGTAAAAGCGCGTGGGCGAGATACAGACCTGGCCGGCATTGCGAAACTTGAAGGCCGCGATCGTATCGGCGGTCTTTTCCGGATCCGCGTCGGCGAACACCACCACCGGCGAATGACCGCCGAGCTCCATGGTGGCGCGCTTCATGCCTTTGGCGGCGAGGCCGGCGAGATGCTTGCCGACCGGCACCGAACCGGTGAAGGAAATCTTGCGCACGACATCCGACGCGATCAAGTGCTCGGACACTTCAGCCGGTACGCCGAACACCATGTTGAGCACGCCGGGCGGCAGCCCCGCATCGACAAAGCAGCGCACCAGCTCGACGCAGCTACCGGGCGTCTCTTCGGACGGCTTGATAATGATCGAGCATCCGGCTGCAAGCGAAGCCCCGATCTTGCGCGCCGGCGTGAGCGTCGGGAAATTCCACGGCGTAAAGGCCGCGACCACGCCGACTGGCTCTTGCGTGACCAATTGGCGCGTGCCCTTAGCGCGCCCCGGCACGATACGCCCATAGGCGCGGCGGCCTTCCTCGGCGAACCACTCGATGATGTCGGCGGTGACCAGAACCTCGCCGCGCGACTCAGGCAGGATCTTGCCCTGCTCCTGGGTCATGATGCGGGCGATCGCATCAGCGCGCTCCCGCACCAAGCTCGCAGCCTTGCGCAACAGCTTGGCGCGATCGTAAGCGGATGTCGCGCGCCACACTTCGAGGCCTTTGCGCGCAGCCTCGAGCGCCTCGTCGAGATCGCTACGCGACGCATGCGGCAGGTGTCCCAGCGGCTTCTCGCTCGCCGGATTGACCACGTCCTCGCCCTTGCGCCCGTCGCCATTGCGCCAGGCGCCGCCGATATGAAGCGCAAGATCGGTATACATGGGAACCCTCTTCGTTTGGCTGGCGGGGTGAATAACACCAATCGCGGGGAGATTCACCCCTGCGGAAACGGCCGCTCGCATGCGCGGGAACGCATCTGTCAGGACAAGAACGCACCACCATTGGCGTGGATCGTCTGCCCGGTAAGATAGCGCGCCGCAGGACCGCACAGGAACCGCACCACGCCCGCGACATCCTCCGCGGCGCCATACTTGCCGGTGAGCGTGCGGTTGACCTGATGATGCTGCGGCTCCGGCAGGCTCGGGTCGCGCGGGCGCTCGATCAGTCCGGGCGACACGCAGTTCACCGTCACGCCGTCGGCCGCCAGATCGTGCGCGAGCGCGCGCGTGAGCCCGACCAGCCCAGCCTTGGCGGCGACAACATGCGGCCGGTTCTTCGAGCCGGTATGTGCGCTCAAGCCCCCGATATTGACGATCGCGCCACGCCCGCTTTGCCTGAGCGCCGGAAGGCAGGCTTGCACGCAGAAGAAAGCACCCTCCAGGACGACCGCCATGACGGCGCGCCAATCCGCGATGGTCATCTTATCGATCCGTTTCTCGTCCCGGATCGCCGCATTGTTGACCAGGATGTCGATACGGCCGAAATGCGCCGTCGCCGCCGCCGCCATCGCGGCGACCGCTGCCCCATCGGTGACATCGGCGATGAAGCTCAGCGCACGCCCGCCATTGCGCTCGATCACGCCGACCACGGCATCGGCTTCGGCGCGATTGCTGCGCGCGTTGATGACCACGCTGGCGCCGCCTTCGGCGAGCGCCAGCGCGATCCCGCGCCCGATATTGCGCCCCGATCCGGTCACAATGGCGACGCGGCCCTCGAGCTCTCGAGCGGTCCCGCTCATGGCGTCTTTCTCATGGCTCCTAGAACTCTTGATGATGGCAGGAGGGAGCGCTCTTCCGGTCGCTCAACCGAACAGGGATTCACTTGAAGCGAAAGCTGTGCGGGAACAACTGCTCAAGGGAATATTCGACTTGATCGCCGGCTTCGCCTAATGTGACCACTGACATTGTCGGACTTCCGAATTCGGCGAGCCGCTGCCGGCATGCTCCGCAAGGGAGCACCTTAATGTTCGGCTCAGACAGCAAGTACAATTTTTTCACGCGTCTGGCACCCGAGAGCAGAAGCGCCGAGATCGCCGCAGCCTCCGCACAAGTGGCCACCGGGAACGACTGGTTCTCGACATTTACGCCGTAGTGGATGCCGTCATTCTCATCCACCACCGCGGCCGCCACCCGAAACTCCGAATAGGGAGCATACGCATTGCGCAGGAGCGCACTCAGCCTGCGCCTAACCACCTGATCTTGATCTTCGGCAGCGGACGTTATGGTGCCAGCTCCGCCCATACTTCCCTCATCAATTCTCCGCCACGTGGCGTGCCCTGCCGATCCGGATGCTCGATCAACATGCGTCCCTTCTTTTGGACGAAAGAAATAAAGTAGCCCTCCGAAGGCGACCCAAGACTCAAATAGCACTTCCATCGCGTCGGCCAGGGCATCCCGATTCGAAAGTCGTTGATATCACGATCGAGGGCGCGGACAACCTCGAATTTGACCGCGGGAAAAGCCGCCGCGACCCCATTCGGCTCGAGCTTTGGCACCTCCAAATCGCAGAACGAACCACCGCGGTAGGATTGGACAGAAAACGGCAGATCGCAGAACGTCGTTCCACGCATCTCGGTGGTTTCGCCCGCCAGAAACCCTCGATGAACATAAAAGATGCCGCAATCGTCAGCCTTCCGGTGATCATGCGAGGCTAATGTCCGCCAATGCGCGTGATGCACCAACTCCTTGCTCTTTTGGTCACGCACAAAGGAATGCCCGCATATCTGATATTGCCCTGTCCCGAGATCAAAATGCACGATCATCAGTGCAATGACCGGAATGCGATCACCTTTCTTGCCCTGCGTGAAGTAAGCCTCGACGTACAAGCCGCAAACCTTGGCTTCGCCTAACCAGATTCGAAAGGTGATCCAACGCAAGATGTGATGCACGAGCCAAATAATTCCGGCCAGTAGGCCGACCGAGAGGAAACCAAAGAGCAAATACAGCTCGACCAAATGTTCGTTGAACCCCGGCGATTGCGCGAGCTCCCGACCGTAGTCAAAAAGTACTAGAGCGATTCCAAAACTGATGAACGCGCCGACAAGGTGCTCGAAGAGAAATGCGGACATCTTTCGCACGACCGCCTCCCGCCGCCGTTGAAGACCGACATCGTAGTGAAATCGACGCGCAATCTAAATTAGATTGTATTTACGGTGTTTGTGCCGGATTGCGAACCGGCCACGGCCGAGACGCCGGAAATGCAACCTCATCCGCGCAGCGGGCTCAGATCGACCGGCGCGTCGTAGAAGCGGCGGGCGAGATTTAGGGCCGCGGCGGCTTTGACATCATTCCAACCACCGTGCCGAGCATTGAGCGCGAATTTCTCCTCGATATCGGCACGAGTCAGCGGCTCATGCGCGCCGCCGCGCATGTGGGGCTGACGCTCCTCCACCACGCTGCCGTCCGTCAGCACCGCGCGGATATGACCGGTGAACTCGTTCGGATATGGATTGTTGGGATCGATCTTGTAACGAACCTTGCCGGCGATCGCGAGCACGGCTTGCTCGCGCACGGCCGCGTCCGTGAAGGCGTCCAATCCCACATTGCCGCGCACGAAACCGGCTGCGATGCAGTAGGGGCTCGAGAACTTGGCCCCGTAGCCGTTGCTGGGACGCTGCTTGGCGGCGAGCGGCTCCCATAACCGATGCACCGTCCCCTCACCGACTTCGCACACCATCTCCCTGACAGACTCCGGGTTGATGCCCCGCGCCTTAAGACGCCGTGCGCAGTCGATATACGGGTGGGTCATGGTGCCACACGGATAGGGCTTGAACGCGAGCGTCTCGGTGACCCAGCGCTCCGCGAAATCGTCAACCAAGGCGCCGTAGTCGCCCTTGGTCGTATGCGCAAAGCCGTGGAAGAGGCCGTGCACGCCTTCGAAAACGGTGCGCGGCCCGAAGAAGCCTTCGCGCCCAAGCAGCGCCGCGCGCAGGCCCGATTGCGCCGCCCAGCCGGCGTGCATGCGCTTGGTCCAGGCACCTTCCGCCAGATATTCGATGATGCCGCTCGCCATGGAGCCGACGATGCCGAGCGCATCGACCGTTTGGCGCTCCGTCAACTTGAGCGCAGCGGAGACGCCGGCGGCCGCCGCCATGGCCCCATAAACAGCGGTCGGGTGAAAACCCGCTTTGTGCACGGCCTTGGGCGCCACCAAGCCGAGGCGACAGATGGTCTCAACCCCGACGGCTATGCCAATGAGCGCCGCCTGCCCGTGCAGGCGGTAGCGCTCGCAGGCGGCAAGCACCGCCGGCACCACGACGGCTCCGGCATGCACCGGACCGCCTTCGAACGTATCGTCGAAATCCTCTCCGTGGGTCGCAGTCCCGTTGATAAAGGCGGCGGCAGCCGCACTCATCGGCTGTGCGTGACCGATCGCGGTGCAGGAGCCCTCATCGTCGAATCCTGAGATGGCGCTCTTCACATAATCTTCATTGCGCGCCGTGACGCAAAGGCCGATCACATCGATGAGCAGGTCTTCGCATTTGCGGCGCACGGCTGCCGGCAGCCGCGCCGGGCCGAGTGTGGTGATCTTGCGTGCCAAAGATTCGGCGACCGCAATACGGGGAAGCTCGGCGTCCATGGGGCCTGCTGTGGTTTCGGTTTGAGACTGCTGTCGCTATCGCGACCGGGCGACGTCTTATGTCCCGGTGAATGCCGGCTTGCGCTTCTCCATGAAGGCGCGGCGGCCTTCGGTGTAGTCGTTGCTGGCGAAGCATTGCTCGACCAACTCGGAGCAACGCGCCAGATTGCGCTTGCTCTCCTCGCGCACGACCTCGTTGGCCACGAACTTGGCGGCCTTGACGGTCAACGGCGCGTTTGCGGCGATCATGTCCGCATAGGATTTGACGTAGGCTTCGAGCTCCGCCTCCGGCACGACACGGTTGATGAAGCCCATCGCCCGCACTTCCTCGGCGTCGAATTGGCGCGCAGTGAAGAAGATCTCCTTGGCAAAGGCGGGACCAACGATATCGATCAGCCGCTTGAGACCCGGGAACCCATAGCCGAGGCCGAGCTTGGCGGCCGGCACCGCGAAGCGCGAATTGTCGGACGCGATGCGCAAATCGCAGCAGGCAGCGAGCCCGACGCCGCCGCCGATGCAATAGCCGCGGATCATCGCGATGGTCGGCTTGGGGAAGTCGTAGATGCTGCTGTTCGCCTTCTCCACGGTCGCGTTATAGACCTTGGTGGCGTCTTGAGAGGCGCGCTCGCTCTCGAACTTCGAAACGTCAGCGCCCGACACGAACGCCTTGCCGCCCGCCCCGGTCACGACCACGACGCGGATATCGGGATCGCGCGCGAATTCGTCGAGAATCTCGGCTGTCCGTGCCCACATTTCCAACGACACCGCATTGTGCCGCTGCGGATTGTTGAAGATCAAATAGCCGACCCCGCCGTCGCGGCGCGACAGCATCTTGTCAGCATCGCTGTTGTCACTATTGCTCATTCGCCCGTCCCTTTATGCCTTCGTTCATGTGTATGTCTGACTACAATCGAATTGATCCGGTTCCCCGTCATTGCCGGGCTTGCCCAGGCTTGCCCCGGCAATCCATCTCTTGGGAGAAGCCGGACCCGCCCATCTTTGACCGGCTATGCCCGCGGGTGACGACTGAGGTGAGCCCTTTCGACCGGAACATGCTTTAGACCGCGTTCGCCTTGCGCAGCACCGTGATCTCATCATCGGTATAGCCGAATTCCTTTAGCACCTCGTCGGTGTGCTCGCCGATCTCCGGCGGCGGTGCCGCGATGCTGCTCGGCGTGCGCGACAGCTCGATCGGCTGACCGACGACATTGAGAGTTTCGCCGTTCGGCCGGAGCACGCTTTGCGCGATGCCCAGGTGCTTGACCTGAGGATCGGCGAACACCTGATCGATCGCATAGATCGGGCCACACGGCACGCCCTTCTCGTTGAGCGCGTCGACCCATTCGGCGCTGGTGCGGTGAGCCATGATCTTATCGATCTCGGCATTGAGCGCGTCGCGATTTTTCAGCCGGGCGGCGGGGGTCGCGTATTCGGGCTGCTCGTTCCAAGGCGCATCGACCGCCTCGCAGAAGCGTTCCCAGATCTTCTGGCCCGCAACGGCGATATTGATATGCCCGTCACGGGTCTTGAACACGCCCGTTGGGATGCTGGTCGGGTGATTATTGCCCGCCTGGCCCGGCACTTCATGCTTGATGAGCCAGCGCGCCGCCTGGAAGTCGAGCATGAAGATCTGCGCCTGCAAGAGCGAGGTCTGGATCCATTGACCTTCGCCGGATTGCTCGCGCTCGAGCAGCGCCACCATAATGCCGAGCGCGCACAAGAGGCCGGCGGTCAAATCGGCGACCGGGATGCCGACCCGCACCGGCCCCTGACCGGGCAGGCCGGTGATCGACATCAGGCCGCCCATGCCCTGCGCAATCTGATCGAAGCCCGGTCGATCCCGGTACGGACCATCCTGACCGAAGCCGGAAATGCTCGCATAGACGATTCTCGGGTTGATCTTGCGCAACGATGCATAATCGATGCCCAGCCTCTCCTTCACGTCGGGGCGGAAATTCTCCACCACCACGTCAGCCTTCTCGGCCATGCGGCGCAGGACGGCGAGCCCGGTCTTCTCCTTAAGGTTGAGCGTCATGCTGCGCTTATTGCGGTGGAGATTCTGGAAGTCTGGTCCGTTGCGCGGGCCGCCGGCCGCTTCGCCGCTCTCCAAATGCGGCGGGGTCTCGATCTTGATGACATTGGCGCCCCAGTCGGCGAGCTGGCGCACGGCGGTGGGGCCGGAGCGAACCCGCGTCAGGTCGAGAACGGTGAACCGCGCGAGTGCTTGCGAAGCTTTCGGAATTGACATCCCTGATCCCTGGAACCCTTCGATGAGGCGGCTCTATTGTTCCGGGCCGGCCACCTGACGGGGCCAGAACTTCACCGATATCGTGTTGGTTGTCTACCGAGCCGGAAGCTTACCTGACCAGACGTTCTTGCCGCGAGGAGCCGGCTTCACTAGGCTTTCCCCACAACGGATAGCGGTGAAAGGCGACCGCCCACGCGGATACCGGGAGAAACTCGCGTGATCAGTAGCTCCACCATCGGCAAGCGGCTGCTTCTGGGGCTGGGGCTGCTCGCCTGCGGGGCATCTGTAGCGGCGGCGCAGGGCCGCTCTCCGGCCGAGATCGCCTCCGACACCGGACCCGACCGGCTGGCGCGGCTCGCGGCGGCGGCGAAGAAGGAAGGCGTGGTCACTCTCTACACTTCGAGGGTTGCCGAGGACACGGCCCCCCTGGGGGAAGACTTCACCAAGAGATACGGCGTCGCGGTCCAGCTCTGGCGCGCCAGCAATCAAGATATCATTCAGCGGGCGGTCGCCGAGAGCCGCGCCGGCCGCTGCCCGGCCGATGTGATTTCTTCCGGAACCCCGGCGCTCGAGCCACTTTACCGCGAGCAGCTGCTCCAGCCGGTCAAGTCCCCCACCACCGCGGAGCTGATGCCGCAAGCCTTGCGGCCGCACGGCGCGTGGGTCGGGGTGAGCGTCAACATCATCGCCAGTGCCTACAACGCCGATCTCGTCAAGCCGCAAGACGTGCCGAAGAGCTACGACGACCTCAAGGATCCGAAATGGAAAAGCCGCCTCACCATCGAGGCGCAGGACGCCGATTGGTTCGCGGCGCTTGCCGACAAGCTCGGCGAGGAAAAGACCACCGCGCTGTTCCGCGAGATCGTCCGCGTCAACGGCATCTCCACGCGTATCGGGCACACTTTGATTGCCAATATGGTGGCAGAGGGCGAGGTGCCGCTCGCACTCACGACCTATAGCTACAAGCCCGAGCAATTGACCCGGCTCGGCGCACCGATCCGAACGCTCTATCTGCCGCCGCTCATCGCGCTCGCGACCGGCGTGTCAGTGACCCGCTGCGCCCCGCACCCCAATGCGGCGGTTCTATTCTACGAATATATGCTGCGCGAGGGTCAGCAGGTGCTGGCCAAGCGCGACATCGTACCCACAAATCTTTCGGTCAAGCCGTTGCCGCCGAACATGGAGATCAACTTCATGGACCCGGTGCAGATGCTCGACCACGGGGAGAAATGGACCGCGCTGTGGAACGACATCTTCATTAAGCCGCATTGACCTCTCTATCTGCCCGCCGCCAGATCGGCGCCCAAGCTCGGGGGGCGCATTGAAAGGATCAGGAAATGCTGACGCTGGAACGACCCGACCGAACAAGGGCGGCCCGTGCGCTTATCGCCTTGCTCGTGGCCGGAGCCGCCGTCTCGAGCGCAACTTTGCTCGCCGCCGCGCAGGACCGTCCGCGCGGTCAGCCGCCGGCAGACCATCCGCAAATCGAGCAGCGGCAAAACGAGCAGCGAGCAAACGAACAGCGACCGAATGAACAACGGACTGGCCCCGAGCAGCGCCAGAATGCGCAAGTCCCCGCCGGCCCCGGCGTCTTGCGGCTGCTCCCTGCTGATGCCGTAACCCAGCACACCATCGACCTCCCCGGTGGCAAGCTCGATTACACCGCGACGGCCGGAACGCTTCCGCTGTACGACCAATCGGGCGAGCGCTCGGCGGCGATCTTCTACACCGCTTACGTCGCCAAGGGCGCCGATCCGGCAAGCCGGCCGCTGACCTTTGTATTCAACGGCGGACCGGGTGCGGCGTCCGCATTCCTCAATCTCGGCCTCGTCGGACCGCGCATCGCCGATTTCGCCTTCGGCGGCCATGATGGTTCGATCACCCGGCTCAAGGACAACCCGGACACTTGGCTTGCCTTCACGGATCTGGTGCTGATCGATCCGGTGGGAACGGGCTGGAGCCGCGCCGCCAAGCCGGACGCCGCCAATGCTTTCTGGGGAGTAGAGCGCGACGCCGACTCGATGGCCAAAGCGATCGCCCTTTATGCCGTGAACAACGGGCGCACGGCTTCGCCCAAATTTATCCTCGGCGAAAGCTACGGGGGATTCCGCGCCGTCAAGGTCGCCGAAGCCCTGCGGGAGCAGCAGGGCATTGTGGCTGCCGGCATCGTGATGCTCTCGCCGCTGCTCGACGGCGCCTTGACCTTCGGCGGCACGCGCCTGGCGCTGGGCGCAGCCTTGCAGCTGCCCTCGCTTGCCGCGGCCGAGCTGGAGCGCAAAGGCACTTTCAGCAAGGAAAAGCTGGCGGAAGCCGAGCACTTTGCGCTGACGGAATATCTCTCCACCCTGGCTGGTCCGCCGCCGCAGGGCGAAGCCGCCCGCAGCTTTTATTCGCGGGTCGCGGAGCTGACCGGGATGCCGGAGGACGTCGTCGAAAGAGCGCACGGCTTCATCCGCGACAACTACGTGAAATCGCTCGCCGCCGCCGAGCACAAGATCGTCAGCCACTATGACGCGACGTTTGCGGTCGATGATCCTTATCCGGATCAGCTGAGCGGCCGTGGCCCCGATCCGTTGCTCGACGGCGTGGTGCGCGCCTATGGGGGCGCCTTTGCGGCTTATGCGCGCGACGAGCTCGGGTTCAAGACCGAGATGACCTACAACCTGCTGGCCTCCGACATTTCCGGGAAATGGGACTGGGGCCGCGGCTCAGGCCGGCTCGGGGCCAACGTGATCGACGACTTGCGCACGCTATTTTCGCTGGCGCCGTCGTTCCGCTTGCTGATCGCGCACGGCTACAGCGACATGGTCACCCCCTATGCGGCGACCCGCTATGTGCTCGACCATCTCCCCACGATGGGCGATCCCGGGCGCGCACAGCTCAAGCTCTATCGCGGCGGCCATATGCTCTACCTCGATCCGGAATCACGCCGCGCCTTCACGGCCGACGTGAAATCGTTCTTTCAAGAGGCCACGTGAAGTCAGGTCCGGCATTAGGCGGTTCACGCTTATATCGGTTCACAGTGTTTCGGAGTCATGCCCGCGCATAGCACGTCAAAGACGGGCGTAAATGCCCTTATGGCGCGGGCATCTACGCCTTTCTTGCTGCACCTTAAAAAAGCAAGGCCTGGATGGCCGGGAAAAGCCGGAAAAGCCCGGCCATGACACAGGAGAGATCGCTCCAATCCATCGGGCGCCGCACGAGTGATGCCGGCGCGCAGGATCACGTCATCGCCATCCGCAAGAGCGATCTGGTTGAAGCCCTGCTTCGCGAGGGCCGCCTTGCAGAGGGCGCGCAACAAGACGGCTTCCGCGACATCTGTGGGGCCATCGGCGCCATCTTGCACCAGGAATATTTCGCCGAGCTCGAGCGGCTGCGCGGCGACTACTTCTACTTCAATCCCGAGATCGAGCCGCATGCGGCGCTGGACCGTGCGGCACTCGAAGCCGCTTATGTCAGCCTGATCGGCTCGCTGACCGCAGTGCTGGCGGAGGCCAATTTCGTCGAGCTGACGCATGCGGAGGTCGAGGCGGCACATCGCTCTCGACCGGCGCTGAGGGTCGATACGGTGGCCCCTCTCGAGGATTTCCGCGAGGTCCGCTTCTTCCGGCGCGGCCATCATGAGGAGACCATTGAAACGGGTGATTGGCCCGTCTTCCGGCGGCGGTCCGTCCCGGTCATCGTCTATGATGAAGTGGTGCTGCTGGCTGCCTTGAAGCCCGCTGACCGCATTTCGGAGCGAGAGCGGCGGCGTCTGGCGCGCGGCCATCTGCGCCCCGGCTCGGTCCTGATCAAATCCTTCCACAACATCGCCAGCATCGATCTCAACTCGCTGTTTCCCAACGTCCGCGTCGTGCTGAGCCTGCGCGACAAGCTTCTGCTGAGCGGTCCGGCGCTGGCGGGAGGCGTGCCGATACTCATCAAGCTCGCCTCGACCATCACGATCCTGTTTCTCGTCATCGGCTTCTATTTCGGGCTGTCGCGGAGCGTGAAGCAAGAAGAGATGGCCGAAGCCCTTGCGGCGTTGAGCGGCCTCGTGGCACTCGGCAGCTTCATTGCGCGACAATGGCTCAGGTATCAGCGGCAGTCGCTGAAGTACCAGAAAGAGATCACCGAGAAAGTCTATTTTCGCAACGTCAACAATAATTCCGGCATTTTCGACGCCATGATCGCGGCTGCCGAGGATCAGGAAAGCAAGGAGGCTATCCTGGCATTTTATTTTCTGCTGACCGCAGGCGGCCCAGCCGAGGCATCCCGGATCAAGAGTGGCATCGAAACCTGGCTCGCGCAAACTTTCGGAATCAATGTCGCGTTCAAGATCGAGGACGCACTCGCCAAGCTCAATCGCGTCGGCCTCGCGTTCAAGGACGACGGCGGGTGGTCCGTCCCGCCGCTCGAGCGGGCGCGCGACAATCTCGGCCGCGTCTGGGGCGATCTTCTCCAGGCGCGGTAACAAACCTGCGATATCTATTACCGAGATCACCCACGCCTGCGATACGGATAGTGTGGTAAATCCGCGATTAATCGGTACGCAGGAAGTGCCGGTGCCGGGCGAATTTCCGTGGTTTTAAAGCCTGCCGACGCCGGTCGCTCCGCGCGAGCCCCCCGAAATTTGCCGAGCGCGCTCGGCAAGGTCCCGTCGCAGAACGTGACAAGGCCAAAACTTGAGCGTCTCGGGTAGCGAAAAGGTAAGGTGCGCCCAGTAGGTACTTTCACGGGGCGAGCACAATCAGGAGCATCCAATCGTGATTCGGCATGTAAAGCGTTTCCTGAACAATGAAAGCGGCGCGACAGCCATCGAATACGGACTTATCGCTGCCGGTATCGCGGTCGCCATCATCGCCGTCGTGCAAGGTGTTGGCGGCAATCTGAACACGACGTTCGGCAGCGTGCAGACCGCTCTCAAATAGAGGCCAGCCCAACACGCAGCCCCGCGGATCCCGATCGGGCTCCGTTCGCGGGTGGCGTGGCGAATGACGCTCGCGACACGCCCCCCGATCTGCTTCCCCTCACGCCTTCAACACACCGCGCACCCGCTCAGCCGTGAACGGCATGTGCTCGAGGCGCTTCCCGGTCAGCCTGCGGAAGGCGGCGGCGATCGCCGGCATCACCCACGGCGTGCCGACCTCACCGAGCCCGGTCGGCGGCGCATCGCTGTCGAGGAAGGCAATGTCGATCTGCTCCGGCATATCAGACATCCGCATCACGGTGTAATCGTTGAAGTTGGACTGCTCGACCGCGCCGTCCTTGAGAGTGATGCGCTCATGCAGCCCGTTCGACAGGCCATACATGATCCCGCTTTCGACATTGGCGCGGGCGGCCTCCGGCTGCACGATGATGCCGCCGTCGACCGCGAGCCAGACTTTGTGCACCCTGATCTTGCCGATGTCGGCGTCGAGCGAGACTTCTACAACGCCGGCGCCGAGTGAGCCGGAGCGTTCGGTGATGGAGATGCCGATCGCGCGGCCATCGCCGCGCTTGCCCTTCCAATCCGCCATCCGGGCCACCGCCTCGAGGACTTTGCGGGCACGCGCCGACGCGCCCATTCGCTCAAGCCGGAACTCGATTGGATCGACGCCCTGGTCGGCAGCCATCTGATCGACCAGGCCTTCGATCGCGAACAGATTGAAATTGTGGGCGACCGCGCGCCAATGCTCGATGCGCACGCCATGGGCGATATTGCGCAGCTCAATGCTCTGATTTGGCGCGCCGTAGTAGGCGATCTTCATGCCCCCGACCAGCAGGCTCGTGCCGCCGTCGCCGACCACGGCGTGTCGCCAGCCTACCACCTTGCCGGACGCATCGAGCGCCGCCTCGATGCTCTGATAGGCCTGCGGACGGAACTTGCCGTAGGCGATGTCCTCCTCGCGCGTCCAGATGAGCTTCACCGGCAACCCGACCGCGCGGGCGATGAGCGCCGCTTCGACCGTGTAGTCGGCGACAGAGCGGCGACCGAAGGCGCCGCCCATGAAGCATGGATGCACCTCGACCTGATCGGTCGTGAAGCCCAGCACCTTGGCCACGAGCGCGCGGCAGGCCGCGATATCTTGTGACCCGTCCCAGATCTCGATGCGATCGCCGGCGCCGTTGAAGCGAGCCACCGCGTTCAGCGGCTCCATCTGGGCGTGATAGCTGTAGTCGCTGTAGAACTCCGCCTTGTAAATCTTGGCTGCGCCCGCAAAGGCCGCCTTCGTGTCACCCTTGGCATCGACGATCTCGGTCTTGGCGGCTGGATCGACATTGTGCTTGCGGTAATCTTCGAGCGCCCTGACCGAATTAAATCCATCGAGCTTGCCGGCCCTCCAGGTGGCCTCGATGGCCCGGCGTGCCGCCATCGCCTGCTCGAAGCTCTTCGCCACCACCGCGATCCCGTCCGCCAAGCGAACCGTGTCGAGCACCCCGGGCATGGCCTTGATCTCGTCATCGTTCCAGCTCGCAGGCGCGTCGCCATGCGTGGGCGCGTGCAGGCTGCTCGCATAGACCATGCCGGGCAGCCGCACGTCGATTGCGTATTGCGCAGTGCCGTTGACCTTGAGCGGGATGTCGCGGCGCGGCACCGACTTACCGATCAGCCGGAATTCGCTCCTGGGCTTGAGCTCGCTCCTGTCGACTGCCGGAAGCGTTACCGGCACCTTGCCGAAAGCCGCAATCCCGCCGTAGCCGAGGCGCCGGCCAGACGCAGGATCGATCACCATGCTCGGCTCGGTGCGTAACGATGCGGGATCAACGCCCCATCTTTCGGCGGCATTGGCGATGAGCACCTTGCGGACCTGCGCGCCGGCAATGCGCAGATCGCTGAAATAAGTCATGACCGCGCGGCTACCCACGATCGCCATCTCGCGGCCGCGGCCGAGCCGATAGCCATAAACTTCGGCATCGGCCGGCGCCCATTCGAGCACGACCTTCGACCAGTCCGCGTCCATTTCCTCGGCCAGGATCAGCGGCAGCGAGGTCATCGAGCCCTGCCCCATCTCGGCCCCGGGGGTAAGAATGGTGATGGTGCCGTCGGGCGTGATGCGCACCCAAGGCGTCACCTTGACGGCGGCCGCGTCGGCCGATGCCGGCGCCACAAGGCGCAACCCATCGGCCGCGAACGCGAGAGCGAACGAGAGCCCGCCGAGGCCCGCAAGCAATCCGCGGCGGGAAATTTCCGGGGCCGCGATCGTCGCGCTCGCTTCACGCTTGATCTTCATCATAGCTGCCTCTCCCGCGCGGCGCGTTGGATGGCGGCGACAATGCGCGGATAGGTACCGCAGCGACAGATGTTGCCATCCATGTGGGCGATGATCTCCTCACGCGAGGGCTTGGGATTGGCGGCCAGAAGCTCGGCGGCCTTCATGATCTGCCCTGATTGGCAGTAGCCGCACTGCGGCACCTGCTCGGCGATCCAGGCTTCCTGCAAGGGATGCGTGGCAACGGCCGGGAGCCCCTCAATTGTCACCACCCTGGCGCCTTCGATGCTGGCGAGCGGCAGCTGACAAGAGCGCACCGCGCGACCGTCCACATGCACGGTGCAAGCACCGCACAGTCCCGCTCCGCAGCCATATTTGGTCCCGGTCAGGCCGATGTGATCACGAAGCACCCATAGGAGCGGTGTCTGCGGATCGGCATCGGCTCTGACCGGTCCGCCATTGAGCACGAATTGAACCATGTGACCTCCTTCAGCTCGGGCTTGCTCCCGATAAAGCGCATTTGTCTCAAATTACAGCGCGCACGCCGACCCGCGCAATGTCAGGCCGAGCCGCCGCACGGACGTTGGCGGGGCGTCGCTGACGCTCTGCGCTCGGTGGGCCAATCATGGTTCGCAAACTGTGAACGTGCAGTCTGCCGAGGCAAGTAGACGGGCAATATTTGCGCAATGGTTGTTTGCTAAAACGATCCTGCCGACCGGAACGGATTTGGAGCTCCTCGGTGATGTTGCAAGCCCTCAAAAGCAAGCTGATTTCAGCACGCAGACGGTTGGCGGTAGCCACCGGATTCGCGCGCCGCGAGGAAGGCGCTGCGGCGCTCGAGTTCGCCATCATCGCGGCGCCCTTCCTCGCCCTGATATTGGCCTCGATGCAGACTGCGCTCGCCTTCTTCGCCGGACAGGTGCTGGAATCCGCAGTCGCCGACTCGAGCCGTGAGATCCTCACCGGTCAGGTGCAGAATGCCGGCATGACTCAGTCGCAATTCGCCTCGGCCGTTTGCGCCAAGGTCCAGGCGCTGTTCAGCTGCGGCGGTCTGATGATCGACGTGCAGACCGCAGCCTCGTTCTCGGCCGCCAACACCTCGATGCCGACCTTGACTTTCAACGCCAACGGCCAGGTGAACAACAACTGGTCGTACAATCCGGGCAATCCGGGCGACATCGTGGTCATGCGCGTGATGTACCAGTGGCCGGTCTTCACCGGACCGCTGGGTCTCGGCCTCGCCAACGAAGCCAACGGCAAGCTGCTGCTGATGGCCACGTCGGTGTTCAAGAACGAGCCCTATACGGGCCCCTGACGCGCAATAGCGGGAGACGACCATGACCGGCACGATCAGCTCCGTTCCTCTTCTGCAACGTCTGCGTGATTTTGCGCGCGGTCAAAACGGCATGGCCGCAGTTGAATTTGCCGTGACGCTCCCGTTCCTGCTCACCGCCTATCTGGGCGGCGTCGAGCTCGGTGACGGCGTCGCCATCGACCGCAAGGTCGCCATCACCACGCGGGCGGTCGCCGATCTCGCCTCACGTTACACGACGATCTACAACTCGGACATGTCGAGCATCCTCGGCGCTTCTTCGTCCATCATCGCGCCCTACAGCGGGGCCCCGCTCGCCGTCACCGTGTCCGAGGTCACTGTCGATGCCAAAGGCAATGCCACCGTCACCTGGAGCGACACGCTCAACGGCACCGCGCACGCGGTCGGCACGCCGGTGACGCTTCCGGGCACGCTTGGAACCGCGACCGGCACGCCATTCTCGTACATCTGGGGCGAGGTCAGATACGCGTACACGCCGACGCTCGGCTATGTGCTGACCGGCACACTGAACCTGTCCAATGAGATCTTCATGAGCCCACGCCAATCGGTATCGGTGACCCGCGTCAACTCCTGAACACGCTTTGCTTCAAAACCAAGCAAGCCGCTCGGGCGCGCAAGCACTTGGCGATCGGGCGCGATCGACCGGTTGCCCAGCGGCTCGAAGGACAGTGGCGCTTGCCACCCGAAGCTGCCGACGCCCTCTGTTAAGGATGGCCAACCAGTCTTGCACCGAGAGCAAATGCTCCCGCCAATGCAGCCACCAATGTGGCAAGAACACTCCAGAGCTGCGCCGGACGAAGCCCACCTATCAATTCCCCAATTGTAAGGTCGGCAGGGGATTTCAAAACCTTCGTCTCGTCGGCCAAGCTCGATGCGGGCTCATAAGAGACGACTCTCGATTTCCAGTCGGCGAGAACACCGTTGAACTCAAGCGTGTTCAAGGCTGATGGCACCGGCTTGATCCATTGCACGTACCAATCATAGCCGCTTTGCAAAAGACCTTCACCCCTCAGCCCTGTTTCCACAACGACCATGAGAGGTAGATGCCGGGTGTAAGCCATCGCGGCTTCTATTTGATTCCACGGTGTGGGTAGCCGCACGTTGGACAACTGCGACTCGTTAGGCCCACCCCGTTTCTCAATACCTGAGGGAAAGAACGTGCGTTCAAGGGCAATAACCACAGCCCCTTGGCAGCTTTCGAGCAGCTCCATGACTTTCTTCAACGGAGCATCAGCGCTGAAGGTATTGCGGCCCACGGTGCGGGGGATGAGGCCCTCGCTCCGTAACCTGTCTTCGAGGGCATGGACAAAAGCTTCCTGTTCGTCATTGCAAGTGGTGCCGACGCTAACGAAGATTTCCCGCGCTTCCATCTGCCCCTCCACCCAACTGCCATAGCAACTCGTCGCAATTATCCATCATATTTTTCCATTATGCACTGTGCTGATCACTTTCTCCGCGATCTTCGACAAGCCCATCCGGCGCGGCGCAAACACACGCCAGATCACGCCGGGATTGTGCTCATTAGTGGGCCATGAGAGGATTGCCTAACACTTGGCGGAGGAACTCCCATGCACGATGTCACCAGTGATCATTGGCACGAGCCCGAGGGACTGAAGAATGCGGGGTATGGGGCGTGGAAGCGACCAAATACGCCCTATGACGAATTTATGGAGGCGCAGGGGATTCCAATCTTCCGCGGCATCGGGGTAAGGCGCGTGCAGGACCTTCCGCTAAAACCGTGGGCCCGCTTGGGCGGGAACGGCACGTTCATCCAGCTCTACGGCACGGAAGGCAAATGGGGGTGCTACGTCGTCGAGGTGCCGGGGGCCGGGGCGCTCAATCCCGAGCGGCACATGTACGAGGAGATCATGGTCGTCGTCGAAGGGCGCGGGACGACTGAGATTTGGATCGACGGCCAGGCCAAGCCGCACACTTTCGAATGGCAGCGCGGGTCGATGTTCTCGATTCCGCTCAATACCTGGCACCGCATTGTCAATGCGGCCTCGAGCCCAGCGCTCATCTTGGTGGCCTCCACCGCGCCCAACGTGATGAACCTGTTTCGTGACATTGATTGGATCTTCAATTCACCGGCGACCTTTCCGACCCGCTTCGATGGGAGCCAGGACTTTTTCAAGCCAAAGGACGACATCGCGCCGGATCCGCTACGAGGCCTCGCGATGCGCAAGAGCAACCTCATTCCGGACATCATCAACGGCCAGCTCTATCTCGATAATCGCCGCTCGCCCGGTTATCTCCGGGTCGAGCCCAACATGGCCAGCAATGTGTTCTACGGCTTTGTCGGCGAGCATGAGACCGGGCGCTACTCGAAGGCGCACGCCCATATGTCGTCGGCGGTGCTCGTCTGCCTCAAGGGCAAGGGCTACACTTATACCTGGCCGCGTAGCGATGGCATGACGCCGTGGAAGGACGGCAAAACGGCCAATATCTTCCGGCAGGACTACGAGCCGGTGGGCATGGTCACTGCTGCGCCCTACGGGGGTGACTGGTTCCACGCCCATTTCGGCATCAGCAAGGAGCCGCTGCGATTGATCGGCTGGTACGGGCCCAACAATCACCGCAAGGACAAGGCAGGCGTGCCCGGTGAGAAGGACACTGACGAAGGCGCGATCGATGTGACCGAGGGTGGGACCGCCATTCCGTACTGGCTGGAGGACCCTTTCCTGCGGAAGGAATACGAGGAGACGCTCAAGAGCGAAGGCGTCACCTCAAAGATGGAAGAGTCGCTTTACCGCCCGCCTTCGGCCTAGCATGCTGGACCTGTAGAGGCCGGCCCGCCTCGCGCTGCTTGGTGGTTCGGCGGGTTTTAAGGCTTTGGGGTAATCATGCTCAAGCCAATGATCGCTGCGGTCCTGGCCTGCATTGCCTTGTTGTCCCGGCCCGCGCAGGCGCAAACGGTCGAGGAATTCTATCGGGGCAAGCGGCTGAGCTTGACGGTCGGCTGCGGGCCCGGTCCCCTTGCGCGGCTGCCCGACAACGGCGCAATCTGCCTTGGACATCCGGACTGCTCGCACTCTCTTGCAATCTGGTTGGCGGATAATTCCAGCGATGTCAGCGCAAACATAGTGAAGGAGGATCAGATGGCGACTTATATCGTGCTCTGTCACTTCACCGATCAGGGGGTTCGGGACGTAAAGGATTCGCCCAAACGCGCCGCCGCCTTCAAGGCTGAAGCGAAGAAAGCAGGCGTCACGGTGAAGGCGTTCTATTGGACGCTCGGCAGATATGACATGATCTCCATTCTGGAGGGACCCGACGCCGAAACCGTCACCGCGCTCGGCTTGAGCGTGGGCAAGCTCGGCAATGTGCGCACAGAAACGCTGCCTGCATTCGACCATGCCGCGATGGACGCAATCCTGAAAAAGGTCGCCTAGCTTCGGAACCGGGACACTAGCCCTCGGCGGCCAGAACGATGACCTTCGCCCCAACGGCAGCGCGCATGTAGAGATCGATCACGTCCTGATTGATCATGCGAATGCAGCCCGAGGAGACGCTCTTGCCGATGGTCCACGGCTCAACCGTGCCGTGGATGCGGTAGAGGGTGTCCTTATCGCCCTGCCAGAGATACATGGCGCGGGAGCCGAGCGGATTGCGCGGACCGCCCGGCATGCCGAGGCCGCCTTGGAGATCGTCCAATTGCTGTCGCAGCTCCGGCTGTCGCGCGATCATTTCCTTTGGCGGATACCAGTCCGGCCATTCCTGCTTGTCATGGATGGCCGCTATGCCGGACCAGCCGAAGCCTTCACGCCCGACGCCTACGCCGTAGCGGATCGCCCTTCCGCCGCCCTCGACGAAATAGAGAAAGTGATTCCCTGGATCGATAATGATCGTGCCCGGGCGCTCGCTGGTTCGATAGAGAACCTCGGCGCGCAGGAACTGCGATCCAATGTCGGTGAGCCGCACGGCGGGAATCGGAAACGGCTCACCATAGACCGGTCCGTAGATCGCCTGGTAGGTGCCGCTACCCCCATAGACTCCTTGCGGGAAGCTCGGAGCGTATGTCGGCCCAGGCGCAGGCACCCGCGGCGGCACGGGCGCAGGTTGCGCCCAGGGAAAGACGGGCGACGGCCGCCGGTAATCCGGGCAGCCGCCGTCATAGCGGGGATCGCAATATTGGGCGCGGACGCCGCCCGTCAGCAAAGTCGTGGCCAAAGCAAGGCAGACGGCCGAAACACGGCTACGCAACATGAGCCCACTCTCTCGCGAGGGAGGCGATCAGCGGCACTCTCGTCGCACGCCCACTTGGCGAAATTGGGACGCCTCCCGGATCATTCAGAACGCGCGCCGGTCAGAAATCCGGTTTGACAGCCTGCGGAATCGGATCGAGGTTTTGATTGAAGCGATCCTCCTCGCCGCCCTCGGCGCACACCACGTCCACCATCGCCTCCTCGTCCTTGCGCCATGTCTGCTTAAGTGTAAGCGGTCCATTGAATGTGTCGGGATCTTCCACCCTTACGATCGCGGTCAAAGTCCTGCCGTCCTGACTGATCGTGAACCGTTCGACGACGTGGAGCTTCTCGGTGTGCGGTGTGCGGAACGAATCAATGTAGTGATACTTGCCTCCCGCAAGCCCGATCGTATCGACCACGAGCGTGTCTCCGCCCTCGTAATGACCGATCGACTCGCCGAACCAGGACGGACTCACGTGTTCGGAATGCTTGTCGGTGAGATAGATGCGGCGCACGAAATGATCGCGCTGCCATATCATCCAGACTTCCTTCGGCGTCTGGAGGAAATACATCGGCTCGAGATAAAGGAGTTGGCCGGGCACGCCGCCGGGCCAGCAGCGCGATTGGGAGGTAAAGGGAATCTCCACCTTGCCGCTCAGCACCTCGTCGTTGGTTGCCTGCATCTCCTTCGCAGCCCAAGGCTTCAGGATCGGGTCCTTCGTGTTCACGATCGGGGGCCGAAGCTCTCCCGTAAAGCGATGGCCGAACTGAATTTGACTGTTGTACGGATAGTCAGGATCGGTCTTCATCGGCCCGTGACCCGAACCCTGCGGAGGGTCGAGCTGAAAATCCCAGAAGTTGGCGCTCCAACCGAAATCTCGAGAACCAAGTTGGGGAATGGAATCCGCTACGGGCGCGGCCACGGAGAAAGACCGAACAAAGGTGACTGCAAGAACGCCAGCGACGACACCGCCGGCCAGCAAGCGGCTCCGCAATGCCGATAACAAGATAAGTGCCGCAGACCGTGACATGGGCGATTCTCCGCATCACAAGGAACCCAGAATTTACCAACGATCAGCGGCTGATTAAATATCCATTCTCGGGCTCATGCCGAGACAGCGCCAGATCCGCTCTTCTCGGCAAAATTCTACCCTGATCCGGCTTGCGGTGATGCTAGAGCGGATCTCGGTCGAACTGATCCAGCCCGACGTCATTGCGGGGCTTGACCTGGCTTGCAATCCATCTCCTTGCGAAAAAGATGGACCTGCGGGTCATCAGGGCGTCTTACGCGCGTCTTCGACGGGCTATGCCCGCGGGTGACGACTGAGGTGAATCATTTCGATCGAGACATGCTTTATATACCGCGCTGTAAGCCGAGCAGAGCATATACCGCGCTGTAAGCCGAGCAGAGCGCGCCGCACTGAATCCGGGAGCCCGGAAATGCTTGAGCCGCCGCGGCGCTAGACCGGGACGGCTCGAAGCACGAGAGGCTGTGGCGTTGGATCAGCGGATCAAGCGTGCGGTCGCCACCGCCTGCTGGAACAGCGCCGCCATGGCGGCGGTGATGTCCTGGTCAGTGCTCACCTGGAAGAACAATCCGGGCGAGGCGCAGCTCTTCATATTGTTGGCGATCTGCGGCTGGAACGGCGCGATATAAGTATTGTACCAGGAATTGGTCGGCAGCGGCAGATAGGTGGTGTAGAGCACCGCGATGCGGATGCCGCGGTTTTTGATGCTCGTGCACTGCGAAGTCGTGAACAAGGCCTGGTTGCGCGCGCCGTTCTTTTGGTTGTCGTCGACGCCGTCGGAGACGATGAACAGCACCTCTTGGGGCGACTGGCCGGCAGTGCCGGAGCCGGGATTGGGCATGATCGTGTTGACGCTCGACATGGCCGCCTCAAAGTCGGTGTCCTCGTCGCTGTTGTTCTTCGAGGAAGTCAGCCAGTTGTTCTTGTAGACGGTCAGGGTATCGATCCCGGCAGCAAGCGACTTCGCGGTCGACAGGCTGCCGGTCAGCGCCGTGATCGTGTTGGTGCCGCCGGTATTGAACGTATAGATCGCCATCCGGTACGTGCTTTTGAAATTCTGCATCGTCGTGGTCGCGGTATCCATCAGCGACTGGGTGGCGGTATTCAGGTTCTGGATCCGCGTCACCACGTTGAGTTTCTTCGCGAGCGTGTAATTGTCCTCGCCGTTCGGGTTGCCGAGGTTGTCGGCCGCTGGGTCGGTCTCGTGACAGGCGAAGGCGCAGCCGCCTTGCTTCGACGTATTGCTGACCATGGTGTTGATGCCGGCCGTTGTCGCCGCGATCGCCATCGACGGAGAATTGTCCAAGAGCAGATAGAAATCGATGTTCGGCGCGACCGATGCGGTCGACTGCGAAGAGCCGTTGATCGCCCAGGTGGACTGGCCGAGGACGCCGGAGAACGCGTTCCGCGAGCCAGCCGAATAGTTCACCGTGACGGTGCGGGTGAGACCGTTGTCGACCGCGGTGACCGATAAGCTGTTGGCGCTGTAGGACAGGCCCTGAATGTTGGAGACCTGGGAATTAAACATGTTCTGCGCGGCCGTGATCGACGCAGATGACGGCTGGGCCATCAGCGAGGGGGTCACCGCTGCGAGCGCAGCCGCGTCCGCTGCGGCGTCGAGCATCGCCTTCTTCTGTGTCGCGGATGTGTAGTCGATTCCCATTCCGGTCAAGAACACGATGGGTACCAGCGTCAGCCCGAAGATGATGGCGACGTTACCCTTGCGATCCTCGGCAAAACGTCGCAACGCGACAATCATGACGTCCTCCGTGCCGTTCAGGAAATCCGGTGCCTGCTTCCTCGTTGCCGGTTTTACCTCCAGGAAATTGATTTCAAGTTGCCCTAAGCATAAGTTCGGAGGCTGCGGCATTAATCGATCATTGACGATGTTTTCCTGCGCTGAGCGGGTGTCAGCGCCGCAGAGGGCTCTGCGGCGCTGAACTGCCAACCTGCATGGCGGTCGAGCGGGCGGCGGCTCTCGGGTCCCAGTAGGCGGGTGGGCGTCGGCGCGCTAATCTGGACCTGGGAACCCACGATACTTGGAAACCCACGAGGCCTGGGGGAGGACGAATGAACAGGGTGAGCAAGCCACTATCGACACTGGCTGCACTTCCGCTCTTATTGCTCTGGCCGGTCGGCGCTTCGGCCCACATTCTCGGGTATCAAGCCGGAGGATTCGTCAGCGGCTTCGAGCACCCGATTTCCGGATTGGATCACATAGTCGCCATGGTCTCGGTCGGACTGTGGGGCGCGCAGCTTGGTGCGCCGGCCATCTGGCTGTTGCCGGTGACGTTTCCGATCGTGATGGCCTTCGGGGGCATGCTCGGCCTGATGGGCGTGCCGCTTCCTGGCACCGAGATCGGCATTGCGCTCTCCGCCATCGGGCTTGGCGGCGTGGTCGCGACCGAGGCGCGGCCACCACTGTTCGCGGCCGCCGTTCTGGTGGGCTTTTTCGCGATCTTTCACGGACACGCGCACGGAACCGAGCTTCCGCCCGACGAGAGCGGCGTTCTCTACAGCATCGGCTTCGTCATCGCGACCGGCCTTTTGCATCTGACCGGCATCGGGATCGGATTGATCCATCGCTGGAAGCTCGGCCAGTTCGCGATGCGGCTCGGCGGCGCCGGGGTGGTGCTGGTCGGCGGCTTCTTCTTGTGGGATGCCTTGCAGCCGTAACCCTTGCGAGCAGCATCATTGGGGCGCGCCGGTAGCCGCCGGGCGCCTCCAGCCCACTACCGCGATTTCGGCAGGAACTCTTCAGTGTAGAGCTTGCTCATGTCCGGCTCCGCCGGAAGATACTTGAGGTCCACATAAGAGCGGCTGACCGTCGCCAGGGCTTTAAGGTTGAACCGGCCGTCGTCGGAAAACATCGGCATCAGGGTGTCATAGGTGCGTTCGGCGACGCCCTGACTGATGTCGAGCACGGCCATCGCGGTCTCTACGGTCTTGGCCTTGTTGGCCCGCATGAAAGCGATGGTCTCGAACCAGCCGGCGAGGAATCCGCGGATCGCGGCCGGGCGCGTGGCGATGAGCTTGTCGGTCGCAAAGATCACGTGGATGTGGAAGTCCTGCACGAGATCGCCGAATGAGAACAGGATCTTGCCCTCGCCCGCCTCCTCGGCGCGCAAGAGGCTGGAATAATCGGCCACGAAGCCGTCGACCTGCATCATCATCATTGCGGCGAGCAAGCCCGGTATGGCGCCGAGCGGCGTCACCGCAATGCCGTCTCGCCCCCACCCCTTGTGCAGCGACAGCTCGGCGACGAGCCACGCGGTCAAGGAATTGGCGCTGGTGACACCGATGCGATGGCCCTTGAGATCGTCGACGGTCTTGATCGGGCCGTCCGACCGCACCATCAAACCAATGAGCAGCGGCCGCCCTGCCATGGCGGCGACTGCCTTCACCGGCACGCCCTTGACGATGCCGGCCATTTCCGGGCTCGAGCCGAGACCGATATCCACGGAGCCGGCGGTGAGCGCCTGCGTCAGCATGCCGCCGCTCGAATAGGCGGAGGGCTCGATCTCGATCCCGTATTTCTTGAAGAACCCGTAGCGCATGCCGATATCGAGCGGCACGAACGAAAATGCCTCGGGCACCGCCTTGCCGACGCGCAGCACCTCGGCGCACACCGCCGGTGCAGACAACATCAGCAGGGTGAGTAGAGCGCTGCCCGTCCGCCGCATCATCTGCGCTGCGAGTTCGATCCACATCGGCAAAACTTACAAAGGCGCCGCCCATACGGGAGGTCCATGCCCGACCATCACGTTCATGTCTCTCGCCCAGCGTCAAGCGCACCCGCAGTGGCCCGCTTACGCGAAGGTTACGCGGCCGCACGCCGGACGAAGGTCACTTCCTCTTGCCCGACCCCAACCCACCAGGGTGGAGGAGAAGGGCCTGACTTCGCGGATTAGGCGACCGTCACACCGCGATCCTTGAAGCGACGCATTCGGCAAACGCCTTGGTTCCGAGCCTGCCGCCGAGATCGCGGGTGCGGGTTGCGGGATCGGCGATTGCGAGATCGAGCGCGGCGTCGATCGCAGCAGCGGCCTTGCGCAGGCGATCCTCGCCACGTCGCTCGCCTAGCCATTCGAGCAGCATCGCGGCCGAGCCGATGAGCGAGGCCGGATTGGCCGCATCGCGCCCGGCGAGGTCGGGCGCGGAGCCGTGCTGGGCCTGCGCAACCGCGTGCGCGCTGCCGGCGTTGAGCGAGGCCGCGAGCCCGAGGCTGCCGGCGATCTCGCTTGCTTCGTCCGACAGGATGTCGCCGAACATGTTGGTGGTGACCACGACATCGAAAGCGCCGGCGTCCCGCACCAAGAGCGCCGCCATCGCGTCGATGATCCGCTCCTCGTAGGCAACCGAGGGAAAGCGCGCCGCAACCGCGCGCACGCATTCGAGGAACAGCCCGTCCGATATCCTGAGCACGTTCGACTTGTGGACCGCCGTCACTTTTTTCCGACGCTGCATCGCCAGCAAAAATGCAGATTCGGCAATCCGGGTCGAGCCCGTGCGCGTGACCTTGCGCACCGAGAGCGCGAGATCCGGCGTTGGCATGAACTCGCCCGGACCAACAAACATCGAGCGATCCGCATAGAAGCCTTCGGTATTCTCGCGCACGATGACCAGATCGACGGGAGCTCCGCAGCGGGCCGGAAAGCCGCCACGCGTGCGGGCGGGGCGAATATTGGCGTAGAGATCGAGGCGCTTGCGCAACTCGCCGGATGGATTGAGGCCGCCTTCGGCGACCGGCGGATAATCGTTGTGCGAGACCGGCCCGAGGATGACGCCGTCGGCCGCTTGCGCTGCTGTAAGCGCGGCGGCCGGGAACGTGGTGCCGTGCTGCTGCAGGGCCGCAAACCCGACCGTGACCGGGGTAAACGAAAGCCCGAGCGCGAGCTTGGCATCGGCCGCGCGCAGAACTTCGAGCGTTGCAGCGCTGATCTCCGGCCCGATGCCGTCGCCTTCCATCACGATCAAGTGAGTCACTTCTACCATTCCCTCTCTGGTCGTCCCTGTGAAAGCAGGGACCTAGCACAATACAAAAAGTTGTCGTCCCGGCTGAGCGAAGCGAGCGCCGGGACCCATACTATCGATGGCGCAAAGGCATATGGGTCCCTGCTTTCGCAGGGACGACGCGCAGCTGATTGGCGTCTTCACTCCATCGCCTTGCGGATCTGTTCGGTGCGACGTCCCCCCTCGGCCAGCAGGAATCCGATGTCGGTCTGGGTGGTGACGAAGCGCACGCCCTTCTTGATGAAGGCGAGCTGCCGGGCGAGATCGCGCTCGCCTCCAAGGCCGGCGAACTTGCCTTCAGCGGTCGCGGCCGCAATCACCCGCTCGACCGCGGCAACCACCTCCGGATCGCCGAACGCGCCGGGCTTTCCCATGGCGGCCAGCAGATCGTTGCATCCCACATGCAGCACGTCCACGCCCGGGACCGCGGCGATCTCCTCCGCATTGGCAAGCCCCTCGCGGGTCTCGATCATGCACACCACCAGTGTCGCCTCGTTGAGCTGTCGCACGCTATGCGACAGCGGCAGCGTCCGATAATCGAAATGCGGATAGCCGCCGCCGACCGAACGCTTGCCGATCGGGGCAAACTTGCAGGCATCGACCGCACGCCTGGCCTCGGCCGCGGTGTTGACATCGGGAAAGATGATCCCCGCGACACCATTGTCGAGCATCAGCGAAATGTCGGGATCATCGCAGCTGCGCGCGCGGACCAGCACCGCAGTGCCGGAACCCAAGCCCGCTTGTGCGATGTGCCCGATGGTCTCCAGCGAGAACAGCGAGTGCTGCGCATCGATGAACACGAAGTCATGGCCGGTCGATCTGGCGATGCGCACCACGTCGCCGGAGCGGGCGAGCCGCACAATCATGCCAAGGGCGACCCCGCCCGCCGCCATGCGCGCCTTCACCGGATTGACGAGCTCGGGAAGATCGGCAGCGGGCATCGGCGTTCCCCCTCTGAGTCATCGCCGGGCTTGTCCCGCCGACCCATGTCTTACACCACCAGTCGGCCCGAAAGACGTGGATGCCCGCGACAAGCGCGCGCACAACGAAAAAATAATCGCAATTCCGCTACCACTCAATGCCAATAGGGCGGATAGCCGGAGCTCTTGCTCTCGGCTGCCAGGAGCCGCAGCATCGCCGGCCATTCTAGCACCCCATACGGCCGGCGGGTTCCGGGTTGGTAAAGATGGGCGGTGTGTTGAAGCACGTTATCCCCCGGAACAGTGAGCTCGGTGCGCGCCGCCATCGCGTCGACTTGGGCACGGCAGGACAGCTCGAGCTGATACATGGTGTTGAACGCCTGCTGGATGGTGGCGCCGCAGGTCAGGAGGCCGTGATTGCGCATGATCATCGCATCGTGCGGGCCCAAGTCGTCGACCAGCCGCTGCCGCTCGTCGAGGTCGATCGCCGGGCCTTCATAGTCGTGATAACCGATATGGCCGGTGAAGCGGATCGCGGTCTGCGACAATGGCAATAGACCGCATTTCATGGCGGAGACCGCCATGCCGGCACGCGTATGGGTATGCAGCACGCAGGCGACCTCGGGCCGTGCCCGGTGAATCGCGCCGTGGATCACATAGCCGGATTTGTTGATGCCGTAATCGGTTGCCGGCTTCGTCAGGATGTTGCCGTCGAGATCAATCTTGACCAGGCTCGAAGCGGTGATCTCCTTGTAGAGGAGGCCATAGAGATTGATGAGCAGGTGGTCCGGCGTGCCGGGAATGCGTGCAGTGATGTGATTGTAGATCAGATCCTGCATGTCGTAGCGATCGACCAAGCGGTAGCAGGCCGCAAGATCGAGGCGGGTCTGCCATTCAGCGGCGCTCACCTCATCGCGAACGCATTTGAATTCGGTGGAGTAGTTCATGTTGGCGGACCCGGCCGGTGGTCGAAGAAGCCGCAGCATAGCCTTGACCAGCCGTCGGCGCCAAGCAATGAAAGGTCTGCAAATTAGCAGGGGGGAATATGCAGATCGACGGCTACGCGGTCGACATCCTGGTGCAAGGCTATCCGGGAAAGACCGTGTGTCACGGCGGGCTCGGCTGGAGCACCATCGTGCTCATCCGTGGTCAAGGCCATGTGGCGCTCGTCGATACCGGCGGCTTCGGGGTGCGCAAGCTCATCATGGAGCGCCTGGCGCATCATGGCCTCAAGCCCGCGGACGTGACCGATCTGTTGCTGACCCACGTGCACCACGATCATTGCGTCAACTGGACGCTCTTCTCTCGCGCCCGCATCGTGGTGGGCGCAAGCGAACTCGCCTGGGCGGTTGATGAGCCATGGGGCGAGACCTCGGTGCCGGAGCTCTATGTGCGCGAGCTTGCGGCCTGGCCGACCGTGCACAAGGCGGCAGACAGCGAAGAGGTGTTGACGGGCATCACCGTGCACAGCGCGCCCGGGCATACGCCCGGCCATCTAATATACGTGCTGTCGGGCCGGGACCGCGAGGTGATCTTCACGGGCGACGCGGCGAAGAACCGCGCCGAGCTTGTCTCGCGCATGGCTGACGCGAGCTATGACGCCATGATGAGCAAAGCCTCCATCGAGAAAGTCTGGAGCTTCTGGCAGCGGCGCCCCGGCAGCGTGGTGGTGCCCGGACACGATATTCCGATGGTGCAAAGGGACGGCAAGACCGAGTATCTTTCTGGCCGCGAGGCCGCCATCAAGGCTTGGTTCGGCGACGACCTCGAGACCATGACCACGATTGCGCTGACAGTCGCTTGAACAAATCAATTCGGAGGAACGGCCCGATGACCGTAGCGATACGCAAGGCCAGCTCGCTGCCGATCAAGATCGTGGGCGCCATGCTGGCGCTTCTCGCGCCGACATTGAGCGCAACCGCACAGGAATATCCGGCGAAGCCGATCCGGCTCGTCATTCCATTTCCACCGGGCGGCAGCAACGACGTGGTCGGTCGCCTCGTCGCGCAGCAGCTGAGCGATCGGCTGGGCAAGCAGGTGGTGGTCGACAATCGCGGCGGCGCCGGGGGCGTGCTCGGCACCGAAATGGTCGCGAATTCACCGCATGACGGATACACGCTGCTCATCATCTCGATCGCGCATGCGGTCAGCCCATGGCTCTACAAGCTCAATTATGATCCGATCAAATCCTTCGTGCCGGTCGCGATCTTGGCGAGCGGCCCCAATGTTCTGGTGGTGCACCCGGATCTGCCGGTGCATTCGGTCGCCGAGCTGATCGCGCTCGCCAAACGGAAGCCGGGCGAGCTCAACTATGCGTCCGCCGGCATCGGCAGCTTTCAGCATCTGGGTGGCGAGTTGTTCAAGCTCATCGCCGGGGTCAACATCGTGCATGTGCCCTACAAGGGCGGCGGTCCGGCGCTGACCGACGTGCTCGGCGGCTATACCAAGATCATGTTCTCATCCACGGTCCAGACCGTGCCGTTCATCCACAATGGTCAATTGCGCGCGCTCGGAACCGGTGGTGCGCATCGCAGCGCCGCTTTGCCGGACGTGCCGACGATCGGTGAGCAACTGCCCGGCTACGAAGCGACCAATTGGTGGGGCGTGCTGGCGCCGGCCGGCACGCCGCCGGCAATCGTGGCCAAGCTGCACGACGAGATCGCCGCCGTGCAGAATTCCGAGCAGACCAAGAAGCAGTTCGCGGTCGAAGGTGCCGACGTCGTGCAGATGAGCTCGGCGGAATTCGGCACCTTCATCGAGAACGAGACCAAGAAATGGGAGCGCGTGGTCAAGGAAAGCGGCATCAAGGCGGAGTGAAACTGCTTAACCGTGACACTTTGTAGGGGCGGCCCTTGTGGCCGCCCGATGTCTTTGCGCAACCCAAAAGGCGGACGAGGCGCGTCGCTTACTTCCCCGGATTAAGGATCTCGCTCAGGCGCCGCACCACTTCCGGCGAAGCCGCGCCGGCCTGCTTGAGATAGTCCTCGATCGCCTTGGCGGGGGTGGGATCGACGTCGATCCCCATCTTCTCGGCGTCGGCTTTGAACTCGGCGTCATCTTTGAGCATCATGAAGGCCGAGCGGAGCGCCGCCAAACGATCAGCCGGCACGCCCGGCGCGGCAAGGATCGGCCGCGCCACTTCCTTGACGCCGAAATAGAGCTCCGCAACCTGCCGGTCGATCGGATCCTTGATGTAATCAATGGCGAGCGGCACGTCCGGCAGATCCGGCGCCTTGCGCAGGGAATTCTGCAGCAACAACGTGATCTCCTTCTTTTCCAGATAGTCCTGGTGGCGCCCCTTGATCTCCGACCAGGCCCAGTCGGCGGTGCCCTGGATCTCGCCGCGCTCCATGGCGAGCAGGACATCGCCTTGCCCCGGATAGCCGCTGACGATCTTGAGCTTGGTCCCGGCGGTCGCGTTGAGCATACGCGCCGAGGCCTCGAGATCGGAGGTCGCACCGGTGCCGCCGACGATCATCTGCTTGGTGAACAGGTCGTCCACGGTCTTCACCGGCGCGGTGTGCCAGGCCACCACCAGCGAATGCTCTGGCAGGACGCTGCCGATGAAATTGATCTTGTTGATGTCGAACTGCACGCTCGGCTGCTTGGTCAATTGTGCGAGCAGGACACCGCGCTGGACAAGACCAATGACCGTGCCGTCCTGCGGGGCGACCTTTACGATGCGGTTGGTCATGGTGATGCTGCCGCCGCCGGGCGTATTCTGCACCACGATCCCGGGATTTCCCGGAATGTGATTGACAATATGCCGCGCCACCAGGCGCGCGATGGCATCGTAGCCGCCGCCCGGGCTCGAGCCGACCATGAAGGTGATCTGCTTCCCGCGGTAGAAGTCGGCAACCGCATCGGCGGCCGCCGGCATCGCGCCGGCCACCAACAGCAACAAGCTGACAAGCGCCGACGACCAACGGCGCGAACGGGAAAACTTCGCGAAGTTCAAGCAAGCTCGCATGATGTCCTCTGCCGGATCGACCCGATCTTTTCAGGGCGACAAAGGCATAATTCTCGGCCAAAGAACATGGATATGAGGGCCGCTGACAGGACCAAATGCCGCGGCAGTCAAGAGTTGAAGCCGCGCGGCAAGAGAACCGCGCGGCCATGAGGATTTTATCAGCTCGGTCTAAAACCCTACTTCAACTCGTCCTTCACCTTATCGATGCCGGCCTGCCCGCAATCGTCGTCCTTGCCGGGCGAGCCGGAGACCCCTACAGCGCCGATCACATCGTCGCCGACCTTGATCGGCAGCCCGCCCGGCAGCGCCAGCACACGGGTATATTCCTCCGACGCGTGGGCGGCCGGATCGCGTTGCATGCGCTTCAAGAAATCAGCCGACGGCGCCCGGAAGGTGCGCGCCGTATAGGCCTTGCGGTCGGCGCCTTCGGGCGTGTGCAGGCCGGCTCCATCGCCGCGCAGCATCACGATCGGCAGGCCGTCGCGATCGAGCACTGCAACCGAGACCTTGTAGCCCATGGCCTTGCAGCTCTCCATGGCGCCGTTGGCGATCGCTTGCGCCATCGCTAATGTGAGGTTTTTTTCCGTCGCGAGCTGCGCCTGCGCGGCCGATGAGAGCATCGCGGCGGCGACAGCGAGCCCCAAAAGCTTGACCTTCGATGAGATCGATTTTCCTGACATGAGCCTACTCCCTCTCTTCACGGTTTGCGTTCGACACCATCCGCGGCAAACCCACGGAGACCGACAGCCCTTCTATCGCGATGAATTGCTTCATCGCGCCGGCACTCGATCGATCAGGGCATGACGCATTTAGCCCGTCGCTTTGCGTGGCCGTCAAGGGGAGGCGACTGTGCGATTCCGGTGCCGCCTATCGGCTTGAAATTCCTGAACTGAGGTCGTGGCAGGTGGTGCAGGAAATTCAAATGGGCGACACCGGCGCTTCACGCCGCCCCGCGGTTAGTTAGGTCACGTTCCGGCGAGGTTTGGGCACTGCTTTGCCAGCAGCGGGGCGAGCTCCCTCTCTCTGTTGGGGAGAGGGTTGGGATTGAGGCGGCCAGACTCTCGGTGTCCGAATCCGCTCATCGTGCGAATTGGATCAATCATGCGGCTTGGATCGCGCCGCCAGCCACCTGTTAATTCAACGGCGGTATTGCGCGTCGCTGACCTTCTCGAGCCAATCGACCGTCTTGCCCTCGAGCGCCTCCTGAATGGCGATGTGCGTCATTGCGGTCGTCGGGGTCGCGCCGTGCCAATGCTTCTCTCCTGGTGCGAAGGAGACGACATCCCCTGGCCTGACTTCTTCGACCGGTCCGCCGTCGCGCTGCACCCAGCCGCAGCCGAAAATGATGATCAATCGCTGGCCGAGCGGATGCGTGTGCCAGGCGGTGCGCGCGCCCGGCTCGAACGTGACGGTCGCGGCTGCCGTCCGGGCGGGCTCCAGAGGCTGAAACAGCGGGTCGACGCGGACAGTACCGGTGAAATATTCAGCCGGCCCCTTGCCGGACGGCTGCGAGCCGCTGCGTTTGATGTCCATGACTCTTCTCTCCTTTGTGTGGCCCGCCTGAAACCCCATAACGTGTGATGAAAAACCAGCGACCGCGTGTCAGGCTCTCACTTTAGCCATGCGGAAAAGATGCTGCACGGACCTGATGATGGCTTCCTGGTCTGAGAGCGGGCCGGGGCCGCAGCGGTGGAACTTGGATAATTTGCCGGGCGTCTCTATGCGATCACCGTAGCGGAAACACATCGGCCTCGCCCCTCTGCGCGAACGGCTGATCGATAACGACGCTGTTCTCCACGATCCTGTACGGGAACAACATTTTCACCGAGGAGCCGTCGCGGTGGTTCAACGAAACGGCGATCGCGTCGGATTTCTGGCCGTTCGTGGGAAGCGTGATGTTGACATTATAGACCAGCGCGGTCGCTTTGAATCTGCGTTCCTTGGCGCCGGCAATGAATGCGGTCTTGAGTTGCCTGATCACGGCGATCGAGGCGGGCCGCTCACGACCCTCATGGATCGCAACCGCCGCAATCTTTCCGTCGCCGCCCATCGCGGCCCCATAGGGGTGGAATTCGCCGAAGCGATCGAGCATCTGCCTGGCGAGCGGCAATACGGCGTCGACGAGAGCTTTGCAATCGGCGTTCGGCTCGACGCCCATGCAGATCGCCTTCGATGGGTCAGAACCGCAATAGCAGGCGAGCGCGTCCGGATCCGGCACGTTCGTCCACTCGCTACGATACATCATCCGCGACCCGTCGCAGCAATGGCGGTCCCGGCAAGACTCGAACTTGCGACCTTCGGTTTAGGAAACCGCTGCTCTATCCGGCTGAGCTACGGGACCGCTTTTGCCGCCACGCCGGTTGCACGCTTGAACAATGGTTCGCTGGCGCCATTGCGGCTCCAGCTTGGGCCGGCGGGCGGGTCGGAAACTAGCCGAGGCGAGACGGAAAGGCCATTCAATTTGCTGCCCGGTGATTGCGGCCCGGTGACCGTCGTGACCACTCCGTCTCGCGCGATCACCAGAGCTTGTAGGCGAGGCCGAACTCGAAACTGTGCTCCATCAGCGGCAGCTGATAGCTGACCACCATGGGGGTGTTGGCGGCGGAGCAGCCCGTGCAGGTGCGCACGTCCGTGGCCGTGAAGGCACTGAACGGACCGGCCGACGGATAGCCGAAATCGGCGAAGCGATACTGAGTTCGCAGGACCCAATGCTGCCACAGCAACGTCTCGATGCCGAAGCCGACGGTCCACCCGAGCTGGAGGGCTGAGTGCGCGATCAAATAGGGCCCGAGCGTACCCCCGAAGAAGTTGTCAAAGGCGCAATTGGAGACGTTGGCGGTCTCGTGCGTCGCGCAGCGAGAGACGGACGAGATATCGGCCCAGGCGAGGCCGGCGGTGAAATAGAGCAGCAGCGCGGGCGTAGCGAGCCAACCACCGCGAACACGCACGCTGCCGTCCCACCGGGTGGTGACTTTGAAGTCGTCGGCGGGGGTCGCCCCGAACGCAAGGCTCGGCGTGCCAAACATCAGATTGGCCGGATAGGGGCTGCCGTGGAAATCCGCGGTCTCGTTGGCATAGGCGAAGTCGGCCTCGACCCCGACCACATAAGACTGCCACACCTGCCAGTTCCACCCGGCGTACAAGCCGATGCTCATCGCGACGTTGTCGATATATTGCATCGCGCCGGGCTCGTTGCCCCACCATTCCCAGGCGGGCAAGGGTGCGCTCTGCTTCGGCAGCGGAATAGGCGTCGGCGGCGTTCCGATGGTCGCTGACGTAATGTCCCCGTCGACCGCATCATATCGGGCGGAGAGCCCGGCCCCCACATACGGACCCGACCAGCTCGAGCTCGGCGCGGCGGGCGGCGGTGGCGGTGCCTTGAATTGCAGGTTCGGGGCCGGCGCCGGCGGTAGGGGAGCCGCCAGATCGGCGGCGAACGCGCGTGAGCCGATGAGGGCGGCCACAACGGTGACGGCTATGCGGAACCTATTCATGTTGGGCAACGCAAACTCGAGTCCCAAGGCGCTGACCGGCGCCACGAACCGCAAACAAGGCGCCAGATACCGGCCCGCAAACTAGCACGGCGCCTCCGTTCCCAACGTACGAAACGCGGGTCGCGAGCACGTCGGTCGCCTTGCGTTGCAAGAAAGTGACACTTGGCGCGGCAAGCTGAATGCCCCGCAGCATTTCGTCCTGCGCCGCAACATATTACCTCCGAATCGCGAGCATGCCCGAAAGTAGCATCGCCCCCATTCACGTGCGCATTGCGCCGGAGGCAGCGCTGCGACAGATTTCAGAAAGGGGTGAATCGCAACGCGAGGGGGGTTCTTATGCCGAAGAGCGCCGTCAAAATTCCGCGTATCATCAAGGTCGTGAACCCGCGCGCCATGGTGCGGGCCGCGGCCATGATCGCGTGCACTACCTGTGCGTTTGCAGATGACGTGACGATCGAGGGAACCTACACCCAGAACGAGCTCTGCCGCGGCAACGGCAGCCAGCAGGAGCCGTTGCGCGTGCAGATGGGGGCGAGCGAAATCTCCTATGCGGGTGGAACCTGCTCCATCGACAGTCGGCAGCAATCCGGCCCCAGCCTGACCATGCAGGTCACCTGCAAATTCAAATCCGGAGCCGTGCTGGGCAGCGTCGTCACCTTCACCCGCAGGGACGACAACACCTATGACATGACGCAGCAGGACGGGACCTACAAGGCGGTTCTGCACCGCTGTCAGGGTTAGGCGAACCCGGCAGCGAGCGATCGTTCCCGCGCGCGTCACTGCAGGTCGGGAAAAGCAACCGCCTCAACCGAACTTCCGGTGGGCGTCGAGGCCCAGTCCCTTGCCGACGCTGCCGAACATGTCGCCGTCGGAGAGCCGCGCATTGGGCAGGAGCTCGCTCACGCGCTTGCGCAGGATCGGAATTGCCGAGCTGCCACCGGTCAAGAACACCGCCTCGATGGCGCTGCGATCGAGCCCGGCATCGACCGCCGTTGCGGTGATCGCCTTCTCGATGCGCGCAAGGCCAGGGAGGATCGCGCGCTCGAAGCCGTCGCGATCAATGTCGGCCGCCAGGCCAGGCTCGACGCTGTCGAGATCGATGCGCGCATAGCGGGCTTCGCTCAACTGGATCTTGGCGCCCTCCACATGATCGATGATGCGGTGGCCCTCCTGGTGCTCGATGACGCGAATGAGCCGGTCGACCAGATCTCCCCGCTCGGCGTCATAGCGAATGCCGCGCAATACCGATCGCACCTTCTGCGAATAGAGGAACGCGATCTGCGACCAGGTGGAGAGCTCATGATAGATCCATTTGGGCAGCTCCGCCTTCCCGTCCGCGGTGCGGCTGCCGAGCCCGAACAGCGGCATTACGGCGGTAAGGCTCAGCAGCGAATCGAAGTCGGTGCCGCCGACGCGCACACCGCGATTGGCCAGAATATCGCCGCGGCGGTCGCTCTTGCGGGACTTCTCCGGCGAGACGCGCACGATGGAGAAATCTGCGGTGCCGCCGCCGATGTCGACCACGAAGACGAGCTCCTCCTTGCCGACCGTCAGCTCGTAGTCGAGCGCGGCCGCGATCGGCTCGTATTGGAACGCAATATGCCGAAAGCCGACCGCACGCGCGGCCTGGGCGAGATCCTCCTGGGCGCGGGCATCGGCCTCGGTGTCGTCCTCGATGAATTGCACCGGACGGCCGAGCACCGCGTCGTCCATGGCCTCGCCGGCGCACGTCTCCGCCGCCTGCTTGAGGTGCGCAAGAAAAAGCTTCAGCACATATGAAAGCGCGACCTGGCGGCCCTGGATCGGTGTTTTCTCGTGAAACAGGCCCTGCCCCAGAATGCTCTTGATGGCGCGCATGAAGCGGCCCTGCTCGCCGTCCGTATAGGCCGCGATCGCGGCGCGCCCGAAAACGCCGCCTTTGCGCGCGGATGGAAAGAACACCGCGCTCGGTATGGTCGGCTTGTCTCCCTCGACCGGTGCAAGCTCCGGGCGACCTCCCCGCACCAACGCCACGGTCGAGTTCGAAGTGCCGAAGTCGAGCCCACAGCTGCGAACGGCGGTGCGCTGTGGGGGAGAAACTTCCGAAGCTCTCAGCATTTCTGGGCGGGGGCCTTTTGTTTTGGAGGCCCGTATATAGCGACGCTTGGCGCGAAGTCACGCTTAATGGCGCATTGCAAGCGATTTCCAATTTGGACTATTTCTTAAGCACGGCGCTTGCCTGCCCGATTGTTGCGCGATCACCATTCCCAACATGCTTCCAAAACAGCTTCGTCAACTGCCCTATTTGGTCCACACCAATAGAGAGCTCGGCCTGATGCTGAAGGGCATCAAGCCGCTCGCATGTTTCATGGATGTCGTCGGGCGTGAGCCAGACATCTATATTCGATATTGGCGGATGTTCGACAGGCATGTTGCTAAAGGCCACCTGATAAGACGCGAAGTGATTGGTGCAATCCCAAGCCTGCCTCAGCTGGAATATCGGAAGCTGTTCTACGCCTTGCCGGGCCACGAGTGGCGGATCGATGCCATGCTGGCGCTCCTGGACGAGCCCGGCGCCTGGTCAGACGACCGCGAGCATCGCTTCGGCGAATTGCTTGGTTACGAAGGGTGGCAGATGGACTATTGGCTGACGCACCGCCCCTCTTCTGCGGACGCTTAGGCTCTTGTTTGAGGGAAACATGGCAAACGAAAGCGCTGTCGATCTGGGGCAGGTGGCTTTTCCGCGGACGTACAGGGAAAAATTATGGAGGTCGGCTGGTTCCGCTCTGTTCGGCACAGCGCTGCTGTGGTGGTATGCCCGCGGCTCCGAACCGTATGTGATTTATCTGGTCCTGGCGTTCTTTCTGTTCATGATGCTCGACGTGATCGTCACACGCACTGTGCTTTACGAGGATCGCATCGAGAGAATCCACCTTCTCGGACGGTGGAGCCTGTGCGGTCGCCATCGTGGCGGGAATCACTTAGCAAGCGTCGGCAGGGATGCGCGGATCAGCCGCGAAAAATCCGGCTCCGGTGCGCCGTCGGCCGCCTGGGCGGCCTTGTCGATCAGCGAGCGCCGCCGCAACTCGTCGAATGACAGCGTCGTGTCCACCCAGCCCGAGTAATAGAGATAGCTGTCTATCAGACCATTGAAGAGGTGGCGGATGTCGAACCGCCCCTTGCGCCCGGCTGCGTTCGCGTAACGAACGATATTGATGGTGCAGCTATTGGTCAGCAAATTGTAGAACTCCGGGCGATCGGCGAGCTCGTTGATCCGCGCCAGATAGATCCTCAATAGCCGGCGCGCGTCGTCGGGCGAGGTGTTGAGGTGATAAAGGTACACCGCCTCGCCGCGGTAATTGGCGCGCACACCCACGAGGTCACGCTCCTCGCCCACCACGTAAATCAACTCGAATTGCTTGAACATGGAAGCGATTGGCTCGAAACCACGGCCTACCTCCGGCCGCGTCTCGATGGAGATGCTCAACGGCGAGGCATTGTCGAAATCGAAGCTGACGAACGTGTGCGCCACCGGCGCTTGGCTCCAGAAGTAGGATACGTAAAAGTCGAGGCCGGTCACGTGAGAGAGATTTATTTTCCGCTCTTCATAGTGCACCGTGAAATCGTCGGGGCTGCGGTAGTCGAAGTTGCGGACGCCCGTCAGGCGCACATGGTCTCCCTCGATGAAGGCCCGCGGCATTACCGCAACCTCCGGGCGCCAGTTTCGATTTTGCGAGGGAGTAATGGTGAGCCACCAGGCAACAACCCCGAGCACCAGCGCGTAGGCTGCCACCGGCATGCGCCGCCGACGCGACAGCCAGAACGCCCAGCCTGCGAAGGCGGCAAGCGCCACGGCCAATGCCAACCGCAGGGCGGGCCACGGCAGATTCGAATAATAGATGGCGAGCGTAGTCCATGTGATCACGACGATCCGGACCAGAAGGCTCGCTCCAGTCTTCAACCAGCGGAGCAGCGTCCACATAAGGCGGCTCACTCGTCTTTAGTGAATTCCAGGAATGTGAACTCTGCCGCGGCAGCCAGCAAGCCCGGAAAGGAGACGGCAGGCCCCTCTTTATATCCGGGCTCCGCTGCCCTTATGACATGTATCTCATTACCGACACGATTACGCCGGGCCCAACCAGATTGACCCTAACGCGAGCGGCGCCTTCACACGCGACAGCAATTGGCGCGGCAATTCTTGCCCGCCAGGTGCGCGCTGTCCCCGGCAGAAAGCGCCGGGCGTTGCGCGCGCGGTGCAACACGCCAACTGCCCCATCGTTGAAATCGTTCACGAAGTTTGTCTGTTGGCGCGTGGCACAGCGTTTGCTGATTGCATGCAGGGCGCGACCCGCGCAGCAATCGGAGATGTGCAATGAGCCTCGCGAGTGGCGTTGGCGGCGGCTTCAGTCCGGCCGCGTTACAGCAGCTGCAACAATATCTGTTCAACAAGACCGACGGAAACGGCGACGGCTCGGTATCGCAGGGCGAACTCGAGACGGCCGTTACCAATGCAGGCGGCAGCACACAGGCGGCGGACGCGCTCTATTCGCTGCTCGATCCGAACGGAACCGGCGGCTTCGACGAACAGCAATTCGCGCAAGCGTTTCCCAGCTCGGGGTTGAGCGATGGGGTGCAGGCGCAGCTGGTCGGCTTCCAGGCGCAGGGCTGGCCCGGGGCGCATAGCAGCGGCGTCGATGAGCTCGCGCAAAGCCTGTTCTCGCAAATCGACACGAATGGAGACGGCTCGATCTCGCAGAGCGAGCTCGAGCAGGCAGTGACCGGTGCGGGCGGCACCAAGGCGGCGGCCGATGCGCTCTATGCGCAGCTTGATCCCAATGGGACCGGTAGCGTCAGCGAGCAGCAATTCGCCCAAGGCCTGTTCCAGTCGTTGCCGCACGGCCATCATCACCACGGCTTCGGGGCGCCGCCGGCGAGCGCGAACGACAGCAGCGGCACGGTCGGAAGCGACGGCAGCAGCGCCGACGATGCTTTGACGGCCCTGTTCGATGTCGATGGCGGCGGCGCCGGCAACTCGCCCACGCAGATCGCGCAGAACATCTTCAGCAGCGTCGATACCAACGGCGACGGCAACATCACGCAGACCGAGCTCGAGCAGGCGGTCACCGCCGCCGGCGGCACCACGGCGGGAGCAGATGCACTCTATGCGCAGCTCGATCCGAGCGGCACTGGCAGCGTCAGCGAGCAACAATTTGTTTCGGCGCTGCAAGCGCCCGCGCCGGGCGGCAACACCGCGACAGATGCTTTACTGGCGCTCTTCGACTCGGTCGACCCGAACGATCCTACAGCAGCAAGCAGCAGCAACAGCGCGACAACCACGAGCAGCACGGATGCGACCGGAACGACCGCGCAGGATGCAGTGGCAGCACTGCTGCAGCGCCTTGCGCCGCAGAGGGGCCTGACGCCCGGCACAGGCTCCGATACCGGCAACTCGGTGCAGGACGCCCTGCTGGCCCTTCTCAAGGGCGACAGCAACACGGCGAATGGGGGCGCCGCCAACGTGCTCAGCGCCGATCTCGCGCAGGCCTTCGCACTTTACCAGGGGCAGCTGTCGCAACAGTTCCTGCCCGGCATCGGGGCAATGACGAGCCTCAGCATCGCCTGAGGCGGTCTCGCTTCGCCGGAACCGACACGGCGCGGCGCGCACCGTTTAGGTCTATAATGTGGTCCCATCGCCGCATGAGATGGCGCATTTCGGGAGGACCACATGATTGCGCGTCGCACCTTCATCCAGGGCGCTTCGGCGCTCGCCGCCACCGCATCGGGAGTTGGCGCAAGCCGTGCCGAGACCGCGCCCAACTCGTCGGGCAGCGAAAATGCGAAGGTCAAAGCCCCTCCGGGCGCCTGCGACTGCCACCATCACATCTATGACCCCGCCCGTTTCCCGCCGTCGCGACCGCAAGCCCAACAGGTGCCGAATGCGCGGGTCGACGATTATCGGCTGCTGCAGCGCCGGATCGGGACGAGCCGCAACATCGTGGTGACGCCAGCGCCCTACCCGGCTCCGGTCTCTGACAATCTCGCCGCGCTCGATGCCATCAAGCAGCTCGGCCCAAATGCGCGCGGCGTCGTCATCGTCTATCCGGAGATCACCGACGCGGAGCTGAAGATGTATGACGCGGCCGGCGTGCGCGGCATCCGCTTCTCGCTCACCAGCGGCCGGCCGGGCGCGGCCTCAACCGCGACGCCGGAGATGATCGAGACGCTGTCGAAGAAGGTCAATGGTCTCGGCTGGCACGTGCAGTTCAACACCACGGCGGAGCAGATCGTCGCTTCGCAGGATCTGCTCGGCCGGCTCGCCTCGCCGATCGTGTTCGATCACATGGGCCACTTGCCGCAGCCGGAAGGCATCGATCATCCGGCGTTCGGCATCATCCGCCGCCTCATCGACAAGGGGCGCACCTGGGTGAAGCTGTCGGTGACCTACGACAGCAGCAAGGACGGTCCACCCGGCTATGCGGATGTCAACAAGATCGGGCAAGCCTACGTGAAGGCGGCGCCCGAGCGGCTGGTTTGGGGCAGCAACTGGCCGCATCCGAGCGAGCCCAACAAGCCGGACGATGCGATGTTGTTCGATCTGTTGGCGCAGTGGGCGCCCGACGAGGCTGTCCGCAACCGCATCCTGGTGGATAATCCGCAGACGCTGTACGGGTTTGCGAAGGTCACCTGAGCGACCTTGGCCCTAACCTTGGCCCTACCTCGGGACGGTCCCGGCCAATAGCGCGTTTACGCGGGGGTCTTCGACGCGCTATCGCCCGGAACAAGAAAAGCTGTTTATCGTCAGTGGGCTCAAGGCGGCCAAAAGCTGTCCGCACGGGAACCTGCGAGCCGAGAGGTCACGAAGGCGTGTGATGACGTCGCTTGGCCTTACCGGCGAACCACATTATGCCATCTTCGCGGCCAAGGATGGGCAAGGCGGCCCGGGCAAGGCGTCGCGAGAAGACGCCTTCAGGCCCGCCGAGGCGGGGGATTCATTCGACATTCGGCAAGGGCGCTCATCGCAAGCGCTTTGCCTCGCGTTGCTTTTCGCGTTGTCGGAGAATCGCCACCTCCCTCGATCCTGAGTCGGAAGCCAAGGAGCGTTCGGGACCGCCTATGGCGGCGAAGCGGCCCGGGCGGATCGAAATCGCCGATCGCAAGTGATGCGGGCGCGTGGAGAGGGCAGCACAGACTTCGTCCGGTAGCTTTCGGTTGCAGCGGTGCGGGCGCGCACGCTTGCGCGACCAGCTGGCGCGTCTCGGCCTCGCGGCGGCGCTCTTGTTGCTCGCCGGCTGCGCGAGCTCCGGCATCATGGACCGGCAGGCGGCGCAACCGGGGGCCCCGAAAGCCGCGGCGACCGCCGCCACCGACGCCGATCCGGCGGTCCAGCGCGAGCACGAGCGGATTCTCGCCGCCTATAACGGCGCCTACGAAGACACGCGCATCCAGGAGATGGTGAGCGAGACGGTCGAGAAGCTGGTGGCGGCATCGGACCGGCCCGACCAGCATTATCGCGTCACGCTGCTCAATTCGCCGGTGGTCAATGCCTTCGCGCTGCCGACCGGACAGCTCTACGTCACGCGCGGGCTGATCGCGCTGGCCAACGATAATTCCGAGCTCGCCTCGGTGATGGCGCACGAGATGGCACACGTGATCGCCCATCATGCGGAGATGCGCGAGGACCGCATGCGTCAGGTCGCGTTGGTGAGCCGAATGGCCAACAGCGTCCTGAGCGATCCGGAGGTCGGGGCGCTGGCGCTCGCCAAATCGAAGATCGCGCTGGCGAGCTTCTCGCGCGCGCAGGAGTTCGAAGCCGACGGCATCGGGGTCACCATCGCGGCCAAAGCCGGTTACGACGCCTATGGGGCGGCGCGCTTCCTCACCTCGCTCGGCCGCGACTCGGAGCTCAGGCAATCGGGACAGGCCAATATCGATCCGCGCGCGCCTGATTTCCTGTCCTCCCATCCGGCAACGCCCGAGCGGGTCAAGAACGCGGAAGCGAAGGCTGGCGCGCTCGGCCCGGCCAACGGCGCACGCGATCGCGAAGCCTACCTGGCGGCAATCGACGGCATGGTCTACGGCGACGACCCGAGCGAGGGCCTGGTGCGCGGCCGCCATTTCCTGCATCCGCGGCTCGGCTTCACTTTCGTGGCCCCGGAGGGCTTCACCCTCGACAACACCGCGCAGGCGATCCTCGGCGTGAAAGAGGGCGGCGGCGAGGCGCTAAGGCTCGACGTGGTGAGCGTACCGCCCGAGCAGTCGCTCACCGATTATCTCAATTCCGGCTGGATCGAGAACGTCGACGCAAAGAGCATCGAAAGCACCACCGTCAGCGGCTTCCCGGCCGCGACCGCGACCGCCAAGGGCGACCAATGGGCGTTCCGCCTGTTCGCAGTCCGCTTCGGCAGCGACGTCTACCGCTTCATCTTCGCCGCCAAGCACATGACACCGGAAGTCGACCGGGGGTTCCGCGATTCGGTCGCGAGCTTCCGTCGCCTCACTCTCGCCGAGAGCAAGGCGGCGCGGCCGCTGCGGCTGCGTGTCGTCACCGTCGGGACTGGCGACACCGTCGAGCAGTTCGCGAGCCGCATGGCGGTCGCAGACAAGAAGCTCGAGCGCTTCCGCATCCTCAACGGGCTCGAACCCGGCGACCGGGTCAACCCCGGCGACCTGGTGAAGGTCGTGCTGGAATAGCGGGCCCTTGTCCCGGGCTCCGACCCGGGACCGTTCCGGGCTTTGGAGAAAACTTTAGTTTGGAACGTCCTGGCTCAAGGCCGGGACAAGGGCGTGTTTTCTCCAACCCCATGCACTTCCGCGCGAATCAGCTACCGCCATCAGCCGCCGAACTTGATCATGTCGCTGCGCGTCACCGTCACGTTCTGCGTGAGCGCGGCCGGCCCGCCCTCGGCCAGATGATAGATGCCGTAGAGCTCGCGGAAGGAATCTTCCGAGGCCGTGCCGTCAACCGGCACCACCACCTTGTAGCCGCGCCCGGTCGCGCCGTTGCTGGTGGTGGCGACCGCACCTTGAGCCGAAGTGCCGGTGATGATCACGGTCCTGATGCCTTTCTCCTTCAGGCCGGCATCAAGATTGGAATCGATGAACTTGTCGCCGCCGCGTCCGTTCTTGATCAGGAAATCTCCGGCCTTGGGCATGACGCTCGGATCGGCCATGTCCTCGGGCTTGGAGTTGCCGGTCAGGTTGTAGACGATCATCATGTTATGAGCGCGCGCCTCGTCGAGCAGCTTCTTCACCGTCGGCACGATCGGCATGCAGCGCGGACGCTGGCCGCAGTTGTTCTTCATCAGGTCGAGCACGAGCAGCGCGGTGGTCTTGGGGTCGACCGTCACCGACTTGAGCTCCGGCTTTGGCGGCAGCTTGACGGTGTCCCAATCGGCGATGATATCGCCGGCTCCGGCAAGCCGCGGCAGGGCGAGCATCGCCCCCAGGATCAATGCTGCGCAGAGGCTCGACTTGGCCATGACAGTTCTCCTCCCCCGTATGGGTATTGATCTTGAATCTCTTAGCATCCTGAGCCGACCATGCGGGCGCCGCAAGGCTTCTTAGGGCGCATTCCGATCAAATAGATCGGAATACGCTCTGATTCTTTCCTGTTAGCGCATGTTCTTGTCGGAAAACCGGCGTCCGCTTTTCCAGAACATGCGCTCAGCGGACGCCCGCCGCCTCGAGATAGCTGAGATCGACGAAGCGCTGGGCCGGCGGCAGCGGCGCTGTGAGTATACCGAACTCGCCTTGCAGCGCGATCATGCCGGAGAGCCCCCGCATGTCGATCTCGCCTTGGCGCGGTAGCGCATCGTTCTTGGGGTCCCAGATATAGTCCAGCATTTGCCGCGCGCGGGCTTCGCTCTGCCCGGTCTGCTGCATCGCCGCCTTGACCACGGCTTCGCGGTTTGCCGGATCATGGATGAAGCGGAACGCGGCCGCGGTGGCACGGACATATCTGGTCACGACATCGGCGTGCGCCGCCGCCCAAGCGCGATCGACCACATCCACCACGTAGAGCAGCGAGCCGGCCTCACGATGCAGCGCAAGCGAATGGAAGCCTGCGTCCAGCGCGTCGAACACCGGCGGCTGCGACAGCGAAGCGGCCGCGCAGGCACCGGACTTGAGGCAGGCGACCCGCGGGCCCGAGCCGCCGATATCCTTGATCTCGACGTCACCGGGCGCGAGCCCGTGCATCGCGAGCAGCTTCTGCGCCGTCATCGTGATGCCGTCGCTCGGGATGGTGACGGCGAGGCTCCTGCCCTTGAGGTCGGCGAACGTCTTGATCTCGGGCCGCGCGACCAGAAAGTAGGCCGGATTGTTGACGACGCCCGCAATGGCCACGAAGTTGCTTCCCTTGAGACCCTCCTCGACCAGCAGCGTCGTCTGCACCCGTGTCATGTCGAACTTGTCGCGCGCCGACATCATGGCGGCGCGATCGTTTGGGCGGTCGCCGGTCGCGGCGAAATGGACGAGCTCAAGCTTGATTCCCGCGCGGGCAAAGAACCCTTCGCGCTCGGCCACGACCTGGGCCAGCGCGTTGAGGTTCCGATCCGTGTCGACCCCATAGCGAAGGACGGCAGTTTGGGCTGCGGTGCCATGGACTCCGGTGAGCCAGCCGACCAAGGCGATGCCGATGATCGCCGCGGAACGCGCTTGAAAATGCATCTTCGCCCCTGACTACTCCGTGGTCGAGGCGCGCTGCGCCTCATCGACAATGTCCCGCGGCGTCGCCATGGCGGCGGCGACCTGCGCGGCGATCTCCTCGCCGGTTTGCGGCATGACCTCGAATCCTTGCGCTGCCGCCTCCCTCAGGAATGCGGGGTCGCGGACAACCGCATCGAAAGCGGAGCGCAACGCCGCAATGCGCTCTGCCGGGACGGCCGGCGGTGCCATGATCGGGCGGCCGAGCTCCATGCTGGAAGCAAAGAAGGCGAGCACGCCCCGCTGCTTATCCGTTTTGGCAAATTCGAAAATTGTCGGCGCATTGAGTGAGGGAACGCGCTCGCGCTCCATCGAGAACAACACGCGCATCTGCCCGGATTCGATCCATTGCCGGCGTGCACCGTCAGGCGCGCCAACGCTCTGCACAATGCCGTCGACCTCGCGTCGCGCCATCGCCAGGATGACATCGCCGGGCGAGTGATAGCCCTGGATGATCTTGACCCGCATGTGCATGAGGTTCTTGAGCAGGATCGGAGCTGCGCTCACGCCCTGGGCGCCGCCGGGCGTGCCGACGACCAGCTCGCGGGCATAGAGATCGCTGACCTGATTAAATCCGGAGGCGGTGTTGACGAACAAGACCCGATGATTGAGCTCGGGACTGCCGATCCAGCTGAATTTATCCGGCTCGAAGCGCACGTTGGGCAGGTGCATGATGGCGGCTTCAGTCATGTTGCGCGACACCATGCCGATGACGCTGCCGTCGCGGGGCGCGAGGTTGAACAGATAATTGGTCGCCAGGATATGGCCGGCGCCCGGCATGTTCTCGACAATGGCGGTGGGATTGCCGGGCAGGAAGCGGACGAGATGCCGGGCAAGCAAGCGGGCCCACGAATCGTAGTCTTGGCCCGACGCCGTCCCGACTATGATCTTGATCTGCCTGCCCCGGTAGAATTCTTCGACGCCCTCCGCCGGAGCACATTGAGTCGCGACCAGGACCGCAACCGCCGCCAGCCATGCGGTCATGAACCGCTGCATCGGGCCTGCTTTCCGGATTTGCGTGCAGGACTTGTTCATGAGGCCATTTGCTGCGAGCATCCGGTTTCAGCAATAAGGGGCAACGATAGCGTCGCCCTTCGCTGCGCGCCAGCCACGTCGAGGAAAACCCATGGCCAAGATCCGTCACATCGTGTTTCACACCACGGATGTCGAAAGGCTTGCAAAATTCTATGTCGACGTGATGGGATTGAAGGTCGTGCACCGCGCCAAGAACGGCGGCATCTCACTCACCGACGGCTACATGAACCTGTCGATCCACACCAACAAGATGGACGGCAAGCCGTCCGGCTTCAATCATTTCGGCTTCCTGGTCGACGACAACGAGGAGATCGTGGCGCGTTGCGAGGAGCTGGGCTATCGCGCCCCACAGCGGCGTCCGGGCGACCGTCACTACGCGGAGTATCGGGCGATCGACCCGGACGGCAACAATTTTGATATTTCTGAGAACGGCTATGAGGAGATGCGGCCCGAGGCCGCCAAGGCAGAAGCGTGAGATTTGGTTCCAGGAATCCGGAGGATACCATGGTCGTGATGCGCTTGCGTGCCGCACTCGCTGTGAGACTCATCGCCTGCGTTGCGGCGCTGCTGCTCGCAGGCACATCGGCGCACGCACAGGCTCCGGCCCAAGCCTGGCCGCAGCGGGCGGTGCGATTCATCGTGACGCTCGGCCCTGGATCGGGCGTCGACATCGGCGCAAGATTGTTGGCCGACCGGCTGCCTGCGCGTTGGGGCAAGCCGGTCGTAGTCGAGAACCGGCCGGGCGCCGACAGCCTGGTGGCAATCCAGGCCTTCGTCAGCGCGGCCGACGACCACGTCTTGCTGTTCACGCCGGCCGGGAACTTCACAGTTCATCCGCTGCAATACGCCAAGCTGCCCTATGTGCCGGAAGACCTGGCGCCGATCGCGCGCGTCTCCAACACCATCCTGGCGATCGGGGTGCCGACCTCGCTCAAGATCGACACGCTTGCCGACTTCGTGAAATATGCGCGCGCCAATCCCGGTAAGCTTAATGCCGCGGTGGTCTCCGGCATCACCGAGTTCACCTTCGATTATTTCGTCAAGACCGCCGGCCTCGACATCGCCAAAGTGCCGTACCGCGACATCGTGCAGGCGGCGACCGATCTGTCGGAGGGCCGCCTGCAGGTGATGATGTCGTCCTACGCCATCCTGCAGCCGCGCGTCCAAGCCGGCAGCGTCAAGGTGCTGGCTGTGAACGGCCATGAGCGCACAACGATTGTACCGGGTGTCCCGACCGCCCGCGAAAGCGGCTTCCCGGCGCTCGAGGTGGAGGGCTTGGTCGGGCTGTTCGGTCCGCGCACTATGCCCAAACAACTGCGCGAGAAGATCGGGGCTGACGTCGCGGCAGCGGCGGGCGATCCAGCGATCGCTGAGCGGCTGGCCGCGACCGCACAGGTTCCCAACCCGGGCGGGCCGGACGAGCTCGCCGCCGCAGTCGCGGCTCAGCGGGCCCAGATCGCCACGATCGCGAAGACGCTCGGCCCGATCGAGCTTAAGTAGTAGGCAGCGTGATTAGAACGCCGCTGCCAAGTTCTCGAGACCCATCAGGCGCACGATGCTGCGCACCTCTTCCTTCTGATCAGCGTTGAGGCTCATGATCAGCGGGACTGCCGCGGATTTGAGCCGCTGCACCGGCGCACTATTGGGATCGATGGTGGGGTGCGCGTTGCCTTTGCGTTGCCAAGTGATCTCCTTGAGCGCGGACTCAACCGGCGGCCAAAGCTGATCCTGATAGGACGTGAGCTTGAGCCGCTCCTTGATGCTGGCAATCTGCGCACTGTTGAGCACCGCATTGGTGGGCGTCGAGGGATGCACGACAGGAGCCGGGCGTTTGGGCGGAGCCACGGTCACGGCGGCACCCGGAGGCAATGTCGCTTCATCCGCTACGGGCGCCGCATATGCGAGCGCGCTGGCAGGGATTTGGTCATCCGCATTCGCCAGTTGCGGCGGCAGCGTGCCGCGGCCCGGCATTGCCGTAGGCGGAGTTGCCGCAGGCGGCTTCACCGCAGCCATATCGGCTGCGGGGGCGCTGATCGCGGCTGCGTGCACCGGCGCCGCTTGAGAGGCGACCGTGGAGGAATCGGACTGAGCGGAACTGGCGGGCGCAGCCGCCGACGTTGAGATCGCGTAGGTTGGATAGGGATTGAAGAGGTTTGTGGTATCGGCGCTCGCGAGCACATAGCCGGAGGGAACTGGCGCGGCGGGCGCCGGAACCGCGGCGGTGACGTCCGGATCCGCCGGGGCCGAGCCCGCAGCCGCAAACCGCATCGCGACAATCGCAGCCGGAGAGGGCTGCGCTGTCGTCCCGGGCTGATTATCCTGCGGATCTGCGCTCAGGCCTGCGGCGAGGCCCGCCGCCACGCCGGCCCCAATGATCGCCAGTGCCCAAAAGCTGCTCGCGCGTTGCGGCCGCCACCCCATCCCCGACACCCCCCGATATTTGCGTTCTATGGCAAGGGATTCATCGCAAACGGAGTTTAATTATGGCCTAACCATATTCATGTTGGGGCAGGACAAGACATCCTACCGGACGATTGGAGCCCAACAACAAAAGGCCCGGCCGCATGGCCGAGCCCTTTGGTGCAGATTTCTAGGTAACAGGGTAGCCGGGTAACAGAGTAGCGCGACCGGCGCGAAACAGCCTTCAGGCCGCTTCGTCCTCCACGACCGTCTCGTCCTCGGGCTTGGCCGGGCCGCGGCGCGGTCCTTTGGCAAGCGCCGCCTCGATCTCCTTGACGGCTTCGGTCTCGGTGATGCGCTGAACCGCCGCGATCTCGCGCGAGAGGCGATCAAGCGCAGCCTCGTAAAGCTGACGCTCGCTGTAGGACTGCTCCGGCTGCGACTCGGAACGATAAAGGTCGCGCACGACCTCAGCGATCTGAACGATATCGCCGGAATTGATCTTCTGCTCGTATTCCTGCGCTCGGCGCGACCACATGGTGCGCTTGATGCGGGCGCGCCCCTTCAAGGTCTCAAGCGCCCGCTTCACCACCGGCGGCTCGGCAAGCTTGCGCATGCCCACCGCAACGGTCTTCGCCGTCGGCACGCGGAGCGTCATCTTGTCCTTGACGAAATGAATCACAAACAATTCGAGCTTGGCGCCCGCGACTTCCTGCTCCTCGATCGCCATGATCTGCCCGACGCCGTGCGCCGGATAGACGATGAATTCGCCGGTCTTGAAGCCCTGACGCTGGGTCGTCTTCTTGTTGGTCATACCTGAAGTTGCTCCTTCACCGTCCGGCTTGCGCCCGAACGATTTGGCCACGGGGGCTCCACGCGGCGCGTTGCTACGTGGAGGGTGTGATGTCCTCCGGCGGGGGCCGGCCTTCTTGGTTCGCCGGGTCTCCCCAGCAGAACTCTTCTTCGTCCTATGACGCGTTCTTCCTGCCACGATACGCGCGTGGGTCTCACGCCCCTGTTCTGACGGTTCCTCGGAAACCCCCAAAAAATTATGCTCCCTTACTGGGAGCGCGGAGATATAGGGGGTTAGTGCTCATTTTTCACAGATATAGCACATTTCTCGCGAAAATCAAAGCTTTACGGCCAAATAAATTCGAATTTCTGTCATGCAAGCCGCGCCAAATTCCGATCCCTGGTTAATGCTCCCACAGATTACTCGTGGAAAATACATAGACGGGATCCATCGATTTGCCAGACGCCGAGGAGCCGGCACAGGATCCCCCTGGCTTAAGGTTCATCTTCGCCCTTGAAATGGGCAATCGCCCGCCGGTCGCGCTTGGTCGGCCGCCCGGTGCCTGGCGTCCGCAGCCCGTTTGCAGGTGCTGCCGATGCGGCGGTCGGGGCCGGGGTCAAATCCTCCACCAGGATGCGCGCATCTTCCGCCGAGCCACGCCGTTCCGCAAAGGCCGTGACCTTGAGCACCCTAACCGTGCGGTCGAGTGCCACCGTCACCACATCCCCCACGCGCACCGGGCGGCTGGGCACGTCGACGCGCTGTCCGTTGATCCGCACGTGGCCAGATCCCGCCAACCCGGCGGCCGCGGAACGCGTGCGGACCACGCGTGCATGCCAAAGCCACTTGTCAATCCGCTGTCGATCCAATGTGCCGCGATCCGGTGTGCGGAGGGATTCAGCGTCGCTCCTTGGCGTTCGCCTCGAGCTGCTCCTTCAGCGCAGCGAGCTTGGCAAAAGGCGAATTCGGGTCCGGCGCCTTATCATGGCGGTCTCGATTGTCACCGCGGCCCTTGAAATATTTGGCGCGCAGCTCGGGGTCACGGTCGGGACGATCACCGCGCGGGGCGCGCTCGCCACGGCCTTGCCGCTCGCCACTCCCCTCGCGCTCGGGGCGAGGGCCCCGCTCCTGCCGCCGCTCCTCGAAACCCTTGCGCTGCGGGTGTTCCTCCGAGCGGCTATCCGGGCGCGCACCTCGGTGCCGGCGCGGCCTGCGGTCGCGCCGCGCCCCATCCGCCGGCTCCGCTGCAGTCGCCGGCGCTTCGCCGGGAGCCGCAAGCTCGGCCGCCACTGGCGCCTGCGGGGTAGCGCTGTCTGCGCCTTCAGGCCGAGCCGGCAGACGGGGGCGCGCGCGTGGTGGCCGGCGATGCCGCCGAGCACCCTCAGGACGGCCCTGCCGCCAAACCTCGATGAATTCCTCCGGAGGCTTTTCGCCGCCTGTCACCGGCTCGACCGCCTCCGCGGTGGCGGGCACCTCGACCTCCGGCGCCGCCAATGCGGGCTGCGGCTCCGCGGCGGCTGCATCCACCGCCGGCTCAGCCTCCGCTTCAGCGGGCGGGGCCGTCTCGGCAACCTGTGGCTCCGCGGCCGGCGCAGCGGGCGCGGCTCCTTCGGCGACAAGCTCGGTTGCCGTTTCCACCGGCGTCTCTTCGATCGCGACTTCGCGCAAGAGCTCGGTCGACACCTCGGCACTATCCGCAGCGGTCGGCTCGGCTGTTCCTCGCGGCTCCCCCGGCTCCGATAGCGGCTCGGCAGGTGCGGCCTCGGCCGAAATCGGCGCGGCCGCAACGGCAGGCGCCGGCGGCTTGGGGCGCTTCTCCATTCGGTAGCCGAGCGAGCGCAGGATCGCGGCAAAATCCTCGCCGGCGCAGCCGACGAGCGAGGTCATTCCGACCACGACGGTGAACGCCCCCGAGCCATCGAACGCGGCCGCGGGTTTGGCGCCCGGGGCACCTTCCCGCCAGGCCATAGCGGGGCGGATGATATCAGCGAGGCGCTCGAGCATATCGACACGCACGGCCCGTTCGCCGCAGAGGCGATAGCCGGCGATCGGATAAAGCGCGCTGTCCACTTCCTTGTCGGCCGCAATCGAGGTGCGGCCGCTCGCAGCCAGACGTTCGATCGCTTCGAGGCCCGCGAGGCCCCGCTCCGCATGCTTGAGCGCCCAGAGCTGCAACGCGAGCACGCGTGGCGCCGGCTTGAGCAGCGGCGGGATGTAAACGCTGTAGGCGCCGAAGCGCACCCCGAACTTGCGCAGGGTCGCGCGCGCCGGCTGATCGAGCCCCTTCACCTCATCGGAGACCTTGCGGCGGTCGAGCACGCCGAGCGCTTCGACCAACTGGAAGGCGACGCCGCGGGCAATTCCAGTGATCTCCTCGGCGGCGGCGAGCTGGAACAGCGGCCCGAGCACCTTCTCGAGATGCGCCTTGAGCCAGAGCTCGAGCCGCGCTTGCGCGAGGTCGCGCGGAGCGCCGCTCAGGTGCTCGTCGGCGATAAGCCGCAGCCGCGGCTTGAGCACCTCCTCGCCGGCGACGAGCTTGGCTACCGCCTGGCCGAGCCAGCGAACGACGCCGTCGGCGGCAAGCACGAACTGCTCGTCGGCGGCTTGCGCGAGGCGCGCGGCGCGGGCGTCAATTTCGCCGGCAAGCGCCTTCTGGGCGGCGCCCGCGAGCGCCTTGGCCTCGGAACCGGCGGCCGAAGCCGCAGGCGTGAACATGAATCCATCGAGGCGGCCGATGACGTGGCCTTCGACCACGACCTCGCCGGTCTTGCTGATATCGGTCTCGAGCGCCGAATTCTCCCGCAGGCGCCGCATCAGCACGCTGGTGCGACGATCAACGAAGCGCTCGGTCAGTCGTTCGTGCAACGCGTCGGAGAGCTTGTCCTCGATCGCCCGAGACACCTCCTGCCAGTGCTCGGGATCGGCGAGCCAATCCGGACGATTGGCTGCGAAGGTCCAGGTGCGCACATGGGCGATGCGGTTGGAGATCGTATCGATGTCGCCGCCGGTATGGTCGGCCTGCGCCAACTGATTGGCGAACCAATCAGTCGGAATCTTTCCTTCGCGCATCAGGTAGCCGTAGATGGTGCCAACCAGCTCCGCATGCGCGGCCGGCGAGGTCTTGCGATAGTCGGGGACCTGGCAGACCTCCCAGAGCCGCTCGACCGCGTAGCGGCCAACAGCAAATTCGCGCACATCTTCGTCGCGCGACAGGTGATCCAGGACCAGAACGTCTTCGCCCACCGGCGCGCGGGTGAGCCCGCCCTCCTCCGGTATCACCGCAAGGGTCGCCTGCAGGGCACCAAGCGAGGAGAAATCGAGCGCCGTGTTGCGCCACTGCAATAGCTTCACGGGCTCGAACGAATGGCTTTCGAGCGCCTGCGCGAGCTCGGTCTCGAACGGCGCGCAGCGCCCGGTGGTGCCGAAGGTGCCGTCGCGCGTGGCTCTTCCGGCGCGACCGGCGATCTGCGCGATCTCGGCCGGATTGAGGCGGCGAAACTGATAACCGTCGAATTTGCGGTCGGAGGCGAAGGCAACGTGATCAACATCGAGATTGAGCCCCATGCCGATCGCATCGGTGGCGACCAGATACTCGACATCGCCGGACTGATAGAGCGCAACCTGCGCGTTGCGTGTGCGTGGGCTCAACGCCCCCATCACCACGGCGGCCCCGCCACGCTGACGGCGGATGAGCTCGGCGATGGCGTAGACCTCCTCGGCGGAGAACGCGACCACCGCCGAGCGGCGCGGTAACCGCGTGAGCTTTTTCTCGCCGGCGAACTCCAAACGCGACAGGCGCGGCCGCGTCAGCACATGCGCACCCGGCAACAAGCGCTCGACCATGGGACGCACCGTCTGCGCGCCGAGCACCAGGGTCTCCTCGCGTCCGCGGCGATTGAGCATGCGGTCGGTGAAGACATGGCCGCGTTCGAGATCGGCGCCGAGCTGCACTTCGTCGATCGCCACGAAGGCGACGTCGAGATCGCGCGGCATCGCTTCGACGGTCGAGACCCAGAAGCGCGGATTGGCCGGCTTGACCTTCTCCTCACCGGTCACCAGCGCGACCGCCTCGGGGCCGACTCGCTCGGCGATCTTGTTGTAGACCTCGCGCGCCAACAGCCGCAGCGGCAAGCCGATGATGCCGGAGGAATGGCCCAGCATGCGTTCGATGGCGAGATGCGTCTTGCCGGTATTGGTGGGTCCGAGAACGGCGGTGACACCTGCCCCGCGAGCGCGGGAATCGCGAGCAGCCGGCGAAGAGAAGGAAATAGGCATTTGCTGTCCGGAGAAAGCGGAAGGGGCGTGTTCGAAGGCACCCTAACCGAGCGTTATGTACCACAATGCGACGGCGGAAGGACCTCGCCTTAAGCAGTAGAACGAGTCTGGAACGAATCGCGAGCGAATCAGTGACTCTGTCCCTGTCGAAATTCGTTCACGGCGATATGTCGGGGCACTGCTGCAAAGTGCCACCATATCGGGTATCGAGACCGAGCGGCGCCCGTCCATTTCCGCAGTCATCCGTTAACGGAAGCAAAACCCTGATTTTATCCGCAACGGAAGCAAAACCCTGATTTTATCCGCGCCTACTGCGTCTTCAGGTTGGACGCGGTGGGCACAGGCGGGCGCGGAATCGAGACGAACTGCGTCGCCTGCAAGACTCCAAGCCCAATGGGGGTCGGCACTTGCGCCCGATACGGGACCATCAGCCGCGTCCCGGCAATCGGCGCCAACCACATTTCCATGTCACGCTGCGCCACCAGATACTTGATCGTGCTGCGCCCCGGATCATGCCCGGCGACGGGAGAAAAATAGACCGCGCAGACCACGACCGTGCCCTGATAGCCCCGCTCCGATTTCACTTTGTCCAGGCGCTTGAAGGCAAGCTGCAGATCGTAGCGCATGCGGCCGTCGAAAACCGGAATCGTGCGCTGGCAGGCCTCCGGCGCGAAAGTATCGCCGTTGCCGGAAACCCGCATCAAGGACGCGGTCATCGGATCGAACACGTTCTTGCGGTTCGCCTCGGTGATCGGAACGCGCTCTGGGCTCGGGGTCGTCGGCGGATCGGTCAGGTATTCCTTCACATTGCCGCCGCTGAACAGGATACGAACCTGGTCGGCCTTGTTATCGGCCACAATGGTGGACGTATAGGTCGAGGGCATCGGCTGCCCACCGGTCATGCTGCCGTGCGCCGCACTATTGCCTTGACCGCTGGCGAACACGCGCAACAGGCCGGAAGTCGCGCCGCTTGCAGTCGCGGAGAATTGGTCATCGTCGACATCGATCGTCCACGAGCCCTTGCCGATCGGGATGCCGGAAAGAGTGGCCGTATAGTTGGCATCGAGCCTGCCTTGCGCATGGGCGCTCTGGTTGGCGGCGCAAGCCACGACCACGGCGAGCACAACCGCCGACAGGGTCGTTCGCGCAGGGGAACGGGTCACGAAGCAGGATCCTTCCGGCTTGACGGTGCGGCCATCGGAGCTCACGCGAAAGAACCTCTCATGCGAGCCGTCGCCGGACCTGTGCGGTAGGGGCATGACGCATTAACAATCTAAGACGACGACCTGCATCGTGGATACGCAAAGCTCCTGCACAGCATGCCACAAGCTCACCGAGGAACTTCAAATCGAAAAAGCGGCACTGGATTGATATGGTTGCTGAATCCTACCCTATACATGGTGGCCAATTCATAGGGTGCCAGCACCCCCCTTTGCTTCCGAAGCACGTGTCAAAGGATCGCCGCGACCTTTCACAAGCTTCGGGACCGGGCCTATGCTTCGGAACCGGGCGCAGTGTTGCCCTGTCATCTTGGCTCGATCAAGGCAAAAACCCTGGACCCGCCGGCGGGCATCGGCCGCCCCTGCAGCACGCTTTTGCGCCGCCACCGGCCGCCATGGGCCGGGTCGAGCTTGACGCATTTGCGCCGCCCCACTATACGACCGCGGTCCCCCAAATGGGCCGGCCGCCTGTCAGCGCACGAGCGATCGCAGAACGCGCTGTCGAGCACAATGCGGTCGGAAGCCGCGTGAGCGAAGCGGTCGCGGCGATCGAAGATCAACCATCAGGGCGCACGCGAGCTGCCGCCCACTGTACGAAGAGGACTTGGCGCATGTCGTGGCGATGCGAGCTGAGTGGCAAGACCGCACAGATCGGGCACAAGGTCAGCCATTCGAACATCAAGACCAAGCGGCGCTTCCTGCCCAATCTGCTCAACGTCACGATGATGTCGGAGGCGCTCGGGCGCTCGGTGCGGCTGCGCGTATCGGCGCACGCGCTGCGCAGCGTCGACCACCGCGGCGGGCTGGACGCCTATCTGATCGAAGCGCGGGACGCCGATTTGTCACCGCGCGCGCTCGATCTTAAGCGACAGATCAAGAACAAGAAGAATAGCTGATCCTTTTTGACCGCCGCGCCCCCTTCGCGAGGGCGGACCTCTCCGCAAGCATGCGCTATCGGCGCCCTTCGGCGGCGGGCGGATCCAAGAACCGCGCCGAAGCGCGCGACCAGGCGTCCGGCCGGCGCGGCTGGGTGCCGCGCGGCTCGAGCGGAATGTTCTGGTCGAACAGCTCGGCGAGCTTCTCGGTCATTGCGCCGCCGAGTTCCTCGGCATCCACGATGGTGACGGCGCGGCGATAGTAGCGCGTCACATCGTGACCGATGCCGATGGCGATCAGCTCGACGGGCGAGCGCTCCTCGATGTCCTCGATCACCCAGCGCAGATGCCGCTCGAGATAGTTGCCGGGATTGACCGACAAGGTCGAATCGTCGACCGGCGCGCCGTCGGAGATCATCATCAGGATCTTGCGCTGCTCGGATCGGGCAAGCAGCCGCTTGTGCGCCCAATCAAGCGCCTCGCCGTCGATATTCTCCTTCAGCAATCCTTCGCGCATCATCAGTCCGAGATTACGCCGCGCCCGCCGCCACGGCATGTCGGCCGCCTTGTAAATGATGTGCCGCACGTCGTTGAGCCGGCCCGGATTGGGCGGCTTGCCGGCGGCAAGCCAGGCTTCGCGCGACTGACCGCCCTTCCAGGCGCGGGTGGTGAAGCCCAATATCTCGACCTTGACGCCGCAGCGCTCCAGCGTCCGCGCCAGAATGTCGGCGCAGGTCGCCGCCACCGTGATCGGTCGGCCGCGCATCGAGCCGGAATTGTCGAGCAGCAGCGTCACCACTGTGTCGCGGAAGTTGGTCTCCTTCTCGTGCTTGAAGGAGAGCGGATGCAGCGGATCGACCACCACGCGCGACAGCCGCGCCGGATCGAGCAGGCCTTCCTCAAGATCGAACTCCCAGGCGCGGTTCTGCTGCGCCATCAGGCGGCGCTGCAGGCGGTTGGCAAGACGCGCCACCACGCCCTGCAGGTGCGACAGTTGCTTGTCGAGATAGCCGCGCAAGCGCTCAAGCTCCTCGAGCTCGCACAAATCCTCGGCCGCCACCACCTCGTCGAACTTCGGCGTAAATGGCCGGTATTCGGGGCCGCGCGGCTCGTTGATGCCGTGCCGGCGCGGGCGCCGTGGCTCGGCCGGGGCTTCCGAATCGCCCATCTCGGCATCGTCCGCCATATCGGCCGACATGGCCTCGGCCGCCTCGGCGGCGGTATCCGACATTTCCTCGCCCGAGACCTCGGCTTCCTCGACCTCGGTCTTGGCGTCCTCGGAATCGGCGCCCTCGCCTTCCTTGCCGGACAGCTCCTTGTTGCGCTCCTCGTCGCCTTGGTCGCCCTCATCCTCGTCGGCCTCGGAGCTGCGGTCCTCGCCCATGTCGAGGGAGTCGAGCAGATCGTGCACCACGTCGCCGAAGCGGGCCTGGTTCTCGATCAACCTCTCAAGCCGATCGAGATCGCGCCCGGCGCGGGCCTCGATCAACGGGCGCCACAGATCGACCAGCCGCGCCGCCGCCGGCGGCGGGCTCAAGCCCGTCAGCCGCTCCCGTACCAGCAACGCCAGCGCCTCCTCGATCGGCGCGTCGGCGCGATCGGACACCTCGTCGAACTTGCCGCGATGGAAGCGGTCATCGATCATAGCGGAGAGGTTCTGCGCCACGCCGCTCATGCGCCGGGCGCCGATCGCTTCGACCCGCGCCTGCTCGACCGCATCGAACACCGCGCGCGCCTGCTGCCCGCCCGGCACCAGCTTGCGGTGCACCTTCGGATCATGACAGGCGACCTTCAGGGCGATCGCGTCGGCGTGACCGCGGACGATGGCGGCTTCGGCAGCAGTGAGCTTGCGCGGCGGCTCCGGCAGACGCGCCTTGCCGCCCACCATGCCGGGCCGCTCGGCCGCGAAACCGACCTCGAGGTCGGCCTTGCGGGCAATTGCCCTGAGGCAGCCGCTGACCGCCCGCTTGAACGGGTCGACCGGGCTTTCCTTGGGCATAGGCTTGGTCTTGTTGCTGCCGGACATCGGTTGCGTTTGCGCGGACGTACTTCCGCCTGTCAGCTCAGCGCCACGTTGACGGCCGACTCGGGCAGCTCGACCCCGAAGCAGCGCTGATAGAACTCGGCGACGATCGGCCGCTCGAGCTCATCGCACTTGTTGAGGAAGGTGACCCGGAAGGCGAAGCCGATATCGTTGAATATGTCGGAATTTTCCGCCCAGATGATCACTGTGCGCGGGCTCATGACGGTGGAAATATCGCCGTTCATGAAGGCGTTGCGCGTGAGATCGGCGACCCGCACCATCTTGTTGACGATCTCGCGGCCGGAATCGTTCTGGTAATGCTTGGCCTTGGCGAGCACGATCTCCACTTCGTTGTCATGCGGCAGATAGTTCAGCGTGGTGACGATCGACCAGCGGTCCATCTGCCCCTGATTGATCTGCTGGGTGCCGTGGTACAGCCCGGAGGTGTCGCCCAGGCCCACAGTGTTGGCCGTGGCGAACAGGCGGAAGCAGGGGTGCGGCTTGATCACCTTGTTCTGATCGAGCAGCGTCAGCTTGCCGGATACCTCGAGCACGCGCTGGATCACGAACATCACGTCGGGCCGTCCGGCATCATATTCGTCGAAGCACAGCGCGACATTGTGCTGCAGCGCCCACGGCAGGATGCCGTCGCGGAACTCCGTCACCTGCAAACCGTCGCGAATGACGATCGCATCCTTGCCGATCAGGTCGATGCGGCTGATGTGGCTGTCCAGGTTGACGCGTACGCAGGGCCAGTTGAGGCGCGCCGCCACCTGCTCCACGTGGGTCGACTTGCCGGTGCCGTGATAGCCGGTGACCATGACACGGCGATTGTGGGCGAAGCCGGCGAGGATCGCGAGCGTTGTGAGCTTGTCGAAGCGGTAATCCTGATCGACGTCCGGCACGTGCTCATCCGGCTCCGAATAAGCCGGCACCTCCATGTCGCTGTCGAAGCCGAAAACCTGGCGGACGGAAACCTTCATGTCGGGCAAGCCGACGGCGTTAGGAGAAGCTTGCATACTTGCTTGGGTAGCGACGGTCATTGATCCTCCGTGGTCTCGAAACACGCGAGACCCGAAACGGTTTCGAGTAATGCGGCCCGGAAATCGAAGCGAATTTAGCAGAACTGGGCTGCACCTCCAGACCCATCTGAAGGCCGCCTAGGATCAGCGAAATCCTATTGATTTCAAATAGTTATACGCTTCGATGATAGCCCGCAGGCGGTCTTCGCTGGAGCGGTCGCCGCCGTTGGCATCAGGATGGTGCCGTTTCACCAGCATCTTGAACCGCACCTTGATATCGTTCGTGTTGGCGTCCGCCTCAAGCCCCAGCACTTCCAAAGCTTTGCGCTCGGCATTGCGGATCACCCTGGTCTCGCGCCGGCGCAGGTGCTCGCCGTCGAGGGGCCGGGCGCCGGCTGCGCCTATCTCGCGGAAGATCGCAAACGGATCGTCCGTAAGGTCGGGATTGAGGCGGGCCGAATGGGAACGCCCGCTCGGACGGCCGCCGTTCATGCCCATCTTCCATGTCGGACGATGGCCGGTGACCGCGTCCTTTTGGTATTTGGCAATGGCGTCATCGCTCATGCCGGCGAAAAAATTGTATGAGTGGTTGTATTGGCGCACATGACCGAGGCAGAAGCGCCAGTGCTCGTTCTCGCGCTGGCGGCCCTTGGGCGCACGGTGGGTCGCAGCCGCATTGCATTTCGGCCATTCGCAGAGCGGCAAATCTGTGCGCGGGCGGCGGTCCTTGTCGGGCCTTACCCGGATGCAATCAAACAGTGGCGAGTCGGTTTTCATGGTGTCTTCTTGGGCAGGCCATTATGCGGATGCCGGCCACAAAGCTTCAAGCCTTGACAAATCCGATCAGATGACTTCGGGATCGCCGCGAAGTCCGTGCATGGCTCCAATTCAGAAAACCTATAGCACCACGATCTTATCGAATTTTGACATGGGGCGACGATCTTGCCGTGCGATTAAATTATGCGAAACGTCCACCACTGCGACCGAGCAGATCTTGCATGAGCACTCGTGACGTCATTGTCGAGAAATTAACCGGCGCTTTCGCGCCGGAGCGCCTGGAGGTAATCGACGATTCGGACCGACACGCCGGCCACGCTGGCGCCCGGGAGGGTGGGGAAACGCATTACAGCGTTCATATTGTGTCGGGGGCGTTCCGGGGAAAGAGCCGGATCGATCGTCACCGCATGATCAATGCGGCGCTTGCCGCCGAGCTCAAGGGCGGAGTGCACGCCTTGGCCATAAAGGCCGCAGCACCCGGAGAGGAAGCCCACTAGTCACTGGGCCGAGCGTGACAACGCGGCGGCTGGCTTGCGGCTGAGCGGGGTGATGCGCAGTACCGTGATGCGGTTGCGATGGCGGCGCAGCACCCGGAATCGGAAGCCGTGGAACGTGAAGGTCTGGCCCGGCTCCGGGATCAGGCGCGCCTCGTGAATGACCAGGCCGGCGATGGTGGTGGCCTCGTCGTCGGGCAGGTTCCAGTCCATGGCGCGGTTGAGATCGCGGATCGGCACTCCGCCGTCGACACTCACCGAGCCGTCCGGCTGCCGCCGCACACCCGGCACCTCGACGTCGTGCTCGTCGGAAATGTCGCCGACGATCTCCTCGAGAATGTCCTCGAGCGTGACCAGCCCCATCAGCTCGCCGTACTCGTCGACCACCAGCGCGAGCTGAGTATGGCGGCGACGAAATGCCTTGAGCTGCTCCGATAGCGGACGGATGTCCGGCACGAACCAGGGCGGGCGCGCCACCGCCGCGACATCGATCTTGGACAAGTCGCCGTCGGCCGCATTGATCGCGGCCAACAGGTCCTTCACGTGCATGATGCCGATGATGTTGTCGGGCTTGCCGCGCCAGAGCGGGACGCGGGTGACGGCGGACTCCAGCACCGCCTTCACGACCTGCTCGGGCGGGTCGTCGGCATCGAGCGTGATCATCCCGGTGCGGTGGATCATGACATCGGAGACGGTGAGATCGCGCAAATCGAGCAGCCCGCTCAACATGTCTCGATCGTGTTTCTCGACCCCGCCTTCGCGATGCAGGAGATCGACGGCGCCGCGCAGCTCATCGTGCGGCGACAGGATCGACGCGCCCTCTTCCTGCATGCCGAAGCGCCGCAAGAGCCAGTCGACCAGTGCTTCGATCGCGGCCAAAACCGGCTTGAGCAGGGTGACGGTCCAATCGATCGGCCGCGCCGCCAACAAGGCAAGGCGGTCGGGCGCGTTGAACGCCACGGTCTTGGGCAGGACCTCGGCAAAGACCACGATCACCGCCGTCATCACGATCGAGGAATAGAGCACGCCGCGATCCCCGAACCAGGCGATGAAGATGGCCGTGGCGAGCGAAGAGGCAACAATGTTGGCCGAGTTGTTGCCGATGAGCAGCGCGCTGATCAGCCGCTCGCGCGCCTCCAACAGCCGATTGACGATGCCGGCGCGCCGGTCGCCCTGCTTGGCCAGATGCAGCATCGTGGCGCGCGAGGACGCCGTCAGCGCCGTTTCGCTACCAGCGAATGCAGCAGAGAGCAGGACACAAATGATAACTACCGCAATCGCGAACCAATCATAGGCGGTCATCGCTGATACACGTCCCGATCAGTTTAAAGCTTCAGAATCGTGCGACGCACAGCCGGTTCGAAGGCAGGCGTAAGCGCCCTTGAGGTCGCACCGGCCCCAGTGAACGAAGCAATACTGGTGTCACGATTTTGACGTTCGAGCTTCGAAATCACAGGGACACTAGCAAGCATGTGAGGCCCGTGGGGTTTTGGATTTGAAGTCCCTTTGAAAGACTAAGGAGCAACAATGAAAGGGACTTCAAATCCATCACGCTAGCCGAGCTTCTCGACCAGAAAAGCGCGCACCTCGGCGGCTTCGACGTCGCGAGCGATGAATGCCTTGCCGATTCCCCGCGCCAGGATGAAGGTCAGCCTGCCGCCTTGCACCTTCTTGTCCTGTGCGATCAAGTCCATCAGCCGATCGGCATCCGGCAGTGGGCCCGCCATTTTTTTGACATGGATGGGCAGGCCGACCGCCGCAAGATGGCGCGCGACGCGCTCGAAGTCACCCGGCGGCGCCAGCCCGCGCCGAGCGGAAAATTCGAAGGCCATCACCATGCCGAGCGAGATCGCCTCGCCATGCAGCAGCTTGCCGGAGAAGCCAGCCGCCGCCTCAAGCGCATGCCCGAATGTGTGGCCGAGATTAAGCAGCGCCCGGTCCCCGGTTTCGCGCTCGTCGCGGGAAACGATCGCGGCCTTGGCGCGGCAGCTCACGGCGATCGCCTGCTCGCGTGCGGGCCCGCCGGAAAAAACCTCGCGCCAGTCGGCCTCGAGCTGGGCAAAGAAGGCGGCATCGCCAATGAGGCCGTATTTGGCGACCTCGGCATAGCCGGCCGCGAACTCGCGCGGGGGCAGGGTGTCGAGCAAGGCGGTGTCGGCGACGACCAGGATGGGCTGATGGAAGGCGCCGACGAGGTTCTTGCCGTGCCGGGAATCGATCGCGGTCTTGCCACCGACCGAGGAATCGACCTGCGCCAGGAGCGTAGTCGGCACCTGCACATAGTCCAGGCCGCGCCGAATGACCGCGGCCGCAAAGCCGGCGAGGTCGCCCACAACGCCGCCCCCCAGCGCGACCACCAGATCCCCGCGTTCGATGCGCGCTGCGATCAAGGCCTCGCAGACGCGCTCGAAGACTTCGAAGCTCTTCGAGCTTTCGCCGGGCGGGACGGTGACGACCGTGGCGGCAATGCCGGCGGCCGCCAGCGCCGCCTCGGTCGCTGCGAGATGCAGGGAGGCGACCATCGTATCGGTCACGATCGCCGCCTTGGCGCGCGGCTTGAGCGCCCGCATGCGGCGGCCGAGCGAGGCAAGGGTCGCACGGCCGATGACGATCTCGTAGCTGCGCTCAGCGAGTGCAACCTCGACCACGATCGGCTCGGGCGAACGCAGCGGCGCCGTCATGGCGTTTGCTCCACGCCCGACGACAGACGCGTCGCCAGTTCCGCCACGATCTCGTCGACGATCTTCTCGTGCGGCACATCGCGCGACTGAATGGTGATGTCGGCCAGCCCGTAGACCGGATAGCGCTCGGCGACGAGAGCGCGCACGGTCTCGGCTGGGTCTTCGGTGTGCAAGAGCGGACGGTCCTGCCGGCGCTTGATCCGCCGCATCAACACGTCGAATTCCGCCCTGAGCCAGATCGAAACGCCGTGCCGGGCAATGGCGGCGCGCGTGTCCGCATTCATGAAGGCGCCGCCTCCGGTCGCCAGCACCTGCGGGCCGCCCTCGAGCAGGCGGGCGATGACGCGCGCCTCGCCGGCGCGAAAATGGGCCTCTCCGTAGCTCGAGAAGATATCCGGGATCGACATCCCGGCCGCCGTCTCAATCTCGGTGTCGGCGTCGGCAAACGGGATAGCGAGTCGTGCGGCCAAGCGCCGTCCGATCGAGGACTTGCCGGCCCCCATCATGCCGACCAGCACGACCGAGCGCAGGCCCAAAGCCGCCACGATAGCGGCCTCCGGGCCGGAAATTTGGTTCACGTCCTGCCTCGCCTGTACCGACATGCAACCCGTGTGCTCCAGACGCCTGTCAGTCCAATGACTGACGCGCGATTTAAGTCGGGCACCAGTATCAAATCCGACAGCGCAAAACCACCCGCGGGTCGAGTGGAACCCGGTCGACGGGACTATGTAGCAAGTGCCATTGCTTTCGTCCGCGCCCACTTGGCAGGTGCCTTTTCCCGATTGACGCTTGTCACCGCACGCGGAACGTGGTCGTAGTTTCTCCATTCTTTCAAAGCAGAGTCGCGGTGCGCTACACGGTCTAACACGATGCCTTCGCTGCTTCGGCTCCTGCTGGCTATCGGCCTCGTGGTCGGCGCCGTCTATGGCGCTATGTATGCTTTGGCCTATTGGTATAACCCCTACCCGCGCGAGATCACCGTCTCGGTGCCGCCGGACCGATTCCTGAAGCAGCACGAATGATCGGCGCGAACGATTGCGCCCATTGGCCGACGGCGAGCAGATGAGCCGCACGACCCGAAGCTCCGATCAAAACCTGATCGAATTGTTCCTCGATATGCTCGCCGCCGAGCGCGGCGCCGGGGTGAACACGTTGGCGGCCTATCGCCGCGACCTGGAGGATTTCTCCGCTCAACTGCGGACCGTACGCCGCACGCTCGCGCGCGCCACGACCGACCAGGTGCGCGACTATCTGGCACAGCTCGGAAAGCGCGGCCTCGCTCCCGCCTCGGTGGCGCGGCGCCTTTCGGCCATCCGGCAGCTCTATCGCTTCCTCTACGCGGAGGGCCATCGGCGTGACGATCCGGCCGCCATCCTGGCGGGTCCCAAGCGCGGCCGAGCGATCCCGAAAGTCTTGAGCATCGCGGACGTCGACCGTCTGCTCGGGGCCGCCCGCGCCGGGCTCCTTGCCGCCGTGCCGGGCAAGCCCGAGCGGCTGCGCGCATCACGGCTCGTTTGCCTTATCGAGGTGCTGTATGCGACCGGGCTGCGGGTCTCCGAGTTGGTCGCGCTGCCGGCGGCCGCCGCCGAGCGCAGCGCCGAGATGCTGATCGTGCGCGGCAAGGGCGGCAAGGAACGGATCGTTCCGTTGAACGCGGCTGCCAAGCAGGCCATGCGCGACTATCTTTCGCTGCTGGCCGAGTTGCGACCGGACGACAGGTCGAAATGGCTGTTCCCCTCGTTCGGGGAAAGTGGTCACCTCACCCGTCAGCACTTCGCGCGCGACCTCAAGGCGCTTGCGACCGCGGCGGGGCTCCGGCCCGATCAGGTCAGCCCGCATGTGCTGCGCCACGCCTTCGCGAGCCATCTGTTGCACAACGGCGCCGATCTCAGGGTGGTGCAAACGCTGCTCGGCCACGCCGACATCTCAACCACGCAGATCTACACGCACGTGCTCGCGGAGCGCCTGAAGAGCCTGGTGCGCGATCTGCATCCGCTCGCGGAGCATTAAACTTGGCGTTTCCGAGCCGGACCTTGCGGGCGAGTGCCGCCCCCGATACCAAGGTGACCGAGGCGGAAAAGTCCTGGCGGAGAGATGCCGATGTCCGAAGCGGAGACCGAGAAGTGGCACAAGCTCAAGGAATGGCCGGAGCTCATCCTTGAGCGACTCGAAAGCGCGGGGGTGGCACGCATCGTCCTGAACCGGCCGGAGAAGCGCAATTGCTGGAACCGGCCGCTGTGCCTCGCCTTCATCGAGTCCCTGGATATCATCCGGGCCGACAAGTCGCTGAAGGTCGTCATCACCAAGGGCGCAGGCACTGTCTATTCCTCGGGCCTCGACCTCAACTTCCTGCGCGAGGTTTCCAACGGCCCGCTGCTCGACTGGGATCGGCCTAACCTCACCATCCAGATCGCGGAAGCGGTGCGCGTGTTCCCCCGCATCATGATCGCGCAGGTGCACGGCTATTGTCTGGGCGGGGCGCTCGGCATCATGAACTGCCACGATCTCGTCTATGCGGCCGAAGATGCCCAGCTCGGCATGCCGGAGATCCTGCGCGGCAGCTTCGGCCAGCTCGTCACCTCGACGCTGCTGCACGGCGGCCTGCCGGTGAAGAAGCTCGCCCACATAGCGCTGGTGGGACGCAACTTCAGCGGCAAAGAAGCCGATGCGCTCGGCATCGTGAGCCAAGCTGTTCCCGCAGCCGAGCTCGAAAGCTTCACTATCGGTATCGCTCGCGAGATTGCCTCCCGCCACCTGGCGCCGCTCGAGCATCATAAGATCACCGTGCAGATGGGCCGCGACCTGTCGATCGCGCAGGCGATCCAACTCGACCAATTGGTGGGGCAGCGGCTGCGCCGCGCCATGGACCCGCTCAACGACGTCGAGGCCTATCTCAAATCACAGAAGGGCGGTCCTAACGTCGACTACAAGCGACCCGACGTTTAACCATACAATAGCCTGCTACCCCATTTGCTTGACGCGAGCGCCGCCGCGGGCTTTTTTGGCTCTCGCTTGGCTCGCATTACCCCTTGATCGACCGAAATAATCGGCCTCATGCGCAGCTATTTTGACTTTGAAAAACCGGTACTCGAGATCGAGGCCAAGCTGGAAGAGCTGCGCGCGCTCGAATCGCCCGACAGCGCACCGGCAATCGGCGAAGAAATCGCCCGCCTCGAGGTCAAGGCGGCGCAGGCGCTGCGCGACATCTACGCCAATCTCACCCCTTGGCAGAAGACGCAGGTCGCACGCCACCCCGACCGGCCGCATTGCCTGGACTATGTCAGGGTGCTGGTGACAGATTTCGTGCCGCTCGCTGGCGACCGGAAATTCGGAGACGACGAGGCGATCGTCGGCGGCTTCGGCCGCTTTCAGGGCGAGAGCGTCTGCATCATCGGCCACGAGAAGGGCTCCAGCACGGAGGAGCGGCTCAAGCACAATTTCGGCATGGCGCGCCCGGAGGGCTACCGCAAAGCAGAACGGCTGATGCAGATGGCCGATCGTTTCGGGATTCCGATCATTTCGCTGGTCGACACCCCCGGCGCTTATCCGGGCATCGGTGCGGAGGAACGCGGACAGGCCGAGGCGATTGCGCGATCGACCGAAGCCTGTTTGGCGCTCGGGGTCCCCAATATCGCGGTGATCGTTGGCGAAGGCGGCTCCGGCGGCGCCATCGCGATCGCCACCACCAATCGGGTGCTGATGCTGGAGCATTCGATCTACAGCGTGATCTCACCTGAAGGCGCCGCCTCCATCTTGTGGCGCGACACCGCCAAGGCCGAGGACGCGGCAACCGGCATGAAGATCACCGCCCAAGACATGATCAAGTTCGGGGTTATCGATCAGATCATCACCGAGCCGATCGGTGGCGCCCACCGCGATCCCCCTGCCGCCGTCGCCTCCGCGGGTCATGCGATCGCAGAGGCTCTTGTAGAGCTGCGCGATCTCGACCGCGAGACCGTGCGTCGGCGGCGCTGGGAGAAATTCCTGGCGATCGGCCGCAGCACCGCCTGAGGCAGGCGGAGCGGGTCAAGGAACCGGCCGCATGGTTAATGCGGTCCGAAGCGGAGGCCTACTGTCACAAACCCGACCGATCTCAAGCACTTGACGCGTACCTGCCGGGCCGCGCGGCCATGGCGCCGAAACTGGAGCTGACATTCCCTCAAGACCCCTGCCCTCATATTTCCCAAGTCGCGGACCAGTCTTCGATTCTGGGTCTTCGGGGCGAGGGGAAAAGCCGGCCGTGAGCCAGTCACAGGCTTGGAATCGATCGGGCGCCAGCGCCCGAAATGTGGCCGGTTTACTTTTTGTTCACCTTTCGGGTGATCTACCGGAGGCTGCCGGACGCACCGTCTTGCGGCCCGGGCATCTTAAGGATAACGATTGGTCACGAAGGCCAGGGGACTGTCTGTCGGTCGGGGAGCCTTGATTTGATTAGCCGTCGTCTGCTCCGCACGCTCATGGCGTCCGCGGCGCTTGCCGCAGCCGTTACGCTCGTCGGCTGCGACACCGATGGCGTCATGCTTCCTTCCGGCCGCGCAATGGCGCCGCTCTCCGATAAGATGCTGGCCGAGATCGAAGCCAAAAACATGACCAAAGAGTCGCCCATCCTGGTGCGGCTGTTCAAGGAGGAATCAGAACTCGAGGTCTGGAAGCAGGACAATACTGGCCGCTTCGCGCTCTTGAAGACGTATCCGATCTGCCGTTGGTCGGGTGAGCTCGGCCCGAAGATCAAGCTTGGCGACCGGCAGGCGCCGGAGGGCTTCTATACCATCACCCCGGGCCTGATGAATCCCAACTCCAACTACTACCTGGCCATCAATACCGGCTTCCCCAACGCCTATGACCGCGCCAATGGGCGCACCGGCGAGTTCCTGATGATCCATGGCGACTGCTCTTCGGCCGGCTGTTACGCCATGACAGACGAGCAGATCGCGGAAATCTATGCGCTGGCGCGCGAGTCCTTCCTGGGCGGGCAGAAATCGTTCCAGATCCAGGCGTTTCCGTTCCGCATGACGCCGCTGAACATGGCCAAGCACCGTGATTCGCCGAACATGCCTTTCTGGAAGATGATCAAAGAGGGCTACGACCACTTCGAGGTGACCCATCTCGAGCCCAAGGTGGACGTCTGCGACAAGCATTACGTGTTCGATGCGGAGACCCCGAACGGCCCAGCGAACGCAGTCCGTTTCAATCCAACGGCCAAGTGCCCGGCCTATGAGGTGCCGGCCGAGATCGCGATGCCGGTCAAAGAAAAGCAGAAGCGCGACGAGATAGAGCTCGCCTCGCTGATTAGCCGCGGCACCCCGACCGTCCCGGTGCGCACCGGAACCGACGGCGGCATGAATCCGATCTTCATGGCTGCCGTGGTGGCGCATGGCGGCACCGAATCACGCATCGAAGCATCGCATTCGCTGCCCGGCTCGATCCCGGCCAATATCCGTCCCCCGGGCGAGCCCAGCTATGAGCCGGCGACCACCGGCAGCACCAGCACCATGAGCTTGGCTTCGACCGAATCACGGCCGGCGCCGGCGCCGCGGGCGCAGGTGGCGTCGGCCGGACCAAGCGGTGGCTTGTTCAGTGGGCTGTTCTCCACCAAAGATGACTCCGGCAAGAGCGGCGGCGATTCCCAGTCCGGCAGTTCCGGCGGCAGTTCCGGCAACGTCTTCACTCGCCTGTTCGGCAGCCAGGAGGCCGCCGAAGCTGCGCCGCCCTCCGCCGTGAAGCCGAAGCCTGTTGCCGCGAAACCGACGCAAACCGCATCAGCGGCGCCGAGTAAACCGAAGACGCAAACCGAGGCGAAGGCCGCCAAGCCCGCAGCCGAGCCGCAGCCGCAGCCTTCGCAAGCGCCGGCAGAAACCGTGGCGCCCGCCGAGACCGCGAGCAATGTTCTGCGCGGCGCACAGCCAACGGTTCCGGCCGGCTCTTTCGACAGCCGCTGGAGCGCGATGCGCTAGCTCCAGCTGCTGGTGCCAGCACTTCTTCCTTCGATTTCTGCTGTCAGCCGAAGCGGCCGTGGCAGTGCTTGAACTTCTTGCCCGAGCCGCACGGGCAGGCTTCGTTGCGTCCGACCTTGCCCCAGCTTGACGGATTGCGCGCATCGCGCTCGGCCGCCGGCACCGCTGCAGCCGCGGTGATGCCGTGCTGCGCCAGCGTCTCGGCGCCGGCGCGCGCCAGCGCCAACTCGTCCTCGCCGGTCGCCGGATCGAGCTTATGGGCTTCCATATAGGGCAGCGGCGTCGGCGGAGCCTCGGGGGGCGGCGCCGTCCTGATCTCGACCCGCATCAGCTGGGCGGTGACAGCCTCGCGCAGATTGGTGCCCATCGCCTCGAACAGGTTGAATGATTCTGCCTTGTACTCGTTCAGCGGATCGCGCTGCCCGTAGCCGCGCAAGCCGATCACCTGCCGCAGGTGCTCGAGCGTAAGCAGATGCTCGCGCCAGAGATGGTCGAGCGTCTGCAAGAGGATCGACTTCTCCACATAGCGCATGACATCGGGGCCCCATTGGGCAACCTTGGCGGCCATGTGCTCGTCGGCCTTGCGGATCACGCGCGTGGTCAGCTCTTCCTCGGCGATGCCTTCTTCCTTAGCCCACTCGTCGACCGGCAGATCGAGATTGAGGACGCGCGTCAGCTCCTCCTTCAATCCCTTGGTGTCCCACTGCTCCGGATAGGCGTTTTCCGGCACGTGCTTGGCGACCAGCTCCTCGACGGCCGCATGGCGCATATCGGCGACGATCTCGGCACCGACCTCGTCTTTCATCCACTCGACGCGCTGCTCAAAAATGACCTTGCGTTGGTCGTTCATCACATTGTCGAACTTGAGCAGGTTCTTGCGGATATCGAAGTTGCGCGCCTCGACCTTCTGCTGCGCCTTCTCGAGCGCCTTGTTGATCCAGGAATGGACGATCGCTTCGTTCTCCTTGAGGCCGAGCCGCTGCAGCATCGTGTCGAGCTTGTCGGAGCCGAAGATGCGCATCAGGTCGTCTTCGAGCGACAGGAAGAACTTGGAATGGCCGGGGTCGCCCTGGCGGCCGGAACGGCCGCGCAGCTGGTTATCGATGCGCCGGCTCTCGTGGCGCTCGGTGCCCAGCACAAAAAGGCCGCCGGCGGCGAGCGCCTTTTCCTTCAGGCGCGTAACCTGCGCCTTGATCTCGGCGATGCGCGCGTCGCGATCGGGGCCTTCGGGAACGCCTTCGAGCTCGCGCTTGATGCGCATGTCGGGATTACCGCCGAGCTGGATGTCGGTGCCGCGGCCCGCCATGTTGGTGGCGATAGTGACGGCGCCCGGCACGCCCGCCTGGGAGATGATGTGCGCCTCCTGCTCGTGGTAGCGGGCATTGAGGATCGCAAACACCTTGGCCTTGGAGGCGCCGTCGTCGCCGCTATAGAGCTTGGCAAACGCGTTCGGATCGCTGAAATCGTGCTGCTCCCAGCCCTGCTTGCGCAGCATCTCGGCAAGCTGCTCCGACTTCTCGATCGAGGTGGTACCGACCAGGACCGGCTGCCCGCGTGTCTTGCAGTCGTCGATCAGGGTGAGGATCGAGCGGTACTTCTCGGCCGCCGTGCGATAGACCTCGTCGTCATCGTCGAGCCGCGTCACCGGCAGATTGGTGGGGATTTCCAGCACTTCGAGATTGTAGATATCGATGAACTCGTCGGCCTCCGTCGCCGCCGTGCCGGTCATGCCGGCGAGCTTCTCGTACATGCGGAAGTAGTTCTGGAAGGTGATCGAGGCGAGCGTCTGGTTCTCCGGCTGGATCGGCTGGTGCTCCTTGGCTTCCAGCGCCTGGTGCAGGCCTTCCGAATAGCGCCGTCCCGGCATCATGCGGCCGGTGAACTCGTCGATGATGACGACCTCGCCATTGCGGACGATGTAGTCCTTGTCGCGATGGAACAGCTTGTGGGCGCGCAGCGCCTGGTTGATGTGGTGAACGACCGAAACGTTCTCGACGTCGTAAAGGGAGTCGCTCTTGAGCAGATTGGCGCCGCGTAGCCGCTGCTCGAGCTTCTCCATGCCTTGCTCGGTGAGGCTTACGGAGCGCTGCTTCTCGTCGACCTCGTAGTCGGCCTTTTCAAGCTGCGGAATGAAGGTGTCGATGGTGTTGTAGAAGTCGGAGCGGTCGTCGAGCGGGCCGGAAATGATCAGCGGGGTGCGCGCCTCGTCGATCAGGATGGAGTCGACCTCGTCGACGATCGCGAAGATATGGCCGCGCTGGACCATGTCCTCCATCCGGTACTTCATATTGTCGCGCAGATAGTCGAAGCCGAGCTCGTTGTTGGTCCCATAGGTGACGTCGCAGTCATAGGCGCGCTTGCGCTGCTCGTCATCGAGCCCGTGCACGATGACGCCGACGTTGAGGCCGAGGAAGGTGTAGATCTGCCCCATCCATTCCGAGTCGCGCTTGGCCAGATAATCGTTGACCGTCACCACGTGCACGCCGCGGCCCGACAGCGCGTTGAGATAGACTGGCAAGGTTGCCACCAAGGTCTTGCCTTCGCCGGTCTTCATCTCGGCGATATTGCCTTCGTGCAGCACCATGCCGCCGATCAGCTGCACGTCGAAATGGCGCTGTCCTAACGTGCGCTTGGCGGCCTCGCGCACCGTGGCGAAGGCCGGCACCAGGACGTCGTCGAGGGAGGCGCCCTCGGCCACCTGCTTCTTCAGCTCATCGGTGCGCGCGCGCAACGCCTCGTCCGAGAGCTTCTCCAGCTCCTTCTCGAGCGCGTTGATCTTCTCCACGCGAGGCAGATAGCTCTTGATGCGCCGATCGTTGGCGGAGCCGAAGAGCTTGCGGGCAAGCGCGCCGATCATGCGCTACGTCCTTTCAAGTGGTGCAAATCTATGCGAGGCCGCGTGCTGCCGAGCAAGCTCGCCTCCGCTGCGGGCCTCGCAAGCGGCGCTCAGCGGGCGACGTCGCGCCCGCACTGCCTTCGCGTCCACAGCATTCGCTTCCACAGCGTTCGCGTCCACAGCATTGCCGCCAAGGGCCGGGGAGGCGGAAGTTTTCGGGCTTCATTCATGTCTCAGGCTTAATGCCAGCCGGTGATTCAAGCCGATTGTTCCCGCCCATCATTCATGCGAGGCATGCGAGGCCGATCAAGCTGCAGGTATCGCGCAAACGGTGGAGCGCGGCCGGATGGACCGCATCAAGCGATGACATAGGAGGGGGTCAAAGGCTTGTCAATCGCGGATTCCCGCTCACGTTTTCGTCAAAATCCCCCGCTATTGGCCCATTGCCAAGGGGGGCCGATTGCGCGACTGTCCGGCCGCGACCGCCGCCGGCGGACCGCCTTTGAGCAAGGATCCCGCAATGACCGCCCCGGATATTTCGACCGCCGCCGAGCACAAGCTGGCGGCCAGCCGTCCGCGCTGGACGACCCTCGCCATGACCGCGGCGGCGCTCTTGGTTCTGCCGCTCGCCGCCGGCTGTTCCAAGGAAGCCGTCTCGCAAAAATCCTCAGAGGCCGCGTCACCCTCCGACCCCGCAGTCGCGCGCGTCAACGGGGTCGAGATCCGGGAGAGCGATCTCGCGATGGCCGAACAGGATATCGGGCAGAACCTGCAGAATGTTCCGCCGGATCAGCAGCGCGAGCAGCTCATCGCCTATGTGGCCGATATCGTTCTGGTTTCCCAGGCCGCCAACGCCCAGAAGCTGGCCGATGATCCGGATTTCCAGCACCACCTGGCGTTTCTGCGCAACAAGCTGTTGATGGGCTTGCAGCTGCGCGAGCAGGCCAAGGGCGCCGTCACGGCGGACGCCGAGAAGCAGCTCTACGAAGACGCCGTCAAGCCGATGGGACAGGAGGAGGAAGTGCACGCGCGCCACATCCTGGTCGACACCGAGGATGAGGCGAAGGCGATCCTCGAGCAGATCAAGAACGGCGCCGACTTCGCCGAGCTGGCAAAGCAAAAGTCGAAGGATCCCGGCGCAGCCGACGGCGGCGATCTCGGCTATTTCACCAAGGACCAGATGGTGCCGGAATTCTCCGACGTGGCGTTCAAGATGTATCCGGGCCAACTCTCCAACCCGGTGAAGACCCAGTTCGGCTGGCACATCATCAAGGTCGAGGATAAGCGGCAGCGGCCGGTGCCGGAGTTCGATGCCGTCAAGGACCAGATCGATCAGTATCTGGTGCGGCGCGCGCAGTCCGAATATGTCGGCAAGCTGCGGCAGACGGCCAAGATCGAGCGCCTCGATCATCCGGCCGGGCCGGCGCCCACGTTCACGCTGCCGCCGGCGGGCGCGCCGGCTGCCGCACCCGCAGCTCCCACACCTTCGGCGCCTGCTGCGGACGCGCCGGAGAAGAAATAGGGGCTTTCGTCTCTGTCGCCCGCCGCGTTGCGGGCATGACGGATGCAAAAGCGCTGATCTTGGGAGCAAGATCAGCGCTTTTTTTGTTTGCGCTTGTCCTCCGGTTTTGCTTTCCCAACAGCTCGGCTCAACCACTCTCGGTGCAACCAAATGGCCACCGCCGTTTCCCCGCTCGCGCCCACCAGGATGCCGCAGATGCCCGCGATCGAAGGTGTGAGGCTGGCAACTGCCGCGGCCGGCATCCGTTATCCGGGCCGCACCGATGTGATGCTGGCGACGTTCTCGGCGGGCACGACGGTCGCGGGCGTGTTCACGCGCTCCAAATGCCCCTCGGCCCCGGTCGAATGGTGTCGCGCACGGCTCGGCGGCGGCCTCGCGCGCGCGCTGGTGGTGAATTCCGGCAACGCCAATGCGTTCACCGGCAAGAACGGACGCGCCGCCACCAAGCTTACCGCCGACATCACCGCCAAGGTCCTGCACTGCAAGGCCGGCGATGTGTTCCTCGCTTCGACCGGGGTCATCGGCGAGCCGCTCGATGCGAGCAAGTTCGGCGGCGTGATGGCAAAGCTGGCGGAGGCCACGAGCGAAGCGACGGCTGGAGAGGACTGGGTCGCGGCGGCGCGCGCCATCATGACGACCGATACTTTTCCCAAGGTCGCGACCGCCACGGCCAAGCTCGGCAAGACGACAGTCACGATCAACGGCATCGCCAAAGGTGCCGGCATGATCGCCCCCGACATGGGGACAATGCTGTCCTTCGTGTTCACCGACGCACCTATCGCGGCGCGTGCGCTGCAGGCTCTGCTCAAGGAGGGCGTCGAAGACACTTTCAACGCAGTGACCATCGACGGCGATACCTCGACCTCCGACACGCTGCTCGCCTTCGCGACCGGCGCCGCAGCCGCACGCGGCGCAGTGCGCATCGCGCGCGCAAGCGATCCGCGCCTCAAGGGCTTTCGCGCTGCCTTCAACTCCGTGCTCGCCAATCTGGCCGAGCAAGTCGCGCGGGACGGGGAAGGCGCCCGCAAGCTGGTCGAGGTGATGGTCGATGGGGCGGTCTCCAAGGCTTCGGCGCGGCGCATCGCGCGCTCGATCGCCAATTCGCCGCTGGTCAAGACCGCGATCGCGGGCGAGGACGCCAATTGGGGCCGCGTCGTGATGGCGGTCGGCAAGGCCGGCGAGCCGGCCGACCGCGATCGCCTGTCGATCTGGTTCGGCGGCATCCGGGTCGCCCACCGCGGCGAGCGCGATCCGGGCTACGACGAAGAGCAGGTTTCGGCGGTGATGAAGAAGCCGGAAATCACCCTCAAGGTCGCGCTCGGCCTCGGGCGCGGGCGTGACCGCGTGCTCACCTGCGACCTCACCAAGGAATACGTCGCCATCAACGGCGACTATCGGTCTTAATTACCTTGCCTCTGAAAACTGTCCTCGTTGCCGCCTGTGCGCTGATCGACACGGACGGGCGTGTGCTTCTTACCGAGCGCCCGGCCGGCAAATCGATGGCGGGCTTGTGGGAGTTTCCCGGCGGCAAGGTCGAGGCCGGCGAGCGCCCGGAAGAAAGCCTCATCCGCGAGCTCAACGAGGAACTCGGCATTGTGGTCAAGGAAGCCTGCCTCGCGCCCTTAACTTTCGCCAGCCACACCTATCCGGATTTCCATCTCTTGATGCCGCTCTATGTGTGCCGGCGCTGGGAGGGGCTGGTTACACCGAATGAAGGCCAACGCCTCGCCTGGGTGCGGCCCAATCGCCTGCGCGACTACCCGATGCCGCCTGCCGACGAACCGTTGGTCGCGCACCTGATGGGGTTGTTATAGCGCTTATCCCTGCGCAGCAGCTTCCTGGCGAGCCTGAGCTGAGCCTCACTGCATCTTGAGATAGGCGGCGTGGCAGGCGTTGCAGTCGGTCCGCAATTCCTGAACGTGCTTCTTGAAATCGTCCTCCTTGTCAGCACGGCTTATGTCATAGGCCGCCTTGGAGGCATCCGTGGCCCGCTTGTAGAAATCTGCGAACCTGGTCCAAACATCCGGCGATGCGAACGTGCCGGTGACCGGATCAGGGTCGACCCCTGCTTTCCACTGGTTTGAAGCCGGCGGGAACAGGTGCGGGAACGCCATCAACAGCACCGAAACCGTGTCAGCCAGCTCCTGCCCGGCCTTGATGTTGATCTTGTTGGTGGAGACCATCTGCTCGATTTGGTCCATGCGGTCGCTAAGCGTGTCCATCGCGGTCTTGCGCGCGACGATGACGTCCTCAGGCTTGGCTGCGCTCTGGTCCTGTGCCTGCGCTCGCCAAGTGGTGACTGGTAATCCGGCCATCAGGCAAGCAACCGATAGAGCGGCAAACATAGCGCGCGAACGACGCGATGAACTTTGCTTGAAGCACACGGCGATTCCTCCCGACTGCGAACCTTAGTGAGCAATTTGCGCTGCCCACGCGACGGAGCCTTGGCTTCACGCAAGCGCGGCTCTTGGTGCGACGGAGTGTTTCCTATTTCGGTGCGCGTCGCCAGCGCTAGTTTGCGACGCTGTGTTAGCTTTTAAGCTAACTTGCCCTCAGGCCGTGGCGACCTGCGTCTCGTCGATCAGCGAAAGACCGATGACGACCCTCACGGACGCGGCCGAACTCCAGGCCAAAGGTGCCGCGATGTACGAAGCTCGGAAGCGGGGCACTGACTCGCCGGCGGCCTCAGCCGCGCGGAGGCGGCTCCTCCAGGAACGGCAGAATTGCGGACGCGATATCGTCGGGAAACTCTTCGTATACCGACAGCTTGCCCCGGCCGAGGCGGACAGTCCGCACGCAGGGCAATTCCGCCAGCGCCTCCATCTCGGCAAGCGAGCGGCGTGGTGTTTCGCGGCCGTAGACCTGCAAAATAGGGACCCCGGCGCACTGCGCCAGATCAAGGAATGCTGCGCGGCCCGAGACCCGGTCCAAGCCGCCGGTGACGAACCCCGCGGATGCGAAACGCGCCCCCTTGGCCTCCACGACCCTTCGCTTCTCCCGCAGCCGCTCGCCCGAGAACCAGGCCGGATCGCTATAGACGTGCCCGACCACCATGTGGCGAATGACAAAGGAGCTGACATTCAGCCGATAGAGCAGCGGCCCCACAACCGGAAGCTCGATCATGCGCCGAACCTTCTCGAAAAAAGGCCGGTCGCCGCCCATCATCGTGGGCAAAGGGCCTCTCCAGGTCGGCGCCAGGAGAACGATGCGCTTTGCGGCTCGCGGATGATGCGCCGCATGGTACAGCAGGTAGCTCGCCGCATGGCCGGCGGCAATGATCCCTTCCGCCTGCGCCCCGAGCACCTCGATCGCGTGATCCAGGAACGCGGACAGGGCATCCGGAGTCCAACGCAGGCCCGGCCGCGGAGCCGTGCCGAACCCGGGCCAATCAAGTGCAACGACGCGGAACCGTGACTGGAGCCGCTCCATGAGCGGGTGCATTTCGGCACGCGTGGAAATCGAGCTCAACGCCGGCAATAGAAGCAGCAAGCGCCCGCCGCCGGCATCATCGACGCCGATGACGACCTCCTGGCCCTTCCAGGACCAGCTCATTTCTTTCAATTCCGCCATGGATCGTTCCTTCCGGACCGATCAGAAAATCAGCCGCTCCTGGCGCTTTGAACAGCTGCTGCATCGCCCGCAAAGATGGACCCTGGAGATCCGATCTCAATCGATCGTATCCAGTCTACAATCTCGAATCTGTAATCAACACTCGAAATTTGGCCGCCACACCGCTGCGACCAGATCTTACAAGCGCGCTCCTTTCGCGACCCACTTGGCTCAAATCGAGATCAACTGAACACGATCGTGCGGCTGAGAAACCACACCAGACCCTCCGCCACCAGGAACGAAGCCGCGATGTCGGTGACAATCGGCCGCGGCAGTGCCATCCGGAGCTTCACCAGGATCGCAGCGATCAGAACCGCAGTAAGCACCACGATCACCTGCGCGATCTCAACTCCGAAATTGAAGCCAAACAACAACTGCGCCAACCGCCCGCTCGGCAGCTTCATGTCGAGCAGGTTGGAGGCGAAGCCGAAGCCGTGAATGAGGCCGAAGACCAAGGTCATTACCAGACGCACTCGGCCAGCATCGCGCATATGGCCGGTCAGCATCAGGTAATTGGAGCCGAATATGCCGGCTCCGATCAACAGAGCCGTCGGCAGGATGACCGGCGCTCCGAGATGCCGGGCCACCGCCAGCAGCACCATGAGGCCGCCCATGCCGAGCGCGACGACCAGCGGCTTATGCGTGCTGTCGCCGAGATTCTCAGCGCCGATCATCGCGATGGTGAAGGCGACGAGCGCATCGATGAATTGCGCATCCGGACGCAGGACACCGGTCACCGCGAGCCCCAGGGTCAGGCTATGGCCGATGGTGAAGCCCGTCACCACGAATAGGAGATCGCGAATCCGCCGCGAGATCAGCACCAAGCCGAGCATGAACGACATGTGATCGATGCCGGTGAAGATGTGCTCCATGCCCATCTCCAGGAAGGTGAGAAAGCCTGCATTCTGCAGGGGGCTGGCGGCACTGGCGCTGACGTCGAGGGTTTGCTGGTCCTTGGTGATGAGCTGCTCGATGAATTGACCGTCATCGGTCTGGATCTGCGCAAAGTTGGTGTGCGTCTCCACCAGCTCGAACCAGGCGGAGTCGTTGACCTTGATGTCGTCATCACTTGGGCACTCGAAGGTGAATTCATAACGCCGATAGCCCGGAGCGGTCGCCACCGGCCGCGGACCTTCGGTTCGCTTGCAGGCGTCATCGCCCGAGAACGCCCCCACATGCCCGGCGATATAGTCCCCAAGCTGCTCGACAGATGGCATTTCGCCATCCGGTGTGATCCGCTTGGATTCGAGGTCCGGCACCGTGAACTGCAGGTGCACGGTGTTGCCCTTTATCAGCCACGCGGAATGACTCTCGCTGCGGGTATGCGCTGCGGCGGGAATCGAAAAGCCCGGACCGAGCACCAGCACCGCAACCAGCAGCGCATCGAGAAAACGGGCGAGAATGCTCCTGCATTTGCGGTTCATGGCTTGCCCTGCTCGGCCGGCTTGGCCGCTTCGGCTTCCGCCTGTTGCTTCTCGTAGGCTTGCGCATAATCGTCGGCGATCAGGATGTCCGCCTTCTCGCGCAGATAACGCAAGTCGGCGTCCTCCAGCCGCGTCTTTTCCGCCATGATATAGTCGTTGAGCACCTGGCTGCGCACGCGGTCGAAGGTGAGCGGAAGCGGCTTCACGTGCTTGATCATCTGAATAATGTGAATGCCGTCGGCCGCCGCCATGGGCTCGGACACATCCCCGTCATTAAGCGCCAGCGCCTGCTCGTATAGGGCATCACCGAGGTGGATTCGCTGGGCAAAATAGAACTGTTCGCCGCTCGCGTGCTCGGGCACCACCTCGTGCAGGCCGTAGGTCTTCTCCACCTCCTCTAGCGGAGTCTTAGCTCGCAAGGCGGCCGCTGCCTTTGCGACCATCGCCTCGGCATCCGCTCCGCTCGCTTTGGGCAGCACCAAATTGTGCAGCACCATCGTGCCTTCGGTCGAGTAGTTGCCGCGATGCTCATCGAAGTATTTCTCAAGTTCCGCATCCGCCGGCTTATGCGTGGTGACGTCGGCCACCACCTGCTGCTCGACCGCCGCCACCAAAGCGGTGCGCGTATCCGGATCGGTGCCGGGAAAATCAAGCTCAAGACCGCGCTGCACGAACAATTCTTCGCGGACCATCTCGTCGAGCACCTTCAGTCGTTCCTCCAGTGTGGCCTCGCTGAAAGTCTTTCCGAGCTCGGCTTCGGTCTGCGCGATGAAATCGGTGCGCAGGATCGGCCGCTGATTGACCAGGGCGACGTTCTCGGGCGGCACCACATGAGTGGTCGTTCCCTTGGCGGTGAACAACCCGAAGCCCGCAATGGCAAGCCCAATGAATGAAGCAAGGCCGAAGCAGACCGTGGAGCGCACCGGGTTTACTTGCTTGAAGTCCCAGAATCCGCCGGACGCTTTCAAGTTCGCCGATCCAGCATCTGGCGACGCGGCTTGCGGGATGGTTTCGTGAACATTCATCGGCTTCACCCTCCTGCTCCGGCGTCGGAACCGGACGCTCGATTGGCGGTCTTCGCGACGTCCTTGTGCGCGTTTGAATAGATCAACACCGCAAGCGACCGGATGGTCACCGGGTCGAGCACCTGATCCCAAGGCGGGCAGAAGCCGGCACGGCCACGCGAGATGGTGTCGAAAAGATCTTGGCGAGTTCCGTTGCCGTAGAGCCAGAGGCCATCAATGAGGTTCGGCGCCCCGATGGCGGAATCACCCTCAGCATCGGGCGAATGGCAATCGAAACACTCGCCGCGGGCAGCGAAGATTTTCGCGCCCCGCTCGGCCGCCGCTTTGTCGCCAGGCTTTCCGCCGGTCACCAATAGAAACTCGATCACATCGCGAATGTCGTCGGGTGAGAGCGACTCGATCTTGTAGCGCTTGTACGGCACGGGCTCGCCGAACGCCGGCATGTCGGCAAGATTCCAGCCTCTGGGATCGCCGGACCGGATTCCGTGCAGGATAGTATGCTCGATCTGCGCGATGCGGCCCTCGCCATAGAGCCACTTCTTGCCGGAGAAGCCCGGGATGCCGCGGCTGCGGTCGCCCAGCATGTCCTTGCCGTGGCAGGACGCACAATTTTCGTCGTAAGCCGGTTGCGCGGTCGCGAGCGCGAAGCGCGTGAGCTCAGCATCCTGCGCGATTGCATCCGGATCGATGCGCATGAACCGTGCCCGGGTGCCGGATTGCTTCGCCCAGTAGGTCGCACCGACGGCGACCACCAGCACCGAGAGGAGCGACGCGGTCCAGAATCTCCAGCCGAGCCGGAGGCGCCGACCGCTCGATGGCGGATCGGCGTCTCGAGTTTCAGTTTTCATGTTTTCCCGGCAAACCACCGTCCCTAATGATACGCCGCCCGGCGCAACCGCCTGAGATCGCCTCGCGAGCCGAATTCTTGCTGCGGGCGATAACCCGACCTCTGACGGCCGATCCTTATCGATCAGCCGTCAGCCCCCTCGCCCACATGGGCGAGAACCGCTGCGGTAGCGGTTCGAAAGAACCTAGTGCGTGACGATCGGCTGGCCCGAAGAGAAGCTCGTCTTCTTCTCCGACCAGGAGCCGCCCGGCGCGCCCGAGCGCAACGGATCGATGGTCATCTTTAGCTCGTCACCGGGCTTGAGCGTCTTCGAGGCCCACCCTTCGCGCACCAAGGCGCTCGGGCTCGCACCCTCGAGGTTCCAGGTCGTGGTGGTCCCGTCAGAGCCCTTCACGTCCAACAGGATAAAAGTATGCGGGCTGGTGAACTTGAATTCCTGCACGGTGCCGGTCAGGTCCATCGGATGATCCGTATCGAACATCGCGAAGGAATGGTGGGCCAGGGCGGCCCCGCTTGCGGCAAGGAACGCGACACCCGCGACTAGCCCAACGAGTTGACGTTTCATGGTTTCCTCCGATCAGAAGCCGTCAGTGGCCTCGCAATGATGCGCAAATATGCACTCTTTGGCGGAGTTCGGGTAGATCACTGTTTTGCGACTCTGGCATAGCTTTTTTGCTACCGCCTGGCGGCAGCCCTGGACACGGCGCGGCTATTGGTCGGCCTGCGCGGAACTTGCGCCAGCGCGCGCGCCGTTTCCGCGAACAGGTTCGCGATCGGGGTCAGGGTGCGGTTTTTCAACACTGTGATCGCGACCGGCTGGCTCGACGGCGGCAGTCGGCACGGCAACACCTTGATCGCGCTTGAAGCCGGGCCGAAGCGAAGAACGGAGACCGGTATGATTGCGAGAAAACGTCCCGTCGCCAACAGACTTTGACGCACGTTGAGCGAATAGCTCAGGACGCGCCCGCGCGGGACCGTGAGCCCGGCTGCTTGGAAGATTTCAAACACCGGCGACCCCGGCTCGTTATCGACCGGAGCCAAGAGCCAGCTCTCGTCGATGAGCTCGGCAAGCGTCAGCTTGCGATGACCGAGCCATCGGCTTCCCGGTCCCACCACAACGCAAACGTGATCGTCGAACAGCACCTCGACCTCGATGTCCGCCTCAGCTGTCTGCGGCCACACTCGGGCCACCACCAGATCGCATCTGCGCTCGCGCAACACGTGATATTGCTGAGCAGGCGTTGTGCACAGCTCCAATTGAAAGAGCAGCTGCGGATATTGCCGCGAAAGCCGGTCGATGATCGCAGCAACGAAACCCGCCGCCATCGGTTCGGTGCAGCCGATGCGCACTTCACCGGCATTCGGATCGCGCAGGCTCTCGATGTCGAGCACGCTTTGCTTGAGCTCATCAAATACCGCCAGGCAGCGTTTGAGCAGCGCGCGCCCGTACAAGGTCGGCTCGACGCCCGAAGGCGTGCGATCGAGCAGTCGAACGCCGAGGGCCTGCTCGAGACCGGCAATCGTGCGCGACACGACCGGGCGCGATATCGCCAAGCTCTCCGCCGCGCGCGCCATGTTGCCTTGCTCGGCCACCACCATGAATATGTGCAGGTCGTGCGGGTTGAGGCGCCTTCCGATCCGATCGCTCCAGTGCATCCGGGCAACCCCAGTATCAAAAGTGCTAACAGCACATCGAAAGTTAGCACTCCCAATCGGAGGCGGAATAGGAAATAATGCTGCGAACAAGTGATCCGGTCGGGACGCCTGTCAGTCGCCTTGGCAAAAACGCATGTTGAACGCACGCGCACTGACCGCGGCGATAGCCGCGACTATGGTAGCCGGCAATCAGCCGGCGCTCTCGCATCATTCCTTCGCGGTCTTCGATATCGATCATCCGATCGAGCTGTCGGGGACCGTGCAGGCGTTCAAGTTCACCAGTCCGCATGCCTTCATACTGCTGGAGGTGAAAGACGGCCATGGCGTCGCTACGGTCTGGACTCTCGAAGGCGCCAGCCCAAGCACTCTGTTGCGCGACGGCTGGTCGAGCCAGACGCTGAAATCGGGTGATCAGATAACGCTCAGCGTCGATCCCCTGCGCAGTGGTTCGCCCGGCGGGGCCTGGAACAGCCAGAAGGTCAACTACCGGGACGGCCATCCGGTCGTTTGCTGCAGCCCGGACGGCTTTTGAAGCGCCCAACGCCGCACATTGCCCTCGCGGAGCGCGGCCTCCTCAAGCGGGTTAGCTGAGGTCGACCTTGGGGAAACCAGGAGACGGAGTGCGCGGTCAATCGGCGTGAACGGCAGGATCTCACCGGTGTTGCACTTGGACGGTTACGTGGGATAGCGAGCTGAATCGCCTCAGCAGGGTCTGATAATAGCGGGGTTCGCGTGGCTGCTGGGTCTCGACAGAGACGATCGCGCCCAGATGACCGGGGCCGAGGCGCCACAAATGCAGATCGGTCAGCCGGTCGCCTTCAGTCTCGATTAGTGCCCGCATGCGCTCCGCCATGTTGCGGTCGGGATTTATGTCGAGCAGGATCGCTCCGGTGTCGCGAACCAGGCCGTACGACCAAGCCGCGATGACCGTCGCTCCGATCAGACCCGCGACAGGGTCCGTCCACTGCCAGCGAAGCAGCCATCCGAGGGAAAGGCCAATGATGACGAGCACGGACACGGCCGCATCCGCCATCACGTGAATAATCGCGGCGCGCATATTGTTGTCGCGCTGTGCCGCGCTGCCCGCATGTTCTTCGTGTTCCGAGAAGTCGACTGCCTGGACATCGCGGCCTTGATCGAGGGTAACGCGCGCAACGAAAGCGTGGGGTTCAGGGACATCCTCGATCGACTCAAGATAGCCGCCGCGGGCCCTCATGGCGAAGGCCTGGCGCGCGCCGCCCGGGCGCACGGTCTCGATTGTCACACTGGCCGCCGGCGGCGGGTTCTCCGCAAAGGAGAGCCTAAAGCGGGGAGGCACGCCGTCTTCGAAAATCTCCAGCGTGGCCGGGCCGGCGGACGATCGCAGGGAATGCACCTGGTCGTGCGCGTGGTCGTGATCGAGGTGCGCGTGGCCATGTGAATGGCCGTGATCGTGAGTTCCACCGCTGAGGAGAAGCACACTCGCAACATTGACCATCAATCCCAGCACAGCGATTGGAAGTGCCTCGGCATAATGGATTGGGACCGGCCAGATGAAGCGCGTCAAGGCTTCGTAGCCGATGAGAAGCGCGATCATGGCAAGGATGATGGCGCTGCTGAAGCCTGCGAGATCGCCCAGCTTGCCAGTGCCGAAGCTGAAGCGCGCGTCGTTCGCATAGTGCCGGGCGTATCGGTAGGCGAGCGCGGCAAGCAGCAGCGCGCTCGCGTGCGTCGACATGTGGAGTCCGTCCGCAATCAGCGCGATCGAGCCGAACAGCAGACCGCCGCCGACCTCCGCGATCATCATGCCGCTGCAGAGCGCGATCACCATCCAGGTGCGACGCTCATTCTTTTCGTGACCCTCGCCGAGGAAGACGTGGTCATGCGTGCTCGAAGATATGTCGACCATTGTAATCAGCTCATTTCAGATAGGCGCGGACGACCTCGATCAGACTGTCCGCTCCTTCGGACCGCTCCTTCGCACCGAGCGAGGGCGCACTCACATGGCAGCGGATATGGTCCTCGATGACCTCCGCCATGAGCCCATCGACCGCTCCACGGACCGAGGCGATCACTTGCAGCACATCGGCGCAGCCAATTTCGGCCTCGAGCGCGCGCTCGATCGCATCGACCTGCCCGCGAATACGGCGGATCCGGGCCAAAAGCTTCGATCTTTCCCGTACAGTGTGGGTCATGATTGCGCCTCTGCCCTCCGTAGCATAGGGGGGTGTAGTATATGGCGAGGTCACGTCCCAGCCAAGAGCCCGTTGGCGGCGGTGACGTAAGGGGTTCTGTGTCAGGCGAGGAAGGGGGTACTCCAACTTGTGACTACCAAGACACAAACGGAGCACCCCCCATGTCACAGCGAGCTGCGACGATTACGAGCTTACCGATGGCATTTGAAGTCGTGAAGGCGATGCAGGCGGATGGTCTTGAGTGGGGCGAGGGTTATCGCCCGCTGGGCCGGCAAGCCCTGGAAGAGGTGATCGAGGATCAGATGGCTGCGGCGGTCGACCGCCATCTCGACCAGTTGGGGGCCGAAGACGCTGCCGATCGGCGCAATGGCTACTACCGGCGGCATCTTCTGACCGAGCTTGGCGATATCGAGCTCAACGTGCCGCGCACCCGCCGCTACAGCCCGGTTGCGCTCATCCGCGCCTATGCGCGCCGTGCGCCACAGATCGATCGGGTCATTCTCGCCGGCTTCGTGCTCGGTCTGTCGACCCGCAAGGTGGGCGAGACACTGCTGGCCTTGCTCGGCCGCACGGTGAGCGCTTCAACGGTGAGCCAGGTCGCCAAGACGCTCGATGGCGCGGTGGCCGCGTTCCATCGGCGGCCGCTGCAGAACCGATATCAGGCGCTGATGCTGGATGGGGTCGTGCTCGCCCGCAAGACCGGTGCTGGCGCGCTGCGGCGGCCGGTTCTGGTCGCCTTGGGCCTGCGTCCGGACGGCAAGAAGGAGATCATCGACTTCCGCCTGGCAACCAGCGAGAGTGCCGCCGAGTGGGAGAAGTTCCTCGCCGATCTTTACCGCCGAGGCCTCACCGGCCGAGGGCTCGAGATGATCTGCGTCGATGGCGGCTCGGGCCTGTTGGCGGCCTTGCCGACCGTCTTTGACGGCATCCCTGTCCAACGCTGTTGGGCGCACAAGATTCGAAACGTCCTGGACAAGATCAAAAAGACCGATCAGCCGGCCGCAAAACGTGCTCTGCACAAGATCATGAATGCACCCAATGCCCCTGCGGCACGCGCCGCCGCACGCAAATTCGCCAATCGCTTCGAAGACAAATATCCGGCCGCCGTCGCCTGCCTGCGCAACGATCTCGATGAACTGCTCACTTGCTTCCGCTACAAATCGGAGAACCAGCGCCGCAAAGTCCGGACCACAAATGCCATCGAACGGCGGTTCCGCGAGGTGCGACGACGCACAAGGCCCATGGGCACCTTTCAGGATCGGACCTCGATGGATCGCATCTTGTTCGCGGTCTTCACCCACGAAAACAAGTCACAGGGCGTCAGCACCCCCTTCCTGCTGACACAGAACAATTGACGTTACCTTGGCGGCTTGTTGTTGGAACGGGCCACCCGAAATCAAGACGTGCCCTACCTCTCCGGCTTCTCGCCCGTCGAGCGCTCTTTCGTGCCGAGCGCCTCGGCAAGGCGGGTGCGCGCCGAGCCGGGTGCAAGCGGCTTCTGCTGGCTCTCGTGCGGGGACCACCCTGAAAGAAACACGATCTCGAAAGTCGCGCGGATGCGCCCGTCCGGATCGGCGAATCGCTCACCATAGATTTCCAGCATGCGGGCCAGCGTCGAACGCCTGAGCGTCCGGCGATGCCGTTCGATCAGCATGTTGGTCGCGCCCATCCGGCGCAGCTCCTGCATCAAATCGAGCGGGGAAGCGTAGCGCACAGTGAGGCGATCCACGTCGGTGACCGGCAGCGCGAAGCCCGCTCGCTGCAGAAGTGCGCCGAGCGCGCGTGTGTCGGCGAATGGCAAGACCCGAGGCGAGATTCCATCGGCGGTCTCGGCTTCGGCGGCTGCAAATGCCTGGCGCAGCTCAATGAGCGTATCGCCGCCCAGCATGGCTGCGAGAAAAAGCCCGTCCGGCCGCAATGCGCGGCGAATCTGCACCAGGGTGCCGGGCAGATCATTGACGAAATGCAGGGCCAGCCCCGACACCACGAGATCGAGCGCGCCGTCACCAAATGGCAGGGCTTCTTCATCCGCTGCGACCGCGAGCACATCGGCCTGCCGATATCGCGTGGCGTGGGCCGTCAGCGCGTCGGCCGCGATGATCGTGCCGACCTTGCCGCTCCCCGCGAGCGAGCGCCGCAACGCGTCGGTAGGCGTGCCGAGGTCAACGACAAGTGGAAATTCGCGCAACACCACCGCCACGCGCTCGGCGATCTCCTCCGCCACCTGATCGAGCAGGAACGTTTCCGGCTCACCCGCAAACGCGCGGCGCTGCCGCACCCGCAAGAGAGGGCGGTCGATGATCAGGTTGCTCGGCTCGTGGGAGGTCGGCGCCATAATCCCATTCCGTCACCGGCGAGCGGCGCCCCGAAGCCTAGCGCATGTTCCGATCGAAAAGACTCGCTCCAGTCGTCACCCGCGGGCATAGCCCGTCGAAGAGGGGCGTAAACGCCCTTATGACCCGCGGGTCCATCTTTTTCGCAAGAAAGATGGGTTGCCGGGTCAAGCCAGGTCAAGCCCGGCAATGACGCTGAAGTGGATCAATTCGACCGGGAACCGCCTTAGTGTCGGTTGCGACGTTCCTATGAAAGACTCGCTTAACGTTGATAGGAACGTCAAACTCGTCACAACCGTGCTCTTTACGAAGGGTCCGCCGCAAAGATAACTTGCTCCATATGGGGATGGAGATCACCGTCGGCGAAGCGCCTGGTGCCGCCGAACGGCGCAGCGGCCGGCGATTGGCGCGCTTCTTAGGCGCGGCGCGCCGCGTCGGCGGATTCGCGGTGTCGCTGGCGCTCCCGCCCTTGTGCGCCGCCTGCCGCGCTCCGGTCGCGAGCGAGGGGCTGTGCGCCGCCTGCTGGTCGCGGCTCACCTTCATCGCGCCGCCCTTTTGCGAATGCCTCGGCATTCCGTTTCCGTTCGATCCGGGTGCCGGCACGCTGTCCATGGAGGCTATCGCCGATCCGCCACCCTATGGGCGGGCGCGCGCGGCAGTGTGCTTCGACGAGACCGCGCGCGTGCTGGTGCACGCCTTGAAATACGGCGATCGGCTCGATCTCGCTCCGCTCATGGGGCGCTTCATGGCCAATGCCGGGCGCGAGCTGACCGCCAGCGCCGACCTTCTGGTGCCGGTGCCGCTGCATTGGCGGCGGCAATGGACAAGGCGCTTCAATCAATCAGCACTGCTGGCGGACGCGATCGGCAAGGCCAGCGGGTGCAAGGTCTCGTATCGGGCGCTCCGGCGCGTCAAATCAACCGCCCACCAGGTCGGGCTTGCCCGCTCCGAGCGCTCCGCCAATGTGCAGGGCGCCTTCGCGGTGCCGCGCCGGCGCCAGAAGGATCTCGCTGGCCTGCGCCTGGTCTTGGTTGACGATGTGTTGACGTCCGGCGCCACGATCGAGGCTTGCACCAGGGCGCTCCTGCGCGCGGGCGCCGCGCAAGTCGACGTGCTGGTATTCGCGCGGGTTGTGGCCCCGGCTCGCCTTCCCATATAAACGACAAGCTAACACGCTTCGAGCTACGATGGCCCACGTCGAGATCTATACGACCCGCTTTTGCGGGTATTGCCGGTCCGCCAAAGCGCTCTTGGAACGGAAGGGCGTGACGTTCTCCGAAATCGACGTGACCGGCGATCAGGACGGACGGGACAGGATGGTCGAGCGCGCGAATGGACGCATGACGGTCCCGCAGATCTTCGTCGGCACCACGCATGTCGGCGGCTGCGACGATCTCTACCGGCTCGATCGCACCGGCGAGCTCGATGCCTTGCTGGCAGGCGCCGCGGAAGCCCGCGCGGCCGAGAGCGCTGCTCCATGACCGAGGGCCCGTCTTTCACGGTTGGCCTGGTGCAGATGCGCTCAGGCCTCGATCCCGCCGCCAATCTCGATGCGGCCGCCAAGCTTATCGGCGAGGCGAAAGCGCTCGGCGCCGAGTACGTGCAGACGCCGGAAATGACCAACATCATGGAGCTGCGGCGCGAGCGGTTGTTTGCCGCGATCGTGCCTGAGGAATCCGATCGGAGCCTGACGGCGTTCCGTGAGCTGGCCCGCCGGCATTCGATCTATCTCCATGTCGGGTCGCTCGCGGTCAAGCTCGAGGGCGAACGCGCCGCCAATCGCTCCTTCCTGATCGATCGTGACGGCGAGATCGTCGCCCGCTACGACAAGATCCACATGTTCGACGTCGATCTCGCCAACGGCGAGAGCTATCGCGAGTCACGCAATTTCCGTCCCGGCGAGCTCGCGGTCGCAGCCGACCTGCCGTGGGGACGGCTCGGCCTCACCATCTGCTATGACCTGCGCTTCCCGGCCCTCTACCGGGCGCTCGCCGAGGGCGGCTGCTCCATGCTGGCCATCCCGGCGGCCTTCACGCGGCAGACCGGCGAAGCGCACTGGCACATTCTGGTGCGTGCGCGCGCCATCGAGAACGGCAGCTTCGTGTTTGCGGCAACCCAAGGCGGCGCGCACGAGAATGGGCGCGAGACCTACGGCCACTCGCTCATCGTCGATCCCTGGGGCCGCGTCCTGGCCGAAGGCGGCGTCGAGCCCGGGCTGGTTCTGGCGAAAGTCGATCCGGCGGCAGTTGCAGTGGCGCGCGGCCGCGTTCCCTCCCTGCAGCATGGACGGCGCTTCGAGATGACCGAGCCCATGGCCGAGCCGGTCAAGTTTCGGGCCGTGGGAGAGACGCGATGATCCGCTACGCGCTCGCCTGCGCCAAAGGCCATTCCTTCGAAAGCTGGTTCCAGAGCTCCGCGGCCTACGAGAAGCAGGCAAAGCAGAAGCTTGTCACCTGCCCGACCTGCGGCTCGACCAAAGTCGAGAAGGAAATCATGAGCCCGCGCATCGGCGGATCGGCCAAGCGCGAGGCGCCGCCTGTTCCTGCCGCGCAGGCGGGCGAGAAGGCGAGCGGAACCCAAGTCGCAATGCTGTCGCCGCAGGAGCGCGAGCTGCGGGCAAAGCTCAAGGAGCTGCGCGATCACCTGACGCGCAACTCCGATTATGTGGGGCAGAAGTTCGCCGAGGAAGCACGCAAGATGCACTATGGCGAGATCGACCACCGCTCGATCTATGGCGAGGCTTCACCGGACGAAGCCAGGAAACTGCACGAGGAAGGGATCGAGTTCCACCCGCTGCCGGTGCTGCCGCAGGAGCAGAACTGACCTCCCCGGGATCTCAATTCACCCGCGAGAAGAAGCGCGAGATCCGCAAGCCCTCGGGCCAAGTCCAGATCGGCCGGTGCGCCATGCCGAGATCCCAGGAGCCGAGCACAACGTCGACGCGGCCGACCAGATTCTCGACCGGCACCAGTCCAACGCCACCGGATTGCGGAGCGAGCCGGCTGTCGGCGGAGTCGTCCCGGTTGTCGCCCATGACGAACAGGTGATTGGGGCTCACCTCGAAAACCTCGGTATTGTCGAGGGAGCTGCCCTCGCTGAACTTGTAGATCGGGTGCGTACGGCCATTCGGCAGCGTCTCGATATAGCGCACTGCCCTTTCCGAGCCGCCGTCTTCCATTTCCGCCGCACCCTCGCCGTCGCGCCGCAGCGGCACAATCTTGCCGTTGATCCACAAGCGGCCGTCGCGCATCTGCACGCGGTCACCCGGCAGGCCGATCACGCGCTTCACATAAGTCTGGCTGGGATCGCGCGGCAGACGGAACACCACCACATCGCCGCGCTCGGGCATGCGGCCAAACCACCGCTCTGCCCGCGCCGGTCCGAACGCGATCGGCAGCGAATAGCGGCTAAAGCCGTAGGAGAATTTCGACACGGCCAGCTCGTCGCCGATCAAGAGGGTCGGCTGCATCGAGCCTGACGGCACGTAGTAAGCCTCTGCGCCCACTGTCTTGGCGAACAGCACAATTGCGATGACGCCGATGACCTGGCCGATGCCGGAGAGAAGCCGGCGCGTTGCAGGCTGCTGCTGGCTCATGAATTTTGATTTCCCTCGGATTCCTGTCGCGATTCTCCGGAGAAGCCTCTCCGTAGCCCCGCCGACATATATCGGCAGACGCGGCCGGCGGCGCAAGCGATACACGCTGCCCTGACGCGGTTGTGACCGAGCAGACTTGTCGCTGCTTCAAGATTGCGACCAGATCAACAGCACACAGCCGATCACGATCAGCGCGATGCCGAGCAGCTCGCGGCGACTGGTCGCTTGGCCGAACGCGAAGCGCGATATGCCTTGCGCAAACAGAACCTCGACCAGCGCCAGCGTGCGCACGCTCGCCGCAGTCGCGAGCGCAAAGGCAAGGAACCAGAATTGCGAGGCGAGCGCTCCGACGAAGCCGGCAAACAGCGACGGCCGCCACGATTTGATGATGGCTCGCAAGGCCGCGCGATCGCGCAGCCACAGGTAGGCGGACAAGAGCAGGGATTGCAGCAGGAGGCCGACCACGAGCGTGAAGGTGGCGGCCATCAGATAGCTCGCAGATCCAAGGCTGAGGATGGCGCCGCGGAAACCGACCGCGGAAAGGCCGAACGTCGCGCCGGCCGCGAGCCCGAATAGTGTCGGCTTCGTCCCGCCAGGAATCCCCCACCCTAACCCTCCCCCGCTTTGCGGGGGAGGGAAGGGAGGGGGAAGCTTGACCGACATCACCACCACGCCGGCGGTAGCGATCAGGATGGCGAGCGCGAGCGACGGCGTCACCACGTCGCCGAGCAACAAAAGGCCGAAAAGCGCGACCTGCACGGGCTCGGTCTTGATATACGCTATGGTGACCACGAACGAGCGTTCGCTCATCGCCTTGAGCATCAGCGCCGTGGCGGCGACCTGCGCCAGCGCGCCGTCGAAGACCCAGCCCCAATAGGCAAGGCCCGGGTGCGGCAGCTCCGCGCCGCCCGCCAGCATCACGCCGGCGAGGAAGAGCAGCGAAAACGGAAATCCGAACAGGAAGCGCACATGTGTGGCGCCGACCGTGCCGAGCGTCGCGGTCAGCTGCCGCTGCGCGGCGTTGCGCACGGTCTGGCTGAAAGCCGCGATGACGGTGAACAGCGCCCAAGCCCAAGTATCAAGCATTGATCACGCGAGCTTCTCGGCCGCCAGCATGTAGTTCACGTCCGTGTCGGAGGCGCACTGCCATCGGTCGGCCAGGAGATCATAGGTGACGCCGGTCTGCGCGATGACCCGCAGACGGTGCCGTTCGAGAACGGCCTCGAATTCATCGGGCGTGACAAACTTGTCCCAGCGATGGGTGCCGCGCGGCAGCCAGCGCAGCACATATTCGGCTCCGACAATCGCCAGCGCGAAGCTCTTGAGCGTGCGGTTGATGGTGGCCCCGATCATGAGCCCGCCCGGCGCGACCATATCGGCGCAGCACCGCACGAACATGGAGATATCGGCGACGTGCTCAACCACCTCCATGGCGAGCACGAGCTCGAAGCGCTCACCGGCTTCCGCCAGCGCCTCCGCGGTGGTGGCGCGATAATCGACCGCAAGACCTGCCTCGCGCGCATGCAGCCTTGCGGCCTCGATATTGGGGACGGCCGGATCGGCCCCAACCACGTTGGCACCGAGGCGGGCCAACGGCTCGCTCAACAACCCGGCGCCGCAGCCGATGTCGAGAATGCGCAAGCCCGCAAGACTGTCGAGTCGCTTCGGATCGCGGCCGAACCGACGGCACGCCGCGTCCTTGATGAATGCGATCCGCACCGGGTTGAGCTTGTGCAGCATGGCCATTGGGCCGCGCGGATCCCACCATTCGGCGGCGAGCGCGGAAAAGCGCGCGACCTCGCCTTCGTCGACGGTACCCTTCTTGGCATGGCTGGTTTCGCGAGCGGCCATTTTGCCTGGATTCCCAGTCCTCCATTGGCTTCCGCAAGCCTGCGGTCGCGGTTGCGGCTGCGGATTCACACCGGTATGTATAACCGCCTTTTCGCTCCAGGGCTCGCGACAAAGCCGCCGCCCAGCCATCGCCAGAGATCAAATCGAATGGCCCGTCTGGTCATGAAGTTCGGCGGAACCTCGGTCGCCGATATCGACCGCATCCGCAATGTGGCGCGCCACGTCAAGCGCGAGATCGCGGCCGGCCATGAGGTCGCGGTCGTGGTCTCCGCCATGGCCGGCACCACCAACCGGCTGGTCGACTGGTGCCGCGAGGCGGCGCCCCTGCACGATGCGCGCGAATACGATGCGGTGGTGGCCTCGGGCGAGCAGGTCACCGCGGGGTTGCTGGCGATCACGCTTGAGGCCTTGGGCATCAATGCCCGCTCGTGGCAGGGCTGGCAATTGCCGATCGCAACCTCAGCCGCGCACGGATCCGCGCGCATCCTGGAGATCAACGGCATCGAGCTGATCAGGCGCTTCCGCGAGCGCGGAGAGGTCGCGGTCATCGCCGGCTTCCAGGGGGTGCATGCGGAGACGAACCGCATCACCACGCTCGGCCGCGGCGGCTCGGACACGTCCGCGGTCGCGATCGCGGCCGCCATCAAGGCCGACCGGTGCGACATCTACACCGATGTCGACGGCGTCTACACCACCGACCCACGCGTGGTCTCGAAGGCGCGCCGGCTCGACAAGATCGCCTACGAGGAAATGCTGGAGCTCGCCTCGCTCGGCGCCAAGGTGCTGCAGGTGCGTTCGGTCGAGCTCGCCATGGTGCACAATGTGCGCGTGTTCGTGCGCTCGAGCTTCGATGATCCGGCCAGCATCGATCCGCATGCGGCACCGCCCGGAACCCTGATTTGCGGCGAGGAGGAAATCGTGGAACAGCAGGTCGTCACCGGTATCGCCTTCTCCAAGGACGAGTCGCAAATCTCGATCCGCCGGGTCGCCGACAAGCCCGGGGTCGCGGCCGCAATTTTCGGCCCGCTCGCCGATGCCGGCATCAATGTCGACATGATCGTGCAGAATGTCTCCGCCGACGGCGCCACCACCGACCTCACCTTCACGGTGCCGTCCGCCGACTACGAGCGCGCGTCGAGCGTGCTCAATGCCGCCAAGGCAAAGATCGGCTTTGAGCGGCTCGACGGCGAAACCGATGTCGCCAAGGTGTCGGTGATCGGGGTCGGGATGCGCAGCCACGCAGGCGTCGCCGCCAAGGCATTCAAGGCGCTCGCCGAGCATCGGATCAACATTCGGGCCATCACCACTTCGGAGATCAAGTTCTCGCTGCTGATCGACGCGAATTATACCGAGCTCGCAGTGCGCACCCTGCACAGCCTTTACGAGCTCGACAAATAACGGCGGCCGCCGATATGCCGCCCCTCTCCTATGCGCAGCGTTTCGAGGACTTCTACCTCATGCGCTGCTTCGGCGGGCAGACGGACGGCTTCTACATCGATATCGGCTCCGGCCATCCAGTCTACGACAACGTGTCGTTCGCCTTCTATCTTAAGGGCTGGCGCGGCATCACGGTCGAGCCCAATCCCTGGCTGTCGCGCCTAACGCGGGCGGTGCGGCCCCGCGATCGTCACGTCGAGGCCCTGGTCGGCTCCGCCTGCGGGCAGGCGACCTTCTATCAGGTTCGGGAATTCCACGGCCTTTCGACCATGATCGCGGATCATGCGCGGGCGGCGCTCATGCAGTTCGGCAAAGCCGCAGACGCTTCCCAAGTCCCGCTCACGACCTTGAGCGCGCTCTGCGCGGATGTGGGCGCGCCGCCGTCCTTCGAGTTTCTAAAGATCGATGTGGAGGGAGCCGAGCCCCAAGTGCTCAAAAGTGGCGACTGGCAACGCTTCCGCCCGAAGGTCGTGATTGTCGAGGCGCTCGCCCCCTACACGTTGGCGCCGGCATTCGATCAGTGGGAGTCATTCCTGGTCGAGCACGGCTACAGCTATGTATGGTTCGACAGCCTCAACCGCTACTATCTGGCGGCCGAGGCGGCCGAGCTGCGGCGGGGCTTTATGGAGGCGCCCACAAGCTTCGATGCGGCGCAGCAGTTCCGCAACACCCGACCCGCCCTCGCCGACCCCGGGCACCCCGACCACGCTCTGGCGGTACGGCTCGGCAGCGCCATGATGACACACCTGCCGGTGCTTGATCGCGCACTTCTGCTGGAGCTTCTGACCCACGGGCTCGACCCTGCCGAGCTCGAGCGCCGCGCCGCTCAGGCCGATATTGAGCGAATTTGGGCGGAATTGATGGGTCCGCAAGTCGGGGCGGCACCTGCCCACCTGAGCGCGGCGGCCGACCCCACCGTCCGCGACGTCTACGCGGCGGTCGCGGATTCGGATCTCTTCCGGGCTGCCTGCGGCCGAATTTCGGCAAGCTATGGCTGGTGACGGATCAAGCATGCGGCTTGCGGCGCTTGGCGGCCTGCGGCTATACGGGCTTTAGGTTGTAGACGCCGCGGGAAGCGGGGTACCGTGGACACTATTTCCTGAATTGCCGGGGCCAACCGGCTCCGGCCGGTGATGATGGCCCGAGAGATCACGTGATGCGTGGCGCGCTCGGTGGTCCGCGCGTATTGTTGCGCCGGCTTCGCGAGGTCATGGCGGAGCCGGTCAGCGCGCAGGAGCGCCTCGATAAGATCGTTGTTCTGATTGCCGCCAACATGGTGGCGGAGGTCTGCTCCGTCTACGTGCTGCGCGTGGATTCGACGCTCGAGCTCTATGCGAGCGAGGGCCTCAAGCGCGAGGCCGTGCACCAGACCGTGATGCGCCAGGACGAGGGCCTGGTCGGCCTGGTGGCGAGCGAAGCCAACCCGATCAACCTTTCGGACGCGCAGAACCATCCGGCGTTCTCGTTCCGGCCGGAAACCGGCGAAGAGATCTACCACTCGTTCCTGGGCGTCCCGATCCTGCGCGCCGGCAACACGCTGGGCGTGCTGGTGGTGCAGAACCGCGCCCGGCGCACCTACTCGGAGGAGGAAGAGGAGGCGCTGCAGACGACCGCCATGGTGCTGGCGGAGATGATTGCCTCGGGCGAACTCTCCGCGCTCGCCCGACCGGGCGCACCGGAGCCGGCAGCGAGGCGGCCGTTGCAGCGCAGCGGCGTGGCGCTCTCCGAAGGCATCGCGCTCGGGCACGCAGTTCTGCACGAGCCGCGCGTGGTAATCACCAATTTCATCGCCGACGATCTGCAGAAGGAGCTCAAGCGACTGCGTACAGCGGTCGAGACCATGCGTTCCGATCTCGACGTTCTGCTCGAGCGCGGCGAGCTGCCTGACGGCGGCGAGCATCGCGAGGTGCTCGAAGCCTATCGGATGTTTGCCGACGATCGCGGCTGGCTGCATCGCCTCGAAGAGGCCGTGCGCACAGGCCTCACCGCCGAGGCTGCGGTCGAGCGCGTCCAATCCGACACTCGCGCGCGCATGCTGCGCATTTCCGATCCCTATCTGCGCGAGCGTCTGCACGATCTCGACGATCTCGCCAACCGGCTGATGCATCAGCTGCTCGGGCAGGATTATGCCCCGGCTCGCGACCGTCTGCCGGAGAATGCGGTCCTGGTGGCGCGCTCGATGGGCCCGGCGGCTCTGCTGGAATACGACCGCCGCCGCCTGCGCGGCCTGATCCTGGAAGAAGGCGGCCCCAATTCGCACGTGGCGATCGTCGCCCGCGCGCTCGGCATAGCGGCCGTCGGCGAGATCGCGAATGCCACCGGCATTGCCGATCCAGGTGATGCGGTGATCGTCGACGGCAGCTCGGGCGACGTGCACATCCGTCCCTCGCCCGACATGGAGGCCGCGTATGCGGAGCGCGTGCGGTTGCGGGCGCGACGCCAATCGCAATATCTCGCGCTGCGCGAGAAGCCCTGCGTGACCAAGAATGGCGAGCCGATCACGCTCATGATCAACGCCGGGCTCGCGGTGGACCTGCCGCATATCGAGGAAACCGGAGCGGCCGGGGTCGGGCTGTTCCGCACCGAGCTGCAGTTCATGGTGGCGGAGACATTCCCGCGCGCGGCCGAGCAATTTTCGCTCTATCGCGCGGTGCTCGATGCGGCGGGCGACCGGCCGGTGACCTTCCGCACGCTGGATATTGGCGGCGACAAGGTGCTGCCCTATATGCGCAACGTAACGGAAGAAAATCCGGCGCTGGGGTGGCGGGCGATCCGCCTCGGGCTTGACCGGCCGGCGCTGCTGCGCAGCCAGATTCGCGCGCTCTTGCGCGCGGCCGCCGGGCGCGCTTTGCGCGTGATGTTTCCGATGATCGCCGCGGTCGAAGAATTCGATGAAGCCAAGGCGTTGGTCGAGCGCGAGCTCACGCATCTGCGCCGACATGGGCACAAGCTGCCCGAACGGGTCGATATCGGCAGCATGGTCGAAGTGCCTTCGCTGCTCTATCAGCTTGATGAGCTCTTGGAGCGCGTCGATTTCCTCTCTGTCGGCACCAACGATCTGCTGCAGTTCTTCTATGCGGCAGACCGCGGCAATGCACGCGTCGCCCAACGCTTCGATGCGCTCTCGGTGCCGATCCTGCGCGCCTTCCGCGACATCGCCGCCAAGGGGCGCGCCCACGGCAAGCCGGTGGCGGTTTGCGGCGAGCTCGCCTCGCGACCGGTTGGCGCGCTTGCTTTGGTGGCGCTCGGCTATCGCGCGTTGTCGCTCGCACCATCGGCGGTCGGCCCCGTGAAGGCCCTGCTGCTCGAGCTCGACTTGCCCAAGGTCGCGGCGCTGGTCGAGCCGCTGCTCAATGGAGCGGCCGGCGGCGTGTCGGTGCGCGATACCTTGAAGGAATTCGCGGGCGTGCATGGCCTGCAACTGTGATGTGACGGGATGCTTCCTGAACAAAAGCTCGACGCTCTGCTCGCCCGCCACAAGATGGTGGAAAGCGAGCTTGCCACGCAGATAACGCCGGCCACCTATGTGCGACTGTCACGCGAATTTGCCGAGCTCGGGCCGGTGGTCGCGGCCATCAGGGCCTATCGCGATGTGGTGGGCGAGATCGCCGGTCTCGACGCGCTGATCGCGGACGGCGCGACCGATGCGGAAATGCGCGCGCTGGCCGCCGAGGAGAAGCCCGCTCTTGAAACGCGCCGTGCCGCCCTCGAGCAAGAGATCCGGGTGGCGCTCTTGCCCAAGGACGCCATGGACGAGCGCAACGTAATTCTGGAAATTCGCGCCGGGACCGGCGGCGATGAGGCCTCGCTGTTCGCCGGCGACCTGTTCCGCATGTACGAGCGCTATGCAGCCCGGCAGGGTTGGAAAGTCGAGGTGATCTCGGCGAGCGAAGGCACGGTCGGCGGCTACAAGGAGATCATCGCTGAAGTGCAGGGCCGCGGCGCCTTCGCCAAGCTCAAGTTCGAATCGGGCGTGCACCGCGTGCAGCGCGTGCCCGACACGGAAGGCTCGGGCCGCATTCACACCTCGGCCGCCACCGTTGCGGTCCTGCCGGAGGCCGAGGACATCGACGTCGCGGTCAACGAGGCCGACCTGCGCATTGATACGATGCGAGCGGCCGGCGCCGGCGGCCAGCACGTCAACAAGACCGAATCTGCGATCCGCGTCACGCACATTCCGACCGGCATCGTCGTGTTCATGCAGGAAGATCGCTCCCAGCATCGCAATCGCGCCAAGGCGATGGCGGTCTTGCGCAGCCGCCTCTACGATCTCGAGCGGCAAAAGCACGATGCTGCGCGCGCCGCCGACCGGCGCGGCCAGATCGGATCCGGCGATCGTTCAGAGCGCATCCGCACCTACAATTTTCCGCAAGGCCGCGTGACCGACCACCGCATCAATCTTACCCTCTACAAGCTGCCGCAGGTCATCGAGGGCGAGGCGCTGGGCGAGATCATCGACGCGCTGATCACCGAGCACCAGGCGGAGCTTTTGGCCGCCGAAGGCTCCCTGCAATGAAGATGAACATGTGGCGATGATGTTGGCGCAGCCGGCGACCGCACCAAGTGCCGTTCCGACGATCGCGACGCTTCGGCAGTCGCTCGCGCGGTCGTTTCGCCGGCTCGGCCTCCCGACGCCGGAGCTGGATGCGCGGGTCCTGGTCGCGCATGCGCTCGGCCTCGACCACGCCGGGCTCATCTCGCAATCGACGCGCCGGCTGAGCGCGGAAGAAAGCGCTGTGATCGCCGTTTTGGCGAAGCGCCGCTGCGCCAATGAGCCGGTCGCCCGCATCCTCGGCGTCAAGGAATTCTGGGGGCTCGAATTCAAGCTCAATTCCGCGACGCTGGTGCCGCGGCCGGAAAGCGAGACCGTCGTGGAAGCCGCTCTCGATGTGCTTGACGGCAGGCGTGGGCGCGAGAGCGCCTTGCGGATCGCCGATCTCGGCACGGGTTCGGGCGCGCTTCTATTGGCGCTTTTGTCCGAATTGCCGGCGGCCTGGGGCATCGGGACCGACTTGAATCCGGAGGCGCTTGCCTGCGCCCGCGCCAATGCGGTCGCACTCGACCTGTCGGCGCGGGCCTCCTTTATCGCTTGCAACTACGCGGCCGCGCTTGCGGGCCCGTTCGATCTTATCGTCGCCAATCCGCCCTATGTGGCACATGACGAAATCGCGACGCTCGCCCCAGAGGTGCGCCTGTTTGACCCAGCACTCGCTCTCGATGGCGGGCATGATGGCCTTGATGCCTATCGGGCGATTGCCGCAGGGGCACGGGGCTTGCTCGCCCCGGGGGGGCTTCTTGTGCTCGAGCTCGGGATCGGCCAGGAGGCTGCCGTCGCGCGCCTCCTCGCCGGCAGCGGACTTACCGCAGTCGGGCCCGCCCGGCGCGATCTACTGGGGATCGGCAGAGCGTTTTTGGCCATGCCAACGCCATGCGTCCCCCACGCGGGGCCGAAGTGCAAAAAAGCACTTGGATTGTGCACCGAGACCGACTACGTTCCGGTCACGGAATCGACCCGAAACGGTTGACGCGCCCGGATTGCGGCCCGCAGCGAAGCTCCGGAGAGCCACAGGCGCGTGAGGGGAATAGATCAGGCCGGACCTAATCAAGCTTGAGACATTCCGGCGGAAGAGTTCGCCTCATCGGGGACGAGACGCTTCATCGGTTCGGCGCATGTCGCGATCGCCTTCGGCGCGGACATGCGCCCGGCCACAGGTGGGCAATGCCACGGCATCACAGTTGTGGTGGACCGTGGGCCTGGGGTTAAGGCTTCGCGACTACGGAACCTGAAGACGCGGCGAACGGGCTTCAAAAACGCCGCATGATGAAGATGCCGCATGCTTCGTGCTGCTTCAGCCGAAGGCTTGGCAACTTGCTGGGCTATTTGCTTGAAGCCGCGCCACGAGGCCACGATGCGAGCCGGTAGCTGATGCCGTGAGGCGGTTTCGAGGAAGTGAAGGCGTGAGGAATGAAGGCGGCGCCAAGGCCGTCGCAACGAAGGGTGGCAGCAGGCAAGTCATGAGAAACGGTCAGAACAAGCGGATGCGTGGACGCAACCGCAAGAGTCAGAATCCGATGACTCGGGTGTTTGAGTCGAACGGTCCCGACGTCAAGATCCGCGGAACTCCCTCCCACATTGCCGAGAAATACCTCCAACTCGCCCGTGATGCGCAGACTTCCGGCGATCCGGTAGCGGCAGAGAACTACTACCAGCACGCCGAGCACTATTTTCGCCTGATTGCCGCCGCGCAGGAGCAGTTCCGCCAGAACAACCCTCAGTTCTACCGCCCCGAGAATGATTCGCGCGACATGCGCGACGACGCCTTCGATGATGGCGACGAGATGTCCGGTGCGCAGGGAATGCCCGGTCCCGGCGAGGTGCCGTTCGGCCCCGGTGAGCCGCAGCCCTACCTGCCGCGCGAGGCGCAACCCTACCAGCCGCGGGAACATCAGTCCCGTGAGCACCAATCCCGCGAGCATCAATCACGGGAGCATCAGCCGCGCGAGCATCACGCTCGCGAGCATCAGCCGCGCGACCATCAGGCCTATCCACCGCGGCCGCAGCCGCCGATCGATGGCGCCGGCGACATCGACCGGCTCCCTTCGTTCATTACCGGCGGCCAACCGCAATCACAGGGTGGCCAGAGCCATCAGGCTTATGGCCAGAATGGTCATGAGGCCCAGGGCGACCGCTTTCCGTTGCACCGGCGCCGCCGCCGGCATCGCGGTCCTCGTCCCGAGATCCAGGGCGCCGCTCAGTCCGCCGACGGCGAAGAGACGCGGGAGTAGGCCGCTGCCGCATCGCCCTTCAGCGTGAAGGAGCAAGCGCTGGCGCCAGCGCCGGAACCAACCGGTGGCGCTCACGCCGTGCCGCGATCGGGCGGTAGACCTGCTTGGTCGCCTCTACGATGTGGACGCCGGCAAACGGCACGAAGATGGTCGAGCCGGCACGCTCCCAGGCGGCCGCAGAACGCAGGAACCAGCTGCGCCCGATCGGCGGCACGAACAGGACCTCGCTCCAGCCGGTGGGCGTGAACCAGGTCTCACGCAACAGCTGAATGATCTGCGAGCGCGAATAGGGTCGGCCATAGCCAAACGGGGTCGTATCCGTGCGGGCCCAGAGGCCGCGTCGGTTTGGCACTACGACCAAGAGCCGGCCGCCCGCGGTGAGGACGCGCCAGACCTCCCGCAACATCGCATCGGCTTCCTGCGACATCTCCAGGGCATGGACGAGCAGCACCCGGTCGACGGCGGCATCCGCCAGTGGCAACGCGAATTCATCCGTCAGGGCGGCGAGCCCCGGCCGCAGCGACGGCCATTTGATCACCCCCTGCGCGGCCGGCATGAAGGCGAGGCAGCGCTCCGCCTCTTCGCGAAACAGCCCCAGATAGGGCGTCGGATAGCCGATGCCCACCACCCGCAGGCCCCGCGTATCGGCAAATCGGGTCCTGATCCCTCGCCCGATGAATCGCCGCGCCACGTCGCCCAGGCGCTGGGCGTAGAAGTTGCGAAGGTCGACCACGTCGAGCGACATGAGCTTGAAAATAACACAAATCGGGCTGCAGCCAGTCGCACCTGCCCGCGCGCAATCAGGCATGGTTAGCGTTGGGAGCTTGTGGCCGAACGCCTTGTGATCCATATGCGATTGACCCAAGATCGGGATCGCCACCTGCCGTACGGGGGCTTTCGGCCGAGACGAGGTGCAGCATGGCCGCCCAGACCCAGCTATTTCTCTGCCTCAGAGACAATTTCGGCGTGCTCCTGCACGATCCCTCAAGCGGCGTGACGGCCGCGATCGATGCGCCGGAAGCAGCGCCGATCGAGGCGGCCCTGCGGGAAAAGGGCTGGCGCCTGACTGACATACTGGTGACGCACCATCACCATGACCACACTGGCGGCATCGAAGAGCTCAAGGAACGGCACCGCTGCCGCATCGTCGCGCCAGACGCGGAGGCAGACGGCATTCCGGAAGTCGACGAGACCGTGCGCGAGGGCGACACCGTGCGCGTGGGCGGGCTCGAAGCGCGAGTCATCGCCACGCCCGGCCACACTGCCGGCCATATCAGCTACTTCCTCCCCGCCGAGAAGCTCGTTTTCGTTGGCGACACCCTGTTCTCGATCGGCTGCGGGCGGGTGATCGAAGGCACTCCGGAAATGATGTGGGAATCGCTGTTGAAGCTGCGGGCTCTGCCGGACGATACCCGAATCTATTGCGGCCACGAATATACGCAGGCCAACATCCGCTTTGCCAAGACGATCGAGTCGAACAATGCGGCTTTGGCTCAGCGTGAGAGGCAAGTTGAGCGCTTGAGCGCCGAGCGAAAGCCGACCATCCCGTCCCTGATGGGCGAGGAGAAGGCCGCCAACGTATTCCTGCGCGCCGACAACGCGGATGTCGCACGATCGGTTGGGCTGGCCGGCGCGCCGGCCTGGCAGGTGTTTGCCGAAGTGCGGGCGCGGAAGAACAAGTTTTGAGCTCTTCGCTCACCGCCCCCGATATCGTGCGCCTGCTCGAGCTCGCGCCGCATCCCGAAGGCGGCCACTTCCGCGAAACTTTCCGCGACCGGCACCCGGGTGGGCAACGCGCAGCGTCGACCGCCATCTATTTCCTGCTCGCGCGCGGCGAGCGTTCGCATTGGCATCGTATCGATGCGGCCGAGGTCTGGCACTTCTATGCGGGCGCATCTTTAAGGCTGGAGATCGCCACAGACGGAAAGATCGAGCAGGTGTTGCTCGGAAGCGACCTCGCGGCCGGCGAAACCCCGCAGGCGATTGTTCCGGCGGGCGCCTTGCAGGCGGCAGAGAGTCGTGGAGACTGGACGTTGGTCGGCTGCACGGTGGCGCCCGGCTTCCAATTCGAGCACTTCGAGCTGGCGCCGCCGGGCTGGCGGCCGGATTGATCGTTCCGAGCTTGGAAATCTACACCATCACCTGACCGCCATTCGCCGAGAGCGTCGAGCCGGTGATGAGGCCGGCGTCTTCGGAAGCCAGGAACAGCACGCAACGTGCAACCTCCGCGGGCTCGCCCAAACGACCGATCGGAATCTGCGGAATGACCTTCTGTTGCAACACTTCTTGGCTCATCGCCTTCACCATCTCGGTCGCGATATAACCGGGGCAGATGGCGTTGACGGTGATGCCGGACCGCGCGCCTTCCTGCGCCAACGCCTTGGTGAAGCCGATCTCGCCAGCCTTGGCGGCCGAATAGTTGACCTGGCCGAACTGTCCTTTCTGGCCGTTGATTGAGGAAATGTTGATGATGCGCCCGAACTTGCGGTTACGCATGCCCTCGATCACCTGACGGCACATGTTGAAGAGCGAATTGAGATTGGTGTTGATCACCGCCCCCCACTGCTCGGGTGTCATGCGGTGCAGTTGGGCATCGCGGGTGATGCCGGCGTTGTTGACCAGGATGTCGACCGGGCCGAGATCGGCTTCTACCTGCTTGACGCCCATCGTGCAGGCCTCGAAGGAGGAGACATCCCATTTGTAGACCGGAATGCCGGTTGCGGCGTTGAACGCCTGCGCTGCTTGATCATTGCCCCCATAGTTGGCGGCGACCTTGTAGCCGGCCTTCTGCAACGCCTTGCAGATCTCCTCGCCGATGCCGCGGGTTCCTCCTGTCACGAGCGCAACGCGTGCCATTGTCGCAAGCTTCCTCCCCTCTGGAAAAATCCACTCCTGGACATCAACAAGGACGGAGCAAGCCGCCCCGTCCATTTTGCTTTCAAGGCTTGTTATCTCTCGACGCACATGGCGATACCCATGCCGCCACCGATGCAGAGCGTTGCCAATCCTTTCTTGCAATTGCGCTTCTGCATCTCGTGCAGGAGCGTCACCAGGACCCGCGCCCCGGATGCCCCAATTGGGTGGCCGAGCGCGATGGCGCCGCCATTGACGTTGACCTTGGCGGTATCCCAGCCGAGATCCTTGTTGACCGCGCAGGCCTGCGCCGCGAACGCTTCGTTGGCCTCGATGAGATCGAGATCCTCGATCCTCCAGCCCGCCTTGCGCAGCGCCGCACGCGAGGCCGGGATCGGGCCGGTGCCCATGATCGCCGGGTCGACGCCTGCGTGTGCCCAGGCGACGATGCGAGCGAGTGGTGTCTTGCCGCGCTTGGCGGCTTCGCTCGCCCGCATGAGCACCACAGCGGCGGCCCCATCATTGATGCCCGACGCATTTCCGGCGGTGACGGTGCCGTCCTTGGTGAAGGCGGGGCGCAGCTTGCCGACTGCATCGAGCGTAGTTCCGTGGCGCGGATATTCGTCGGCATCGACCACGACGTCGCCCTTGCGCGACTTGACGGTCACCGGGACGATCTCGTCCTTGAACCTGCCGGCCTTCTGCGCCGCCTCCGCTTTGTTCTGCGAGGCGACCGCGAACTCGTCCTGCTGCGCCCTTGTGATCTGATATTTCTGCGCGACATTCTCGGCAGTGTTGCCCATGTGATACCCGTTGAAGGCGTCCCACAGGCCATCCTTGATCATGGTGTCGACCATGTCGAAATTGCCCATCTTCACGCCATTGCGCAGATGTGCACAGTGCGGCGCCATGCTCATGGATTCCTGCCCGCCCGCCACCACGATCTCAGAATCACCGTTGAGGATCGCCTGATAGCCGAGCGCAACCGTGCGCAACCCCGATCCGCACAGCTGGTTGACGCCCCAGGCGGGGCTCTCAACCGGGATGCCGGCCGCAATCGAGGCCTGACGCGCCGGATTCTGCCCCTGCCCGGCTGACAAGATCTGCCCCATGATGACTTCGGAAACTTGCGCGCCCTCCACACCGGCGCGCTCCAGCGCGGCTTTGATGGCGATCTTGCCGAGCTCATGCGCCGGCAGATTGCCGAACACCCCGTTGAACGCCCCCACCGGCGTGCGCGCCCCGCTGACGATGACAATATCGTCCTTCATGTCCTGGCTCCTTGTTTCTCGTTGAAATCTATCCGGTCAGATGTCCGGTTAGATAATGTGCGGTCAGATCGCGCACAGCCCGGATATCCGCTCCACACCGGCTGGTCCTTCATTCTGGTCAAAAGCCGCCGGCCTTCCCGTCGCAGTCGAAACAGCAGCGGCGCCGCCACACCGCACCGGCAGCATAACTCACATTACGTCCCCGCGTGTTGCATCGTCGGTAGCCCGGCTTTGACTGTCAATCGCTGGTTTCCGCCGGTCTGTTCCGCGTCAATATATGGTCGAGTGGCCGGCTCTGGCGTCCCAGCTTTAACCTTTAACCTTTGTCCGCCTGGCAAGCCCTGGCGGGCCACAAAACGGTGGCCTGAGCAAGAAGAAAAAGGCTATGCTGCCTCAGATAAGCTCGATTTCGCGTGGCCACCATGGCACAACCCGAAGAACCGGTCATAATCAAGAAGTACGCCAACCGCCGACTCTACAACACCGGCACCAGCACCTATGTGACGCTTGAAGACCTCGCCACCATGGTCAAGGCGGGGAACAATTTCGTCGTCTACGACGCCAAGACCGGCGAGGACATCACCCGCTCGGTGCTGGCGCAGATCATCTTCGAGCAGGAAAACAAGCAGGGGCAGAGCTTGCTGCCGATCACGTTCCTGCGCCAGCTTATCCGTTTCTACGGCGACAGCATGCAGATGCTGGTGCCGCGCTATCTCGAAGTCTCGATCGACACGCTGGTGCGCGAGCAGGAGAAGATGCGCGCCCAGATGGCGCAAGCCTTCGGGGCCACGCCCTTTGGGCCACTGGAGGAGCAGGTCCGGCGCAATATGGAGATTTTCGAGCGGACCTTCGCGATGTTCGCGCCGCCTTTTGCGCGGCGCGAGGGACAGGCGAGCGAGCCGGAGAAGACCGCCTCCCGCTCTTCCGAGGACGGCGAGATCGACGATCTCAAGCGACAGATGGAAGACATGCAGAAGCGGCTCGATCGATTGGGCAACAAGGAGCCCGGAAAGTAGGATCGCTACTCGCGTCAGGCACGATTTGCCGTTCTTGTCTCTGCGCTGCCTGCGCCCGCGTCGCCGCCCTCCGCTCCCCACGGACGTTCCGCCGAGGCCAGCCCGACCAGCGCACCCTGCAGATAATCGCAGCCCCATTCGGCCAGAACCGCCGCCGAGGCCTCGTCCTGCACCCATTCGGCGACCGTCTCGAGACCAAGGCGCCGCGCGAGCTCGATCAGCGTCTGCACGAAAGCGCGGTCGTCCTCCGAATGCATCAGATTTCGCACGAACGCGCCGTCGACTTTCACCAGGTCGACGCCGAGCTGGCGCAGAGCGCGAAACGATGTGTAGCCCGCGCCGAAGTCATCGATGGCGATACGGCAGCCCAGGTCCTTGGCGCGTGCGACGAAAGCCTGCGTCTCCTCGATGTCCTGCACCACCGTCGTCTCGGTGATCTCCACCGTCAATCGTCCCGCCAGGCCCGGATGCGCGCGCAGCGTCGCCTCGAGCGACGCCCACCAATCCGGATCACCCGTGGAGGCCGCGGAGACATTGACGCTGGCATTGAGCGATGGCGCAGCAATCATTTCTGCGGTCACCAGGTCGAGCACGCGGTGGTCGAGCAGGCGGACGAGGCCGAGCCGCTCCGCCCAGGGAATGAATTCATTGACCGCAAGAAGACTTCCGTCCGCGCGCTTGATCCGCATCAGGCACTCGTAGAAGGCCGGCCGGCGCGCGCGGATATCGACGACCGGCTCGAACACGGTGAAGATGCGCCGCTCGTTGAGCGCGGAAAGAATTTCATCGGTTGCGCGCATGTTCTCCGCTCGCGCAGCGGCACGCTGAAGATTCGGTCGATAGGCCTGGAAGGAGCCGTGCCGCTTGGCACGAGCGAGATAGAGCGCCTCATGGGCGCGGGTCAGCACCTCGTTGACGCTGCGGGCATGGCGCGGCGCGGTGATACCACCGATCGTCACCGTCACGGCGACGGGACCGGCGGATGTCTGCATCACGTCGTTGCGGATACCGGCGACCAGACGGTCAGCGGCGACGGCAAGATCGTCCGGGGTGCAATTATTGAGAATGATGCCGAATTTGTTGCCGGAAACGCGGCCGATGTGGTCCTTGCCGCGCATCTGCGACTGCAGGCGCTTGGCTACACCCGCCACCACCTCCTCGGCGATGTCGAGGCCGTAGGCTTGGTTGATCCTGCCGAGCTCATCGATTGCGGCCAAAAGGAAGCCGCAGGACGAGCGCAGCTTGAGGGTCTCCTCGACGGTCTGCTCGAGGAGCTCAATCACGCTCGTTCGGTTGAGTGCACCCGTTAGGGCATCGAAACGTGAAAGATAGGTGAGCCGCTCCTCGCGCTCGTGCCGCTCATTGATGACGCGCACGATACCGCAGGCAAACAGCGGCTTACCGTCGGGGCCCGCAAAGGCACGGCCCGCATCCTCGATCCAAATCGTTCGGGCACCGGAGCTCTGCAGGGCATATTGCAGGAGATAGGGCGTGCCCGCTCCCTCATCGCGCTGACCCGCGCGCTTGACGGCCTCTGCACGGGTCTCCCCGCTCTGCGGCACGATCAATTGAGCGTAGGATTTCCCGCTGATGAGAGCGGCTGGATCGAGGGGGGAAAGCACCGCTGCGGCATTGGCTCCCCAGGCGAGCGCATCAGTGTCGATCCGCCATCGATAGGGAACTTCGCCGACGGCGGAGAAGATCGCCATCGCGTCGAGCCCGCCATCAGGCGTCAGGCGTGCGGCGCATGCATCGTTTCGCCGATGCTCCTCGTTGATCTCGGCCTTGTTCCGGCTGGCCACGGCGCCCCCTTCACGTTTTTTGTGAAACCTAGTCCGGAAACCTTAACCATTTCGGAAGTCGCCGGCCGCCGCATCGCCCGGCACGCCGCTTGCGGGTCTCAAGGCAAAGCGGGCCAGCTTGTCCCGCGTTGATACAGGGTTGGCACCGGAGAGGGAAATGTTGTCCATCAGCGGTATCGCGGCGCCGGGAGCAGTTTTGCCTGCGTGTATCCGTCCGGCACAGGCGGGGGCGCCGGCACCGAATGCGAGCTTTCCACCCGCCGGCCGTGCGCTGTCCCGGCTTGCGGCTCAGCCGACGGCCTCGCCCGATCCTGCCAGTCCGCGGCCGGCGGCCGCTTTCCTGGCGCAGCTCATCGCCACCGCACAGCAGGCACCGCAAACGCGACGGAAACGGCGCGCCGAGCCCGCGGAGGTGAGCAGCCTTTACGCGGCTGCAGCCACCCCTGCGCCCTGGATCGGATGCGCCGTCTATCGTTCCTTCTAGGAACCGCCCGTCTCGCGCCAGTTGCCCCGATCCTAGGACTCGGTGCGGGACTTCAGCACCTGCCGACCGCGATACATGCCGGTCTTGAGATCCACATGATGCGGGCGGCGCAGCTCGCCCGAATCCTTGTCCTCGACATAGGTAGGCTGCTTGAGCGCATCGGCGGACCGGCGCATCCCCCGGCGGGACGGGGAGGTCTTTCGTTTCGGAACAGCCATATTGGTTCTCCTCGAAGAGCCGTCGGTCACGCGCCCTTAATTTGCGGGAAGGGCGCCTTATAGAGGATCGCCGCGAGGCGCGCTAGTGCCTCGTCGCGCGGAGTGCAAGACAGCCCGCGGAGCCTGCGGCGCTATGGGCGCGGGCTTCATAGATGCCGGCGAGCCGGCGCACGCCCAGCCCCGGGCGGCGCGCATTGCGCATCTTCGGATTGGGCAGGATTGCGGCTAGGAGCGCGGATTCGTGGGGCGAGAGGTCGGCGGCAGACTTGCCGAACGCGGCACGTGCGCCGGCTTCGGCGCCGAACTCACCTTGAGGCCCCCATTCGGCGATATTCAGGTAGATTTCCATGATCCGCCGCTTGGGTAGGGTGAGATCGATCCACAAGGCGAGCGGGAGCTCCAGGGCCTTGCGCACGAAGCTGCGACCTTCCCAGAGGAACAGATTCTTGGCGACCTGCTGGGTGATGGTCGATGAGCCGCGGGCATTGCCGATGTCGCCGGCCTTGCGCACCGCGGCCGCGATCGCGTCCCAATCGACCCCATGGTGACTGCAGAACCGGTCGTCCTCCGCCGCCAGCACGGAGAGAGGCAAGCTCGGCGCCATTGCGCCGATTGGCCTGCTGATGTGGACGACCTTCCGACCGGTCAGCCAACGCGCCAACATCGGGGTCGAGACCGGATCGACAAAGCGATAAAGCGGCGCCAGCAGATAGGGGATCAGCAGCAGGACCGCCAGGGCGAGCAACAAGCCACGCGCCAGGCGCCGGAAACCGCCGCGCGCGTAGATAGGGCCTTCTTGGGTTACCGCGGTCATTAGTCCGTCCGATCGGTCGGCTCGGGCACCTGGTGCCGCCGATTTGAAATTCCTGCACCGCCCGTATCACGAACTTCGGAAGCAGGGCACTGGGCCGCAACCGGGACGGCATTGCGGCGAGGCTTTGCCGGCTGGTAAACCAGCGTATCCGGACAATCGAAAACGGGCGAGCCGAACGCCCGAGGAGGGATTTCGTGGCCAAGGAAATTCTGGTCTCGCAGGAGATGGCGGATAAATTCAAGACCGAGAAGGACACTCCCTATCTGCGATTCGTGCGGGGCGAAGGCCTCGACATCATCAGCGCCCAGTATGTTCCGGATCTGCGGCTGGTCGAGCTCAAGCCGTGGGCGCGACGCGGTGGCAAGGGCGTCTACATCAATCATGAGGCTTCGCGCACCTCCAACGACTGCTATGTCTGCGAGATCGCGCCGGGCAAGAAGCTCGAGCCGTCACGGCACCTGTTCGAGGAGATGATCCTGATCCTTTCCGGGCGCGGCTCGACCACGATCTGGAACAATGCCGGCCAGCGCGCAACCTTCGAATGGAAAGCGGGCGCGATCTTCGCGATACCGCTCAATTGCTGGTACCAGCACTTCAACGGCTCCGGGCAAGAGGTGGTGCGTTTCGTCGCCGTGACCAACTGTCCGTCCGTCGTCAACCTCTATGACAATCTCGAGTTCATCTTCAATACCAACTACGATTTCAAGAATCGCTTTTCCGGCGAGCCGGACTATTTCAGCGCCAAGGGTGAGCAGGTCGGCTTCCTTTTGCAGACCAATTTCGTGGCGGACGCCGTCAACCTGCCGCTCATCACCGCCAAGGAGCGCGGCGCCGGCGGGGGGCATATTCGCTTCAACATGGCGAAGGGCTCGATCGCCAGCCACATCTCGCAATTCCCGGTCGGCACTTACAAGAAGGCGCATGCGCACGGGCCCGGCGCGCATGTGATCGTGCTCTCCGGCGAAGGCTATTCGTTGATGTGGCCGCAGGGCGAGGAAATGAAGCGCTACGATTGGAAATATGGCACGCTGATCGTGCCGCCGAACGCCTGGTTCCACCAGCACTTCAATTCCGGACCGACACCGGCGCGTTATCTCGCATTCAAATACGCCTCGCCACGCAACAGCCAGGGTGTGCCGATGTCCTGGATCAGCCGCCGGCTGGGCGGCAACCAGATCGATTATGCGGACGAGAAGCCTCTCGTCCGGCAGATGTTCGCGGATGCGCTTGCCCGCCACGGCCTCAAACCGCGCATGGATGAGGCGTATCAGGCCGAGCTCGCGAGCTTGCCGCCCAAAGTCGCATAGCTCGAGAGCCGCCTCGGGCGCAAAACCGGAGGGACGCCATGGTACGCCTTGCTGTCCGCCGCTTCCCGATCGCGCTCCTCGCCTTGCTGATTGTCGCCGGCAGCCCAACCGGGGTCCTCGCGCAGACGCTGTCGGAGCTTGCCAACTACACAGGCGCGGATCGCACAGCGCGCCTGATTGCGGGCGCCAAGCGGGAAGGCATCGTGACGTTCTATTCGTCGGCGACACTCGCCGATCAGTCGGCGCTGCTTGCCGCGTTCCAAGCCAAGTACGGCATCAAGGTGCAACAGTGGCGCGGCAGCTCGGAAGACATTCGCGCCCGCGCGCTCGCCGAATACGCCGCCGGCCGTTTCGATGCCGATATCGCCGAGACTTCCGGATCGGAGATGGAGCCGATGGTGCGCGAAGGCCTGCTTGCGCCCGTGGCCACGCCGGCGACCGCGAACCTCATTCCGCAGGCGATCATGCCGCACCATGCCTGGGTCGCGACACGGCTCAGTGTGTTCGCCGGCGCCTACAACACGGACATCATCAAGCCCAAGGACGTGCCCAGGGCTTATGACGACCTGCGCGATCCGAAATGGAAGGGAAAGCTCGGGATCGAGGCCGATGATGCCAACTGGTTTCTGTCTGTGGTCGGCCAGATGGGCGAGGAGAAAGGCTTGCGGCTCTTCCACCAGATCGTGGCGCAGAACGGCATTTCGGTGCGCAAGGGCCACACGCTGCTCGCAAACTTCGTCGGCTCGGGCGAGGTGCCGCTGGCGCTCACCACCTACAGTTATCGGGTCGAGCAGATGAAGCGAGAGGGCGCGCCGGTCGAGCTTCTCTATCTGCCGCCAGTGGTGGCACTGCCGACCGGCGCCGGCGTGTTCAAGAAAGCGCCGCATCCCAGTGCGGCCCTGCTGTTGCTCGATTTCTATTTGACGGACGCCCAGAAGATTCTGGCCGGGCAGGATTCCGTCGTGACCGATCCGCGCGTGAAGCCGCTGCCGAAGGATCTCATCTTCGTCGATTTGCCGAAGCTCCTCGATGAAGGCGACAAATGGAACAAGCTGTTCCAGGACACGTTCGTCAATCAAGTGCATTGAGCATGACCGCAAGAACCCGTCGCCGACCGCGCCCGATCCGCATCATGCTGGCGCGGCCACGGCTCTTCATCTCGGCTCTGGTCGGCCTCATCGTGATCGCGATCTGCCCGTGGGGTTGGCGGGCTGCTACCCGACTTCTGGTGGGCTGGGACGTCGGCGTCGCGCTTTATCTGGTGCTGGCGCTGCGCCTGATGGCGATCGCACAGGTGAGCCACATCCGCCAGCGGGCGCGGCTCCAGGACGAGGGCCAATTCGCGATCCTGGGGCTGACCGCGGCGGCAGCGCTCGCGAGCCTCGGGGCCATCGTCGCCCTGCTCGGCACGTCGGGCGGAGAAAATCGTCAGCCCGTGCACCTCCTGCTCGGCGTCGTCACCATCATGTTGTCGTGGACGTTCACGCACGTCATTTTCGCGCTTCACTATGCGCACGAGTTCTACGACGAGAACCGCGGCAAGGGGGGCGGTCTACAGTTTCCCGGGGACCTCAAAGAGCCGGACTACTGGGACTTTATCTATTTCTCGTTCGTGATCGGGATGACCAACCAGGTATCGGACGTGGCGATCACCTGCCGGCCTATCCGCCACACCGCCTCGGTCCACGGCATCATCTCGTTCATCTTCAATGTCGCGTTGTTGGCGCTGACCGTGAACATCGCGGCCAGCGCAATCTGAGCATCTATAACATTTAGCAAAGACATGGCCTGTCCGCGCCAAGCGCGGGCATGACTCCGAGTCACGACCGCGCTTGTCCCGAACATCCACGACTTAAGGCGAGTTACTCCGCCGCGGTGCGCCCGGCCTGACCTTGCCCGTAGCGCTGCTCGATGTAATCGATGACCATCTTCTTGAAATCGTCCGCGACCGTTGCGCCGCGCAGCGTCGCCACTTTCTTTCCGTCGACAAACACCGGTGCGGCCGGCTGCTCGCCGGTGCCGGGCAGCGAAATGCCGATATCGGCGTGCTTGCTTTCGCCCGGCCCGTTGACGATGCAGCCCATGACTGCGACGTTGAGGCCTTCGACGCCCGCATAGCGGGTTTTCCATTCCGGCATTGAATCACGGATGAACGACTGGATATCGCGGGCGAGCTCCTGGAAGGTGGTCGAGGTGGTGCGGCCGCAGCCCGGGCAGGCGGCCACCAGCGGCACGAACGTGCGAAACCCCATGGTCTGCAGCAATTCCTGACCGACCTTGACCTCGAGGGTGCGGTCACCGCCCGGCTCCGGGGTGAGGGAGATCCGGATGGTGTCGCCGATGCCCTGCTGCAGCAGCACCCCCATGGCGGCCGAGGAGGCGACGATCCCTTTCGAGCCCATGCCGGCCTCGGTCAGGCCAAGATGCAGCGCATAATCGGAGCGTGCGCCCAACATGCCGTAAACCGCGATCAGATCCTGCACCGCCGAGACCTTGGCGGAGAGGATGATGCGGTCACGCGGGAGCCCGATCTCCTCGGCGCGTTCGGCCGAGGTAAGCGCCGACTGTACCATCGCCTCGCGCGTCACCTCGCGGGCCGTGACCGGCGAAGATGAGCGGGCATTCTCGTCCATCAGATGGGTGAGCAGTTCCTGATCGAGCGAGCCCCAATTGACCCCGATGCGCACCGGCTTGCCGTAGCGGATCGCGGTCTCGACAATGTCGCCGAACTGCTTGTCTCTCTTGTTCTTGAATCCGACATTGCCGGGATTGATTCGGTACTTGTCGAGCGCTTCGGCACAAGCCGGATGATCGGCCAGAAGCTTGTGGCCGATGTAGTGAAAATCACCGACGATCGGGACGTCGACCCCCGTCTTGGCCAGCCGCTCCTTGATGTGCGGTACGGCGGCGGCAGCCTCGTCGCGGTCGACGGTGATGCGCACGATCTCAGAACCTGCGCGGGCCAGTGCCGCCACTTGTGCGACGGTCGCCGCAACGTCGGCGGTATCCGTATTGGTCATCGATTGCACGACTATCGGCGCACTGCCGCCCACAATCACGCCGCCCACATCGACCGCGACGGACTTACGCCGTTCCTTCGGGGCGGCTTCGCTCATCTCGATCTCCTCTTGTGCGGCCGTTGTTTATGCGACAGGCAGTGCCAGAGCGGGTGCGCGCCGTCAACGGAGGGTTCCGTGACATGCGTTAACGACAATGCGCACACACGCCACCGATCTCGATGACCGGCGATTTCGGCGTAAAGCCGGCGGCACGCGCCGCGGCGCTCAGGGTGGCGGCCACCTCCAGCGAAGGAGCCTCGCCTACGGCACCGCAACGCTCGCAGATCAGGAATACCACCGGCTCTGCACTTGCATGGTTGTGCACGCAGGCCACGAACGCATTGTGACTCTCGATGCGGTGGATCAGGCCGTTCTCGCGCAGGAAATCGAGCGCACGGTAAACGGTGATCGGCGCCGGCCTCGGCCCCTGTGGGGCGAGCCGCTCCATGATCTCGTAGGCACCGAGCGGATGGTGGTTTTCCAGCAAGATCCCGAGCACATCGCGGCGGATCTGGGTCAGCCGAAGCCCTTGCTTCAGGCATTCCGCCTCCGCAATCGCCATTGCCTCGCTGCTGCAGCGGCCGTGATCGTGGTTGGGGCCCGGGAACACCTTCAAGGAGGTGCTTGGGCCGGATCGGCGCCGTGATTCTTTGGCCTTGGCCATGATGAAAGTCTACTCGATTTGCAAGCCCGGCAAGGGTCACAATACATTGATGCAATGCAGCATTTTTCTGTTGCAACGCAACAATGGGTTCGGCAGATTCACAGGGGCGCTCTAACCGGAACCGCCCAGTCTCCACCGACTGTGATGTGATGTTGCCCCTGCTTTTGAACAAGGCGGTATTGTCTCTGTGGCCGCATCGGTCGCGTCCGCCGGCTTGGCCCGGCCGCCGGCCGCAGAAGCGCATCAATCTGGCGCTGCAGGGGGGCGGGGCCCACGGGGCGTTCACCTGGGGGGTGCTTGACGAGTTACTCACCGATACCAGGGTGGCGATCGAAGGCATTTCCGGCACGTCGGCAGGCGCACTCAATGCGGTGGTGCTGGCGCAGGGTCTTTGCCGCGGCGGACGCGAGGAAGCCCGCCAGCATCTTGCGGATTTCTGGCGCGCGGCGAGCTTCGGCGGCCATTTGCCGGACCTGCAGCGTGGCGTGGTCGAGCGCCTTTTCTCCTTCATCCCACGCCCCGTCACGGCCCTGCCGCCTTGGCTGGGCGCTTTCACCCAAATCTGGTCGCCCTATGACCTCAACCCCCTCAACATCAATCCGCTCGAGGAGCTGATCGAGCGCTTCGTCGATTTCGATCTCATCCGCACCGGCACCAATCGCCAGCTGTTCGTGTCAGCCACCAATGTGCGCACCGGCGAGCCGCGCGTGTTCAGCCGAGCTGAGATCACCGCCGAGGTGGTGATGGCTTCGGCCTGCCTGCCGCTCTTGTTTCGCGCGGTGGAGATCGACGGGGAGGCTTATTGGGACGGCGGCTACAGCACCAATCCGGCACTCTTGCCGTTCACCCGTACCACCCGCACCGAAGATCTGTTGATCGTGCAGATCAATCCGCGCGAGCGCACGAAGGTTCCGGTGAGCGCCAGCGACATCATGAGTCGGACCCACGAGATCACCTTCAACGCCGCACAATCGGCTGAGTTGCGCACTATCGGTCTTCTCAACGATCTGATAGATCAGGGATACTTGCCGCGCGGCCGCCGCCCTGGCGAATACCGGCGCATCCGGCTGCATCGAATCGTGATGGCGGACGCCGGCGCGAGCTTCGATCCGCATACGCGCCTAAACAACGATTTCGATTTTTTCGAACGGCTGCACAAGCTCGGGCAGCGGGCGGCGCGACGCTTCCTGGAGGTGCACTTCGATGATATCGGCAGCCGCAGCACCATCGATCCCGTGGCTGGGCAGGCAGTCAAGGTGGCGTGATGGCGGATTTGAAATTCCAGAAAGCGAGGATGCGGCAGGTGGTGCAGTAATTTCAAATGAGCGACACCGGTCGCAAAATTGTGATCCCGCGCCCGTTATGGATTGTTGCTCCGCTTCTCGAGGATATTCACGCTGTCAGAGCAACGCTGGGCGCCCAATCGATCGACCAAACAAGCTCAACTGAGACCGCAGGAGTCCATCATGCTCAAGGGAAAATCCGCTGTCGTCACCGGCTCGACCTCTGGCATCGGGCTTGCCATCGCCCGCGCGCTCGCCAAGGAGGGCGCCAACGTGATGATCAACGGCTTCGGTGACAAGGCCGCCATCGAGGCCGAGCGCGCGGGCATCGAGCGGGAGTTCGCCGTCAAGGCGATCTACTCGGGCGCCGATATGAGCAAGCCCGCCGAGATCGTCGACATGATCAAGACGGCCGAGCGGGACTTGGGCAGTGTCGACGTGCTGGTAAACAATGCGGGCATCCAGCATGTGGCGCCGATCGAGGAATTCCCGGTCGACAAGTGGGACACGATCATTGCCATCAATCTCGCAGCCGCGTTTCATACCATCCGCACGGCGGTACCGGGCATGAAGGCGCGCAAATGGGGCCGCATCATCAACACGGCCTCCGCGCACTCGCTGGTCGCCTCTCCGTTCAAGGCCGCCTATGTGACAGCCAAGCACGGACTTGCGGGCTTGACCAAGACGGTGGCGCTCGAGCTCGCGACCTTCGGCACCACCGCCAACTGCATCAGCCCGGGCTATGTGTGGACCCCGCTGGTTGAGAAGCAAATTCCCGACACCATGAAGGCTCGCCACCTGACCGAGGAGCAGGTCAAGCGCGATGTGCTCTTGGAGGCGCAACCCACCAAGGAATTCGTCACCGTCGATCAGGTGGCGGCGCTGGCGGTATTCCTGTGCTCGGACGCGGCGGCGCAGATTACCGGCGCCAATATCTCGATCGACGGCGGCTGGACCGCCGAATAGCTTCAGCAGCCTATTGTTGATCGTACCGGCAAGTTCGAACCCTCATGGCGGCTTCCAAGAAAATCAATCTTGCCCTGCAGGGCGGCGGCGCGCACGGCGCCTTCACCTGGGGGGTGCTCGATCACTTGTTGTCCGATCCGCGGATCGAGATCGAAGGCATCTCGGGCGCCTCGGCGGGCGCGGTCAACTCCGTCGTACTGGCGGACGGGCTGATGCGCGGCGGCCCGCAAGAGGCGCGCGAGCGGCTTGCCGCCGTCTGGCGCGCTGTGAGCTCGAATGGCGATCTGTCGGAGCTGCAGCGCCGCGTCGTGGATCGCCTGCTGTCATTCGTTCCCTACGAAGGCTCGCCCGCACAGGCTTGGATTGACGCGCTGTCGCGGTTCTGGTCGCCCTATGAGTTCAATCCGCTCAATATCAATCCATTGAAGGAGATCGTCGAGCGCTTCGTCGATTTCGATGCCGTGCGCACGGCCGATGGCCTTAAGTTGTTCATTTCCGCCACCAACGTGTTCACCGGGCGCGTGCGCATCTTTTCGCGCGAGAAGATCACCCCTGAGGCGGTTATGGCATCGGCGTGCCTGCCGTTGTTGTTTCAGGCGGTCGAGATCGGCGGCATCCCGTATTGGGACGGCGGCTATATGGGGAACCCGGCGATCTTCCCGTTCTTCCGCGCCACCGACACCGAGGACGTGCTGATCGTGGCGCTCAACCCGCTGGAACGCAAGCAGACGCCGCGCAGCCAGACCGACATTATGAACCGGATCAACGAGATCACGTTCAACTCCTCGCTGATCGCCGAATATCGGGCGATCGATTTCGTGACCCGGTTGATCGATCAGGGCCGACTCCCGCGCGGCCGCGGCCCAGGCGAATACCGGCGCGTCAACGTGCACCGGATCGCGCTCAGCAGCGCTTTCACGGCCGAATCCAAGCAGGATTCCGACTTCAGCTTCTTCGAGATGCTGCGCGACCGCGGGACGCACGCGGCACGTGATTTCCTGAAAGAGCATTACGACGATATCGGTGTGCGCAGCACCGTCGACCTCGCGGCCGAGGCGCAGGCCGAGTGGGCGAGCTAGATCCGTCATGACGTTCCCGCTGAACGCCGACATCGGCAGCACGCGGCTAGAAATCTGCGTCGCTGACATCACAACGGTCGATGTCGATGCCATCGTTAACGCGGCCAACACCTCGTTGCTCGGTGGCGGCGGCGTCGATGGCGCAATTCATCGCGCGGCAGGTCCGGAGCTCCTGGTCGAATGCCGGACGCTTGGCGGGTGCTCGACCGGATCCGCCAAGATCACCCGCGGGTATCGCCTCAAGGCCAAGCACGTCATCCACGCGGTCGGTCCTGTCTGGCGCGGGGGCCATGCCGACGAGGACGCGTTGCTCGCATCTTGTTACAGCGTGTCGCTCAACCTCGCAGCCGCGCGGAATTTGCGCTCGATCGCGTTTCCGGCAATCTCAACCGGCATCTATGCATTCCCGCCCGATCGCGCAGCGCGGATCGCGGTATCAACGATTCGCGAGGAAATCGCCGCAGGGACCCACCCTCTTGAACGCGTCGTGTTTTGCTGCTTCTCGCAAGGCGCCGCGGCGCATCATCGCGACGCATTCGCAGCGCTGGGATTGATTTGATCGCGTCAGCAGTCAGCGCCACTCGTCATAGCCGGACTTGTTCCGGCCATCCACGCCTTGGCGAAACCAATTAGGCCACATAAAGCAGGGATGACCCCAAAGCGGGCGCCGGAGCGGTTCAATAGGAGCGCGGCAGATCGAGGACGTGCTCGGCGATGTAGGACAGGATCAGGTTGGTTGAGACCGGGGCGACCTGATAGAGGCGCGTCTCGCGGAACTTGCGCTCGATATCGAATTCCTCGGCAAAGCCGAAGCCGCCATGAGTCTGCAGACAGGCCTCCGCGGCGGCCCAGGCGGCGTCGGCTGACAGGAGCTTCGCCATATTGGCCTCCGCGCCGCAATCCCGGGCGGCCTGATAACGGGCGGCCGCGTCCTCAACCATCAGCGCGGCGGCGCGCATCTGCGCATAGGCCCGGGCCAGCGGAAACTGCACGCCCTGATTCTGCCCGATCGGCCGGCCGAAGACGCGGCGATCCTTGGCGTAGGCAACCGCCTTGTCGATGAACCATCGGGCGTCGCCGATGCATTCGGCGGCGATCAGGATGCGCTCGGCATTCATACCGGAGAGGATGTAGCGGAAGCCTTCTCCCTCCATGCCGATCAGGTTCTCCTCCGGCACGCTCAGGTCATCGAAGAATATCTCGGTCGTCGAATGGTTCATCATCGTGCGGATCGGGTTGACCTTGACGCCGGCGCCTTCGGCGAGCCGCATGTCGACCAGGAATACCGAGAGACCATGTGTGCGGTGCTTGGCCTCCCCGCGCGGCGTGGTGCGGGCGATCAACAGCATGAGGTCCGAGTGCTCGGCCCGCGAGGTCCAGATCTTCTGGCCGTTGATGATGTAGTGGTCGCCCTCACGCCGCGCCGTGGTGGCAAGGTTCAGCATATCGGAGCCGGAGCTTGGCTCGGTCACCGCGAAGGCCTGCAGGCGCAGCTCGCCGCGCGCAATCGGCGGCAGCCAGCGCGCCTTCTGCACCGTGCTGCCGTGCCGCAGCAGCGTGCCCATGATGTACATCTGGGCGTGGCAGGCCGCACCGTTGCCGCCGCTCGCATGAACCTCCTCGAGGATCGCAGCGGCCTCGGGAAGGCCGAGGCCGCTGCCACCGTATTCCTCAGGGATCAGCGCCGCCAGATAGCCGGCCTCGGTGAGCGCCTTTACGAAGGCCGCCGGATAGGCGCGCGTGCGGTCGAGCTCGCGCCAATATTCGCCGGGAAATCCGCTGCACAACGCGCGGACCGACGCGCGGATCTGCGCAAGACTGGCGACGGAGCTCTCCGTGCTCGTATCCGTCATTCCATCCGTCTCATTGTTTTGCAACCTGAATATTGTTGGAGCATCACCCGTTTTGAGAGCCGGTGACCCCCCTCGTTTCCGCAAAAGCAAACTTTTTCGGGATCATGCTCTGGATCAACAAGTACGGCGGCTTCGTATTGTTCCGACGCAGCAATTTGCGCTGCAGATATTACACCACAAGCTCACAGCGGCCATGGTCGAGTGCCACGACGTCGCGCTCGACCACGCGGGCGCGGAAGCTCGCGACCGCACCATCGCGCCAGATCTCGGTACGGATGGTCTCGCCCGGAAAGACCGGCGCCGAGTAGCGGCCGCTGATGGATTTGAGCCGGGACGGGTCATGGCCGCAGAGGGATTTCAGAATCGCGTGGCATGCGATCCCAAAAGTCGCGAGCCCATGCAGGATCGGTCGCGGAAAGCCGGCCGCGCGCGCGACCGCAGGGTCGGCATGGAGCGGATTGGGATCGCCGCTCAGCCGATAGATCAAGGCGGCTTCGGGGCGCGTTGCGCGGTCACAGGCCAGATCAGGCGGACGCGCGGGGATTTGCTGTGCCGGCGGCGAGGCGCGCTGCGGTCCGCCGAAGCCGCCGTCGCCGCGGCAGATCGTGGTGGCCGTAATGGTCGCGAGCTTCTCGCCGGTCGCATGGTCGAACAATTCGCGGGTCGAATAGACCTGCGCGCCACGGCCCACGCCTTTGTCGATGACCTCGGTCACCCGCGTGTGTCCGACCACGGTCCCGCGAGCGTCGAGCGGACGATGCAACACCAGCCCCTGCTCTCCGGCTACGACCTTGACCCAGTCGATGCCGGTATCGAGATCGCGCACCCAGAACCCCGGCCAGGCCAGCACGGTCGCGAAGGTCGGCATGAGCTTGAAATTTCTCTCGTAGACGAAAGCGAGCTCATCTTCGTCCATGGGATCGCGACCGAGCCCGAGCCCGAGTGCGTACAGGATGGCGTCACGCTCGCTGTAGGTCTGCGTGACGTCGGGGACACGCAAGCCGAGAAGCTTTTCGTAGTTGATGGGCATGATCACATTCCAGTCGTCCCGGCCGAGCGAGGCGAAGTGCCGGGACCCATACCGCTGTGCCCTCTCAAGGGCGCGGAGGAGTATGGGTCCCTGCTTTCGCAGGGACGACCTCGAGGACTGAAACGTGCGTCGTGGATTTCGACATCACACCGGATCCCAGGAAAACACGTCGCCGGAGCGCTCGAGCGGGGTCAGCGACGGCCCGAAGACGCCCTTAAGCTGCTGGTCGAGCTTCTCGGGCGTCCAGCCATCCGAGCGATGCAGCACCCGGATCGGGCGCGGCTGGTTGAACAAGAATATCTCGTTGCTGCGCACCGCAAATACCTGACCGGAAATGCCGTCCGCGCGATCCGAGGCGAGATAGACGACAAGCGGCGCGATCTTTTCCGGCGTCATCTCGCGGAAGCGCTCGACCCGCTCTTTTTCCTCCGGAGTCGCCACCGGAATCGAATCGATCATGCGGGTGAAGGCGAAGGGAGCGATGCAATTGGAACGCACTTTGAAGCGAGCCATGTCGAGCGCGATGCCGCGCGAAAGACCCATAATGCCGAGCTTGGCGGCCATGTAGTTGGCCTGACCGAAATTGCCGATCAGCCCCGAGGTCGACGTCATGTGCACATAGGCGCCGGAGCCCTGCTCGCGGAAATGGATCGCGCAGGCGCGGCTCATATTGAAAGCGCCATTCAAGTGCACCGCGATCACGTCCGACCAATCGGCAAAGCTCATCTTGTGGAAGATGACGTCGCGGAGGATGCCCGCATTGTTGACCAGAATGTCGACGCGCCCGAAGGCCTCGCGCGCCGCCGCGACAATCGCCTCGGCATTCTTGGGCTCGACGATCGACAGCGTCGACGCAATCGCCTTGCCGCCGCGCGCACGGATTTCATCGACCACGGCCTGCGCCGGTCCCGGATCGCTGCCTTGGCCGTCGAGGCTTGCACCGACATCGCAGACTACGACGCTCGCGCCCTCCTGGGCGAGCAGCAGCGCAATGGCGCGGCCGATGCCGCGACCGGCCCCGGTGACGATCGCGGCTTTGCCGGCGACGACCCCCTGCCCTCCCATGTTAGCCCCAGACCTCCTGCGCGACCTGCACGATCATGCGCAGCTTTGCCCACTGCTCCTCCTCGCCGAGGATGTTGCCTTCTTCGGTCGAGGCAAAGCCGCATTGCGGCGACAGGCAGAGCTGCTCCAGGCGCAGGAACTCGGTCGCCTCGTCGATGCGGCGCTTGATCGTATCCTTCGATTCGAGCGTGCCGGTCTTGGAGGTGACGAGCCCCAGCACCACGGTCTTGTCAGGCGGAACGAAGCGCAGCGGGCTGAAGCTCCCGGCGCGCTCGCTGTCGTATTCCATGAAATAGCCGTGCACCTTGATCTTGTTGAACAATATCTCGGCGATTGGATCGTAGCCGCCCGACGCGACGAAGCTCGAGCGGAAATTGCCGCGGCACAGATGCATGGTGATGGTCATATCGGCGGGAATATCGCTGATCGCCGCGTTGATCATGTCGGCATAGACAAAAGGCAACGTGTCCGGATCGTCCCCGCGCCCGCGCACCTGCTCGCGCAATGCGGGATCACAAAGATAGGCGAGGTTGACCTCGTCGAGCTGCAGATAGCGGCAGCCGGCGTCCGCGAAAGCGCGCACCACCTTGCGGTAGGTCTCGCCGAGATCGCGGTAGAATTCCTCCATATCCGGATAGAGCGACTTCGGCACGGCGTCGCGCCCATAGCGAAAGTGCAGCGTCGAAGGCGACGGAATGGTCATCTTCGCCGTGACCTTGGTGTGCGCGGCCACGAACTTGAAATGATCGAGCATCGGGTGGCCGCGGAAGGGACCGCCGAGCTTATGCCGCAGGCGCAAGAGGATCGGTCGCGGCTGCGGCCCCTTGAACAACATCTTGCGCTCGCCGTGATAGGCTTCGACCCCATCGAGTGCCACCAGGAAATCGGTCTGCCAGGAGGCACGGCGGAACTCGCCGTCGGTGGCCGAGCGGAGGCCCGCCGCCTCCTGCTTGGCGATCACCGCTTCGATCTCGCGATCCTCGATCTCTTTGAGCGCGGCATCATCGATTTCTCCGCGCTCATGCTTGGCACGCGCCTCCTTCAGGCGGGCCGGACGCAACAGGCTGCCCACGTGGTCGGCGCGAAAAGGTGGCTTTGAACGTTGCATGGAAATCAGCCCCACACTTGCGCGGCGAGCTCGACGATCATGGCGAGCTTCGCCCATTGCTGCTCCTCGGTCAGGATATTGCCCTCCTCGGTCGAGGCGAAGCCGCATTGCGGTGAAAGACAGCACTGGTCAAGCGCGACATAGCGGGTCGCTTCTTCAAGGCGCCGCTTGATGTCGTCTTTTGCCTCAAGCGTGCCGCTCTTGGAAGTGACGAGCCCGAGCACCACCGCCTTATGGCCTTTGGGCAGGAAGCGCAGCGGCTCGAAGCCGCCAGCGCGATCGGTATCGTATTCGAGGAAATAGCCGTCGTAAGGCAAGCCGCCGAGCAGGCGCTCGGCGACCGGCTCATAGCCGCCCTCAGTCACCCAGGTGGAGCGGAAATTGCCGCGGCACACATGCGTGGTGATGGTCATGTCGGCAGGCTTGGCCGCGAGCGCGGTGCTGATGACCTCCTGATAGATCCGTGGCAGCTCGTCGACCCACGGCATCCGCTCGCGCGCTGCCCGCATTTCCTCGGCCGAGCACAGATAGGCCCAGACGGTGTCGTCGAACTGCAGATAGCGGCACCCCGCGTCATAGAACGCCCGCACCGCCTTTTTGTAGGTTTGTCCGAGATCGTGGAAGAAACCGTCCATGTCCGGATAGACGCTTTTCGGGATACCGTCCTTGGGCAGGCGGAAGTGGAGCACCGGCGGCGACGGGATGCACATTTTCGGCATCACTTTGGTGTGCGCCTTCAGGAAGCGGAAGTGATCGAGCATCGGATGGTCGGCGGGAAAGTCGAGCTTGCCGGTGATGCGCATCCCTTCCGGCTTGGTCTCGACTCCGTGAAACTTGATGCCGTGCGGCAGGATGAGCTTCTCGCAGCCGGTCAGCCCCCAGAAGAAATCAAGATGCCACCAGGAGCGCCGGTACTCGCCGTCGGTCGCGAGCTTGAGGCCGACCTCCTGCTGCTTGGCGACGATCTTCTCGATCTCGCGATCCTCGACCGTCTTGAGCTCGGCTGCGCTGATCTTGCCTTGCCCGTGCTTCTCCCGCGCCTCCTTGATGGCTTGCGATCGCAAGAGACTGCCGACCTCGTCGGCGCGAAACGGCGGCGTGGTGCGTGGCGACATGCGAACCTCCCGGGCTTTGACCGACATCGGTAGCGCGGAAAGGGGCGCGCGGGAAGGCAGGCACACGCGGGTCATCCCTGCGCAAGCAGGGACCCATACGGCCACGCGCCATCGATAGTCCGCAGGGGTCTGGGTCCCGGCTCTTCGCTGCGCTCGGCCGGGACGACGCTACGGCGCCTTAAGCGTGCGCCTTGCGCTGCGGATCGATGATCTGCTCGAGCTTGCCGAGCACGCGCATGCAGGGCAGGAGTTGCTCGAGGCTGCCGTTGGGGGCGCGCTTCTCCTTGATGGCGGCGATGAACTCGCGGTCCTCGAGCTCGATGCCATCCATGGAGACGTCGACCTTGGAGACGTCGATCTTGTTGTCCTTGCCGTCGGACAGATCGTCGTAGAACGCCTTGTAGGTGCCGTTGTCGCAAATGTAGCGGAAGAACGAGCCGAGCGGGCCGTCATTGTTGAACGACAGCGACAGCGTGAGGATCGCCCCCGAAGGCACCCTGGCGACGATCCCCATGTCCATGGCGATGTTGAGCTGCGGGTGGATCGGACCCTGCACCGCATAGCAATCGGAAATGTTCTCGCCGGCCTGATACTGGAACAGATCGATCGTGTGTGCGGCGTGGTGCCAGAGCAGATGGTCGGTCCAGCTGCGCGGATTGCCCGCGGCATTGATGTTCTTGCGGCGGAAAAAATAGGTCTGCACGTCCATTTGCTGGATCTTGAGCTCGCCCTTCTCGATCCGCTTATGTACCCATTGATGGCTGGGATTGAAGCGGCGCACATGGCCGCCCATGGCGGTGACCCCGGTCTCCTTGGCGATCTTGACCAGCTTCTCGGCATCCTCGACGCTGTCGGTGATCGGGATCTCGACCAGCACGTGCTTGCCGGCGCGCATCACCTGCTCGCCCTGGCGGAAGTGCATCTTCGTGGGCGTGGTCAAAATGACCGCGTCTGCGCGCTTGATGCCCTCGCTCAGGTCGCCCGTATAGTGCGGAATGCCGTATTTCTTGGCGACCTCGGCGGTTGCGTCTTGGTTGCCGCCGACCAGCGAGCTTACTTCCACACCGGGGATGCGCTTGAGCGCGTCGAGATGCTTCTGGCCGAAGGCGCCTTGGCCGGCTACGCAGATTTTCATCGTTGACCTCTGATGACCTGAATTTTCCTGCGCGCGGCGGCGCGCTTCACCTTGCTGGAACGTTTGGGCTTGGCGGCGGGTTTCCGCGCCGCGCGTTTGGGCTCCAGAATGATATGGCCGACCGCGGTATTGGAGGCCGGCACGGTGTAGAAGCGGTAGGTCTCCTCGACCTGATCATCGAGCGCGCCGCGCATGATGAGCCACATCACCATCTCGATGCCCTCAGCACCGGCCTCGCGCATGAATTCAAGATGCGAGATACGGGTGAGCTTTTTCGGATTGCGCGTCAGGTTGTCGAGAAAGGCCTTGTCGAACTTGCTGTTGATGAGGCCGGCGCGGGGCCCGCTGATCTGATGCGACATGCCGCCGGTGCCGAACATCACCACCCGCAGGTCCTCGGGATAGGACTCAACCGCCTTGCGGATCGCTCGCCCGAGCATGAAGCAGCGATGCCCGGTGGGCGGCGGATAGAGCACCACGTTGACGGCAAGCGGGATCACCGGACACGGCCATTCCTTGGGCGAGCCGAACAGGAGATTCATCGGCACGGTCAGGCCGTGATCCACTTCCATCTTGTTGACTACGGTCAAGTCGAACTCGTCGAGAATGACCGACTGGGCGATGTGCGCGGCTAGCTCCGGATGGCCTTTGACGACAGGCACCGGGCGCGGCCCCCAGCCCTCGTCGGCGGGCGGGAACTCGGCCGCACAGCCGAGCGCGAATGTCGGAACGATCTCGACCGAGAAGGCGGAGGCATGATCATTGTAGACCACGATCGCGACGTCCGGCTTGGTCTTGGCCATCCATTCCTTGGACGGCTCGAAGCCCGAGAACACCCGCTTCCAATAGGGCTCCTCGGTCTGGTTGTTGTCGATCGCTGCGCCGATTGCCGGCACGTGCGAGGATGCCACCCCTGCAATGATCCTGGCCACAGTTTTCGACCTCTATCTGCCGCGCTTGGCTTTGCTCTTGCGGGATTTCGCCTTCACGGACTTCGGTTTGGATTGCGCCTTGCCGGCTTTCGCAGCTCTCGATTTCGCTTTGCCGGGCTTGTCGAACTTTCCCGATTTGGAGCGATTGCCTTCGACCGAGCGGCCCCCGGCGAGCATCATCGCCGCATAGTCTTCCTGGGTGGACCCGGTCATGAGCGCGGCGAGATGGCGGAATGAATGGCCGTCGGTCGCGCCGAGCTTGGCGGTGAAATAGATGTTGCCGCCGAGCTCCAGCATGCGGTTGTAGTCGCGCTTGAGGATCGCCTCTGCCTGCGCGTCCGAAAGCGGGAACTGCTTCAGGTAGGCGGCTTCGTTCGCCTTGAAGGCCTTGCGGTTCTCCTCCTTCATCAGCGACATGCAGAACATGTTGATGCCATAGCCCTCACGGGAGCGCTCGGCATCGAACACGAAGGTGCCGGGAATGTCGTCGTAATCTTGGCTCTGTCGCGCCATCGGCGTGTCTCCGGATCGGCTTCACATATATAGCGCGTGAAAACTTGGCAACGTAAGAGTTCTTGCGAAGATTGGAACGATTGCAGGTATGTTCCGGTCGTCCCCGCGAAAGCGGCCGTGTCTAAACTCGGTCGCTCCTGCGAAAGCAGGAGCCCATACCGCGACGCGCTGTCACATCGGCCAGGGATTCTGGGTCCCCGCTTTCGCGGGGACGACTGGAGCTGGGCATCACCCCCAATACAACCGCATCGGATTGTCGACCAGGAGCGCCTGCTGCAAAGCCGGCGTCGGCGCGATCTTCGGCACCATGTCGACGATGATGCCGTCGTCGGGGGCTTCCTTCGGCATGTTGGGATGCGGCCAGTCGGTCCCCCAGATCACCCGGTCCGGAAAGCGTTCGACGATCGCCTTGGCGAACGGCACCACATCATCATAGGGGGGGCCCGCAACCGTGAAGCGCTCCGGGCAGGTGACCTTGGTGATCCAATTCCTGTTGGCGTCGAGCGCCCGGAGCCAGTTCTGGAAATGCTTGCCCTCGACGCCCTCCCGCACATTCGGGCAGGCCATGTGGTCGAACACCAGTGTGGTCGGCAGCGATTTGAGGAAGGCGCCCATCTCATCGAGGTCCGCGTGCTCGAAATAGATCACGATGTGCCAGCCGAGCTTGGCGATGCGCGCCGCGATCCGCTGCATGACATCCTTCGGGGTCGAATCGACCAGCCGCTTGATGAAGTTGAAGCGCACGCCCTTGACGCCGGCGCGGTCGAGCTCGCGGAGCTCGGCATCGGTGATCTCCTCGCCCACGAAGGCGACGCCCTTGGCCCTTCCATTGGAGCTTGCGAGCGCATCCACCAGCGCGCGGTTGTCGGTATCGTGACAGGTCGCCTGCACGATCACGTTCTTGTCGAGCCCGAGGAAGTCGCGCAGCGCGAACAGCTTCTCCTTCGGGGCATCGCACGGGGTGTATTTACGCTTGGGCGCGAAGGGAAACTTCGCCTCCGGCCCGAATACATGCACATGCGCGTCGACGGCGCCCGGCGGCGTCTTGTATCTCGGCTTCGACGGATTGGGGTGGAACGGAATGTAACCGGGACTCATCGGCACGGTCGTTGCTCCTTGAAATTGTGGAAATCAGATCCGCTCCAGCGCCAATGAAACGCCCTGGCCGACACCGACGCACATGGTGGCGAGCGCACGTTTGCCGCCGCGCGCTTCCAGCCCATGCACAGCGGTGAGCGCAAGGCGCGCGCCGGACATGCCGAGCGGATGGCCGAGTGCAATCGCGCCGCCATGCGGGTTGACGTGCCCGGCATCATCGGCGATCCCGAGCTGACGCAGGCAGGCAAGGCCCTGGGCGGCAAAAGCTTCGTTGAGCTCGATCAGATCGAAGTCGCCGATCTTCAAGCCAAGGCGCGCCATCAGCTTATTGGTCGCCGGCACCGGGCCGATGCCCATGATGCGCGGCGGCACCGCAGCCGCCGCCATGCCGAGCACGCGCGCCCGGGGATTGAGCCCGTGGCGTTGGGCGGCCGCCGCAGAGGCAAGGATCAGTGCGGCGGCGCCGTCGTTGACACCCGAGGCATTGCCGGCCGTCACCGTACCGCCTTCGCGAACGATCGGCTTGAGCTTGGCCAAGGCCTCGAGCGTAGTGTCGGGGCGCGGATGCTCGTCACGATCCACCATGCTCGCGGCCCCTTTGCTGCCCTTGACCTCGACCGGCACGATCTCCTGGGTGAGGAAAGCAGAGGCCGCGCGCGCGCGCTCCTGCGAACGAAACGCAAAAGCGTCCTGATCGGCGCGCGAAATCTGATACTCCTCGGCGACGTTCTCGGCGGTCTCCGGCATCGCGTCGACGCCGTATTGAGCCTTGAGCAATGGATTGATGAAGCGCCAGCCGATCGTCGTATCCTGCATCTCACTTGTCCGCTGGAACGGCTCAGTGGCCTTGCCGGTCACGAACGGCGCCCGTGTCATGGACTCGACCCCGCCCGCGATTGCAAGGTCGATTTCGCCTGCGCGGATCGCACGCGCCGCATCGCCAACCGCATTGAGGCCGGAAGAGCAGAGACGGTTGACGGTCACCCCCGGAACCGAAACCGGAAGCCCGGCCAGCAACAAGGCCATGCGGGCGACATTACGATTGTCCTCGCCGGCCTGATTGGCGCATCCCAGCACCACTTCGTCCAAAGCCTCCCAATCAACCTCGGGATTACGCGCAACGAGCGCGCGCAGCGGGATTGCCGCGAGGTCATCGGCACGGATTTTGGCAAGCGCGCCCCCATAGCGCCCAATCGGAGTGCGCACCGCATCGCAGACGAACACGTCGCGGAGATTGCTCATGATGCCCCTTGTCCATGCGCCCGCGCGGTGCGGGCCTTGATCTCGCGCAACGCGTTGAGCTCCTGCGCGCTCGGCGGACGGGTCTCGGCGATTTGGGCCGCGTAACGCACAGGCCAGCCGGTCTGCGCGGCGATCCGGTCGCGGGTCACGCCTTCATGGATGGATGTCACGATCATTTCGCGGCTCGCCGGATCCGGCTCGAGGACACAAAGATCGGTGATGAGCTTGGTCGGGCCTTTGGTCTTGAGGCCGAGGCGCACGCGATGGTCGAAGCCTTGGCCATGCCCCATGGATGTAATGAAGTCGAGCCGCTCGACGAAGCTGCGCTTCGACTGGTTCATGATGATGAAAATCTCGCCGCAGCAGGTGCTGATCTCCGGCGCACCGCCACCGCCGGGTAACCGCGTGCGCGGTTTGTCGTACGCGCCAATGACCGTGGTGTTGAGATTGGCGAAACGATCGACCTGCGCACCACCCAAGAAGCCGACGGTCATGCGGCCGCCCTGCAGCCAATAGCGGAACATTTCCGGCACCGAGACGGTGGTGAGCGCGGTCTCGCATAATTCGCCGTCGCCGATGGAGAGCGGCAGCACATCAGGCCTGGCGCCGAGCGGACCGGATTCGTAGATCAGCGTGAGCGCCGGCGCATGCGTGAGCCGCGCCAGATTGGCGGCGGCCGACGGCAGGCCAATCCCAACGAAGCACACATCCTCGTTGCGCAGCGCGCGCGCCGCCGCGATCGTCATCATCTCGCTGGGTTGATAGGCGTCGGACATCAGTTCAGCCCATTTTGGCGCGCGTGCACATAGGCAAATTGCGCGGCGCCTTCCAACATTTTGATCCTACCCGGCAATTTTGCCCATCCGCCGCCGGCCCCCCGCATATTGGGCGAAAGCTTCCGGGCCGCGGTCGAGCACGTTCTCGCTCATCCAGGCGAGAAAGCTGTCGCGCTCGCGCGCGATTTTGTCCCAGGCGATGTAGAACGCGTTGTCTCTGGAGTAATACCCCTGCGCATAGGACGGGTAGGCGCCGCCCGGCACGACCGCAATCGCCCCGACCGTCCAGGCGGGCAGGATCACGGCGTTGAGGCTGCGCGGCCCGAAATCTTCGACCACCTCTTCCACGGTCACGATCGAGCGCTTGGCGGCGAGCACCGCCTCTTTCTGCACCCCGAGGATGCCCTCAAGCAGCACGTTGCCGGCCCGGTCGGCCTTGAGCGCATGGATGACCGCGACGTCGGGACGGTGCGCCGGAACGGCGGCCAGCTCCTCGCCCGAGAACGGACACGTGACGCGCTTGATGCGCGGATTGACCCGCGGCAGGTCGACCCCGATATAGCCGCGAAAGATCGCACAGGGCAGGCCGGCGGCACCGGCTTCGTACGCGTTCGCCATGGCGGCGTGGGAGTGCTCCTCGATCTCGATTCTATTAGGCCAGCCGTTCTCGACCGCATCGCGCAGGCGGAAGAGCGACCCGACGCCCGGATTGCCGCCCCAGGAAAATATCAGCTTGGCGGCACAACCCATGCCAATGAGCTGGTCGTAGATGAGGTCAGGGGTCATGCGGATGAGCGTGAGCCGCCGCTTGCGCTGGCGAATGATCTCGTGCCCGGCCGCATGCGGGATTAAATGGGTGAAGCCCTCCATGGCGAGAATATCGCCATCGGCAATGTTCTCTTGCACCGCCTCAGGCAACGACAGAAAACGCGACATGGAGGATGACTCGCAAAAATCTGTTTGTCGACGTGCCGCCGTATTTACGGGGCCGTGGCGGCTGCGGTCAAATGCTCCGCGGGACAAAGCCAGGGGGTGGCATCGACGTGCCGAGCAACACACGCACGGTTCGCATCGAATGGGGCGATTGCGATCCCGCCGGCATCGTCTTCCATCCGCGCTATTTCGCCATGTTCGATCACTCGACCACGCTTCTGATCGAGAGCGCGCTCGGGCTGAGCAAGCGGCAATTGCAGGAGGCCTATCCGTTCGCCGGTTGCCCGACGGTTGAGAGCCGGGCGCGTTTTTTGCAGCCCACGCGTTATGGCGACGACGTGGTGATCGAGTCGCGGCTTACCGCGGTGCGGCGCTCGAGCTTCGAGATCACGCATCGGTTGAGCCGGAATGGAGAGCTCGCGGTCGAAGCCTTCGAGACGCGGGTCTGGGTCATCGCCGATCCGACCCGGCCGGGCGGCTTCAAAGCGCAGGCGATACCGGCAGATCTCGCCGCACGGTTTGCGGCCGGGTGACCCAAAGCACCCTCCCGCGGCACAACAGCCGCGCGGGCGCGGCGATGGACAGGGGTGGTCCGACGCGCTAACACCCTGCCACCGCCTCATCGCCGCCGATATCGCGGCCACACCTCGACGAATGCCACGACGAATGTCACTCCTCACGTCACGGCGAATTCCGCATCATCTGGCCCGCGGTAGCGAGCTAAAGCCAACAAGCAAATAGCCGGAGCAATGCCCATGCGCATCGATGCGTATACACACTTCTTTCCGCACAAGTTCTTCGAGCGCATGCTGGAAAGGGCGGGCGACTACAAGGACATGGGCAAACGCGTGCGGGCGCTGCCGGCGCTCTACGACCTCGATCATCGCCGCAAGATCGTGGGCATGTATCCCGATTATGCGCAGATCCTCTCGTATCCGCAGCCGCCGCTCGAGGCGCTGGGCAAGCTCGGCACCGTCGATGAGCTGTCGCGCATGGTCAATGATGGCTTTGCCGAGCTCTGCGCCAAGCATCGCGATCAGTTTCCGGGCTTCGTGGCGCAGGTCTCGCTTGCCGCGCCCGATGCCGGCGCGGGCGAGGCGGAGCGCGCCGTCAAGGAGCTCGGCGCACTCGGCGTGCAGATCTACACCAATGTCGGCGGCAAGCCGATCGACGGACCCGAATACGCGCCGTTCTGGGCGAAGATGAACGATCTCGGCAAGCCGGTCTGGATTCATCCGGCCCGCGGCGCGGAGACGCCCGACTATCCGCTGGCCGAGAAGAAATCGCTCTACGAGATCTGGTGGGCATTGGGCTGGTCCTATGAGACCGGCTGCGCCATGGCGCGCTTGGTGATGTCGAAGATCATCGACAACCATCCGAACCTGAAGCTCATCGTTCACCATTTTGGCGGCATCGTGCCGATGCTGGAAGGTCGCCTCGGGCCGGGTTGGGACGTTCTCGGGTCGCGCACGTCCGACGAGGACTATGTGTCGTTGCGCAAGAGCCTGAAGAAACGTCCGCTCGATTACTTCAAGCAGGATTTCTACGCCGATACCGCCGTCTTCGGCGGCGTGCCGGCGACCAAATGCGGGCTCGAGTTCTTTCCGCAGGATAAAGTCGTTTTCGCTTCGGATTGCCCGTTCGATCCGGAGGGCGGCACGATGTATCCGCGGCTGACGTTGCAGATCCTCGACAGCCTCAACCTGCCGAAGGCCCAGCGCGAGATGATGGACCACGGCACGCTGGAGAAAATCTGCGGCGTGAAGCTGATGAAGTAGCCGCGACAGCTGCCGCGCTTACGAGAATCGAGGTCGCCTGTGGTGATTGCCCGTCGCCCTGTGGGCGACTGATCTTCCGCGCATGAATCGCCCGGCCGCATCTGCTAGCGTGCGGCCCCATGGATATCGCCCGCTCCGATCACGCATTGCCCGCCGCCGATTCGGCGGAGGCGCGCGTCACCCCAATGATGGAGCAGTATACCGAGATCAAGGCCGCGCATCCGGATTGCTTGCTGTTCTACCGGATGGGGGATTTCTATGAGCTCTTCTTCGAGGATGCAGAGGTCGCCTCGCGTGCGCTCGGCATAGTGCTCACCAAGCGCGGCAAGCACCTGGGCCGCGATATTCCTATGTGCGGGGTGCCGATCGAGCGGTCGGACGAATACCTGCACCGCCTGATCGCGCGCGGCCATCGGGTCGCGGTGTGCGAACAGACTGAAGACCCGGCGTTGGCGAAGAGGCGCGGCGCCAAGAGCGTCGTCCGCCGCGCGGTGATCCGCCTGGTCACGCCCGGCACGTTGACCGAGGACACGCTGCTCGAGGCGGGCAAGAACAACTACTTGATGGCGGTGGCGCGCTCGCGCGCTTCCGCGGGCGAGGACGGCCGCTTCGCGCTCGCCTGGATCGACATCTCGACCGGCGAATTCCGCGTCGCCGAATGCGACCGCTCAGGCCTTGCCGCCGAGATCGCGCGCCTCGAGCCTGGCGAGATAATCGTTTCGGATGCGCTCTATGAGGATCCGGAGCTGGCACCCTTCTGGCGCGAATTGCGGGCCGTGACCCCCCTTCCCCGTGGCATCTTCGATGGCGCGGCTGCCGAGCATCGGCTCGCGGATTATTTCGCGGTCTCGACCACACAGGCGTTCGGGGCGCTCACGCGCCTCGAGCTTACCGCCGCCGCCGCGTGCATCGGTTACGTGGAGGCGACGCAACTTGGCGCGCGGCCGCCGTTGTCGCCGCCGCTGCGCGAGCGCGAAGGTTCGACACTGGCGATCGATCAGGCAACGCGCATCAATCTCGAGCTTACACGCACCCTCTCGGGTGAACGGCAAGGCTCGCTGCTTGCCGCCATCGACCGCACCGTGACGCCGCCGGGCGCACGGCTGTTGGCACAGCGGCTTGCTGCACCGCTGACCGATCCGGCCGCAATCTCCCGGCGGCACGACGCGGTTGCATTCTTCCTCGCTGATGCAAGTGTGCGCAGCGCCACGCGCGAGCATCTCAGAGCCGCACCCGATCTTGCCCGCGCGCTGGCGCGGCTTTCGGTCGGCCGCGGCGGACCACGCGATCTCGCCGCCATTCGCGATGGCATTTCCGCCGCCGCAAATCTGGGCCGCGCGCTCGCACGGTCGCGAGAGCTTCCCACAGAGCTGGTCGAAGCGAGCCTCGCGCTTTCCGCGCCTGATCCGTCGATCGCCGATGAGCTTGCCTTGGCACTTGCCGACGAGCTGCCACTTATAAAGCGCGATGGCGGCTTCGTGCGCGCAGGCTACGTGACGGCGCTCGACGAGGCCCGCGCGTTGCGCGACGAATCGCGCCGGGTGATCGCGGCCTTGCAGGCGCGCTACGCCGAGGAGACCGGCGTGCGCTCGCTCAAGGTCCGCCACAACAACGTGCTCGGCTATTTCGTGGAAACGACCGCCCAGAATGGCGAGAAATTCCTGCGCCCGCCACTGAACGCGACTTTCATCCATCGCCAGACTCTGGCCGGCCAGATCCGCTTCACCACCAGCGAGCTCGGTGAGCTCGAAAGCCGGATCGCCAGTGCGGCCGAGCGGGCGCTGGCGCTCGAGCTCGAGGTGTTCGAAGCCCTCGCCGCGCGCGTGATGGCGGCGCAGACGCCGATCAGCGATGCGGCGGCAGCGCTCGCCAGCCTCGATGTGGCCGCGGCGCTGGCCGAGCTGGCTGTCGAGCGGAGTTACATCCGGCCGGAGATCGATGGCTCGCTCGATTTTGTGGTCGAGGGCGGCCGCCATCCGGTGGTCGAGCAGGCACGCTTGAGCGAGGGTGCGCCATTCGTTGCCAATGACTGCGACCTTTCCCCGCCGGATGAAGCGTCCGCGGGTCGAATCTGGCTCCTCACCGGCCCCAACATGGCGGGCAAGTCGACGTTTCTCAGGCAGAATGCGCTCATCGCCATCCTCGCCCAGATGGGTAGCTTCGTGCCGGCGCGCCGCGCCCGGATCGGGGTAATCGACCGCCTGTTCTCGCGTGTCGGCGCCGCTGATGATCTTGCCCGCGGCCGCTCGACCTTCATGGTCGAGATGGTGGAGACCGCCGCGATCCTGAACCAGGCAGGCGAGCGCGCACTCGTCATTTTGGACGAGATCGGCCGCGGCACCGCGACCTTCGATGGCCTTTCCATCGCCTGGGCAACGATTGAGCATCTGCACGCGACCAATCGCTGCCGCGCGCTGTTTGCCACACACTTCCACGAGCTCACCGCGCTTGCCGCTATGCTGCCGCGTCTGTTCAACGCGACAGTGCGGGTCAAGGAATGGGAGGGTGAGGTCGTCTTCCTGCATGAGGTGGTGGCAGGTGCGGCAGATCGCAGCTACGGCATCCAAGTGGCGAAGCTCGCGGGCCTTCCCGCCGCCGTGATCGAACGCGCCAAGCTCGTGCTCGCCAAGCTCGAAGCGGAGGATCGCGCCGCGCCGCGCGGATTCGAGGACCTGCCGCTATTTGCGGCAGCACCGAAGCCGAAGGCAGCACCGGCAGATGCCGCGCCCGATCCGGTCATCGCAGCGCTCGCCGCGCTCGATCCCGATGACTTATCGCCCCGCGAGGCGTTGGAAGCGCTTTATGTGCTGAAGGCTAAAGCCGCGAAGCCGCAAAGATGAATCCGGCGGTCGCCTTGTGGTCCGACCTGATCAACGCAACAACCCTGTAACCAAGTCGTGGTATTATTTGATGCCGAAAATGTGCGCGTCGCGGGGGGATCGGACGGCGCGCCGCATCGGCGCGATACGATGCCGAACCGGAAACAGGGGGACGAAATGGAGCTGCTTGGCTGGGTTGTATTGGGATTTTTGGTCTTTCTGGCGCTCTCCACAATTCTGGGCAGTTTCTTCACGGTCAACACCGCCCAGGTCGCGGTGATCACAAGGTTTGGAAAGTTCCTTCGCGTCGCCAATGCCGGCCTGAACTGGAAATGGCCGTTTATCGACGCCGTCGCCGGCAGGGTCAGCTTGCGCGTTAACCAGATCACCCTGACGATGGAGACGAAGACCAAGGACAACGTGTTCGTTACCATTCCGATTTCCGTCCAAAATCGAGTCCGGCCCGAAAACGTGTTTGACGCCTACTACAAGCTCGCCAATCCGGTGGAGCAGATTCAATCTTATGTCGAGCAAGTCATTCTGGGCCATGTCCCCGGCATGACGCTGGACGAGGTATTTGCAAGCCAATCGGGAATCGCTGCGGCCGTGAAGCAGGAGCTGGATGCCGACATGGCGGCGTTCGGCTACGAAATCGTCAATGTGCTGGTCACCGATATCGTTCCTGACGCGAAGGTGAAGTCGGCGATGAACGACATCAATGCGGCACAGCGCGAACAAGTCGCCGCGAATGCCAGAGGCGAGGCCGAAAAGATTCTGGTGGTCAAGAAGGCTGAAGCCGAGGCCGAGAGCAAGGCCCTGCAAGGACAGGGCATCGCGAATCAACGGAAGGCGATCATCGAGGGATTGCGCAGCTCGATCGAGCAGTTTCAGAAAGTCGTCGGAGACGCCTCCGTCTCGGAAGTCATGCAGCTGGTGATGGTCACTCAATACTTCGATACCATCAAATCGATCGGCGAGAGCGATAAGACCAATACGCTGTTCCTGTCTCACTCGCCCGGGGCCGTCCGGGACATTTCCGATCAGATACTGCAATCCATGCTGGTCGCGGAGAAAGCAAGGCCCTGACTGAGCCTCTTGGGGACGCATCGACCCTGGGCCTTTGGTGCGGATTTTGCCCCTTACCGCGGCAGGAATTCCTCAGTGTAGAATTTGCTCATGTCCGGCGCCGTGGGCAGGATTTTCAAATCCACATAGGAGCGGCTCAAGGCCGCCAGCGCCTTCGGATCGAACTTCCCGTCCGCGGAGAACATCGGCATCAGCTCGTCATAGGTGCGCGCCGTGATCGCCGGATCTACGTGAATCACATCTTTGGCAATCTCGATCGTGCGTGCCTTGTCCTGGCGCATGAACGCGATGGTCTCGAACCAGGCCTCGAGGAAGGAGCGGATTGCATCGGGCCGCTGCGCGATCAGCTTGTTGGTGGCGAAGATGACGTGGATGTGGAAGTCCTTCACGAGGTCGCCGAAGCGAAACAGGATGTTGCCTTCGCCATTGGCCTCCGCCTGCAGAAGGGTCGCGACGTCGGCGACCAGCCCGTCGACCTGACGGGCCTTGAGCGCGGCGAATTGCCCGGCGGTGGCCCCAAGCGGCGTGACCTCGATGCCGCCCGCCCCCCAGCCCTGCTGCCGCGAGAGCTCGCTCACGAGCCAGGCGGTGAGCGAATTTGCGGTGGTGACCGCGACCTTCTTGCCCTTGAGGTCAGTGACCGACTTGATCGAAGTGTCTGGACGCACCAATAAGGCAAGAAGCCGCGGCGCGCCCGCCATGGCGGCGACCGCCTTGACGGGCGATCCTTTTTCGATCGCCGACATTTCCGGCCCGGAGCCGAGCCAGATGTCGATCGAATCGGCGGCGAGCGCCTGCTGCAGCTTGGCGCCGCCGGCGAGCGAAGAGGCTTCGATGTCGATCCCGTATTTTCGGAACAAGCCGACCCGCATGCCGACATCGAGCGGCACGAAAGAGAACGCCTCCGGCACCGACATGCCGACACGCAAGTGCTCAAAGCCGGGCGGAGCGGCGTGCGCAGCCGCGCCACAGACGACGAGAGCGACACGCAGCGCCAAGCCAAGCGCGCGAAGACACCCTGCTCGAGCCATGTGGACCTCCGGCGAAAGAGGTCGCAAGCCTACTACACTTTTCCGAGCGAGACTTCGATGGGCGGTCCGCTCTTCAGCGTCTGATAAACGACGCAATAACGCTCGGTGAGCTTGAGCAGCTGATCGAGCTTCTCTTGCGGCGCCTCCGTCTCGACCGCGAACTTGAGGCGGATCTGCCGGAACCCAACCGGTGCATCTTTGGCGACCCCGAGCGTGCCACGGAAATCGAGATCGCCCTCCGCCGATACAATCCCGGACTTGAGCGGAACCTCGATGGCGGTTGCGACCGCCTTTAGGGTCACGCCCGCGCAGGCGACCAGCGCCTCCAGCAGCATGTCGCCGGAGCAGAGCTCGAGCCCCGAGCCACCCGTCGCAGGATGCAGGCCGGCGACCGCAAGCGCGCGACCGGTCTCCACCTTGCACGCGATGGCCGTGTCATCCAGCGACCCGCGCGCCTTCAAGGTGATGACGGCCGATTGTGGATCGCCCTTGTAGCGTTCCTTCAGCGGCGCCTGCATGGCGCGCAATTGAGTGGCATCCATTCTCCGCCCCCTTCGGTTATTTGGGCCCCACAAGTGATGACCCAAAAGCCAAGAAGCAAGCCCGCAGAACGGTAGCAGACCCGGGCCCGTCGGCCCGGGGAACCCAGGCGATCTACTCCGCTGCCCGCGAGCTCAGGTAATCCATTGATTTAACTTGGACTTACCCCCATCTGTCACATCCCCGTGAAATATTGACCGAACGGTTCGGTCAATATTGACAGCCGACCCGGTCGAGACTAGGTTCTCCGCATTGACCGAACGGTTCGGTCATTCGCCTCCCACGGGGGCAAGACTGACAAAGCAAAATGGAGATGAAAATGACCAACTCGATCATGGCCAAGACAACCATTGCGCTCGCGACGGTCCTGACGCTCGGCGGCGCCTCCGTTGCACTCGCCAATGATATCGACGAGAGCGCCAGCACGGCGCAAGCGACGCGCGAGTGGAACCAGTACCTGAACCAAAAGACTCCGAGCCATCAAAGCAACGCCCGCGCAGCCTACGGCTTCGTCCAAAGCAAGTCGCCGCAAGCCGATAACGGCCACTACAGCGACCGGGTCGACGACAACCGCTAAACGAGCCTGGAGACTTCCCGCAATCACCGTAACCCAAAAGAACAGCTGGAGATGACAATGACCAACTCGATCATCACCAAGACCACCATTGCGCTCGCAACGTCCTGACGCTCGGCAGCGCATCTGTTGCACTCGCCAACGACATCGACGAGAGCGGCAGCACTGCCCAGGCCACCCGCGAATGGAACCAGTACCTGAACCAGACGACCCCGAGCCACTCCAAGAACGGGACCGCCGCCTATGGTTTCGTCCAGGGCAAGCTCCCGCAAGCCCATAAGACCCACACCCGTTAAGTGCGGGCATGTCCTCCCCAACTTCCCCCGCCGCATTCGTGCGACGGGGGATGTTTCTTTTTCTGCCGATCACTCGGCATCGAAGTAGCCTTTGGCGGCCACGGCGACCGCGTCGGCTTTGTAGACTGTCGTCACACGTCGGACGATGCCGGTCGCTTTTTGTCGAACCGTCCACGTGATGGACGACATAATTTGCGGTGCATCGATCGGGAGCCAAAAGAAAAGACCATTAAAAATTATGGTTGCGAGCCAATGGCGTTGGATCTTCCGCAATACGACTTCCCAATCTTCCGGAATATCCTGCATGTCGTCCGCCCTCACCACCACAGCGCCGCGCCGGCGCTGGCCTTATCTTGCCGGTCGTCGGTGACTAGGGTGCGATCAAGTGAACGGTCGAGCGCCGCAAGCACGCGGCGCTTGACGAAATCAAAGGCCGCGGACTGACGGTCGCGCGGGCGCGGTAGATCGCTGGCGATTTCCTCAAAGAGGCGACCCGGCTGGGCGCGCATCACCATGATTCGATCGGCAAGCACGATCGCCTCCTCGACATCGTGCGTGACCATGATGAGGGTCGGCTTGAAGTCGGCCCACAGGTCGAGCAGGTGATCCTGCAAATCGGCGCGGGTGAAGGCATCGAGCGCCGAGAACGGCTCGTCCAACAACAAGACTTCCGGCCGCGGAACCAGCGCCCGGGCGATGGCGACGCGTTGCGCCTGCCCTCCGGAAAGCTCGCGCGGCCATGCCCGCGCCTTCTCGCTCAAGCCGACGCGCGCCAACGCGGCTGCAACGCGCTTCTGCCGCTCAACTTTCGGATACGGCTCGAGCCCAAAGCCAACATTGTGGGCGACACTCAGCCAGGGCAGCAATCGCGGCTCCTGGAAAATGATGCCGATCTTCTCGTGCGGCGCTGTGATCGGAGCCCCATCGAGCGTGACCTTGCCTTGCGTTGGCGGATCCAGGCCCGAGATGGCGCGCAGCAGCGTTGACTTGCCGCAACCGGAGCCGCCCACCAGCACCACGATCTCGCCGAGGGCGACCGACAGCGACACGCCCTCGAGTGCGCGCACCCCGTTCGGATAGGTCTTGCCGACACAATCGAGCACGAGCACGGTCGCGATCCTATCGTCGTGCCACCACGTCTTCCCAGCGCAGGAACGGTGCGGCGATGAGCACGATCAGCCAGTCGGACAGCTTGCCCAGGATCGCGAACGCCACAATGGCCGCGACGATCTGCGCCGGCTTGCCGAGCTGCTGGCCGTCGATCAACAAAAAGCCCAGTCCGCTCGAGGCGCCGAGGAACTCGGCCGCCAGCACGAACATCCAGCCGAGCCCGAGGCCGGCGCGCAATGAAAGCACATAGGCGGGCAGCACCGCGGGCAAAAGGATGCGGCGGATCATCGCCGGGCCCGACAGTCGAAAGGCGCGCCCCACCTCGACGATCTTGCGGTCGACGGAGGCGACCGCGCCCATGACCCCGAGATAGACCGGGAAGAACACGCCGACCGCGATGAGAATGATCTTGGATGCCTCGAAAATGCCGAACCAGAGAATGAACAACGGTACCCAGGCGACGGACGGCACGGCGCGCAGGCCCTGCAGGGTCGGATCAAGCAGCCGAAAGGCAAGCGCCGAATAGCCGGCGACCGCGCCGACGATCGTTCCGCCCGCGACCCCGAGCAGAAATCCCCAGCCGACCCGCCAGAGCGTCGCGGCCGCGTGCTGCTGCAGCTCGCCGGTGCGCGCGAGATCCGCGCAAGTGCTGAGGATCACTGAAGGCGGGGGCACCAACCGCCCATTGGAGAGCCCGAGCCGTACCGCGATCTCCCAGCCAAGCGCGAGCCCAAGCGGCAAGATCAGGCCGAGCGCCGGGCGCAGCCAGCGTGCGAGCCGGCGCGGCGGGGCCGGCTCAGTTCTGGCTTCATCCGCAACGGAAGTCATAACCCCAGCAGATAGAACCGCATTGCAGATTGCAACCGCGCTGCGTCTTAGCATTGGCGGCCCCACGAGCTACTCCCCTCCCCCTTGCGGGGAGGGGATGGGGGTGGGGTGAGCATTGGCGAAGCGTTGCCAGCAACAAACAACCCCCCTCCCCAACCCTCCCCCACAAGGGGGGAGGGAGAAGCGTGTGGCCCGCACCGAGATTCCTCGATCCGCTTTAGTTCGCGGTGACGAACCGATCGTCGATCAGATCGTCGACCGCCTTCTTCACATCGACGCTCGCGCTGATCACCCCGGCCTTCTGCAGCGCAAAGCCCGCCTCGAGGATCGAATCGCGTTGCGGCGCGCCGATCTTGTTGTAGGTGAGCTCGGTTCGTTCCTTGAGCTGCTTGTCGACCACATTGCCGGGCAGCTTGGTCACCGCGATGAAATCGGCCTTGAGCTCGTCGTAGTGATCGAGCGCATATTTGCGCGCCTCATCGTAGACCGACAGCACACGGCGCGTGATGTCGGCCTGTTGTTTCAGGAAATCCTCGCGCGCATTGAGGATGCCCCAGGTATTGGCGGCCGCATTGCGATAGAAGAGGCGCGCTCCGTCCTCGATCTCGTGCTGTGCCATCATCGGGTCGAGGCCGGCCCAGGCATCGACGTCGCCGCGCAAGAGCGCCGTGCCGCCGTCGGCATGCTGCTGCACCAGAACGGGCGTGATGTCCTTGTCCGTGAGGCCGGCCGTCAGCAGCGCCCGCACCAGAAAAATGTGCGGGTCGGTGCCGCGCACCATCGCGACCTTCTTGCCCTTGAGATCCGCAACCTTGTTGATCTTGGAATCGCGCGTTGTCACCAGCGCGGTCCATTCCGGGCGCGAATAGACATAGACCGACTTGATCGGATTGCCGTTGATGCGCGCCACCAGCGCCGCCGAGCCCGCGCTCGAGCCAAAATCGATCGAGCCGGCATTGAGGAATTGCAGCGCATTAGCCGAGCTCACCGTCTGCACCCAGACGATGGAAATCCCGTCCGGGGCGAACTCCTTCTCCAAGAGGCCCTTGTTCTTGAGCAGAATCGAGACCGGATTGTAGGTTGCCCAATCAATGCGAATTTCCTTCGGCTTATCGGCGGCGAACGCCGGTGCAGCCGCGAGGAGCGGTGTGAGCAAGGCGCTGCCGATGAGAGAACGCCGGGACAAGTGGGTCATTTGGAACTCCATGGCCGCAGGTTGCGCACGGATCGCACGTGGAAATTATTCTAAACAAAAGATGACTTTATCACTAGAATCGGAAGAAAATAAAAAAATATGGCGACTCGATAGAAAATAATTTTCAGCTCGCGCCAACGCCCCGCTGCGTCAAGGCGTTCCCGCAGCGCCGGAGCTCGGGGCATGCTTTTCTCACCAAAATGCTTTATCCCCTAAGGCCCATGCTTTCTCCCGCTGAAACGCCGCCCACGGGCGCGGCCGACCTGATCGACACCTCGGCGCTCGCGACCGAGCTCAGGGCGATGGCCGAGCAATATGTCGGGCGCGACCGCGAGATGCGCAACGCCGTCGCGCAGCACCTCAAGGCGGCGCTGGCGCGCGGCCGTGCCAAGGCGGAGCAGCTGTTGTTGGCGGAGCGGCGCGGGCGGCGGTGCGCCGAGCGTCTCTGCCACATGCAGGACGAGATCATCCGCCTGTTGTTCGAGCTTGCCGAGTCGCAGCTCTACCCGGCGCAAAATCCTTCCACCGCCGAGCGCATGGCGATCGTCGCGACCGGCGGGTATGGCCGCGGCATCCTGGCACCCGGCTCCGATATCGATCTGTTGTTCCTATTGCCGTACAAGCAGACCGCCTGGTCGGAGTCGATCGCCGAGGCGATCCTCTATTGCCTGTGGGACATGGGGCTCAAGGTCGGCCACGCCACCCGCTCGATCGATGAGTGCATCCGCCAGTCCAAGGCGGACATGACCATCCGCACCGCGATCCTGGAGGCGCGCTTCCTGCTCGGCGACCGCAAGCTATTCGATGACCTCATGGGGCGCTTCGACCGCGAAGTCGTCCGCGGCACCGCGCGGGAATTCGTCACCGCCAAGCTCGCCGAGCGCGAGGAGCGGCACCGCCGCGCCGGACAGTCGCGCTATCTGGTCGAGCCGAACATCAAGGACGGCAAGGGCGGCTTGCGCGATCTGCATACGCTCTACTGGATCGCCAAATACGTCTATAGGGTGAAGGAGCGCGAGGAGCTGATCGAGCACGGCGTCTATGATCGGCGCGAATATCTGCGCTTCCGCCGCTGCGGCGACTTCCTCTGGGCGGTGCGCTGCCATATGCATTTCGTCACCGGTCGCGCGGAGGAGCGTCTCTCCTTCGACATCCAGCGCGAAATTGCGGTGCGGCTCGGCTACACCGAGCATCCGGGGCAGCGCGACGTCGAACGATTCATGAAGCATTACTTCCTGGTCGCCAAGGACGTCGGCGACCTGACCGCGATCCTGTGCGCTGAGCTCGAGGACCGCCAGGCCAAGGCGATGCCGGCGCTCGGGCGGGTGATCGCGAAGCTGCGGCCGCGCCGCCGGCGGCACTTGAGCGAGTCGGACGATTTCGTCGTCGACTACAACCGCATCAACGTCGCCGACCAGAAAGTCTTCACCCGCGACCGGGTCAACCTCATCCGCATGTTCCAGCTCGCGCAGAAGCACAATCTCGCCTTCCACCCGGATGCGCTGCGCCTCGCCACGCGTTCGCTGAAGCTGATCGACACCGATCTCCGCGAGAACCCGGAAGCCAATCGCCTGTTCCTTGAGATCCTCACCTCCAAGCACGCGGCGGAGATCGTGCTGCGGCGAATGAACGAGACCGGCGTGCTCGGGCGCTTCGTTCCGGCCTTCGGCCGCATCGTGGCGATGATGCAGTTCAACATGTATCATCACTACACGGTGGACGAGCATCTCCTGCGCTGCATCGGGATTCTCGCCGAGATCGATGCCGGCTCGAGCCCCGACACCCCGTTCGCCAGCGAGCTGATGCGCTCGCTGCAGCCGCAGAACCGCACGCTCCTATATATTGCGCTTTTCCTGCACGACATCGCCAAAGGCCGCATCGAGGATCATTCGATCGCCGGGGCACGGGTGGCGCGCCGCTTTTGTCCGCATCTCGGCTGCTCGCCGGCGGAGACTGAGACCATCGCCTGGCTGGTCGAGCAGCATTTGGTCATGTCGTCGGTCGCCCAGTCGCGCGATCTATCGGACCGCATGACCATCCAGAACTTCGCCTCGGTGGTGCAATCAATCGAGCGGATGAAGCTGCTCACGATCCTCACCACGGCCGACATCAAGGGGGTCGGGCCGGGCGTTTGGAACGGCTGGAAGGCGCAGCTCCTGCGCACGCTGTATTACGAGACCGAGCCGGTGCTGACCGGCGGGTTCTCCGAGGTCAATCGCGGCCAGCGCGTTGCCGTCGCGCAGGCCGAGCTCAAGGCCGAGCTGAGCGATTGGTCTGCGGAGGAACGCGAAGCCTATGTGGCGCGGCACTATCCGGCCTACTGGCTCAAGGTCGATCTGCCGCAGAAGGTGGCGCATGCGCGGTTTCTGCGCGAAGCGGCAAGGTCGAGCAAATCGCTGTCGACATGCATCGCCTTCGACAGCGCGCGCAGCGTGATCGAGCTCACGGTTCTGGCGCCCGACCATCCCTGGCTATTGTCGATCATTGCCGGCGCCTGCGCGATGGCCGGCGCCAATATCGTGGACGCTCAGATCTTCACCACCACCGACGGGCAGGCGCTCGATACGATCGCGGTGTCGCGTGAGTTCGAGCGCGACGAGGACGAGGAGCGTCGCGCCGCGCGGGTCGCCGACACGATCGAGCAGGTGCTGCGCGGCGCCATCAAGCTTCCCGAGATGGTGGCGAAGCGCCTTGCGCCCAAGAGCCGCTACAAGGCCTTCGCGCTCGAGCCGGAAGTCATGATCAACAATGCCTGGTCGAGCCGCTATACTACGGTCGAAGTGACGGGCCTCGATCGCCCGGGCCTATTGTTCGAGCTGACCACGACGCTCTCGAAGCTCAACCTGAACATCGCCTCCGCGCACGTGGCGACCTTCGGCGAGCGCGTGGTCGACGTGTTCTACATCACCGACCTGTTCGGCGCGAAAATCACCTCGGCGACGCGCCAGGCGGCGATCAAGCGGGCGCTGATCCAGCTGTTCCTCCCCCAGCCCTCCCGCGCAGCCGCGGGCTGAGCACCGCGCCGGTAACCGCCCCTTAAACCCCGTTATCTACCGTGCCGACGGGACCGCCATGGGAGGGGCCGTTGGCCGATTCCGACGACTCAGCCGTGCGACCGCCGCGCCGCAAGGGTGCGTCCAAAGGCAAAGCCAAGAGCAAGTCCGGAGCGAAAGCGGCCCGCAGCGAGTCATCGCGTTCGGGGGTGCAACGCGCGATCTATTGGGGCGTGGTGCTGGCCCTGTGGGCCGCCATCATGGCAGGCGGTACCATCGCACTCGTCGCCTCCACATTGCCGCCGATCCAATCGCTCGCCATTCCCAAACGCCCCCCATCGATCGAAATCGACGGGATTGACGGCAGGCCGCTCGCGATCCGCGGCGAGATGGGCGCCGACGTGGCGCTGAAGGATCTGCCGCCCTATCTGCCGCGCGCGTTCATCGCCATCGAAGACCGCCGCTTCTATCACCATTTTGGGCTCGATCCGGTCGGTCTCGCGCGCGCCGCCGTGGCCGATGTCCTGCATCGCGGTGTCGCCCAAGGCGGCTCGACCATCACCCAGCAGCTCGCGAAGAATCTGTTCCTGAGCCAGGAGCGCACACTCTGGCGCAAGCTACAGGAATTGGTGCTGGCACTGTGGATCGAGCGCAAATATTCCAAGGACAAGATTCTCGAGCTCTATCTCAACCGGGTCTATTTCGGCTCCGGCGCCTACGGGGTCGAGGCGGCGGCGCAGCGCTATTTCGGCAAGCCTGCGCGCGAAGTGAAGCTCAACGAAGCCGCGATGTTGGCGGGTCTCGTCCGCTCGCCGACACGATTGGCGCCGAGCCACAATCCGGACGGCGCCGAGCGGCGCGCCCAGATCGTGCTTGCCGCCATGGCGGACGCCAATTTCATCACCGAGACCATGGCCAAGGCCGCCATGGCACAGCCGGCCCGCGCGGTGAGGCCGGGCGGCGCCGGCTCGGTCGGCTACGTGGCGGATTGGATCATGGACGTGCTCGACGATCTGGTCGGGCATGTCGATGAGGATCTCAAGGTCGACACGACGATCGATCCGAACCTGCAGGCGGCGGCCGAGAAGGCGCTCACCGACGAGCTCGCGCAGAAGGGAGCGAAATTCGACGTTGGTCAGGGCGCGCTGGTCGCAATGACGCCGGACGGCGCGGTGCGTGCACTGGTCGGCGGCAAGAGCTACGCCGAAAGCCAATTCAACCGCGCAGTCGCCGCCAAGCGCCAGCCGGGCTCGTCATTCAAGCCGTTCGTGTACTTGACGGCGCTCGAGCATGGGCTCACGCCCGACACGGTGCGCGAGGACAAGCCGATCGCGCTCAAGGGCTGGAAGCCGGAGAACTACGGGCGCCAGTATCTCGGGCCGGTGACGTTGACGCAGGCGCTGGCGAATTCGCTCAACACCGTCTCGGTGCGCCTCACGCTCGAATTCGGGCCCGCCGCGGTCGCCAAGACTGCCTACCGGCTCGGCATCGCGTCCAAGCTCGAGCCCAATCCGTCGCTTGCGCTGGGCACCTCGGAGGTCTCGCTGATCGAGCTCGTCTCGGCCTACGCGCCCTTCGCCAATGACGGCTTCGCCATCGACACGCATGTGGTCGAGCGGGCCCGTACCGTCGCCGGCAAGACACTGTATACCCGCGTGGCACCGAATTTCGGCCGGGTGGTCGATCCCCGCTATGTCGGCATGATGAACGTCATGATGCATGAGACGGTGACGTCGGGAACGGCGCATGCTGCGCAGCTGCCAGGCTGGTCGGCAGCCGGGAAGACCGGCACCAGCCAGGAATTCCGCGACGCCTGGTTCATCGGCTACACGAGCCACATGATCACCGGCGTCTGGCTAGGCAATGACGATTCCTCGCCGACCCGCAAAGCAACCGGCGGCGGCATGCCGGTCGAGATCTGGTCGCGCTTCATGCGCACTGCGCATCAGGGCGTTCCGATCGCGCCGTTACCGGAGCTCGACGGCGGGCTCTCGGTCGCCTCGATCCTGAGTTCAGGCGGCGCGGTCGGCGGAGCGCCGATTCCGCCGGCTCCTGTCGGGGGAGCGCCGCCCCCAGCAGTGCGCGCCGATCGAAATACCAGTATCGACAACTGGTTCCTGGACCACCTGTTCGGCCGGCGTTAGTTAGCGCGATCTGCCGCATGGCGAAGCGACATCGCGGCGGCGTCGGAAGATTCACAACGCCTGGCCCGACCTGATGGACTTGAGTTGTCATCCGCCCGATCAGGGTTTCATCACGTCCCTGATCTTGGCGAGCGTTGTGGGCGAAACATCGAACGTGTCGTTGACCACTTTCTGCATCTCCTCACCGGATTTCGGCAGCAGCGGCAAATTGAGTCGTTCTGCCTCTGCCTTGAATTCCGGATCGGCAAGCATCTTGCTGAACGCGGTGCGCAGCAATTCGACCCGTGCAGGTGGGACATTGGGGCTGGTGAAGAGCGAGCGGCCGATCGTGTCGTTGCTGACCAGGTAGCTGAAGATCTGCCGCACCTCCGGATCGTCGCTGAGCTCGATCACGGTCGGGATGTCGGGCATCTTCGGGTCCCTGGTCAATCCGAACTGCACCACAATGTTCAATTTCTTCTCGCGCAGATAGGACGCGAACAGCTGCGAGAGGCCGATATAGGTGCTGGTGCCGCCGTCAGTCTCCTCTCGCTCGACCGCCATCACATAGTCGCGCGCCGAGGGGTAACCGGGGATGAGCCGCATCTGCATGCCCAGAAACCGGTCCATGGCCCGCATGCGCGCCGCCGGAATCTCATAGACTCCCGAGATGCCGACCGTGCTCGGCCGCTTGCGCAGGTCATCCACGGTTTTGATCGGCGAGGTGTGCCAGAAGAAGATAACAGAGGTGGTGTCGAGCAGACGGCCGATGGCGATGAACTTTCGGGCGTCGTACCTGATCTGCGGATTCTCGAACAGCTGCTCCATAGCAAATGACGAGGTAATGATCGTCAGCGTGGTGCCGTCCTGCGGAGCCAGATTATAGACGTAGTTTGACGCGATGGTGCCTCCCGCGCCTGGCATATTGCGCGGAACGATGAGGGGATTGCCAGGCAGTTCCCTGCCGAGGTAGCGCGCGACCAGACGCGCATAGGCATCGTAGGCGCCGCCCGGCCCGATCGGAATAATGAGCGAGATGGTCTTGCCACGATAGAAATCCTCCTCGTCATTGGCCGCCGGTGCTGCGACAGGAAGGCCTAAGCCCAGAAGCATCGTGCAGGCGGCCCAGAATGTCAGCCGCCTGGGCCGGTAGGGTGTGCAAAATCGCAGCGCGAGGTCTGTCAGCGTGCGCAACCGCGCGAAGCGATTTTGCGCACGCGGTAAGCCGGGAGGCGCGCGGTTGCACACCCTACGCCGCACCGACAAGGTGCGGGGTCGCCGGCGCGGCCGCCCTGTTGCCCGGCCAGAATGCTTCCGCGATGCTCAGCACACGCGACGTATAGCCCTGGGCGGCGGCATACCGCATGAACGTGTCGAGCGTCCGTGCATTCGGCGCAAGACCATCAGCCCAAGGATTCTTGCCGAAGCGTTGCTCTTCCTCCTCCAGGATCAATTGTGCGGTCGGAAAGAACAGGCGCTTCGGATAATCGTATTCCTCCCGGCAGAATGCGTCGGCGGCCCCGAACGCATTGACGAGACTGTCGACAATCCACGGCTCGCGCTCGAGCAGCTCTTCACGAACCACGAGGGTGTGGGTGATCGGGAAAATTCCGGTAGCTGCAAAATATTGCTCGACTGCTGATCGGCACGGCTCGAAGAGGCGCCGGATCCGCGGGTCGCCGGCACGGAAGGAATCCGGCACATTGGGCGAAATCAGCGCGTCCACGTGCCCCTTAAGCAGCATGTCCTCTGCATCCTCACCCGTAACCGTCACTTTGATATCGGCTGGCGCCTGGAAGCCTGCCCCTTCCGGATCGGTGGTGAACCATTCAAGCTCGCTCGGCTTCACGCCGTGGCGCTCCTCAAGGATGCCGCGCGCCCACAGGCCGATCGTCAGGCGATAGCGGTCCATGCCGATCCGCCTGCCGATCAAGTCACGGGGTTCCTTGATGTTCGAATTTGCTCCGCAATAGACATAAGGCTGAGCAAACATCCGCATCGGAAATATCGGCAACGCGTAGACCGGCTCGTTGCGGGCTCGGGCCATGGCGTACCAGGATAGCGACATCTCGGCGACGTCGAACTCTTCATAGACTGGACGCAGACAGGCTTCTCCCCTGCCAGCTGTATAGAAGCTGGGTTTGATGCCTCTCAATCTCACGTCACCCTTAAGCAGCGGCCGGGTCCGGTGATAGTCGGCGACGCTGAGTGTCAGCTCGAGATCAGCTTTCATTTCAGTCTGCTCTGGCAACCGGGATAAGCATTGGCAACCCGCGGTGCCAACCATATCGCAAAAGCGAAGCTTGTTACATCCCAGAGGCGCCCGGCTTTGCCATGCCATCCAATTTGCTCGCCGCCGGACCGGTGCAATACAAGGCGCGCGCAGGGCTGCCTTCCCGGGACATGCAGACCTGCCGCGAGGTGATCCTCGACGAGCGCTTATTGAGACAAGTCGCAAATCGCAACTTGTTCGTCGGCCGGCAAAGCGCTCTGTTGTGCGTTGATGTCCGTGACGAGGTTCAGGCGCTCAGTATCCCCAACCCCAGCCTCCCCATCCGGGATCGCATGCCCAGACTCGTTGCCAGCCGAAAGCCGTTGGCACCCAGGTCCAGCACGACGAGCCAGCGAGCGCGAACGCTCCGACGCCGAAGAACGGTCCTCCGAAAAAGCGGCGGTGTGGGAAGAACGCGAACCGACGACCTGGAAAGAACCCACGATTGATGAAACCCGGTCGCCCTACAAAAGCGGGTCCCCGGACAAAGCCTCCGCCGAAGCCCGGCCCCCGAACAAACCCTCCGCGGAAGCCGCCAGCGCCGATGCTCGCGCCGCGGAAGCCACCACCGCCGAAGCCACCGCCACCGAAGCCACCACCACCAAATCGCGCCTCGGCCGGAGCCGCGATCAGCACGGCGCCAAGCAGGGTCCATGCCGCCAGAGCGGCGAGTTTCTTGTAGATCATGCACTGCCTCCTCTCGGACGCCAGCCCCTATGACTACATAGCGACTGCAGGAGGAATATGCGGATGATCCTCTGTCGCGGATTATCTTTGCGGCAAGCTAGAGACATTTCGGGCAAGAACCGCGCATCGCCTTTAAATAAAGTCGGGTACCCCGCTACTGTGCAGGCATCTACATCGCGCGACAAGCGACCTGTGGGCTTGGCCCGGAGTCGCGTAGCAAAGACAGCAGCGCCGGCAGGATTGAGAATCGAAAGCTCTAAGAGCTGCCGAAGCCGGCCTTCCTCAGCTCATCGATAGCGCGCTCCTGAACGCGCGCGGGCGCATCCAGGGCTCCATTGATCAGCTTCAGTATTCCCTCCGGGGAAAGGTACTCGAAATCGAGCCCCAGCTTGTCCGCCTCGGTTTGGACCTGCGGATCCTTCATGGTCTCCGCGAATGCATCGCGTAGCGCGCGCAGGCGACCTTCGGGAACGCCCGGAGGAACCGCTACCGGGCGGTTGTAGACCTGCGTGCTGAGGATGATCTTGAGGACGTCCTTGTTCTCGCCTTCGGGGAGCAGATCCATCAGGAACGGCACCTTCGCGGCCTTGAGCTCCGGTTGCGGTTGGATGGCGATGTCGAGCGCGACCGTGGCAACGCCACGGGCGAGCATGTCCTTGGCGTTGACCCTGGCGCCATCCCACGACCAGCCGCACAGGCCGTCGACTTCGCCTTTCTCCATGGCGAGCGTGACATTGGACGTGGAAAGATACCCGCGAACCACGTTGAAGCGCGTGCCAGCCAGGCTGTTCAACAGCGTGGGTATCATGGCCGTGGAGCCACCGCTCGCGCCGATCGTGATCTCCCTCTCGAACAGATCCTTTGCCTTCAGGTCCTTCGCCTTGCCGGAGAGCGCACAAATCGTGGAGGCAATGCTCATGTTGCCCAGCCATCCGAACCTGCGGACGTCGAACTTGGCGCCGGACATCCCTCCGAGCTGGTTCAGCGTGATGGTGTTTTGAAACACGCCCATCGTGAGCCCGTCGGGCGCGGCGATGGAATAAAGGTAATTGGCCGCGCCGATACCGCCGGCCGCCGGCATATTCTTGACCACCACCGCCGGACTTCCGGGAATGTGCCTGCCGATGAACCGGGCCAGGAACCTGCCGTAGAGATCGTACCCACCGCCCACGCCGGATGGCACGATCATCGTGACCTGCCTGCCGGTGTAGAAATCCGCCACCGGCTCGGCCGCTGAGCAGCCGGCGCTGAGGAGGATCACAATCGCCGCTGCGCTAACGTCTCTCCCCTGATGCATTCCGAGCTTCCGCCCTTCCCGATCCGGCACGTTAGGTGAGTCTGCGGGCTGTCTGCCCCCGTTCCGGCTGTCTCACGACCGGTGTAGTCGCTGGGCTGCCGGCCGCAAGTTGCTGCGCAACTTATTGCTTGCCTTCCCACAAGCGGCGACTTTTCTCAAACAGAAACGGACCTGCCCTCCCGGCCCGGATTGTAGCACGGTTTTGGGCACGGCCCAGAAATTGAAGGTCGCCCCCCAAGCATGAAATCAGGGCAATGATCTCCGCGGTTTCCTGATCGCATCCGCCCGAGCTCGAAGCGCGCGCCGGTCCTTTACCCGGCGGGATCGACCCGGAAACGTTGTCCCGATTCGAGCGTCACCCTTCCCTGCGCCACCGCCTGTGCCCAGCGTGCGGTGGGCAAAAGGCCGCCAAACGAGAAGAAGTGCGGCTTGAGCGCGCCGCTGCCTCGCGCCTGTGCAAGCGCGCTCACGAAGCCGTCAGGGGCCCACATTGCGAAGAGCTCGCGCGCCAGCCCAGCATGGTGCGCAAGACCCTGCGCCAGGGCGCGCACACCGCAGCGGGACGCATAGCGCATGAGCGTCGCCACGCTCGTCGGGCCCGCAAGCCCAATCCGCACCGGATGCTCGATCCCAAATTCGTGCAGCTTCGCAAGCCAGGCGACGATCGCGGCCGGGCGAAAGCAGAACTGGGTCACGATGTGGATGGAGAGCCCGAGCGTCTCGGCCGCGTCGATCTTCTTCTTGAGCGCAAGATCGAGCTCTTGCTCGGTGATGCGCGGATGTCCGTCCGGATAACCGGCGAGCCCAATTTCCACGATACCGCGGCGGTGCAGCAATGCCCCATCGATAACATCGAGCGCGGAGCGCAGCTCACCCGCCGGCGGGTCGCGGTCGCCGGCAATGACCAGGACGCATCGTACGCCCGCTTCTGCGGTGAGCCGCGCCAGGAAATCGTCTATGAGCGCGAGCGTCGCAAAATTGCGCACGGCCAGATGCGGAACCGGCTCAAGGCCGACCGCCTTCAGTCTTACGGCAATCGCGATCGATTCCGCCGCGGACCGGCCCGGGACGGCGCTCACATAGACGCGGGTGCCGCCCGGCAGAACCTCGGCGAGGGCCGCCACCTCGCGCGCCGTCGGGCGGGTGGCCTCAAGCGAGAAGCCGCGCATGAACGCTGCGATCGCCCGTACCGGATCGGCGCGAGTTGCGGCAGCTGGGGTGGTCGACGGGCCTTGCATGGCTTCATTTCCGCCGACGCGAGATCACGTAGGACTCGTCGAAGAACCAGAGTCCGCCGCGCTCGCGCAGCACTTCCCGCGTCGCCTCGAACGGGCGGCCATCAGCCACCATCGCCGCAAGCCGATCGTCTTCGACCTGGGCCACATAGGCGGCGGCGTTCCAGGCCGCGAACAGCGTCGAGGTCCCGATCGAGTCGGAAATCTCGGAGGGAAGCGCATGCATGTCGTGGCGGAACAGCGAGCGATTGTCCGCATAGGCATTGAAATTAAGGTCGCGTGCGGCGGGCCCGAGCTCATGCTTGACGGCTTTGAGGATCTGGTGGCGGTCGTGAATGAACGGATTGTCGCCGGGCCAAACCCTCTCGATGATCTCCATGCCGGGGTCGTGCCCGTGCGAATGGATTGCAATCAGGCGCCCGCCGGGGCCGAGCGCGCGCGCCAGCGGCGCGATTACGCGCGCGGCCTTGAACTCGAGGGGCGCGCGGGCGCGGTAAGGCTGCGAGGCGATAATGAGATCATATTCGGCGACCGTGCCGCCGGGCCGCGGAATGATCGGATCCAGCAGGAAGCGATGGTCCTCACGATAGAGCACCAGCACCACCGGCCGCTCATAGACGGGATTGCCGGTCGTGGCGCTCACCCCCGCTTTCCAATTGCGCGACAGGAACGGCACGAGGTCCGTGATCTGTTGCTCGAAACGATGCGCCGAGGTGCCCGCCAAAGGCACCTCATGCCAGACAAGACTCGAGGCCGCGCTCAACGACTTCACCGCCAGGCGCGGCGCATCGGTATAGGCCAGGTTGGTGAACACCAGGACGGTGGCCGGATGTTCGCAAAAGCGGTCGGAGAGCTTCTGCAAAGCGAGGCGCACGTCCTCCAGGCTGATCTCCTTGCCGACCACATAGAACGGCATGTGCGGAAAACGATCGTGCATCGCCCGCATGACCCGCAGCAACACCGTGCCGTCGCCAACCCCCGCATCGAACAGCCGCACCGCGGGAGGGCGCGGGTGAATGCTGGCGAGCTCAAGCGCGACCCGGTTCGCGATCACCCATTTTTCGCTGCAGGTATGGACGAACAGCAGATACTTCTGCCGGTTGTCGAAAAAGCGAAAGTTGCGCTGCGGATCGGTCGGCGGAGCCACGGTCCCGACCGATGCGGTGGAGGTGCCGGCGTCCGCGCGTCGAGGAGCCTTGCGCTCGACCACGACCGAGCGATCCGGCGTTTCCGGATGGCTGGCGATGTAGGCGCGAACCCGCTCGACGGTTTCCATCGTGATCCTGCCGCCGTTACGCAACCGCGCCGCAAGCTTGCCGTCGTTGACGGCACGGCGCCCAAATGTCGATTCCGCCAAGCCGGCCTGCCGGCAATAGTCGGAAATCTCGCGCAGAAGATCTTGGGCATTCATCGCAACTGCCCGATGGGTCCGCTCGCGCTTGGCAAGGGAGAGAACCAAGCCGCGGAATCCGCGTCAACCATATTCGATCCCACCAGAAGAGTGGGATGCTTTGTGGGATACGTCCCGCCGGGATGCTGGCACAAACCGGGGCGCCGCGACTGCCCCCGATCAGGTACGCTACGGCTGCGGTGTTTCGAAGTAGCGCAGGTCCGGCGGCTTCTGGTCCTTTTTGACTGGCATCAGGGTCCCGTCGGCGCTCAGAAAATAATCTTCATGTCCGATCACGACATGCTCGTTGGACTCCGAGCAGACATACTCGCCCCAGACCGCGGGATCTCGTTGATAGCTGCGCATCACCGTCCATGGCCGTGTGAGCGCGTCATCCATTACGGTCATCTCGTCGTGCAGGATCTTGGGATTGCCCTTCTGGAGGCTGATGCGTTCCTTGACGATGGTTCCGTTGTCAGGGTGGAACGGAGCGCCGTCCGAGTCGTAGACGTGCGTGCCGTTGATGCCGCGCGTCTCGGCCTCGAGCGTGTCGAAGTGGCCGTCGCCGTTCGTGTCGATCCACCGGCCGATCGAATAGCCGAGCGATGCGCCTCCCAGCTGCGCCGGCCAAGCGCGGCCGTCGGTGAAGATGCGGCGCACTTGGCTCAGCCGCTCGAGGATGACGTAAGTGGTTTCCGGCAGGATGACGAAGAAGATCGGAACGTTCGCGATCATGACCCGCGGCATGCCGTGCGAACCGCAGAGGTAACCGGGATCATTGCCCTGGCCGCCCTTTGCGATGTCAGCAAGGCTCGCGTCCAGGATCTTCTGAAACTCGGGTTTCAGCGGTATCTGCTGTCCGAGGCCCTTGGGCTTTGACGGGTCGAAGTTGCCGCTATTGCGGCCGTCCGCCTTGAGCCAGGAGCCCGACCAGTCAGGATACCGCGCATCGTCGAAGGCCCTGGCACCGGCGAGCGGCATGGCGAGCGCCGCCACCAGCGCAAACGTACCGATCGCGCGTTGGCAAAGCATGAGCATCCTCCGCCTCGTTCTCTCCACCGTTCCGACCGCGTGCCGAAGCGGATGGTTTGCGTGTCGCATGGCCCAATCGCGCGTCCGATCAGCGCGATGTCTTGAAATACTTGAGATCGGGCGGCTGCTGGCCCTTGATCGCCGGCATCAGCAGACCCTCGGGGCTGACCCGATAATAGTGATCACCAACCAGCACCCTGCCGGCGTCCGGCTTGCAGAGCACCTCCGGCCAGTCCGGCTGGGTTTGGCGCGGGTCGCGCCGATAGCTGCGCGTCACCGTCCATGGCCGGGTCAGCGCATGATCAGTTGAGGTGATCTCGTCGTGCAGAATGTTGGGATCCGATTTGTCCGTGTAGAGCTTCTCGGTGACGACCAACTCGCCGTCCTTGTGGAACGGAATGCCGCTGGAATCGTAGGTGTGCGGCCCCTTGATGGCGTGCGTCTCGATCACGAGCGTGTCAAAGCGCCCGTCGCCATCGGTGTCCTGCCACTGCCCGATCGAGTAGCCGATGAAGCTTGGTTCAATATGGTCCGGGAAGCGGCGGCCGTCGGTGTAGATGCCACGTAACGAATTGAACTGCTCGAACACAAAATAGATCTGGGCCGGCGTGATCACGATCTCCATCGGGTGAATCGCCATCATCACCCGCGGCATGCCGGCCGGAATGCACATTGCGGTCGGATCGACCGGCGGACCGCCCTTGGCTTCCGCTTCGACGCTCGCCAGGAACAGCGCCTGATATTCCGGCGTCAGCGGCGCCTGCTGGCCAGCGCCCGGCGGCCTCGTCGGATCCCAAGCCGCCGCCTCACCACCGCCGAGCTGCACCCATTGACCTTTCCAATCCGGAAACCTGGTTTCGTCGAATGCCCGGGCAGCGCCGACCGACAGCGCAAATGACGCGGCCAGGAACAGGGCACCGGTCGTGTGATGATGCATGGTCGTTCCTCCATTGCTGCTTGACGACCGAACGCGCGCACGCGGCCAGTGGACGAAAGCGGTGCAGGCCAGCGGCTCGCCGGGCAGTATAGCTCATCTGCGTCGCACGGTTTCGGGCGGAGCCGACCAGATTTGCTCAGACCGGGATAGCCTGTTGCGACCAAATCAGCCGAAGAATGCTAAATCTCGCAGTCATTCTCACAGACGCGCCGATCGTCGGCCATTGCCATCGCGGCCGCCAATTGCATCACATCGATCTTGCAGCTCCAGCCGAGCTCTTCGCGCGCCTTCTTGGCGCTGCCGACATTCGACTGGATATCGACGGTGCGAAAATGCCGAGGATCGACCTTCACCACGATGCGCCCACTCTTGCTGTCGACGCCGATTTCCTCGATGCCGATCCCGAACCAGCCGAGGTCGAGGCCGAGCTCGCGCGCGGCGATCTCCGCGAACTCGCGTACCGCATGCGTCTTGCCGGTGGCGAGCACATAATCGGTGGGCCTCTCCTGCTGCAGCATCACCCACATGCCCTCGACGTATTCTTCCGCGCAGCCCCAGTCGCGCCGCGCATCGAGATTGCCCAGCGTCAGCACGTCGCGCTTGCCGCGCGCCACCTCTGCCAACCCCAGCGTAATCCTTCGGGTGACGAACTGGCGTCCCCGCAAAGGCGACTCATGATTGAACAGGATGCCGGAAACCGCGTAGAGGCCGTGCAGCTCCCGATAATTGGTGACCAGCCAGTGCGCCGCCGCTTTGCCGACCGCATACGGACTGCGCGGACGCAGCGTGGTGGTCTCGGTTTGCGGGGACTCATTCGGGATGCCGAACATTTCCGAGCTCGACGCCTGGTAGACACGCGCATCCGGCTTGGCGAGGCGAACGGCTTCCAACAGGCGCGCAGGCCCGAGCGCGTTGACGTCCAAGGTGTAGATCGGCTCCTCGGCCGACAGCGACACCATGCTCTGGGCCGCGAGATTATAGATTTCGTCCGGCTTGTGCTTCTCGATCGCGCGGATGAGGCCCGTGACCTCGAGCAGCTCGAGATCGATCAGCTCGACGTCACGATGCGCGTCGAGGTATTTCAGGCGCGCCAAATTCGGCGAGGTTCCGTGGCGTAAGGTGCCGACGACGCGGTAGCCTTTCGCCAGCAAGAGCTTGGAAAGATATGCGCCGTCCTGGCCGGTGATTCCGGTAATGAGTGCAGTCTTCGGCACCAAACCGCCCCGCCCCATAAGCCCCAACGGGCATTAGCATGGCGGTCGGCCGAGGGCCAGCGCCCTGTTTCCGATGCCCGTGCGGCGTGCACGCTCAGCGCATAATGATGCCGTCCGCTCGCCGTTGCGATCGCGCCCGCGGGGCGAGTCCATAGCGGTGCAGGTCGGTGCCGTGCGCATCGAGCCAGGACTTGCCGCGCTGGTAGTCGGGATCGAGATGGCCGACCAGCCGCCAAAAGCGGGGCGAATGATTGAGCTCGCGCAAATGCGCGACTTCGTGCGCGGCGAGATAGTCGAGCACGAAAGACGGCGCCAGGATGAGTCGCCAGGAGAAGGACAGCACTCCGGTGTTGGAGCAGGAGCCCCAGCGGCTCGATTGATCACGGATGGAAACCCGCTTGATGTCAATGCGCAGCCGCGCCGCATACCGGCTGGAAGCGGCTTCGAGATCACGCCGCGCCTCACGCTTGAGGAAATCGCCGATGCGACGATCGACATGCGGGGGCTCGCCGGCAACACACATGATGCGCTGGCCGCGTTCATCGATTTCGGTCCAGACGGTGCCGCGGACGCCACGCCGATGCACGATGCGGTGTGGGATGCCGCGCAAAGGCACCTCGACACCGTGCACGAAGGGCGCGGCTTCCGGCAAACGCTTGAGCCGCGCCGCAATCCATCCGCCGTGTTGCTGCGCGAAGTCTCTGGCCTCTCTCACGCTGCCGCGCGGCGGCATGGTGAGCACGACCTCGCGCAAGGCAGCGTCGATGCGCAACGTGTAGCGGCGCGCCTGACGATGCCGCCGCAGGCGCACGAGATAGACCGACTTGTCAAAAATGATTTCCAGTGCCGACGGCTCGGTCGGACGACGATAGAGCAATGCGCGCAATGACATGACCTATATCCACCCACAAGCTTTCTGGCCGAAATATTGCCATATCCGCAATGCGGCGCAGCATGCTCCAGCGGAAATATAGCCATGCCACCAGATGACGGGTGGGTCGGATGTCTCGGCCACAAAAGGTGGGGCCTCAGAAGAGGTGAAACGTAGTTCATTTTTTCCGCCAGGAGGCTCGAATTGCCCCCTCGAAAGCCATCTCCGAAGTCACTCGGGAGGGCGACAAAAAACCCTTGGAACACAAGCAGTTACGAAATCCCGCCGGTACCGTGCGGAGTCGAATCAAGAAAACCCCGACAGGACGGGCACTACCGGCCCCTTCGGGCCGTTTTGCGCGACTTCCACGCCGATTTGGCCGGCCGTCCCTACTCGTCCGCCGCGCGCGCCGCGTCGGCGAGCGCCGTGCCTTGCGGCGAAGGGCTTGCACCGTTCTGCCTTGTGGCGCGTGCGCTTGTCCGCTTGCCGCCGCGCCAATCCTCGCGATTATTCGTCAGGACGAAATCCGCGATCCGTGGTGCGATTTCGGCGCGGAAGCGCGATCCGTTGAACACCCCATAATGTCCGACACCCGGCTGCATCCAATGCGATTTGCGATCGGCCGGTATATTGGTGCAGAGGCCATGGGCCGCCTGGGTTTGGCCGAGGCCGGAAATATCGTCCTTCTCACCCTCGATGGTGAGCAACGCAATCCGTCGGATGCAGGAAGGATCAACCCGCGCGCCACGGTGTGTCATGGTGCCCAAGGGCAGTGCATGGCGCACGAAAACCGTATCGACGGTCTGCAGGTAATACTCGGCCGCCAAGTCCATCACCGCCAGATACTCGTCGTAGAACTCGCGATGCTTCTGCGCCGAGTCGCCGTCGCCCTTGACCAGGTGCGTGAACAGGTTGCGATGCGCCTCAATGTGCCGCTCGAGGTTCATGCTGACGAAGCCATTGAGCTGCAGGAAGCCCGGATAGACGTCGCGCATCATCCCCGGATTGGGAAACGGCACTTTGGTGATGACATGGCGCCGGAACCAGTCGGTGCCGCGTCGTTCGGCAAGCAGATTCACGGCGGTCGGGTTGACGCGGGTATCAATCGGCCCACCCATCAGCACCATCGAATGCGGCACATAGGGATCCTCCGTCGCCTCCATGCGGGCGACGGCGGCCAGCACTGGCACGGATGGCTGGCACACTGCCAGCACATGCACGTCGCCGTGCAGCAGGTGCAGCATCGAGATCACGTAATCGATGTAGTCGTCCAGATCGAATGCGCCCTGCGCAAGCGGCACCATGCGGGCGTCGGCCCAATCGGTGATATACACGTCGTTGTTGGGCAAAAGCCCTTCCACCGTGCCCCGCAGCAGCGTTGCGTAGTGGCCGGACAGCGGCGCCACGATCAGCAGGCGCGGCTGCGGCCGACGCAGTGGCCGCGCGAAGGCGCGCTCGAAGTGCAAGAGTCGGCAGAATGGCCGCTCCCAGACTGTCGAGATGTGGACCGGAATGCGCTCGCCGCCCACCAGCGTGGAGTCGATCCGCCATTCTGGCTTGCCATAACGGCGGGTGGATCGCTCGAACAGCTCGCAGGCGGCCGCCACCGACCTCCCGAAATCGGAATGGGCGAGCGGATTAGCCGGGTTCCTGAAAAACAGACGGGTCGCGTCCGCCAAGGCACGCGACGGATTAAGCGACGCTTGGCTCATCTCATAGAACCAATAGAACGGCCCTGCCAGCATCGGGCCGTCGCCCACCACAGCGGCCGGAGCGCCGCCGAACTCCCCAATAGCCATTGCCCCGGTCCCCAGCGGCGGTTCTTGCTGCGCCGCAGCAGGAGGTTGTCTTTTTTCCTTCACGCGGTCAACCTGGAATATACTTTTTGCCATCGCCTTAACATATGGGGATTCTTGTCCTTTCAGTAAACAGGATGCCTATTCGCCGGACTGCAACAGGGACCCGTTGCGGCGGGCGCTATTGAGCAGCTGCAGAAAAGCTATGACCGCGGCGGTAAAATACAACGCGTTGAGCCCAAAAGCCTGCACCATAAGATCGGCGCGAAATTCGTGGCTGATCACCAGCGCACGCATGCCCTCGAACACGTAAGTCGGCGGCAGCGCCCAGGAAACGACCTGCAGCCACGTCGGCAGTGTCGTCACCGGATAATAGACGCAGGCTAGCGGCATCAGCACGAACATGAGCGTCCAAGCAAGGCTCTCGGCTCCCATGCCATTGCGCAACAGGACGCCCGACACCAAGATACCGACCGACCAGCTGGTGAGGATCAGGTTCGCGAAGAACGCCGCCAGCGCCAGACCAAGCCCGTAGATGTTGAATCCAAACACGGCGATTGCGAGCAGCGTGACCGGACCCATGCCGACCGCGAGTCGCACCAGGCTCATGATCATCAGGGCAGCGACGAACTCGATGGGCCGCAGCGGGCTGATCATCAGATTGCCGAGGTTGCGCGCCCACATTTCCTCGAGGAACGACACGGAAAATCCGAGCTGACCGCGGAACAGAATGTCCCACAACAGCACGGCGCCAATGAACATGCCGCCCGCGCGAGCGAAAAACCCGGCGTTCTGCGAAACGTAGAGCTGCAGGAAACCCCACACGAACAGCTGCATCGTCGGCCAGTAGATGAGCTCGAGAACCCGCGGACATGACGAGCGCAGAAGATAGAGATAGCGCAGCACCATAGCGGCGACACGATGCGGCGCGAACGCGATGGCGCTCCCGGCGGGCGCACTCATTGGGCCGCCTCGCGTGGGACAGCCTCGCGCGCCCCGCCGCGCCCGCGCACCACGTCCAGAAACACCTCTTCCAGCGTGTCGCGCCCATAGCGAGCGAGCAGTCGCTGCGGCGCATCGTCGTCCTCGATGCGTCCCCGCTTCATCATGATGACGCGGTCGCACAAGCGCTCGACCTCGGCCATGTTGTGGGAGGCGAGCAGCACGGTCGCGCCGTGACGCTTGCGGAAATCCTCGAGCCGCGAGCGCACCCAATCGGCCGTATCGGGATCGAGCGAAGCGGTGGGTTCATCGAGCAGCAAGACATCGGGCGCGTTGATGAGCGCCTTGGCTAGCGCAACCCGGGTCTTCTGGCCGGCCGAGAGCTTGCCGGTGGGCCGATCGAGAAACTCCTCGAGCTCGAGCGAGGCGGCGAGTTCGGCAATGCGGGCGCGGAGGTCTGCGATCGCGTAAAGCCGGCCGAACACAGTGAGGTTCTGACGCACGGTGAGGCGGTGCGGCATGTCGATATAGGGGCTCTCGAAATTCATTCGCTGCAGCACCTGGTAGCGCTGACGCGGCATCTCGGCGCCCAGAACCTTGACGCGTCCGGAGGACGGCGCGACAAGCCCCAAAATCATCGCGATGGTGGTGGTCTTGCCGGCGCCGTTGCCGCCGAGCAGCCCGGTCACCGAGCCGGGGGCAAGCGCAAATGAGATATCGTCCACCGCCCGGGTCGATCCATAGATTTTCACCAGGCGGTCGACCGCGATAGCCGGTTCGGCAAGCATGATTGGGCTCGAGCTCTACGAAAGTCCGCCTGATGTGTGCCAGCCCGGCGACCGGCGCAAGCCCTTCCCGGCCGGCCGATCGCGCCCGATTGGTAGGAAGCTGGTGCGGCAGTCTTGACGTTGCTGCCAGCAGCGCAGCGCCTTATTCGCGGGTGCGTCAAAACGAAAGCCGCACTAGAAATCAAATACTTGCTAGTGTCACTTTCGATTCCGAGATGCGCTCAATGTCTGGCAACCCGGCATGGCGACATTCGGAATCGGGACCCCTCCGGTTCTGACATTCGCACACCTGAGATGCGCATGTCGCGACCTGATACTGGATTGAAGCCATAGATTGAGATGAGCGGATTGGAGACGGCCGAGCCGGATAACCCACGCGCCTTTGCGGCGGGGGGGCGCGATGTCCGCCTCGACACGCTGGTGCGGCTGCGCTGGCTCGCGGTGATCGGGCAGACCACCGCGGTCCTGGTGGTCTATCTGGGGCTCGATTTCGACCTGCCGATCTGGGCCTGCCTCGCGGTGATCGCCCTTGCGGCCTGGCTCAATATCGTGCTGCGGCTGCGCTTCCGCATGAGCCAGCGCATCGCGCCCGATCGTGCCGCTTGGCTGCTTGCCTTCGACATCGCCGAGCTTGCCATCCTGCTGTTCCTCACCGGCGGGCTGGAGAACCCTTTCGCCTTCCTGTTTCTCGGACCGGTGCTCTTGTCGGCGACCGCGCTGCCAGCGCGGATCACCATGATGCTGGGCGGCTTCGCGGCCGCCTGCGCGACCGTGTTGATCTTCATCCATTACCCGCTGCCCTGGGATGTGGACCAGCCATTTGATCTGCCCCCGATCTACACCATGGGAGTCTGGCTCTCGCTGCTCCTGGCGATCGGCTTCATCGGCGCCTATGCGTGGCAGCTCACCGAGGAAGCCCGTCAGCTCGCTGACGCGCTCGCCGCCACCGAGCTGGTGTTGGCGCGCGAGCAGCATCTGTCGCAGCTCGACGGGCTGGCTGCCGCCGCCGCGCATGAGCTCGGCACGCCGCTGTCGACCATTACGGTCATCGCTACTGAAATCGAGCGCGAGATGGCACCCGGGTCCCCACATGCCGATGACGTCAAGTTGTTGCGCGAGCAGGCGCAACGCTGCCGCGGCATCCTGGGCAAGCTCACACAGCTTTCTTCCAGCGCCGAGCCCTTCGACCGCATGCCGCTGTCGGCGCTGATTGAGGAGATCGTGGCGCCGCACCGCAACTTCGGAGTCGCCATCAGCGTGGGGCTCGTGCCGGACCAGGCGCCCGAGCCGATCGGCCGGCGCAATCCGGTCGTGCTCTATGGGCTCGGCAATCTCCTGGAGAATGCTGTTGATTTTGCGCAGAAGCAGGTCGATGTCACCGCCGCTTGGAGCGCTGAGGAGATCACGTTGACAATCAACGATGACGGGCCGGGATTTTCCCCCGAAATCATGGATCGGATCGGCGAGCCCTACGTCACCGGGCGACGGCACCTGCGGCACAGCGTCGATGTCGAGGCGGGCGGTCTCGGCCTCGGACTGTTCATTGCCAAGACCCTGCTGGAGCGTTCGGGCGCCAAGCTCGTTTTCGCCAATCGGGCCGAGCCCGCTCACGGCGCCTCGGTGCGGGTGCGCTGGCCGCGGGCCGATTTCGAGGCAAGCCCTCGGGCGCAGCTCACATCCGGATAGCGATGAGTTTATCTTAACGGCCGTTGTTTCTTGCCTTTCCCTGAATATATAGCAGATAGCATGAAAGATCGTTTGGCCGAGTAGTTCGTCCGCCGGCGCCCGGAGACGCGAAACGCAACAAAAGAAAGCAAAGGCGGACACGGAAACGCAAAGGCGGACGCCTAGGCCAGAACGCGGGCATGAGCAGCCGGCAGTACCTCGCCGGCATTCCGGAGGAGGCAGTGGCGTCATGGTTGAAAGCCAAGTCGAAAGCCAAGTTGAGAGCCACGTCGAAAGCCACGTTCCGGAGATCCCGGGCGATCGGACCTTGCTCATCGTCGAGGACGACAGGTCATTCCTGCAGCGGCTGGCGCGCGCCATGGAGAGCCGAGGTTTCGCGGTGAGCGCCGCTGAGTCTGTTGCCGACGGACTGAGCTTATTGGAGACGAGCTCGCCGGCCTTCGCGGTCGTCGACATGCGGCTCGGCGACGGCAACGGCCTGGAGGTCATCTCCGCGCTCAAGCGGCGCCGGCCCGATGCCCGCGCTATCATTCTCACGGGCTACGGCAATATCGCCACTGCGGTGAACGCCGTGAAGATGGGCGCGGTCGATTATCTCGCCAAGCCAGTCGACGCGAATGATGTGGTAGCGGCTCTGTTGGCGCGCGACGGCGTGGCTGCCGCCCCGCCCGAGCACCCGATGTCAGCGGATCGCGTGCGGTGGGAGCACATCCAGCGCATATTTGAATTGTGCAATCGCAATGTGTCGGAGACGGCGCGGCGTCTCAACATGCACCGGCGCACATTGCAGCGCATCCTGGCAAAGCGCGCTCCCAAGTGAAGGTGCCCGGGCCCCCGGTCGCCGGGCGACCCATGACGTCGGGCGTTCTCCGCCTCTCCGCTGCTTGAGACTGCCTGCGGGCAGCGGACGTCACTCCTGAGCAAACAACTATTTGGCTCAGGCTAGCGGAAGATATTCGGAACTGTCTGGAATGTCTGGAACGGGCTTGGGGGCGGGGCCGGCTTTCTCGCCACTTTGGGCTTGTTATCGTCCGTCACGTTGCTCGAACTTGCATTCGCGGCATTGGCGCTGGCGCCCTTCTGGCTTTTCGTGCCGGAGCTTGCCGGCGCAGCCGCGGCGACGGGCGGTGATGGCGAGATCGGCTCGGTGGTGACGGTGGCTGCAGTCCCGCGTGGCCAATTGAAATCATCCGCCCGCCCGGTCGGCGGGGTGACGGCCTCGCCCTTGATCAAGACACGCGCGGCCAGCGGATCGATGGTTGGCTTTGCGGCAGAGCCGCCCAGAAGCTGGTCGCCGCTATCCTTGGGCGTTGTCGCCGAGATCGTCAGCGGAATGACCGGGCCCACCAAAGGCCGCGTGGACCCGCCGCCGCCTACCGCGGGTATCGGCTCCATATTTGCCGGCAGTGCTACCGGAAGGGCGCGGTTGGCGTCGCTGCGGTCGATCTCGCGCTCCACATAGTGGGCGAGCTTACGGGCACCGGCCTTGGTGAAATAGATGCCGTCGGCGCTACGCAGGCGGCGGATCTGGCCCTCGAAGTCAGGCCCTTGCGGCGAATAGCGACCCTGCTCGTCCACAAACCCATCCCAGATATCGACATAGACGATGCCAGCCCGCTCCGCGCGGCCGCGATAGAGCTCGTTCAAATAGGAGGCATCCTGCGTCGCTTTCGGACCACGCTGCGCGGGAAGCCCAACCCAGAAAACCGGCACGGCACCGCTTTTCAACGCGGCGATCGTGGCATCGATCCGCTTGATATAGGCCGCTTCCCACTGGTCGGTATGGAATTCGAACGGTCCGGCCGGGTTGTTGCTGCGGCTCGCCTCGGCGGGCGACGGCTCCGGATTTTCGGCGTCGGGCTCCTCCGCGGTCGGCGCGCTCTCGGCGGCCGGGCTCTGTGCTCCGGCTGCAGGCTTGCCATTGGGGGTCCGCGGCGGCGGCACACGATCGTGAATTTGTTGATGATCATTGGTCCCGACCATCATCACGATGTATTTCGGCTTCTCGGCCGCGATGATCTCGCGTGCGGCCTGCGCCCAGTCCACGTTTCGCCTGGAATCGTAGCTGACGAGCCCTGAGCCGATGCGGCCCTTGCGCACCACCCCGATCTCAGTCCGCTCCGAGTAAGTGTCCTCAAGCCCGTAGGCGAGCCAATCGGCCATCGCATCGCCCAACACCAAGATCGAGGTCGTGGGCGGCGGCAGGTCGGCCCGGCGCGGCTGCGCCGGGGGCGCATGGGAATTGTCCGCCGGCGCGGCCTGGCGCTGCGGCTCCGGTGGCGGCCCGAAGAATCCGGCGAACGGATTGTACTGTTGGTACTGCTGCTGCGGGACCTGCTGAATCGGCGCTGGCGGTCGGCGCGGCGGCCCGAACGGAGACCAGAATTGCGCCTGGGCGGGCAACAACAAGACAAACATCAGGCCCACGGCTGCGGCGAGCCCGATCGTGCCGGGATGGGCCTTGCGGCGGTGGGCTGCTTCGTTTGCCCTGCGCATCATCGGAGGAACCGTGGCTCGGGAATGTGGCCGCATGGCGGTCTTCACTCTTAAGATACCAGCTTACCGGCGCCGTCGGCAAAAAATGTGGTGTTTGGGCCGCAAAAGCTCGGTGGAGATCCGGCAGTCAGTGCGCGCGCAGCCGCTCCAACAATGCCGCGGTCGCGAAGCCGTCCGGCACCGAGCCGATCTGCGCCTGGAACTGGCGCAAAGCTGCACGGGTGCGGCCGCCAAATTGGCCGTCCGGCGTGCCCACATCGTAGCCACGATCCGCTAAGAGTTGCTGCAATTCCAAGCGTTCATCGCGGCTGAGCACCCGCTCATACCGCGGCCAGGGCTGAACAAACGGATCGCCGCCGCGCATCCGATCCGCCAGGTAACCGGTCGCCAGCGCGTAAGCCTCCGCCGGATTGTATTTCATGATCACGCGGAAGTTCTGCAGCATCAGAAAGGCGGGTCCCTGAGCGCCGGCCGGCACCAGGAGATAGGCGCGGTCATCGAGACGCGGAAATGCCTTGCCGTGCGGACGAGTGACCCCGGCCCGCAACCATTCCTGTATCGTCAGCAGGCGGGTGCGGTCGGCTAGCATGAAATCGAAGTGCTCGGGCAACACGACCTCGTAGCCCCAGGTCTGCCCGGTGACCCAGCCGTCCTTCTTCAAATTGTTGGCCGTGGAGGCGATCATATCGGGAATCGAATCGACAACGTCGCGACGGCCATCGCCATCGAAGTCGACCGCGTATTTCTTGAAGCTGGTCGGCATGAACTGCGTCGGCCCGAACGCTCCGGCCCACGAGCCGACCAGGCGCGACGCATCGATATCGCCGTGAGCCAGGATCTCGAGTGCCGACAGGAACTCCTCGCGGAAATAGTCCTGCCGGCGGCCCACGCAGGCGAGCGTTGCGGTCGAGCGAATCACTGGGCGCTGGCCGATCTGGGTGCCGAAATTAGATTCGATCCCCCAGATGGCCGCGACGACATGGCGGTCGACCCCGAATGCCTTCTCGACCGCATCGAAGGTCGCACGGTGCTGCGCCAGGATGGCGCGTCCGGCCTGAATGCGATCGTCGCTGACCAGCAAGTCGAGGTAATCCCAGATCGCCTTGGTAAATTCCGGCTGCGCATCGAGCAGATCCATGATGCGCAAATCCGGCGTGAGGCTTGCGGTCTGCGTCTCGAACAGCGCGCGCGACACGCCGCGGCGCGCCGCCTCAGGCCATATGCTTTCTATGCAGGCCGGGAAATTCGCCGCTGCCGCCCGGATGGCATCGGCGGTCATCAGCGGATGCCCGGAGGCTCCTGATTCACCGCTCCATTCCGGGCTGTCGGCCGTCCCTGGCGACGTCGGCGGCGGCGATGTGGGGGCGATCGAACCAGTGGTGAGCCCCGGAATCTTGAATGGAAACCAGTCCGCCAGTTGTGCGAGCGCCGGGCGGGCCAGCACTGCGGGCAGGATGGCGAGCGCCAGCCCGGCGGCGGCGAAAAGCCGCATGCAATTGTTGGAGCGCAACAACCCTATCATCCCTGTCGCCAAGACTGTCTGCGAGGCGACCGTCGCCGGCTCGCGCCAGAAGATACTACCAAATTGTGCAGCTCAAGCGTCATCATGGCCGCCTTAGTGCCGCCGGTTTGAAATTCCTGCTCCCCGTGCCGCAAGTCCGTTCAGGAACGCCAAATCGAAAAGCGGCACTAAAAACATGTACTTGCCAGTGTCCCGCCCGCGAATTCCGTGCCAAAGGGTGCAGCGACGAATCACGGAATTCGGAAGCGGGCACTTGGTCATGATTCCTTCTTCGGGCGGCTGCAATTTCGGCAGGGCCTGCTGTGGATTCTGCCTCGCTTTTTTCCCACGGGACCTTATGGTCATCCGGCCGCGGACCATGGGAACGTTCGCCCCGGGACTTTATGGTCGCGATATCCTTAATGGATTTTGAAGGCGATAACCTGCTCCAAGACCCCACCCACGCACTCACCTTACACTCGTCGAAGCATGAAACCGATCCGCAAAGCGATCTTTCCGGTTGCCGGGCTCGGGACCCGTTTCCTGCCTGCCACCAAGGCCATGCCCAAGGAGATGCTGCCGGTCGTCGACCGGCCCCTTATCCAACATGTGGTGGACGAGGCACGAGAGGCCGGCATCGAGCACTTCATCTTTGTCACTGGACGCAACAAGGGCGTGATCGAGGACCATTTCGATCGCCAATTCGAGCTCGAGGTCACGCTGCGCGACCGCCGGAAGCACGCCGAGCTTGCCGAGCTCGAAAAGGACCTGCCGCCCCCCGGGACCACGAGCTTCACCCGCCAGCAGGAGCCGCTTGGGCTCGGGCACGCGGTCTGGTGCGCGCGCGAGCTGGTCGGTGACGAACCGTTCGCGCTCCTGTTGCCGGATGTGCTGGTGCAGCATCCGCGCGGCTGTCTGGCGCAGATGATCGACGCCGCCCGCGATGTGGAGCAGCATGCCAACCTGATCGCGGTCGAGGAGACGCCGGCCGAGCGGATCCACATGTACGGCGTCGTTGCCGTAGGCGAGCGCAAGGGCAAGCTTTTCTCGATCCCGAAGATGGTCGAGAAGCCTGCCCGCGAGCACGCGCCGTCCAATCTCACCATCACCGGACGCTACGTCCTGCAGCCGGAGATCTTCGCCGTGCTGGCCGAGCAGAAGCGTGGCGCCGGGGGGGAGATCCAGCTCACCGACGCCATGATCGAGCTCGCCTCGCGGCAGCCGTTCTACGGGCTCAAGTTCGAAGGCCTGAGCTTCGATTGCGGCTCGAAAGTGGGGTTCCTGGCCGCCAACGTGGCCTATGCGCTCGCCCGCACCGACTTGGCGGATGCAGTACGCGAGGAGCTTGACCGGATTCTCAAGCAGCGAGCAGTGGCGAATAGCTAATAGCTTGGCGAGCGCTCGCGTCTATTCGCCATTCGCACGCCTCCTCACCGCTCCGCTTTCTTGAAGTAGCGCAAGTCCGGCGGCGGCTGGTCCTTGCGTGTAGGCAAGAGAGTGTCGTCGGCGCCCTTGAAATAGACCTCTTTCCCGATCTTGATCAGGCGCGTGACCCCCGGGCAGTTCTCCTCGCGCCATACCGGTCGTGGGTTGGGGTTGCGAAAATAGGTCTTGAGCACGGTCCAGGGCCGCGTCAATGCGTGGTCGATCAGCGTGAGCTCATCGTGCAGGAGCTTGGGGTCGGCCTTGTCGAAAAAGAAGCGCTCTTTGACAATCGATTGATTGTCGGCATGGACCGGGATGCCGGTCGGATCGAGCGAGCGTGGCCCTTTGAAGAAGCGGGTCTCGGCTTCGAGCACGTCGAAGCGGCCTTTGCCGTCGCTCTCGATCCAGCGGCCGATGGAATAGCCCTGGAAGGTCGGCTCGACCTCCGCGGGCCAGTCGCGGCCATCGGTGTAGATGCGGCGCTGGATCGGCAGATTGTGCTCGACCAGCACGTAGGTGATTTCCGGCAGCACGACGAATTCGAGCGAGTTATAGCCGTTCATGGTCGCCGGCATGCCTGGCGGCAGGCAGCGCGCGCTGGAATTCCAATTGCCCTGGCCACCGTTTGCCTGGTCGGCGATACTCGCCTCCAGGATCGCCTGGTATTCCGGCGTCAACGGCGCTCCCTGCCCCAGCCCCCAGGGCTTGGTCTGGTCGAAGCTGGGCTGGCCGCCGGATCTGAAGTTGACGCGCAGCCACTGGCCGGAGACATCGGGATATTTCGCGTCGTCAAAGGCCTGCGCCATAGAGCCGGCGAGGACGACGAGCAAAGATGCACAAAGCGCGACCCGGTTCAGCATGTCGGTTTCCGCTGTGTGTAGGGCGAAGAGCGAAGAGCGAGGTGCGAATGGTGAGGAACAGCCGGGCGGCTCTGTTCAACTCGCCAGTCGCTATTCACCCGATTTTCCGTCACTGTCCCGCCTTCTTGAAATAACGTAAGTCCGGCGGCGGCTCGTCGTTCACGGCCGGGATCAAATAACCGTCGGGGCTCAGCATATAGGGTCGTCCGTCGATCATCACGTGGTTGCTGTTCTCGCAGTGTCCCTCCGTCCATACCGGATGCGGACTCGAGTCGCGGCGGTAGCTCTTCATGACGGTCCACGGTCGCGTCAGCGCATGATCGTAGACCGTGACTTCATCGTGAGCGACGTCGCGATCAGCGGCGTCAAGGAAGATGCGCTCCTTGACCACCGTTTCGTTGTCTTCGTGCAGCGGCAGGCCGCTGTCGTCGAAGATGCGCGGACCGCGGAAGCCGCGGGTCTCGACTTCGAGAACGTCGAAGTGACCGTCGTCTTTGCTGTCAACCCAGTGGCCGATCGAATAGCCGAGCCGGCTCGGCTCCAGCTCGGCTGGCCAGCTGCGTCCATCGGTATAGATGCGGCGATCGTCGAGGATATGATCGATCAAGATGTAGGTTGTGTCCGAGGTGATGACGAATTCCAGCTCGCCGTAGCCGTTGGTGACGCGCGGCATCCCGGGCGAGAGGCAGAAGAAGTTGGTGATGTCGGGCTTGCCGGCGGCTCGATCCTTGAGGCTGGCATCGAAGATGGCCTGATATTCCGGCGTCAGCGGCGCCTGCTGACCAAGTCCCGCCGGCTTGCTCATGTCGAAGCGGTCCGGTCCGCCGATCGCGTGCCACTGCCCAGTCAAGTCGGGATATTTGGAGAAATCGATGACCTGTGCGCGTCCGCTTGCCATGGCGAGCAGCGCGCAGACGATTATGAGGCAGCTTCGCGAGAGCATTGTTGTCCTCCCGGGACGGCCAAGGGCGAAGAGATAGTGAGCAGCGAGCAGCAAGGACAGGCGGATGGCTTTTCCGCTGTCTGACACGCACCGTCATGGCTTCTTGAAGTACCGCAAATCCGGCGGCGGCTCGTTCTTCTTGGTCGGCATCAGGTAGCCGTCCCCGCTCAGCATGTAGGGCTCGCCCCCAATCTCGACATATCCGTTGGCCTCGAAGCAGCTGATCTCGCGCCAATAGGGCCGCGGATCGGCCACGCGATGATAGTTCTTCATCACCGTCCAGGGACGCGTCAGCGCATGGTCGATGACGGTGACCTGGTCATGGACGACGTCGCGGTCGGTCGCATCCGCGTAGATGCGTTCCTTGACGATCGTCTGATTGTCGTCGTCCAGGGGAAGGCCGCTGGTGTCGTAGGAACGCGGCCCTTTGAAGCCGCGCGTCTCGACCTCGAGAACGTCGAAATGGCCGTCTTGTTTGCTGTCGATCCAGCGGCCGATGGAATAGCCGATGAAGGTGCGGGGAATCTCGGTCGGCCAGTCACGGCCGTCGGTGAAGATGCGGCGATTGTCGTGAATGTGCTGCGTCAGAATGTGCACGCTGCCGGGCGCGATGACGAACTCCATCTGACCGTAACCGTTGGTGACGCGCGGCATGCCGGGCGACTGACACACCCAGTCCCGATCCCGGCCCTGTCCACCTGCGAACTGATCGTTGAGATCCGCTTGGAAGACGGCCTGATATTCCGGCGTGAGCGGGGCTTCCTGCTCAGGTCCCCAGGGCTTGCTGATGTCGAAACGGCCTGGGCCCCCGATCGGCAGCCATTGGCCTTTGAGGTTCGGATATTTCGCGTAATCGAAGACTTCGGCGCTCGCGCTCGTGGAGATCAGCGCCGTCAACGCGATCGCACCCAGCAAGATTCGCAAAGACATGATTGTCTCTCGTCATCGTGCCCGCGCGCCGGTGACTGCGCGAGGCAAGGCGGTTCGAAGCCGGAAAAAGATGGCGGTTGCAGAGACGAGTGCCTGCCGATGGCCATTACGGCTGCCGTTCAAGGACCCTCGGCATGTCCCCCGGGGCAGCTCTCCGCTAGAGGCTACACCCATTGTCCGGGCCGGCGGAAGAGGCCGCGTCTCGACTGTCCGCGTCTCGACTTGGCTCAGCGCTGCAGCCGCACGCCCAAGAGCCCCACATAGGCCTGGTAGTCGTTGCCGGGCTCGTTGGAAGAAAGCCATTCGCGCCGCACCTCACTCTTGAGCTGAACTTCGCGGTTGAGCTTATAAGTCAGGTCGAAAGCGGCCGCGTAGCGGTCGTCGAGGCGCGCGCTTCCCACATAGGCATCGCGATCGCCGGTGAACTTCAGTGTGGCATCGAGCCAGGTGCGGAAAGCGTGATCGATCTGCAGGCTCAGCTCATGGGTGAAGACGCCCGAGACCCCGGCAAGCGTCGATTCATTTGCGCTGGTGACGGCAGTGAACTTGAACGTCGTCAGCGCACTCGCGATCCAGATGAGTGAAGCGTCAAGCGTCGGCCCGGCGATCGTGGGCAGCGCCGGGTCGCCATAACGGCGATCGAGATACCCAAAGGCGATCTGCCCGGTGAGAATGCGAGAAAGCTCGAAGGTCGAGCCGACCTTGCCGGCGGTTCCGTCGGAGTCGCGATCGAGGCCGAAAGTGTCGAACCGCAGATCATGTTGCCGTCGGTCGACATCAAGCTCCGCAAACGGCTTGATGCCGGGCGTGAGCTCATAGCCGGCGCGCAGCTGCGCGCTGTATTGATCGAAATTGCGATCATCGTTGCTAGCGACCGTGCCGTCGGTGAAGACCGAGCTCTGGTAGGTGGTGCGGTCGATCCCGCCCTTGACCTCGACGTTGAGGCGGTTGAAGCGCTGACCGAGACCAATGCTACCACCCACATCAGTCGAGATCGGCAGCCGGGCGAGACCGGCCTGGATGTTCGGGCTGCCCGGATTGTCGGTCGCGACGATGAGCCTGCCTTCGAGATCGATGCGGGTCTGGGAGGTGACGTCGACGCGCCCGTCGATCTTGCCGTCGAAGGTCGGACGGTCGAGAGTGGCCGCGGTCCCATACCAGATGTAGCTGCCGCGCAGATCGGCAGTGAGCACGTGGCGCGACCAGTTCGAGTTGACCTGCAGCTCAGGCGCCACAGTGGCGAAGCTGGACGCGCCGCCGCCCGCGACGGTGCGTGCCGGATTGGTGTCGTAGCCGCCCGAGACCTCGATCGCCGGTCGCAGGAGAAACGAGCCCGCCTGGATACCCAGCGGATCGAACGGCTTTTCGTCGATCGCCGGCCTGCGTATGAGCGTTTTCGGCAGGGCGGTAACCGGATCTATTCCGGGCTGCAGCGGCTCCGCTGATGGCACCGTTACCGGCGCAACGCTCGCATTGGCGGTGGTTGCGCTCGTGGTCGCCGCGTTGGCGGTTATGCCATTGCTTGGGACACCCTGCCGGCTGCGGTTCTGCGTCTGCTTCAAGCGGGCATCGCTGATCGCGCTCGGCAAGGGCAGCGGCGCCAACGTGGTGTACGCGGCCATCGATGACGGATTGGCCGACCCGGCAGCGGACGGGGCCATGCCCACCGAGAGACTGCCGCGGAGCGGCAGGCGCTTGGCGGAATTGAAGCCGGTCGATCCAGCTCCGATCGCGGGCTGGGATTCATAGGTAGGCAGCTGCCCAACCGGTACCTCTTCATCCGCGACTGCGGCCTGCGCCCAAAGCGGCGATGTCGGAATGCTTGAGGCCGCCATCAGGATGGGAGCACAGAGCCAGACCAGTTGCGATATTTGGCGGCGGCACTGCACCTTAAAGAGACTCCGAACCGGCGCGAGGCGCGCGCCCGGGTGCAGTCGCGCTTCGCCTTCGAGCCTGAGACTCCCCAAACCCAGAGCACGCGACCGGCCTGCCGGAGGGCCGCACCGGGTCAGGGAAATCCTGGTTAACGGAATTAAAATGGATATGGTTAACAGAGCGTTGATCGATCGCGCGCGCCGATGTTCCGTGCTATCGGGATCGGCCGGCGCCTAGTGCCTCCTTTCCGAAGTTCGTGACACATCGCGGCACCCTTTGGCACGAGCTTCGGAAAGAAAGGGGCACTGGCAAGCATATCATTCTAGTGCCGCTTTTTGATTTGAAGTTCCTGAAAGAGCTTGCGGCAGGTGTGGCAGGAACTTCAAATCGGGGGCACTAGCGTGGTCTGCAGCGGTTCTCCGTTGCTCGCCTGAGGTCAAATGTCGAAGTCGGGGCAATCACGAACGCTCAAGCCGAGCGGCGGCCAAGCGGACGCGCTCATCGCTTCCGCGCTCCGCACGCTCGAAGCCGAAGCCGGCGGCATCAGCGCGTTGGCGGCAGCGATCCGCGACGGGCTGGGCGAGGCCTTTGTCGCCGCGGTCGAGCTTCTGCGGGCCGCACGCGGGCGGGTGATCGTGACCGGCATGGGCAAGTCCGGCCATATCGCGCGGAAGATCGCCGCCACCTTGGCGTCGACCGGCACGCCGGCGTTCTTCGTGCATCCGAGCGAGGCAAGCCACGGCGACCTCGGCATGATCGCCTCGGACGACGTCATCATGGCGCTGTCGTGGTCGGGAGAGACCGCCGAGCTTCAAAACGTCACCGATTATTCGCGCCGCTTCCGCATCTCGCTCATCGCCATCACGGCATTTGCGGAGTCAGCGCTGGGCAAAGCCGCCGACTTGGTGCTGGCGCTGCCGCAGGCGCGGGAGGCTTGTCCGCACAATCTCGCCCCCACCACATCCACGCTGATGCAGCTTGCGCTCGGCGATGCGCTCGCAATCGCGCTCTTGGAAAGTCGCGGCTTCACGGCGCTCGACTTCCGCGTGTTCCATCCGGGCGGCCAGCTGGGCGCGATGCTCAAATTCGTCGGCGATATCATGCATAAGGGCGACGCCATCCCGCTCGCGCGCGTCGGCGCAAAAATGTCGGAAGCGGTGGTGGTCATGTCCGCCAAGGGTTTCGGTTGCGTGGGCATCGCCGATGAAGATGGGCGCCTGGTCGGCATCGTCACCGACGGCGACCTGCGCCGCCACATGCGCCCCGATTTGTTGGATGCGCGCGTCGAGACCGTGATGACGCGGAGCCCCAAGACCGTGCACCCCGAGCAGCTCGCCAGCGAAGCGCTGGAGATCATCAATTCCTCGAAGATCACCGCGCTGATCGTCGCCGAGGCCGGCAAGCCGGTCGGCATCGTGCATTTCCACGATCTGCTGCGGGCGGGGGTGGCCTAGAATAGGCCCGGCCACCGGTCGTCCCCGGGAAAGCGACGCGAAGGCGGGGACCCACACGCCACAATCTATCGCGAGCGCGTCGCGGTATAGGGTCCCGGGTCTCGCTGCGCTCGCCCGGGACGACGTGGTAGCGAGTGTCATCAAACCCACCCCTTCAGCTCGCGCAGCACCATCTGCCAGATCACCAGCATGCCGGGCCCGCTGTCGTTGAGGCAGGGGATTGCGGCGAACTTCTCGCCGCCGTTCTGCTTGAAGACGTTCGCATTGTCGACCGCGATCTCTTCGAGCGTCTCCAGACAATCAGCGGAAAATCCCGGCGTGATCACCGCGAGGCGCTTGACGCCTTTTTTGGCGAGCGCCTCGACCGTCGTCACGGTCGCGGGCTCGAGCCATTTGCCGAGGCCGAAGCGCGACTGGAAGGTCAGCATCAGCTTGTCCTCGCCGAGCTTCATGTGGGCGCGCAGGAGCCGCATGGTCTCGACGCATTGCGCGTAATAGGGATCGCCGTTGTCGACGAACGACTGCGGGATGCCGTGGAAGGACGCGAGGATCAGCTCCGGCTCGAAATCGAGCCGCGAGAGCTCCACGGTGGTCGAGGAGGCAAGCGCCTCGATATAGACCGGATCATCGTAGTAGGGAGCCGCGATCCTGACCGCCGGCTGCGCGCGCATGCGGGTGAGCGCGCGGAAGACTTCGTCGCCCACAGTCGCGGTGGTGGCGGCGCAATATTGTGGATAAAGCGGGACGACCAGAATGCGCGTGCAGCCCTGCGCGGTCAGCGCCAAGAGGCGCTCACCGATTGCCGGCTTGCCATAGCGCATCGCCCAATCGACAACGAGCTGCGGCCCCATCGGCTGCAGTGTCGAGGCGAGCTTCTCGGCCTGTGAGCGGGTGATGGTCTTGATTGGGGATTCGTTCTGCTCAGAGTTCCAGATCTTTCGGTAGTCGTGGGCTTTGCGCCGCGGCCGCACCTGCAGGATGATGCCATTGAGCACGAGCTTCCAGAGGATGCCCTGGTTCTCGATCACCCGCGGGTCGGAAAGGAACTCGCGCAGATAGCGGCGCACCGAGCCTGCATCATAACCTTCGGGTGTACCGAGATTCACGAGCAAAACGCCGACCTTGTGGGCGGCGGTTGCCGGTTGCTGCTCGGTCTGGGGCGGGCTCGCCGCGACGGCGAGGGAGGTCGCATCGTTCATCTTACAAGCATACGCGATTGCTTGGCGGCAGGCGACCGCCTTCCCGAGCGCATCGTCGCACGGCCGGCCGCGAAGGCGATGGACACGGCTCCGCACTTCTTCTACCTACCGGCTTTAGGGCAAGCCGCCGCGGATCAACGAGCGCGGAGCGCAAAATATGGCCAGAGTGGTGTTCACGCCCAATGTCCAGCGCCACGTTGCCTGCCCGGAGGCGGAAGCATCCGGGGAAACCGTGCGCGAGGTCTTGGACAATGTCTTCGCGCAGAATGCGCAAGCGCGTTCCTACGTGCTCGACGATCAGTGCGCCCTGCGCAAGCACATGGCGATTTTCGTGGACGGCGCCATGATCCGCGATCGCGTGCGCCTGAGCGATACGGTACGCAAGACCAGCACGATCTATGTGTTCCAAGCCTTGTCGGGAGGGTAAGGCATGAGTGACAGGTTGATGGTTTCAACCCGCAAGGGCCTGTTCACGGTTAACCGCAGGTCCGCCGGCTGGGAGATCACCGGCGCCGATTTCCTCGGCGAGAACGTTTCAATGGCGCTGACCGATCCGCGCGATGGCCGTCGCTACGTCGCCCTCGATCATGGGCATTTCGGCGTCAAGCTGCATCGCTCGACGGCTGCGGGCTGGGAGGAAATCGCAGCCCCGGTCTATCCACCCAAGCCGGAAGGCCATCAGGAGATCGACTTCTGGGGGCGCCCGCTCGCCTGGAGCACGGCCCGCATCTGGGCGCTCGCCGCCGCCGGAGCGGACCGGCCCGGGACCATCTGGTGCGGCACGCTGCCCGGCGGCCTCTTCCGTTCTGACGACCACGGCAACAGCTGGCAGATGATGCGCGCGCTGTGGGACCACCCCAAGCGCCAGAAATGGATGGGAGGCGGGGCGGACCTGCCTGGCCTTCACTCGATCTGCATCGATCCGCGCAACTCGCAGCGCGTGTGGATTGCGGTCTCGACTGGCGGAGTTTGGTTCACCGAAGACAATGGCGAGAGCTGGACGCTGCGCGGCGAGGGGATGCGCGCCGAATATGTGCCGCCCGAGCTCACCCATGATCCTATCGCCCAGGACGTGCATTGCCTGGCGCAGTGTGCATCGGCGCCGGATCGCATGTGGGTGCAGCATCATAACGGCATCTTCATCTCCTCCGACGAGGGCAAGACCTTCAGCGAGATCACCGGGGTTCAGCCGTCCGCCTTCGGCTTCCCGGTGGTGGTGCATCCGAAAGAACCGGACACGGCCTGGTTCGTGCCCGGAACCAAGGACGAGAAACGCATCCCGCGCGACGGCAAGCTCGTGGTGACGCGCACCCACGATGCCGGCAAGAGCTTCGATGTCCTTACCCGCGGCCTGCCGCAATCGCACGCCTACGATATCGTCTATCGCCACGCACTGACGCTCGATCACGAGGGCGAGCGGCTCGCCTTCGGATCGACCACGGGAGGCCTGTGGATCAGCGAAGATCAGGGCGACAGTTGGGCCTGCGTGTCGCACTCCTTGCCGCCGGTCTATGCGACGCATTTTGCGTGAAGGTGCCCGAGTCCATGGGGTGGGCGATATTGCCTGCTGTGGCGAAGATGTTTGCTTGGCTGCGCGCAATTTTGCCCACGCAGATGGTTCGCGCAGACGCGTGCCCATCATCAGTGCATAAAACGGCGCTTCACTCCGCGGCTTTGAGGAAATGCGGGACGCCGGCGCGGAATTGATCCATGAGGGTCGCTTCGTCGACCTTGGCGGTCGCAAGATGCCGCATCTTGACGTGGCCGAAGCCACGGATCTTTTCCGGGATCGCCGCGATGCCGACCACCAGATGATGATTCTCGCCGTTGAGCTTTGGCAGGATCTCGGCGAGCATCCCCTCATAGTCGGCGATGAGCTTGCGCTCGGTGCGACGCTCCACCGTGTAGCCGAACGGATCGAAGGCGGTGCCGCGTAGGAACTTGAACCGCATCAGCAAACGAAAGAGCGTGAGCATCCACGGCCCGAAGGTAAGCTTCTTCGGCTCGCCGCCGCGACCCGGACGCGCAAGCAGCGGCGGAGCGAGGTGGAATTCGAAACGCAATTTTGCGCCGTCAAATTCCTCGGCCACCTGGCGCGCGAACTCGCCGTTGCCGTAGAGGCGCGCGACCTCGTACTCGTCCTTGTAGGCCATCAGCTTGAACAGGTTGCGTGCGACCGCTTCAGCCAGCCCGCATTTGCCTGGGGCTCTCGTTGCCTCCGCGGCCTTTGTCTCTTCGACCAATGCGCGGTAGCGCGCCGCATAGGCGGCGTTCTGATAGGCAGTGAGATAGGCGACGCGACGCACGAGCATCTCGTCGAAAGACTGCGAAAGCTTCCGCGCATCCGTGATGCTGCCCGGTGCGGGCGCGGCGAGTTGCGCAACACGGGCCGGATCGGCGGCGGCGGCGCGCCCCCAGCGGAAGGCAGCCTTGTTCATCGCGACAGCTTCGCCGTTGAGCGCGATTGCGGTCTCGATCGCTTCCGCTGACAGCGGCAACAGGCCCAGCTGATAGGCATAGCCGAGCATCACCATGTTGGCCGCAATACCCTGACCAGCAACCGCAAGCGCGATTCGCGAGGCATCGATGAAATGCGCGGCAGCCTCCCCGCTCGCGGCCGTAATCGCCCGCTTGAGCCGCGCAGTCGGCAGCGAGTAATCGGCGTTGCGGGTGAACTCGCCGGGCAGGACCTCTGCCTGGTTCACCACCATCGTGGTGGTGCCGCGCTCGACCGCGGCCAACACTTTCTTGGTGCCGACCACCACGATGTCGCCGCCAAGCACCAGGTCGGCGCCGCGCGCGGCCACGCGGATAGCGTGGATATCCTCCGGCTTCTTGGCGATGCGGATATGGCTCGCGACCGCGCCGCCCTTCTGGGCGAGGCCCGCCATGTCGAGCACACCAACGCCCTTGCCTTCCAGATGCGCTGCCATGCCGATGATGGCGCCTATCGTGACAATCCCGGTGCCCCCGATGCCAGTGACGATAATGCCATAGGTCTGGTCGATCGCCGGCAGCGTCGGCTCAGGCAAGGCCGGCGGCTCACCGGCGCCGCCCGCTGCAGCGCGCTTCGGCGCCGCCCCGTGCACGGTGACGAAGGACGGGCAAAAGCCGTTGACGCAGGAGAAATCCTTGTTGCAGCTCGACTGATCGATGGTGCGCTTGCGCCCCCATTCGGTCTCGAGCGGCTGCACCGATACGCAATTGGATTTGAGGCCGCAATCGCCGCAGCCTTCGCAGACGAGCTCATTGATGATGACGCGCTTGTCCGGATCCGGATAGGTGTGGCGCTTGCGGCGCCGCCGCTTCTCGGCCGCGCAGGTCTGGTCATAGATCAGGACGGTGACGCCCGGAATCTTGGCAAGCTCCTCCTGCACCGCCATCAGCTCGTCGCGGTGATGAATGGTGAGGCCTTCGGGCCAACTCTCATTGCGGCTGTATTTGCCGGGCTCGTCGGTAACGACGACCACGCGTGCGGCGCCTTCGGCCGCGACCTGGCGGGCGACCTGCGGCACTGTCAGCCCGCCGTCATTGGCCTGCCCGCCAGTCATTGCAACCGCATCGTTGAACAGGACCTTGTAGGTCATATTCACCTTGGCGGCGATCGCCGCACGGATCGCCATGTAGCCCGAATGATTGTAGGTGCCGTCCCCGATGTTCTGGTACACATGCGGCCGGTTGGAAAACGGCGCCTCACCGATCCAGTTGGCGCCCTCCCCGCCCATCTGGGTGAAGCCGAGCGTCGAGCGGTCCATCCACTGCACCATGTAGTGACAGCCGATGCCCGCATAGGCGCGCATGCCGGGTGGCACCACGGTCGAGGAATTGTGTGGGCACCCGGAGCAGAAATAGGGAATGCGCTGCGCGATATCGTCGGTCTCGGCCAACACGCGCTGCGCTTCCTTGAGGCGCTCGACGCGGTGCTTCAATGCTTCGTCCGACACGTAATTGAGCAGCCGCTCGCCGATGCAGATCGCGACTTCGTTGGGATCGAGCGCGCCTTTGACGGGAAAGAGCCAGTCGCCGCGCTCGTCCTTTTTGCCGATGCAGATTGGCTGATTGGCGGTGCCGTAGAGCTCCTCGCGCACCTGCACCTCGATCAGCGAGCGCTTCTCCTCCACCACGATGATGAGATCGAGGCCGTCGGCGAATTCCTTCAAGTCGCGTTGGCTGATCGGCCACGGGCAAGCGACCTTGTAAAGGCGCAAGCCCAGCACGTTGCAGCGCGCCTCGTCGATGTCGAGCTCATCGAGCGCCTGCCTCACGTCGAGATAGGACTTGCCGGTGGTGATGATGCCGATGCGGGGATTGCGCCCACCGGAGGCGATATATTTGTTGAGCTTGTTGGCGCGCACGAAAGCCAGCATCGCGTCGCGCTTGTAGTCATGCAGTCGCGCCTCCATGCCGAGGATCGAGTCGCGCAGGCGGATATTGAGCCCGCCCTCCGGCATGTCGAAGTCGTTCGGGATGATGATGTTGACGCGATCGAGGCGACCGTCCACCACGGCGGTCGATTCGACCGTCTCATGCATGCATTTGAGCGCGACCCAGGCGCCGGTGAAGCGCGACATGGCCCAGCCATAGAGGCCGTAGTCGATGATCTCCTGCACTCCGGCCGGGTTCAGGATCGGGATCATCACGTCGATGAAATGATATTCGGATTGATGGGCGGTGGTGGAGGATTCAGCCGTGTGGTCGTCACCCATCAGGGCGAGGACACCGCCGTGCCGGGAAGAGCCGGCAAAATTGGCGTGGCGGAACACGTCGCCGGTGCGGTCGACGCCCGGACCCTTGCCGTACCAGAGGCCGAACACGCCATCGAACCGTCCCTCATGGCGAAGCTCCGCCTGCTGCGAGCCCCAGAGCGCCGTCGCCGCAAGCTCCTCGTTGAGGCCGGCCTGGAACAGAACGTCGGCCGCCTTGAGCTCAGCCTGTGCGCGCTGAAATTGCTGGTCGAGCCCGCCGAGCGGCGAGCCGCGATAGCCGGTGACATAACCGGCGGTATTGAGGCCGGCGCGGCGATCGCGCTCCTTCTGCATCAGGCAGAGGCGCACTAAGGCCTGATAACCGGTTACGAAGACTCGTTCCTGCGCCAGATTGTATTTGTCGCCGAGCTGGACTTTTTTGAGCGCCATCGCGCACCTGCCTCAAGCCAGGGCATCGATCAAGTATGGCTCTACGCACAAAGAGATATAGATGGCGCGGCCCCGCGGCAATGCGGCGTTGCTTATCGTTCATTCCTTGCGCAAGGCAGGTTGAACCGTACAAGGAAATTTCGGCGGCCCCGGCGCGTGCGATCTTTGGCGCACTGCAACATGCATAGCCGGCATCTTTCGTGCGGGATGGCCGGTTCGGGTGACCTCCTCTACAAAGGCGTAATCTCCCTCCCGCGCTTCGACCCAAAGTCCCATGGACGCCACCACGGAACCGGCCCAGCTGAAGCGACTCACCCATCGGGAGACGCTGATTATCGTCATCGGCATGCTCTTGCCGGTCTTCATGGGCTCGCTCGATCAGACCATCCTGGCGAGCGCGCTTCCGACCATCGGACGCGATCTCGGCGACAGCAACAATCTGCCCTGGCTGATCACCGCCTATCTGTTGGCGGCGACCGCCATGATTCCGCTCTACGGCAAGATCGCCGATATCCGCGGGCGCGCCTTTGCGCTGCGCATTGCCATTGCGGCGCACCTTGCCGGCTCGGTCATGTGTGCGCTCGCGCCCTCGATGGCAATTCTGATCCTCGGGCGCAGCTTGCAGGGGATCGGCGGCGGCGGCCTCGCCTCGCTCGGCATGGTGGTCTTGGGCGACGTCGCGACCCCGCGCGAACGCGGACGCTACTATGGCTATTTCGCCGTGACCTATACGACCGCAGGCGCCTGCGGGCCGGCGCTCGGCGGCTTCCTGGCCGATCATCTCAATTGGTCGGCGATCTTCTGGATCAACGTTCCACTCGGGCTCGCCGCATTATGGATCACGTCCGTGTTGTTGCGCGGCCTGCCGCGGCATGAGCGCCCGCACCGCCTCGATGTGATCGGCGCTGGCCTGATCGTCGCCGCGAGCGTCTCCTTCATGCTCGGCCTCAACCTGGGTGGCCTCCGCTTCGCCTGGACTTCGCTTCCCATCCTGGCGCTGTTCGGCTTGGCGATCGCCGGCGGCGCGCTCTTCGTGACGCGCCTCATCACCGCGCCGGAGCCGCTCATTCCCGTGGCGATCCTGCGCGAAGCGGTGGTGCGCCACGCCATCGTCGCCAACGCGCTCGGCTGGGGCTCGATTGTCGCCCTCAATATCTTCCTGCCGAGCTATCTGCAGAGCGCGATCGGGCTCTCACCCACGGATGCGGGCCTTGCCTTGATGCTGATCATGGTGACCCTCAATATCAGCGCCGGACTTTCCGGTCAGGTGCTTTGTCGTGTTACGCATTACAAGGCGCTGCCAATGGCCGGGCTCGTGCTCACCATCGCGGCGCTGCTCCGCCTCGCATATCGGGCGGACGGCATCGAGCTTTGGGAATTTGAAATCCTCTTGGTGCTGATCGGGGCAGGCTTCGGGCCGCTTCCGTCGCTGACACAGGTCGCAGTCCAGAACGTCGTCCCGCGCCACCAGCTTGGCATTTCGTTGGGCGCCATGAACTTCTGCCGCAACCTCGCCGGCACCATCATGGTGGCGGCTTTCGGGGCGATCGTGGTGGCGGGAGCAGCTTCGCTCGGCGAAGCGCCGACGGCACTGACGAGCGGCTGGCAGCAGGGCTCTGCGGCCGCAGCGCAGATTTTTGCTCGCGTCTTCTACGCGGATGCCGGCTGCGTCGCGATCGCGCTCATCGCGGTCGTGCTGTTGGCGGAACGGCCGCTGGATACGGAAGCCTAGGCCTACCCGACGCGCGTGGCCAGCATCGAGATCGAGCCGCCTTCAATGCCTTCAACCGGGAACCCGATCGCCTCGCCCTCTTGGCGGGTCGCCAGCACGTAGAGGAGCGGCAGGTAGTGCTCCGGCGTCGGAACGGAGAGCAGGGCATCACGCCCGAGCGAGGGATAATCAATCAGCGGCTCCGTTTCTCCCGCCAGCATCATGGCGCGGGCCTGCTCTTCGAAGCGGCTCGCCCAGTCGTAGGGTTGCGGCATCGCTCGACCCCAAGCATAGGTGCGCAGGTTGTGCACCAGATTGCCGCTGCCGACGATCAGCACGCCCTCCTCGCGCAGAGGGGCGAGCCGGCGACCCAACTCGAAATGGAATGCCGCCTCTTGGGCCGCGTCGATGCTCAGCTGCACGACCGGAACGTCGGCTAGCGGATAGACATGCACCAGCACCGACCAGGTGCCGTGATCGAGGCCCCAACTTTCATCGAGCTTCACCTCAAGCGGCGCCAGCAGCGCTTGCACGCGCCGCGCCAGCACCGGATCACCCGGGGCAGGGTATTGCACCTGATAGAGCTCGCGGGGGAAGCCGCCAAAATCATGGATGGTGCGCGGCGCCGTCATGACGGTCACGCCAACCTCCGGGACGAACCAGTGCGCGGAGATCGAAAGAATAGCCTTCGGCTTGCCGACCGCTTCTCCGATCCGCCGCCACGCTTGCGTATAAGCATTATCGGCGAGTGCATTCATCGGGTTGCCATGCCCGAAGAAGATGGCGGGGAGAGCTTGGGTCATGACGGTGCCTCGGCTGCTTGATGGCTCGTTGGATATAGGTGTCGCACCTTCAATGCGTAGGGGCTCATCGCGTGTGCTCTCGCGCCGCGCCCATTCCCGCCCAAGCGGGAATCCGGTTTCTCCTTGGCAAGATGCACCAAGTACTGGACTCCCGCTTGCGCGGGGGTGAGCGGAGCAGAGCTGCACGCATGAGAGGGCGCTCTCGTCGAATTCGTGCTACATAGGCCCCGCCGGAGAAGACACATGTCGCATGACCATTCACATGACCACGACGAGCATCACCCGCACGGCTCACAGCTCTCGGAGATGCAGCTGAGGGTCCGTGCGCTCGAATCCATCCTGACCGAGAAAGGCTATGTGGACCCGGCCGCGCTCGATCGCATCATCGAAGCCTATGAGACACGCATCGGCCCGCACAATGGCGCCCGCGCGGTCGCTAAAGCCTGGGCGGATGCGGACTACAAGCGGGCGCTGCTCGAAGATGCGACCGCGGCGGTTGGCGCGCTCGGCTTTGCCAGCCGTGTCGGCGATCATCTGGTCGCGGTCGAGAACACGCCTGCGACCCACAATATGATCGTATGCACGCTGTGCTCCTGCTATCCGTGGGAGGTGCTTGGCCTGCCGCCGACTTGGTACAAATCGGCGCCCTATCGCTCGCGTGCAGTGATCGATCCGCGGAGCGTGCTCGCCGATTTCGGCGTGAAATTGCCGGAGGCCACCCAGATCCGCGTCTGGGATTCGACCGCCGAGACACGCTTCATGGTGCTGCCGATGCGCCCCTCCGGCACCGAAGGATGGAGCGAGGATAAGCTCGCGCAGCTGGTGACGCGCGACTGCATGATCGGCACTGGCCTGCCCAAGTCGCCCGCCGAGGTCGCGCCATGAACGGCGTGCACGATATGGGCGGGATGCAGTGCTTCGGGAGGGTCGCTCCCGAGGCAGATGAGCCGGTGTTCCACAGCGACTGGGAAGCACGCGTGCTCGCGCTCAACCGCGCCATGGGGTATGCCCGCCTCTGGAACATCGACATGTCGCGGGCCGCCATCGAGGAACTCCCCCCCGAGGTCTACCTCACGCGCTCCTACTACGAAAAATGGCTCATTCGGCTCGAGCAGCTCTTGCTCGATCGCGGTCTCGTCGATGCCGAGGAGCTTGCCGCCGGGCGAGCGCTCAAGCCCGGCAAGCCGCTGCCGCGCAAGCTCGGAGTCACCGATGTCGCAGCCGCGCTCACCCGCGGGTCTTTCTCGCGCGCGCCCGGCACGCCGGCTTTATTCAAAGAGGGTGATCGCGTGCGCGCCCGCAACATCAACCCGACCACTCATACGCGGCTGCCGCGCTACGCGCGCGGACATGTCGGCACAATTGAAAGCGTGCGTGGCTGCCATGTCTTTCCGGACACGGTCGCGATCGGCAAGGGGGAAAATCCGCAATGGCTTTACACGGTCCGCTTCGACGGCCGCGAACTGTGGGGTGAGCGCTGCGATCCGAGCCTGAAGGTCTCGATTGACGCGTTCGAGCCTTATCTGGAGCCGGCCTGATGTCGGTGCCCTGCCCCATCGAGCTCGCCGAGTTGCCGCGCGATGCCGCCGGGCCGGTTTTTCGCGAGCCCTGGGAAGCACAGGCCTTCGCAATGGCGCTGGCGCTCAATGAGCGCGGTCTCTTCACCTGGGACGAATGGGCCGCGACGCTGGCGCAAGAGATCAAAGCCGCACAGGCCGCCGGCGATCCCGACCTCGGCAATACCTACTATCGGCATTGGCTCAATGCGCTCGAACGACTCGTGCGCGAAAAGAACATCGCCGGCAGCGCGGCGCTTGCGCGCTATCGAAAGGCTTGGGCGAGCGCGGCCGAGCGCACCCCGCACGGCATGCCGATTGCGCTCGCTCCGGCGGACTTCGCCGGTTGACCGCATTCCGATCGAATGGATCGGAATACGCTCTACTCCTCATTCCTTCTGTGTTGGCGCATGTTCTCGTCGGAAAACCGGCATCCGCTTTTCCGGAACATCTCGCTAAGCGGGCTGCGGAGCGCGCGCTCGCTCGAGCGTCCGGATATGCTCCGGCCGCACCCCGACACCGAGGATGCGCGCCGGAATGCGGCGCAGAACAGGGAATGCCATGAACAGCTTGACCAAAAGCGGCGGCTTGATCTCGCCCTGGTTGGCGAGCAGGCCGGTGATCACCCGCTTCTGCACCAATAGCTGACCGCCTTGGATCATCCGGGTCGGGAATTCGCGCCGCTTCTGCACGCGCGCAAGCTCCGCCTCGCTGACCGCTCCTGCGCGCAGCGGGTCACTCAGGATATTGGCAGCCGCAACCGCATCCTGCACCGCCAGATTGATCCCAACGCCGCCGATTGGCGACATCGCATGCGCGGCATCGCCGATACAGATAAGTCCGCGGCGATACCAACGTTTGAGACGATCGACCGCGACCGTGAGCAGCTTGACCTGATCCCAGCTCGCAACCTCGCCCACCCGCTCGCCGAACATCGGCATGGATTGCGCCAATCGCTGCCGGAACTGCGCAATATCGCCGCGACGCAGATCGTCGAACGAGCCCTTGGGGATGACGTAGCCGCATTGCCAGTAATCGCCGCGATTGATCGCGACCAGGATGCGGCCGGCTTCGAACTTGCCCATGGTATCGTCCGGGTCGGAAGGGAGACGCGAGACGCGAAACCAGAGCACATCCATCGGAGCGCCGAGATTCTCCACTTCCATGCCGGCCTTGCTGCGAATCACGGAATGGCGGCCGTCGCAGCCGATCACGAGCGGGGCCCTGACCTCGATCCGGCCGTCCGGCGAATTCGCCCGCACCCCCACCACGGCGCCTGACTCCTCGATGAGATCTGTGGCCTCGGTCTGCATCAGGATGCGAAAGCCCGGGTAGCGGCAGCTGCGCTCTGCGAGGAAGTTCAAGAAGTCCCATTGCGGCATCAGAGCAATGAACTTGCAATGCGTGGGCACATGCCGGAAATCGGCGAAGCCGAATTCCGCATTCCCGAAGGTGGCCTTGAGCTCGCGCACCTCTTGGTGCGGCAGCTTCAGGAAATCCGACAAGATGCCGAGCTCGTACATCAGCTCGAGCGTGGACGGATGGATGGTGTCGCCGCGGAAGTCGCGGAAGAAATCCGCGTGCTTTTCCAGCACCGCGACGTCAACGCCGGCGCGTGCCAATAAATAGCCGAGCATCATGCCGGCCGGCCCGCCGCCGACGATGCAACAGCCGGTCCGCAACGGATCTCGCCTGGTTTGGTCCAGCATGACGCGCGGCCTCCGCATTCGAAGAGGAACGCCGGTACAGACCTTGCGTTCCTGCGCGCGGTGGCCGCGTTATCGATCAGCCTTCAGAAGCCGACCATCCGCTCGTTAACGATGTAGCCGCCCAGCAGCAACGCGCCGAAGGCGATGATGACGACGGCGGCCCCAGTCTCAATGCCGCGCATCGCCAGCATGCCGTAGCCGGAACGCGCGCCGGCAACACGCGCCGCCCATGAGCGGGCGCCGACCGCAAGGCTTGCAATCATCGCGACCGTGATGAAAGTGCCGAGCCCCATCACGAAGGTCGAGGCAGCCCCCACCCAGAACAGGCCTTGGGCGAGCGCGAAGACCAGCACCAGGATGGCGCCCGAGCACGGCCGCAGCCCCACCGCCACGATCGCGCTCAAGCCGCGCCGCCAACCACCGGGGCCGGCGAGTTCCTCCGGCTCGGGCGCATGCGCATGTCCCCAGGCAGAGGCATGGTCGTGATCGTGATGATGGTGGTGAGAATGGTCGTGATCGTGCCCGTCACAGCAGGTGGCAGCCGCGGCGACAGCAGTCGCGGCAACGACCGGAGCATGATCGTGGTGATCATGATGGTGCCCGTGATCATGACCGTGATCACTGTGCGCCGCCTCGTGAATCGCTTCAGCCGGAGTCACCGCAGCACCGACCGCGGCAGCCGGGCGACCGAGGTCGCGAAAGGCCGCCAGGAGCGCCCGCCCCTTCACCCAGAGCAGCCGCAAGCCAACCACGATGATGAGCAGATAGCTCACGGTCTCGATCCAGTTCACCGCGCCGTTCATGGTGGCGGCGCTGGCGTGCAGCAGCACGGCGGCGATGCCCACGACGAAGATGGCAACGATCGCCTGCATCAGCGCAGACAGAAACGACAGCACCACGCCGCGCACCCATGTCTCCTCATTGGCGACCAGGTAAGAGGAGATCACCGCCTTGCCGTGCCCGGGTCCGGCGGCATGAAAAATCCCGTAGAGGAAAGACAGGCCCATCAGGCTCCAGGCGGCAGTGCCATCGGCCTTGGAGGCGCGGATCAAGCCAGAGAACTGGCGATAGAACTCGGCCTGCTTGGCGAATATCCAGCCCACCACGCCGCCGACTGGGACCGGCGCCGTGCCGGAACGCGGGCCGCCGAACGGATTGCCTTGAGCAAAAGCGTGACTGGCAAAGGTCGTACCAGCGAGCACCGCGATGAGCAGGATCGCCGCTGCGGGCAAAGCTAGTCCGGCAAATGGGCCGCTCGTGCGCCCCCCGGCCACAATCATCATTGCGCCCTCATTGTTGCGCCCTCACGGACATTTCACCGCGATCTTGTTCGCGAATTGCGCGCCCCAATTGTCACTGGCGCTGAGCTGATTGAAGAACGCCTCGCTCAGCTGCTGTCCCGGCGCCACGGACAAGTCCTTCGGCCGCGCCACCGTCAGCTTGCAGGCCGCGGGCGCACCCACCATGGTGATCGGGTCCTTCATGTCCTTGAAAGAGAAGTCTACAAAATACTCAGGATCGTAGATCTCGATATTGAGCTCTTTCGCCTTGACGGGAGTCTTGAACGGCAGGGTGAAGTGCAGCGTCAGCACCGTATCCTTGGCGTTGTAATCGAGGTAGTAGTCGGTCGGATCCTTCAAATCCACCTTCTTGCCCGCGACCTTGGCATAGGTGAAATAATCGAACTCCTTGAGCGAGCTCACATTCTCCTTGGCGAGCGGATCGAGATCGACACGCGTGAACTGACCCGGTTTCTTGGTCTCGATTCCTTGGGTCGCAAATGCCGAGAACATGTCATCGAAGGTCCAGGCAAAGCGGATGCCGGTGATCGAGCCGTCGGGGGCGTAGACGAGCTCCCCCTGCATGGTCACCCAGACGTGCGGATGAGCGGAGGCCACCGGGCTTGCGGCCAGGAGGCACGCCAAGGTCAAAATCCAGCGAACGAGATGCTTGGTCATCGTTGTCATGGGCTTGTCACGGGCTGTTGTCATGCGCTCCAGTTGTCGTGAATGAGGGTTTCCGAAGCCCCGCAGGGGCCGTCAAGAAAGTGCACCTGCGCCCGACAATCGTGAAGACGCGAGAATCGCGTCCTCGGGGGAGTCGCCCATCGGCACCATAACACGGAGTGCGGCGGAATGGAGGCTCGCCACGCGGGCGGCGCGCAAAAGTTCGCGAGTGCACAATTGAGGCCCGCCCGCTACACTCCGGCGGCGCCCCCGTCGGCGCGGGGATCGTGGGCGCCTTCGAGCGTTCCGCTCGGATGCAGCACCACCGCCCCCGCGTGGCCCATGGAATCCGCAAACGGTTCGGCCAGGAATTGCACCTCATGGCCGGCGAATCGCAGGCGGTCGGCAACACCCTCGCTGAATCGTGCCTCGACTAGCAGACTTGCGTGGGGCGAGCCCCAGGTATGTCCCAGCGCCCAGCGCGGCCGCTCGAGCGCATCGGCAAGCGGCACCCGGAAGTCGACATAGCGGGTGAACAGCGCGGCCTGGATCTGCGGTTGAGCATCGCCCCCCATGGTGCCATAGGCCATGACTCGCCCATCGGCCAGTCGCGCCAGCGCCGGGTTGAGGGTGTGCGGCGGCAACCGGCCTGGCGCAACACGATTGAGCGCGCCCTGATCGAGTGAGAAGGCCACGCCGCGATTCTGCATCAGCACGCCGGTCCTGGGCAGCACGCAGCCGGAGCCGAACTCCCAATAAAGTGATTGGATGTAGGAGACCACAAGACCGTTGGCGTCGGCCGCGCCCATCCAGACCGTGTCGCCAGCCCCGCCCGACGGCTGCCAGGGCGCCGCGTGCTTACGATCGATGGCGCGCGCCTCGGCGTCGAGGAACCGATGTTCGAGACAGCGCTCGGGCGGGTGCGCGAGGCGCCGTGGATCGGTCAGATAGCGGTTGCGCAGAGTGAGCGCGCGCTTGGTAGATTCGACCAGGCCATGGACGTGGTCGAAGCCCTCGGCCTCAGCGATGCGCAAGCGCTCGAACAGGCCGAGGATCATGAGCGAAGCAATCCCCTGCGTGGGCGGCGGGGTGTTGAACAGAGCCGCCGTGGCAAGATCAAGCTGCAAGGGCTCGGCAACTCCAGCGCGGCAGCGTTCGAGATCGGCGCGCGTTACCGGGCTGCCGATGCGTGCGAGATCACTTGCGATCTCGCGACCGACATCACCCCGATAGAAATCATCCAATCCGGCATGGGCGAGCTGCTCGAGGGTGGCGGCGAGCGCCGGCTGCTTCAGTGTTGCACCCACACTTGGCGGCTTGCCGTCGACGAAGAAAGTCGCGGCGAATCCGGGCGCGCCGGCAAGGTTCGGCAAGGCCGCACATGCGGCATGGCTGCGACAGACTGCGAAGCCCTCGGTCGCGCGCTTGATTGCAGCCGCAAGCAGGTCAGCAAGCGGCAGCTTTCCACCCTGCGCGCGCGCTGCCTCCAGCGCCAGCGCCCAGCCGGCGACCGCGCCCGGAACCGTCAGCGCCGCAAGCGGCCCGCGCGCGGGAATGTGCTCAAGACCAGCCTCGCCATAAAGCTCGGGTCGCGCATTGGCACCCGCAGCCCCTGCGGCCATCAGCGCGCGCACCCGTCCCGACGGCTCGCGGATGAGCCAGAAGCCATCGCCGCCGATCTGGTTCATGTGCGGATAAACGACCGCAATCGTCGCTGCCATGGCGACCATTGCCTCGACGGCATTGCCACCGGCGGCAAGCATTGCGCGCCCGGCCTCGACGGCGGCCGCGTGGGGCGCAGCAACGACGCCGCGCCGATGTCCGGCAGTGTGCAGATCAGTCATGGTCTCGCCCGATCGAGATGCGCTTTAATTGAGCCCGCGCCGGCGCAGCAGGGCATCGGGCGTCGGCAGGCGGCCGCGGAAGGCGCGGTAGAGCTCGGCCGGATCGCGCGAGCCGCCGGCGGAATAGATATTGTCGCGCAGGCGCTTCGCGGTGGCGGGATCAAATACATCCTGCGCCTCCTCGAACGCCGCGAACGCATCGGCGTCCAGCACCTCGGACCACATATAGCTGTAATAGGCCGACGCATAGCCGCCGCCCGAGAAGACGTGCCCGAAATGCGTCGGACGATGCCGCATCACGATCTCGGCCGGCATGCCGATGCGGGCGAGCGCATTCCGCTCGAATGCCGTCACGTCGAATCCTTTTGCTTCTTTGGTGAGATGAATTTCAAGATCGACCAGCGCCGAAGCAACATATTCGACCGTGGCAAAGCCCTGGTTGAAGGTGCGCGCCGCGATGAGACGCTTGGTGAGATCGTCCGGCATGGCGGCCCCGGTGCGGTAATGCAGGGCAAAGCGCTTGAGGATTTCCTCCCGTTCAAGCCAATGCTCATAGAGCTGTGAAGGCAGCTCCACGAAATCGGTCTGCACATTGGTGCCCGAGATCAACGGATAGGTGACATCAGACAGAAGCGCATGCAGCGCGTGGCCGAATTCATGAAACAGCGTGCGCGCGTCATCGAAGCTGAGCAGTGTCTGTTCCCCCTCCGGCGCCTTGGCGAAGTTCATCACATTGACGACCAGCGGGCGGATGTCGCCTGAAAGCTTCTCCTGGTCGCGCAGCGTCATCATCCAGGCGCCGCTGCGCTTGGATGAGCGCGCGAAATAGTCGCCGAAGAACGCGCCACGATGACGGCCTTGGGCGTCGTGCACGTCCCATACGCGAACATCGCCATGCCAGACCGGCACGTCGGTCCGCCTCGCGAAGGAAAGCCCGAACAGCTTCCCGGCGGTGTAGAACGCTGCCTCGATGATGTGGTTGAGCTGCAGATAGGGTTTGACCGCGGCTTCGTCGACGTCGCATTTCAGCTTGCGCAGCTTTTCGGCGTAGTAGCGCCAATCCCAGGCGGCGAGCTCGAAGTTGCCGCCCTCGGCCTGGGCCAGCGCGGCAAGCTCGTCGCGATCAGCGAGCGCGCGTGCGCGCGCCGGCGCCCACACCTGCTCCAGGAGGCTTCGCACCGCCGCCGGCGTCTTGGCCATCTCGTCGTCGAGCCGATAGGCCGCGAAGGTTTCGTATCCGAGCAGAGCCGCGCGTTCGGCACGCAGCGCCACCATCTCGCCGATGATCGCCTTGTTGTCGGTCCTGCCTCCACCGTCGCCGCGCGCGATCCAGGCGCGGAAGATCTTTTCGCGCAGATCGCGGCGCGAGGAGAATTGCAGGAACGGCTCGACGCTGGAGCGCGACAGCGTGATCACATGCCCATCCTGCCCGCGTTCTTGTGCTGCCGCGCGCGCGGCGGCACGGACGTAGTCCGGCAGGCCCGCGAGGTCCGCCTCGCTTTCGAGCACGAGCGTATAGGCCTGCTCGTCGGCGAGCACGTTTTGGCTGAACGCCGTCCCGAGCACCGCAAGGCGCTCGTTGATGGCGGCAAGCCGTGCCTTGGCGGCCGGCGCAAGCGCCGCGCCCGCACGGGTGAAATCGAGATGGTAGCGCTCGAGCACGCGCTGCTGCTCGCCTGAGAGGCCGAGGCGGTCACGCGCATCGTAGAGCGCCGCGACACGGCGGAAGAGCGCCGCGTCATGCAGGATGCGATCGTGGTGGCGTGCGCGGCGCGGGGCGATATCGCGCTCGAACTCGAGCAGCGCCGCATTCGTGTGCGCGCTCGCGAGCGCCCGGAAGACGTCGGAGACGCGGCTGAGCAGCCGCCCACTCAGCTCCAGGGCCGCAATCGTGTTGGCGAAGCTCGGCGCGGCCGGATCGGCGGCGATCGCCGCCACCTCCGCTTCATGCGCCGCGAAGGCACGCTCGAACGCCGGCGGAAAGTGCCTCGGCACGATGCGGTCGAACGGCGGCACCCCGAACGGGGTATCCCATTCCTCGAAGAACGGATTGTCGGCGTCAGGCTCGGTCATGCGGCGAAGGCCCCGTTGAGCGTGCCCTAACTAAAGCATGATCTCCCGAAAAGCATGCCCCCGCGCGCGGGCGTCGCGGAGGTGGGGGCGTCGGGCTCGCTCGGCCGGATGCTGGGGAAGTGTCGGCGGTGACTGCGGGGTGGTCGCCCGCCATAAAGCGCAGGTGGCGGCTTGCCTGGCGGACAAGATTCCTGCCACTACCATGCTGCCGCCGGTTCGTGCCGGTGGCACCGGATCTTGGGCAGACACAACCTGGTCATCGGCAAGGGCGAAGTGAGCCAACCTCAATGAGCACCATCACGCTTGATCTCGCCAATCGCATCATCGATGCCATCTTGCGGCGTGCGGCCGAGATCGATTGTCGGCCGATCAGCGTGATCGTCGTCGAGCCCGGCTGCAAGGTGAAGGCATTCCAGAAGGAAGACGGCAGCTCGATGATCCGCTTCGAGATGGCCTTCGGCAAGGCCTATGCGGCGCTGGCGCTCGGGCGCTCGTCGAAGCTCGTGCACGTGCGCGCCGAGGAGCGACCGATCTTCATGCGCTACCTGGAGAGCGCGACGGAAGGGCAGATATTTCCGGAAGGTGGGGGCCTGCAGATCCGCGCGGCGGACGGTGAGGTCATTGGTGCGGTCGGGGTCACCGGCGACACCGAGGATCGCGACGAGGAGCTCGCCATCCACGGAATCCATTCGGCTGGCCTCAAGACGGACGCCGATTTCGCCGGCATGGGGCGGCACGCCGGCGTCAGGCTGACCAACAAGTAGCCGATAGGTTTTCGATTCAACGCAAAAGGCCGGCGATCAGATCGCCGGCCTTCGCATTTCGAGCAGCTTAAGTGGTTTACGACTGCGGAGGAGGAGGAGGAGGCGGAGGCGCCTCGGGCCGGTTGCGCCGTTCGGCCATGAACTGATCGAACTCGGCCTTGTCTTTCGCCATGCGCAAGCGGGCTAGGAATTCGCGAAACTCCTTCTGCTCCTCTTCGAGGCGTTTCAGCGTATCGGAGCGATATTCATCGAAGGCACGGTTGCCGCTCGAGTAGGCCCAACCGCCGCCATGGTGGAAGCGCTCCATCTTGGCGCGCATGCGGTCCATCTTTTCCTGCCAGTGCTCCTGCCAATCGGCGGAGCGGCGATAGCTCCAGCATCCCATTCGCCGACCCCATATAGTGAAAGCGAGAATTGCCAGACCCACCGGCCACCAGAACACGAATCCGAGGATCATCAGCACGATCCAGCCGGGGTGCCAGAACCACATTGGATGGCGATAGCCGTAGCCCCATTCATCACTTCTTGCCGCACAGGTCATGGAAGCCTCGCGAGTGAATGTAAATTACATTTACATAGCTAGTGCCAAACCAGGTCCCTGTCAATGCCCCTCCTCTCCCCAAGCGTCAGGACGAGGGTTCCTCCGGCAGACCGAGACCCCGCAGATACACGAGAACCGCCGCCTCCAGCAGTTCCTCCGCCGACATGGGCAGCTTTCGCCGCCCCGCATCGCCGCGGCCGAACAGCGAGGCGATCCCGTGCGACAGGGCCCAGACGTGCAGGGCCATCATCAAGGCGGGCGGCCGTCGCTCCGCCGGCATAGGGGCGATCAGCTCCTCGGCGGCTGCCCGCAGCACCCCAAAGGCGCGCTCGCTTGCCTCGCGCAGATCGGCATTGCTATCGAGCGCAATTCCGGCCTCGAACATCGCCGAATAATAAGCGGGCTCGGCGCGAGCGAATTGGAGGTAGGCGCGGCCGAGACGTTCGAACGCGCTGAACGGATCCGGACGGCCTTCGCTCCAGGCCGCGCTCAGCGCTTGCGCGAATTGATCGAAGCCGCGCCGGGCAACGTCGACCAGCAATTCGTCACGGTCGCGAAAGTGTCGATACGGCGCGGCCGGGCTGACGCCGGCCCACCGCGCCGCTTCCGCAAACGTGAAGCCTGCCGGGCCCTTCTGCGCGATGAGCTCGAGCGCGGCGCGGATCAGCGCTTCTTTGAGGTTGCCGTGGTGGTATCCACGCGGCCCCCGATTATCCCTGGACCAAGTCATGTAAAAGGCCCTTACATGATTGGGACGGCTGCGTCGACCCGCGGCAACAACGGCCAACAGCTTCCGTGTTAGGCTTGCCGGCAAGGCGGCCCAGATATGATCCGCCGCGGATGGGCGGGAGACGATGCAAAACGCCGGACATGCAGGACCGAGCGACACAGGGCGCCGCCAGGTGATCAAGCAAATCGCCGCGACCGGCGCCGCCGCGATCGCGCTTCCGGCCTGGGCGCAGGAAAAGCCGACAACCTCGGCAGTACCTGTCGCGGCAGCCGGCCAGGTCACGATCGCCGCCGCACTTGCGCGCTATGCGGCTAATCTCAAATACGAGGACTTGCCGGCCGAGGTCGTGCGCGAGACCAAACGTTTCATGATCGACACCATCGGGTGCGGGCTCGGCGGCTTCGAGGCGGATGCAAGCCAGATTGCCAACCGTCTCGCCGGCCAAGTCAGCGCGACACGCGGCGCGACCGTGATGTGCAGCGGGGTGAAGACAAGCGCCGACCTCGCCGCCTTCGCCAATGGGGTGGCGATCCGCTATCTCGACTTCAACGACGGCTATATCAGCCTCGGCGCCGGCCATCCGAGCGATGCAGTTTCCGCGCTGCTGGCGACCGCGGAAGTGGCGGGCCGCGACGGGCGCGAACTGATTGCCAACACCGTGCTCGCCTACGAGGTGTTCTGCCGAGTGATGGACGTATTCGACAACCGCGCAGTCGGCATCGATTATGCGACCGTGGTCGGGCTCGGCGCCACCTTGGGTGCGGGCCACATGCTTGGGCTCGACATGGAGCAGATGGCGAACGCGATCGGTCTCTACCTCGCCAGCAGCGTGGCGCTCAACCAGACGCGGGTCGGCTCGCTCTCGAACTGGAAGGCGGGTGCAGCGGCCGCTGAAGCGCGCTCGGCGGTATTTGTCGCACAGCTCGCGCAAGCCGGCATGACCGGGCCGGCGCAGGTGTTCGAAGGAGCTGACGGTTTCTTCGCCCGCATCAGCCGCAAGCCCTTCTCCCTCGCAAAGCTCGGCGCCGATGCCCAGCCGTTCGCGATCACGCACTGCTTCATGAAGCGCTTTTCGCTCGGACAGTTCGCACAGACCGTTGCTCAGGCGGCGGTGGAGGCGCGCGCCTACTTCACCGACCCGAGCCAGATCGCGGAGGTGAATATCCGGGTTTCGAGCAAGGCCATCCGGGTGATGGCGGACACGGCGGACAAGTGGCACCCGCAGACCCACGAGACCGCCGACCACAGCATGCCTTACGCGGCCGCGGTCGTCCTGATGTATGGGACGATCGAGGAGAAGCACTACGAAGACCCCTACCTGCACGATCAGCGCCTGCTCGACCTGGTCCAGCGTGTTCACTGCCTGCCCTCGGAGGCGGCCGACCGGGCGGGGCAAGAGGAGAACCCGTGCGATCTCGAGGTCGTGCTCACCTCGGGCGAGCGCCACAACATCCGGGTCGAGTATCATCGCGGTCATTGGAAGAACCCGATGACCGACGCGGAGCTCGAAGAGAAATTCCGCTCGCTGGCGCGCCGACAATTGGGAGCGGCGCAGACGGAGGCGCTGCTGCACCAATTGTGGGCGCTCGACAGCCTGGATCAGGTGAGCGATCTGATGGCGATGACGCGCGCCTGATTCATCCGAGGCGCTAGCTTTCAAGTTCAGCCAAATCGACGAATGCCGGAAAGGAAGCCGATCATGAGATTTCACCGTCGAGGATTCTTGCAGCTCGCCGCAGGCGCCGCCGCCCTGCCGGGGACATTGCGCCTTGCACGCGCGCAGGCGTATCCGGGGCGGCCGGTGCATCTCATTTGCGCCTATGCGGCTGGCGGCCCGAACGACATCACTGCGCGTCTCATCGCCCAGTGGCTGTCGGAGCGGCTGGGACAGCAATTCGTCGTCGACAACCGCACCGGCGCCGGCGGCAATATCGGGACCGAAGCCGTGGTGCGGGCGCCCGCCGACGGCTACACGCTGCTGCTCACTTCTTCCTCGAATGCGGTCAACGATACGCTCTATCCCAACCTGAGCTTCAATTTCAGCCGTGACATCGCGCCGATCGCCAGCATTGTGCGGGTGCCGAACGTGATGGTGGTCAATCCTTCGGTCCCGGCAAAGTCGGTGCCGGAGTTCATCGCTTACGCGAAAGCCAATCCGGGCAAGATCAACATGGCGACCGCCGGCAATGGCAGCACCACGCAGGTATCCGGTGAATTGTTCAAGCTCTTGGCCGGCGTCAATCTAGTGGCGGTCGCTTATCGGGGCGGCGGCCCGGCCTTGATCGACCTCCTTGCCGGCCAGGTGCAAGTGATGTTCGAGCCCACGCTTTCGGTAGTCGAATACATCAAATCCGGAAGGCTGCGCGCACTTGCCGTCACCTCAGCCGAGCGATCGGAGGCGCTGCCAGATTTGCCGACTATCGGCGAGTTCGTGCCCGGCTATGAGGCGAGCCAATGGTACGGGCTGGGCGCACCGAAGGGTACGCCTTCCGACATCATCGCCAAGCTCAACGGCGAAGTGAATGCAGCCCTTGCCGACCCCAAGATGAAGGCCCGCTTTGCCGATCTTGGCGGCATTCCGACGCCGATGACGCCGATGGAATTCGCCAAGTTCATCGCCGAGGAAACCGACAAGTGGGGCAAGGTGGTGAAGGCCGGAAATCTCAAGGCGGAATAGCCTTGCACGATCGCCATTTGGCATGTCACAGGAGACCACGATGCCGCGCCACAGCCGTTTCGCTGCACAGGGCGTGATCCCGGCGGTTCTGCTGCCGTTCGATGACGATCTCGCAATCGACGAGCAGAACTTTCGCCTGCACCTGCGCACCGTCGCGGCGACGCCCGGGCTGGCGGCCCTCACCGTCAACGCCCATTCGACTGAGGTCGCCTCCTGCAGCTTCGACGAACAGGCGCGCGTTCTCGACATCGCCGGTGACGCGGTCGGCGACCATTTGCCGCTGGTGAACGGCATATGGGCCGACGGCAGCCTAGAGGCCGCGCGCATCGCGCGCATGGCGACGCAGCGTGGCGCTGCCGCGCTCCTGGTGTTTCCGCCGGCACCGTTCACGCTCGGCCAAAGGCCGGAGATGGCGCTCGCGCACTTCAAGCGCATTGCGGATGCGAGCGATCTTCCTCTCATCGTTTTCCAGTATCCGCTCGCCACCGGACAAGGCTATCCGGCCGACACGCTGCTGCGCCTGGCCGAAGAGGTTCCATCGATCGCCGCGATCAAGGATTGGGCCGGCAATGTGCCACAGCATGAATTGCACATCCGTATGCTGCAGACGCTCCCACGCCCCGTGAACGTTCTCACCACCCACAGCGGCTGGCTTTTGAGCTCACTGGTGCTCGGTTGTAAGGGGCTCCTCTCCGGCAGCGGTAGTGTGATCGCGGACCTGCAGGCGGAGCTGTTCGGCGCAGTTGCGGCCGGCGATCTCGCCGGCGCGCAACGGCTCAATGACCGGATCTATCCGCTGGCGCGCGTCTTCTACTCAGACCCATGGTCGGACATGCACAACCGGATGAAAGAAGCGCTGGTGCTGCTGCGGCGCCTGCCGCGCGCGGTCGTGCGGCCACCGCTGGTAAAGCTTTCGCGTGCCGAGATCGATCGCATCCGTGTTGCCTTGGTCGAGGCGGGCCTATTGTCCGCAAAGGCGGATGCGGCCTAAACGCGGTACAGATAAGCCTTGCCGCATAGCAGATTATCGCATTCGACCCTACCTAAGACGGCGGCACGTGCTCCCTCATCCGGCTGGAGGCCTCGCTTAGCGTGGGGCGCGAGAGAGAGGGGCTTGATCCGACCCGTGAGTTCGGAGAAATTGCCGGCGCGAGAACAAGGAAACATCATGTCCGATACCTCTTCCGGCGGCCGGCGCATCATCTGGCAGAACGTGCTCACGGTGGTGAGCGCCGCCATCCTGATCAGCGCGGAAGTGTTCGGCGCCGCTTTCGCGGGCGGCTGGGCGGTTGCCAATATGTTCGATTTCGGGACCGACGGCGTGCACGTCTTCCAGGCGATCTTCTTCGCCTGCGGCATCGCGGTGATGATCGCCTTTGTGCGCAACGCCAAGAGCGTCGAGCCATTCGTGACCAGGCGCTGACCTGCTGCCCAGTTAGGGCGTGATCAGCCGGTGCCGCACCGCATAGCGGACCAATTCCGCAGTCGAGTGAATGTCGAGCTTCCGCATCGAGGCGGAACGGTGCGTCTCGACCGTCTTGACGCTGATGCTGAGCAGGTGGGCGATCTTCTTGTTGCTATTGCCCTCGGCGATGAGCTGCACCACCTCGCGCTCGCGCGCCGTAAGCATGGGCGCATCGCTCCCCGATATTCCCTGCTCGACGAAATTATCGAGCAACGCCTCGGAGACATGATCGGAGAAATAGGCGCGGTGTCGCGCCAGCGCCTCGACCGCGCGCACGATCTGCTCGTCGGCCTCGGATTTCAGGACATAACCGCGGGCGCCGGCGTGCAGCACGTCGCGGATTTCGCTTCCGCGGTCGTGCAGCGTGAAGATCATGACCTCCGTCTCCGGCGCCTCCTTGCGGATTCGTCGCGTGGCCTCGATTCCATTGAGAATCGTCAGCGCAATGTCGAGAACTGCGACATCGGGCTTGTGCACGAGCGTCAGCTCGACGGCCGCACGGCCATCGCTTGCTTCGGCGCACACCTCGAAATCCTCGTGCGCTTCCAAAAGCGCGCGAAGGCCGCGCCGCACGACCGCATGGTCGTCGGCTAGAAGAATGCGGACCATGTTTGTAGCGCCCCGTCCCGGCCCGCCCCAGAACCCCGCCGGGACGCTAGCAAGTGATGGAACTTTTCAAAAGCAAAGAATTTTTAATCGATTCGGATTTTCGGTACCGCGATGCCAAACTTTGGCACCAATCCTTGTCAACGGCATGGTTTCAATCAACAAACCGTCGCCGCTCCGCCACATTTTGCGATCGTTCCACGGCAATGCCGCGAAGTGGCCATGATGCGCCGACGCATCATTCGGCCCGCGCTCACGCAAGATCAATCACGCCGGCATCGCCATCCTCGGTGCCGAAAGCCAGCAGGGCGCCGTCACCGCTCCAGGCGAGCGCCGTCACCGGGGTACCGCTCGGCTTGCGCGCCAGTATCTCGGCGCCGTCAGGCAAGCGAACGATCAGGACGAGGCCATCCGCATAGCCGACCGCTACCACGCTCTCCCGCGGATGACAGGCTACCTTCTCGACCTGAGTCTCGGTGGGCGCGAGCATTTGCGGGGTCTTGCCCATCGGGCCGGACTTCGCCTGGAAAGGCCACAAGATCAGCTGGGTTGAGCCCGAGCTTGCAAGCCACTTGCCGTCCGCGGTCCAGTCGAGCGAGCGAACGCGGGCCGCATAGCCCTGCATCCGCATGTCCTGGCGGTCGGCAAGCCGCCAACCGTGCAGCGCCGGCTCCTGCATCGAGGTGACCAGAAAGCGTCCGTCTGGACTGAAGGTCGCCGCCAGGTGCGAGCCGCGCCAGATAAGTGTTTCCGGCTCCGCTCGGGCGGCATTGGGAAACCAGAGCGAGGCGCCGTTGTAGTGGGCGACGGCGAGGCGAAGTCCCTTTGGCGCGAAGGCAAGCGCCCCGACCGTCGAGGGCGCCTCGAATACGTGCTTGGCGCCCTTGACGGAACGCATATCGGTATGGACATGGGCTTCCTTGCCGGCAGACCAGGCGATTGCGCCACCCGGCGCCAGCGCCACATGGTCGATCCAGCGGCGGCGGACATCCGTCGCAATCGTATGACTTGCGCCGGCCGCATCGGTCGCCACCACCTTGCCGTCATCGCCGCCCGTGATGATGCGCTCGCCGTCGGCAGCCGCATCCAGAATGGCGCCGCCGTGCACCGCGATGCGGGTGCCTGCGCCGTCGCGCACCATCCACAGCGCCTCGTCGCCGAGCACGAATGCCGCCGTGCGCTGCAGAAAATACACTGCCACCACAGCGCCATCGGCGCGACAGAGCCGCGTTCGCTCGATCACGGACGGGGTTTCGGGAGGAGCTTGCGCCATGGGTGTGGCGTCGCTCAAGCCACGCAGCTCGTGAACCCTGTACGTATCTTCTCCTCCGGCAATTTGCGGCCGATGAACACGATGCGGCTCACCCGCTCTTCATCGTCCCTCCACTCGCGTTGGTGGTCGCCGTCAAGGATCATGTGCACGCCCTGGAAGACGAAGCGATTGGGGTCGCTCTTGAAGGACAGAATGCCCTTGCAGCGCAGGATGTTCTGGCCCTCCTCCTGCACCAGGGTCTGCACCCATGGGAAGAACTTGTCGGGATCGAGCGGCGCCTCCGTCTTGAGCGAGACCGACTGCATGTCCTCATCATGATAATGCTTCAAGCCGCCACCGTCGTGATCATGCGCGTGCGCATGATCATGGTCGTTCTCATGACCATGCGGGTGATCATGATCGTGGTGATGGCCATGGTGGTGCGCGCCGGCCTCGAGGAATTCAGGCTCGATGTCGAGGATGCGATCGAGGTCGAAGGCGTTGCGGTGGAGCACCTCGGGCAGCGGCACGGCACAGCGCTCGGTCTTGTGCAGCTTGGCGTAAGGATTAATCGCCCGCACCCGTGCTTCGACCTCCTCGAGCTCAGCCTTAGAGACGAGATCAGTCTTGTTGATGATGATGACGTCCGCAAATGCGATCTGGTTCTTGGCCTCGGGCGCGTCCTTCAGGCGGTCCAGAAGCCATTTGGCGTCGGCGACCGTCACCACCGCGTCGAGCTTGGTCTTGCGCCCCACGTTCTCGTCGACGAAGAAGGTCTGCGCCACCGGGGCCGGATCGGCAAGGCCCGTTGTCTCGACGATGATGGCGTCGAACTTGCCTTTCCGGCGCATCAGGCCGTCGATGATGCGGACGAGGTCGCCGCGCACGGTGCAGCAGATGCAGCCGTTGTTCATCTCGAACACTTCCTCGTCGGCGCCGACCACCAGGTCGTTGTCGATGCCGATCTCGCCGAATTCATTGACGATCACGGCGTATTTCTGCCCGTGCGGTTCCGACAGGATGCGGTTGAGCAGTGTCGTCTTGCCGGCACCCAGGTAGCCGGTGAGCACGGTGACGGGAATCTTGTCTGACATTCGTTTGCTCCAATGGCGCGGCTAAGATAGGAACGTGGCGAACGAACGCCAAGCGCATTCTCCCTAGCGCATCAGGCCGGACCGCTCGTCCTTGCGACCGAATCGGGGAAATCCTAGGTTCGCCGGCCAATCGCGCGCGCGTCTGCGCCCGAGCCCGGCAACGGGAGAACGTGGTTTGGGACCGGAACGGCGGGATATGGACCATCCGGATGACCACCGACCGGGTGGTGCGGCTTAATCCTAAGACCGGCGAGGCGATCGAATATCCACTCCCCGGCGAGACCAATATGCGGCATATGTTCGTAGACAACGCGACCGGCCGGGCGACGTTATTGGCTCGGCAGCAACCATGGCGCCTCGATCATCCGGGTCGAGTCGCTGGATTTGACCAGGCAAACGCGTCCAAGGCGGTTCCATGAACGATCCCCGCTACAGCGCGGTCTGCATCGGCGAAGTCATGATCGAGCTGTCGCGCGGCGGCGATGGTCGCTTTGCCGTCGCGTGCGGAGGCGACACCTTCAACACCGCGATCTACCTGGCGCGCGCCGGCATCAGCACCGCCTATGCAACCGCGCTGGGGGATGATCCCTATTCCGACGCCATCCTGGCGCTGCTTGCAGCCGAAGGCGTGGGGAACGAAGCGATCCTGCGGGTGAACGGACGCCTGCCCGGTCTCTATCTCGTCGACCTCGATCGCGCCGGCAAGCAACATTTCAGCTTTTGGCGCGGCGAGGCGCCGGCGCGTGAGCTGTTCGAGCTGCCGGACTGGCAGCGGATTGCCGGCACGATCTTGGCCGCCAAGCTCATCTATTTCTCCGGCATCACGCTGTCGCTCTATTCCAACACCGGCCTCGGCCGTCTCCTCGCCTTGATCGAAGCGGCGCGCCAGAACGGCACGAAGGTCGCATTTGACGGCAACTTCCGGCCGCGCGGCTGGCGCGGCGATCTTGCCCGCACCCGCACGGTTTTCATGGAGGCGCTCAAACGCGTCGACATCGCGCTGCCCACCTATGACGACGAGGCGGTGTTGTGGGGCGACCCAAGCCCGGAGGCGACCGTCGAGCGGCTGCAAGCCTTCGGGATCGCGGAGATCGTGGTGAAGAACGGCCCGAACAGCGCGCTGTCGGCGAGCCAGGGAAACCGCGAGTTCATTCCGGTGCCGGAAGTCGTCGTGCCGGTCGACGCACTCGCAGCCGGCGACGGTTTCAACGCCGGCTATCTGGCAGCGCGACTTGCCGGCGATGCACCCGCTGCGGCAGTCGCGGCCGCGCATACGCTAGCCGGCAAGGTGATCCGCCACCGCGGCGCCATCATCCCGCGGGCAGCTGCGGCGGTGCATTGAGCGGGTGGCCGGATTCGGTTTTGATTGGCCGGAACACATCGGCCGCAAGTTGCTCGCGGCGCTCGATCAGGAACACTGTCATGGCCGGATCGCCGCCGCGGATATCGACCACGGCGCGGCGCCAAGCCAGGGACTGCCAGCCGGCGGCGGCGAGCGTCGCCGGGGAGACGATGGCGGTGCAAGCCATTTCCTTGGTCAGCGCCTGCAGGCGCGCCGCCACATTGCCGGTATCGCCGAGGAACTGCAGCGAGGCGTGCTCCGGGGATCCGATGGCTCCGACCACTGATAACCCGCTATGCACACCAATACCGAAGCGCAACGGCGAGGAGATCTCGCTGGCGAGCTCAGCGCTCAACTGATCGATCGCCTGCCAAATTGCCCCGGTCGCCGCCAGCGCTGCGCGCGCCGCGGCTGCGGCGTCGCCGTCGAGGCCGAACACGCTCATGATACCGTCGCCCGCCACGCTGGTGACATGACCACGATGGGCGAGGATCGCACCAGTCGTCGCTTCGATGTAGCGATTGACGATGAAGATCGCATCGAAAGGCAAGCGGCCGGCGGCGAGCCGCATGGATTCGCGCAGGTCAATGTGGAGCGCGGTGACGAAGAGCTCCCGCCCTTCGCTCAAATCCACCCTGAGGCCGTCGAGTGAGCGCGCGGCGGAAACCAAGATCGCCACGTTGACATCACAGGACGGGCGCACCTGGCAGGCAAGGCGCACGCCGGCCGAAGCCGCAACACGCTTCAGGGTCGCGAGCTCTGCCGCGGCCGGCGGCTCAAGCCGATCGAGGCCGCGCGCGACCCTGACCCGGCACGTCGAGCAACGGCCCCGCCCGCCGCAGACGGACGCGTGCGGAATTCCCGCCCATCGGCTTGCCTCCAGGATCGAGAAGCCGCGCGGCACCGTGATTGTTTGACCGCTCTGATAATGAATGCCGATGCGACCACCGCGCTGCTCGCGTGCGCTGCGCAGAGTCCGCAGGATGACGGTTGCGGCGAGCACTGCAAGATAGATGAGCTGCAGGTTGAAATAGAGTGCCGCGATCGCTGCCGGAACGCCGGCGTGCGGCGAGCCCGGTGGCGGCGGACCATGCAGCGCCGAAAACCCCGGCTCGACGGCGGCGCGCAGGATAGTATCCCAGCCCGCATTGGTGATGCCGAGGATCGCCAGCACCGGCAGCGCCAGAGCGGCTGCCGCGAATGCTTGGAACCACCGCCGATACCACACCCGATAGCGCAGCCACATGTGGATGCCGATGCAGCCGTGGGTCCAGACCACGACCAGCAGCGCAAATTGACGCGACAGCTGGACCAGCGGATCGGTGACCCAAAACAGATACAGCACGCGATAGTAGGAATCTTCCGCACCATAGAGCAGCACCGCGAGACGGGCGTCGGTCACATGCGGGGCGAGCAACAGCGGTATGGAGAGCCCGAGGCCAAGCTGCCAGGCTTCGATCGCCGGCATGCGCAGATGACGCCGGCGAAAGAGCGCCTTCAGCCCGAGGAACAGGTGGGTCAGGAATGCGCCTAACAGAATCCAGAGCCCGGTTTCCGTCCGCCACGGCGCCAGGATGATGTCGTGGCCGATCGCCTGGATGCCGTTGAGGAGAAAGAATCCCGTCGCATGACTGATGAGGTGACAGGTCGCGTAGCTGAACATGATCAGCCCGGCCGTCAAACGGACTGCACGTTCGGGCGGCAGCTTGACGCGCCAATTCCGGCTCCGCATCTTTCGACTTGGCCTGGCCACCTGGTTGATTCCGATCGTCATGGCGGTTCAAAGTCGCGGAGTGATGGCTCCAAGGCGAATTGACGCATAAGAAACCATGGCGCGACAGACCGAGACGCTCGCACGCATTCCGTTGTTTCGTTCGCTCACCGAGGCAGCCGTCCGGCGGCTCGATACCCAATGCGCTTGGCGCCGCGCCAAAGCCAAGGAATGGATCCTCGATTACAAGGACCAGAGTGCCGATCTCTACTTCGTGGTGCAAGGCCATGTCCGGGTGCTGATCCAAGCAAGCTCCGGCAAGGACTCGATCCTGCGCGACATTCGCGACGGAGACTTCTTCGGCGAGCTTGCGGCCATCGACGCCCTGCCCCGCTCGGCCGCGATCCTGGCGGTCACGGATTCGATCGTCGCCAAGATGGCGCCTCCGGTTTTCCGCGATATCGTGCATCAACATCCCGATGTCTGCGATCAGCTGCTGATCTTGCTCGCCGGTCAAATCCGCATGCTCGCCAATCGGGTCAACGAGTTCGGCACGCTGGACGTAAGGACACGCATCTATTCCGAATTGCTTCGCCTTGCGCGTCCGGCACTGAATGGCGGCCGTCATTCCGTGATCTCGCCACCGCCCACCCATGCGGAGCTCGCAGCGCGCGTGAGCTCCCGTCGCGAGGCGGTGACCCGCGAGCTCAACAGCTTGGCGCGATCGGGGTTGCTGGAGAAGCGCCGCGGCGCACTGGTTCTGCTCGATCCGAAGCGCCTCGCAGGCCTGATCGACAAGGCGCAGCGCTGAAAGCGGGGCGCGAAAACCAGCGCGCGGTGCCACAAGATCACCGCTCCCCAAAGGGAGAGGTCGGATTGCAAAGCAATCCCGGTGAGGGATTCGGGCGAACAACATCTGGACCCCTCACCCCCACTCTCTTCTCGGGGAAGAGGGAGCGCCCAGCCCGCGGCAAAGTAGTGCGAAAACGCCATCGGAGAGCGCCGCCCACCTCACGGCCTGCCGATGAGCAGAGCTCCGAGGCCGGCCAGAAACGGCAACGGGATCGAGACCACCGCGCGCAGCCAGACCACATTGGCCGGCATCATCGCGACCTCCCAATTGATCAGACGGGTCAGCGCATAGAGCGACCAGGCGGTCGTATAGGCGATGACCTGCGGGGCACCGCCACCGCCCTTCAGCGCGGCCGCTCCGACCGAGAAGCCGACCACGGCGCCTCCCGGCGTGATGGCCCCGGCGAGCGTCGCGATGGCGATGCCCATGACTCCTGTGCCGGGTCCGATCCATTTGGTGATCAGGTCCTCGGGCATCACGGCCGCGATATAGCCCGAGCCGACCACTCCGATCATGATGCGCGGCAACAGCATCACGAAATCGCGGATGCCTTCCTTTGCGCCTTCGCGGAACAGGGCCTTGCTGCGCACCGCCGCCGTCAGGGCGAGCACGGCCACCAGGACCCACAAGAGCATGTTGACGATCAGGAAGGTGATACTCATGCCGCCGTTGCTTGATGGTTATTGTTGCTTGAGGGTCTGCTTGAGGGTCGCCACACGGGCCGCGATCAGACCCAATACCCCACGCGCCAGCGCCCCGGCGATAAACGGCAGCGGCAGCGCGACGAGAATCCGCCAGAACACAAAGTCGGAGCCGAAGAAGGGCATCTCCCAGATCAGCGCGCGATTGTAGCCGAGCAGGTTCCAGGCGGTGATGAAGGAAATCGCGGTGCCGGCGTCGGCGCCCAGCCCCAAGAAGGCGCCGGCGACCGGATAGATGGTCAGTGGCCCTCCCGGCAGCGCGGCGCCCATTACGGTGGCGATGAGGAGGCCCAAGAGGCCCGACTCGGTGCCGACCAGACGCGCCACAACTTCCCGGGGCAAGAGGCGGGTCACGAAGGCGCTGACCAGGCAGCCGGCCGCCATCTTGGGCAACATGCTGCCGAACAGGTTGAGGTCGTGGGTGAGAATTTCCAGGAAGCGCTGCGTGCCGTCGCGGAAGAAGACGATCGTTCCGGCGGTTAGTGAAACTCCCCCGATGACGGCCGTCGACCATTCAAATGAGCTGGGGCGGCGGCGACGTTCGGCCATGAACGGAGGGGGAAATCCAGAGGTTGCGGTGTCTTTGCACCCTGGACCCTCGCCGCGTCACGTTCAAGAGGCAGGTCCCGCATGGGGGTGATGCGGACAGTGGCATTTTGCGTCAGATCGGGTACTTGTAGCCTGCAAGAGTGCGCGGCGCGGCCGGAGGGACCAGAGATGGTCCCGAGAGGCGATATGGGCTCGGCCGCTGTCTATGTCCTGACCTCGCCGAGGCGCGGATTGCCGGCGCGGCGGAATCAACCCCGCAACGGCACGAGGCCGAGCCGGTCCATCAACGCGCGGTCGCGATCGGGCGCCGGATTTGGCGTGGTGAGGAGCTTCGCGCCATAGAAGATCGAGTTGGCGCCGGCCAGGAAGCACAGCGCCTGCGTTTCCGCGCTCATGTCCTCGCGGCCGGCCGAGAGGCGCACCATGGACTTCGGCATGGTGATGCGGGCGACCGCAATGGTGCGCACAAAATCGATTCCATCGATCGCCTCGCGCCCGGCGAGCGGGGTGCCGGCGACCTGCACCAGCATGTTGATCGGCACGCTCTCCGGGTGCACCGGCAGGCTCGCCAAGATAGCGATCATGCCGGCGCGGTCATCGACGCTCTCCCCCATGCCGACGATGCCGCCGCAGCAGACATTGATGCCGGCATCGCGCACGTGCGCGAGCGTATCGAGCCGATCCTGGTAGGTACGCGTGGTGATGATCTCGCCATAATAGTCGGGCGAGGTATCGAGATTATGGTTGTAGTAGTCGAGGCCGGCGCTCCTGAGCCGCGCCGCCTGCTGCGCATTGAGCATGCCCAGCGTCGCGCAGGTCTCGAGCCCCAGCGCCTTGACGCCCGCCACCATGGCGCAGACCTGGTCGAGATCGCGATCCTTGGGCGAGCGCCAGGCCGCCCCCATGCAGAAGCGGCTCGCGCCCGCCGACTTGGCGGCCTCTGCCTGCACCAGCACTGCGTCGCAGCTCATGAGCTTCTGGGCGGCAACGCCCGTGTCATAGCTCGCGCTCTGCGGGCAATAGGCGCAGTCCTCCGGGCAACCGCCGGTCTTGATCGACAACAGCGTCGAGATCTGCACCGCATGCGGATCGAAATGCATCCGGTGCACGGTCTGCGCCGCAAACATCAGATCCGCAAACGGCAAATCGAACAACGCGCGCACTTCCGCCCGCGTCCAGTCGTGACGAACGGTTCCGATGGGCTCGCGGGCGGAAATATCGGCCTGCGGCAGGCCCGCTTGCGTGAGCTGCATCAACCTACTCCGCCGCCACCTGCGCAGCAGCCTCGATCTTCTCCACCCGCGCGGCACAGTATTTGAATTCTGGAATTTTACCGAACGGATCGAGCGCCGGATTGGTCAATAGGTTCGCGGCCGCTTCCACGAAGGCGAAGGGGATGAATACCACGCCGTCCGGTATGGCGTCATCCGCGCGCGCCGTCAACGCGATGCTGCCACGGCGGGTGGTGACGCGGACCATCTCGCCGGGTGCTGCGCCGAGCTTGGCGATCTGACTGCGCGACATGGCGGCGATCGGTCCCGGCTCGAGCGCGTCGAGCGCAGTGGCACGCCGCGTCATGGCACCGGTGTGCCAGTGCTCGAGCTGGCGGCCGGTGGTGAGGATGAACGGGAAATCGGTATCCGGAACCTCGTCGGGTGGCAACAACTTGGCTGCTACCAGCTTGCCGAAGCCGCCGGGCCGCGGGAAACCCTTCTCGAACACGACATCGTGCCCGGGTTGATCGGGCGCATCGGACGGATAGACCACCGAGCCTTCGCGCTCGACCCGCTCCCAGGAAATGTTGTCCAGCGAGGGCATCAGCGAAGCCATCTCGGTGTAGATCTCGGAAGGATGCTTGTAGTTCCAGGGCAGCCCGATGCGGCGGCCGATCTCCTGGATGAGCCACCAATCGTGCTTGGCCTCGCCGGGAAGCGGCAGCGCCTGCCGGCCCATCTGCACCTGGCGATTGGTGTTGGTGACGGTGCCGTCCTTCTCCGGCCACGCCGAGGCCGGCAGGATCACGTCCGCATACATCGCGGTCTCGGTGACGAACAGATCCTGCACCACAAGATGCTCGAGATGTGCCAGCGCCTCGCGCGCATGGTTGAGATCGGGATCGGACATCGCCGGATTCTCGCCCATGATGTACATGCCCTTGATCACGTCGGCATGGACCGCGTTCATGATCTCGACGACGGTGAGCCCCTTCTTCGGATCGAGCTTGGTGCCCCAGGCCTCTTCATAGCGGGCGCGCACCTGCGGATCGTCGACCGACTTGTAATCGGGGAAGAACATGGGAATGAGGCCTGCATCGGAGGCGCCCTGCACGTTGTTCTGGCCGCGCAGCGGATGCAGCCCCGTGCCAGGCCGGCCGATCTGACCGGTGATGAGCGACAGCGCGATCAAGCAGCGTGCATTGTCGGTGCCGTGGGTGTGCTGCGACACCCCCATGCCCCAAAAGATGATCGCCGATTTCGCGCGCGCGAACTTGCGCGCCACCGTCTTGAGCGTATCTGCATCGATGCCGCAGATCGGCGCCATCTCCTCGGCCGTGAACTCCTTGATGCTCTCGGCGAACGGCTTGAAGCCTTCGACATAGGTCTGGATGTATTGCTCGTCGTAAAGCTTCTCGGTGACGATGGTGTTGAGGATCGCGTTGAGCATCGCCACGTCGGTGCCGTTCTTGAACTGCAGCATGTGCGTGGCGTGGCGCTTGAGCGCCTGGCCGCGCGGATCCATGACGATAAGCTGTGCGCCGCGCTTGGCCGCCTGCTTGAAGAAGGTCGCAGCGACCGGGTGATTCTCGGTCGGGTTGGCGCCGATCACCACGATGACTTCCGAGTTCTTGCATTCGTTGAAGGTGGCCGAGACCGCGCCGGAACCAACGCCTTCCATCAAGGCCGCGACAGAGGAAGCGTGACAGAGCCGCGTGCAGTGATCGACATTGTTGGTGCCGAAGCCGGTACGCACCAGCTTCTGGAACAAATAGGCCTCTTCGTTCGAGCCCTTGGCGGAGCCGAAGCCGGCGAGCGCCTTGGACCCATCGCGGTCGCGAATCTTCTTGAGGCCGGCGGCCGCGCGGTCAAGCGCCTCTTCCCAGCTGGCGGGGCGGAAATGCGTCCACGGCTGCGCCGGGTCGATGGTGTCGTCGGCGCGCTTGGGCACCCCGTCTTTGCGAATCAGAGGCTGCATCAGGCGGTCTGGATGCGAAATATAGTCGAAGCCGAAGCGGCCTTTCACGCATAGGCGGTTCTGGTTGGCCGGGCCGTTGCGCCCGGTGACATAGAGGAGCTTGTCGTCCTTGACGTGGTAGGTGAGCTGGCAGCCGACCCCGCAATAAGGGCAGACGCTGTGCACCTCGCGATCAGGAAACTCTGTGCGCACATTGGCGGCGTCGACCAGAGACGACGGCATCAGCGCGCCGGTCGGGCAGGCCTGCACGCATTCTCCGCAGGCGACGCAGGTCGAGGCACCCATCGGATCGTCGAAGTCGAACACGATCTTCTCGGTGTGGCCGCGACCCGCCATGCCGATCACATCATTGACCTGGACCTCGCGGCAGGCACGGACACAGAGATTGCAATGGATGCAGGCATCGAGATTGACCGCCATGGCCGGATGGCTGCGATCGGGCTCGGGGCTTGCGCGGCGCGGGAAGCGGCCGGCCTCGAGCTTCTGCCGGGTGACGATCTTCCACAGCTCCGACTCAGGATCATGGGCGACATCGCGCGGCGGCTGGTCGGCGAGCAACAGCTCCGCCACCATGCGGCGCGCTGCGACGGCGCGATCAGACTGGGTCTTCACTTTCATGCCGGGCGTGGGCATGCGGATGCAGCTCGCCGCCAGCACGCGCTCGCCTTCGATCTCCACCATGCAGATGCGGCAATTGCCGTCGGGGCGGTAGCCGGGAGCCGGGCTGTAGCACAAGTGCGGCAGCCGCGTGCCGGCGCGGCGGGCGGCGCGAAAGATGGTCTCGCCTTCGCGGATATCGATCTCGCGGCCGTCGAGCGTGAAGGTCTTGGCGTTCTCGGTCATGCGTCGATTTCCATGGCGACTTTTTGGAGATTCGCAAGGGCGCTCTCCCCTCCCAATTGTGGGGAGGGGTCGGGGGTGGGGTCTAGTTCTTGTCCGATGACGGGTTCCTTGCAGCTCGCGAAGGCGTGCTCCCCTCCCCCTCGTGGCGAGCGGTTGAGGGTGGCGTCTTGTTGTTGACGCGCCGCAGCCAGAATTGCTTCGGCTACCGCCCGCGGCGTCTTCAACACATCGTTGTTCCAGAAGCGAAGCACCCGATATCCCTGTGACCGAAGCCAGCGTGAGCGCTTCTCGTCGTAAGCCGAACGCATTTCCACATGCTGCGAACCATCAACCCCGATCACCAATCTTCCCTGATGCCAGGCAAAGTCAGCGATGAATTCTCCGATTGGAGCCTGGCGGCGAAAGTGAATACCAAGCGGCCTCAAGGATCGTAACACCCACCAAAGCTTGCGCTCGGCGTCAGTCGGCGCCCGGCGCATGTGCTGCGCGCGTTTCCGCGTCGTGCTTGCGATCGCACTATGAGGCATCAATGCACTCACTCGTCCACATCGCCAACTAAGTCCCCACCCCTGACCCCTCCCCACAAGGGGAGGGGAAAGCGCGCCTGTGGCTGCTTAAGAGCTTGACTCGGACCGCCTGGCTACCAACTCCCGAGTGGCGTCTTCAGCTCATCGGGAAAGTATTTTAGCACACACAAAAGCGGGTTCGGGGCCGCTTGGCCGAGACCACAGATCGATGCATCGCGCATGGCTGCAGACAGTTCGTCAAGCAGAGCCGGGTTCCAAGGTCCGTTTGCCATCAGCTTGGCGGCTTTCTCCGTGCCGACCCGGCACGGGGTACATTGGCCGCAGCTCTCGTCCTCGAAAAAGCGCATGAGGTTCAGCGCGACCGCTTTGATGTCGTCGTGCTCGGAGAGGACCACAACCGCGTGCGACCCGACGAAGCAGCCGTATTTTTCCAGCGTGCCGAAATCGAGCGGCAGGTCCGCCATGCTGGCGGGCAAGATCCCCCCGGATGCACCGCCCGGCAGATAGGCCTTGAGCGTGTGCCCATCGGTCATCCCGCCGCAATATTCGTCAATGAGCTCCCGTACCGTGATGCCGGCAGGTGCGAGCTTCACGCCCGGATCTTTCACTCGCCCGGAAACCGAGAAGCTGCGCAAGCCCTTGCGCTCATGGCGGCCGTGCGAGGTAAACCAGGCAGCGCCCTTGTCGAGAATGTCGCGCACCCAGAACAGCGTCTCGACGTTCTGCTCAAGTGTCGGGCGTCCAAACAAACCGACCTGCGCCACATAGGGCGGGCGATGCCGCGGCAGGCCGCGCTTGCCTTCGATCGATTCGATCATCGCCGACTCTTCGCCGCAGATATAGGCGCCGGCGCCGCGCCGCAGATGCAGCTTGGTGTGTGAGCTAAGGCCTGCCGCCTCGACCTTGGCGATCTCCTCCAGCAGCATCAGGCGAATTTCGGGATATTCGTCGCGGATGTAGATGTAGATCTCCTCCGCCTCGACCACCCAGGCGGCGATCAGCATGCCTTCGATGAACCGATGCGGGTCGCGCTCGAGATAATGGCGATCCTTGAAGGTTCCGGGCTCGCCTTCGTCGGCATTGACCGCCATCATGCGCGGCGCCGCCTCGGCGCGCACCAGGCCCCATTTGCGGCCGGTCGGAAAGCCGGCGCCACCCAAGCCACGCAATCCGGCGTCGCTGACCGCGGCAATGACCGCCTCGCGGCTCTGCTTACCCTCCAGGCAAGCCTTGAGCTGCTCGTAGCCCCTCTCGCCCCGATATGCGTCAAAAGTCACGCCGGCCGGATACGCATGCGGGTGTTCTCGACGGCCAACCGCATCGGCAACGCTCTGCGCTGTCGCCCGCATCACCTGCGCATGGCCGACGGCGCAGACGGGCGCACGGTCGCAGGCTCCCATGCAGGGCGCCCGCACGACGCGCACGTCACGGCCAAGCCGGTTCGGCAGCTCCCGCAGCAGTCGCTCCGCACCTGCCATCGCGCAGGAGAGGGAATCACACACCCGCACCGTCACGGCCGGCGGCGGAACTTCGCCTTCCTTCACCACATCGAAATGGGCGTAGAAGGTTGCGACCTCATAGACCTCGGTCAGCGCAAGCCTCATTTCCTGGGCGAGCGCCGCAAGGTGCGCGGCGGACAGATGCCCGTAGCGGTCTTGGATCAGATGCAGGTGCTCGATCAGCAGCGCCCGCTGACGCGGTCGCTCTTCCAGAAGCGCGCGAACCTCGGCCAGCGCCTGCGGATCGACTTGGCGCCCCTTGGGCGTGCGGGGCGGCCGACGGCGGGCGGCCGGCCGCTCACCAACCGTGCCACTTTGTGAGGCATCTGAGGGGGTTAGGGTTTCGGACGAAGCCATAGGCTACAATTGCGGTACCGCGGAAGGGAACGCAAGCCCCCTTGCGATCGGCGAACGATTGCGGCCGCGCATCCGGAACACTATCCGTGTGCCTTCCTTGTCCTGAGGTTCCGGGAGGCTCCTAACCATGTATGTCGCCAGCACCAAGCGCCTGACCCATGATGGCGCCAAACAGATGATGACGGCCGCGATCGGCGCGGCCCGCCAAGCCGGCATCGCGGTTTCCATTGCGATCACCGATGCGGGCGGACACCTCATCCTGCTCGAGCGGATGGATGGCGGGCGCTTTCACACCGTGCATTCCGCGACCACCAAGGCGGTCTGCGCGGCCTCGAACAAGCGGGCGACCTCGGCGCGGGGCGCGCAGGCGCAGCTCCTCGATGTCACGCATGCGCTCGGCTTGGCGCTCGCTGCGGGCCCCGAGCGCTGGACTGCCATGGAGGGTGGGCTGCCGATCATTGCGGACGGCGAATGCATTGGCGGCATCGGGGTCGCGGGGGGCGACTGGGAAACCGATGAACGCATCGCCCGCGCCGCAATTGCAGCGATCGGCGCCGGCTGGGAGATCGCCTAGCGCACGACGGAGGAATTCGGCAAACTCTCCTTGCCTAAGGATAAGCCGCAAGGGAGGTCAGGATGGATCCCATCGAACGGCGCGTGTTCAATCAAGGCGCCCTGATCGGAGCCTTGGCGTTTGCGATCGACGGTGTCGAGACCTGGCTGACACCGCGACAAGCATTTGCGCAGGGTGTGCCGTTGCGGACGCTGACCGCGGATGAAGCAGCAACACTTGCCTCCGTCGGTGAAGCTTTGGTGCCGGGCGCACGCACCGCCGGCCTGGTGCAATTCGTCGACCAGCAGATTTCCATTCCGCCCGAAGAGGCCCTGCTCGAAGCCCGCATCATGAATGTGCGACCGCCGTTCGCGAACTTCTATCGCGCGGCGCTGGGCGCCATAGACCGCGCCGCCAAGACGCGCAGTTCCGGGCGCGGCTTCGCCGAGCTTAACGCGAGCGAGCAGCACGATTTCATCGATGCCATGCGCCAGAGCAAGATCGAGGGCTGGCAAGGCCCTCCGGCAGGCTTCGTGTATTTCCTCTTGCGCACCGATGCGGTCGACGTGGTCTACGGCACCATGGAGGGCTACGCGGCGCTCGGGGTTCCGTACATGCCGCACATCGCGCCGACCAGGAGCTGGTGAGATGAGCAACGAAAAGGTTGATGTCGTCATCGTCGGCGCGGGCGCCTCGGGCTCCGTCTATGCGTCGGTTCTCGCCAAGGCCGGCAAGAAAGTCGTCATGCTCGAAGCAGGGCCCGACTGGCAGCTTTCAGATCTCATCAGCTCGGATTTCTGGGGACGCCGGATCAAGCCGGCCGGCCCGCCGTTTCTGCTCGAGGGCAAGAATCCGTTCGGCTACGTCTATCAGGCCGGCTGGGGCGTGGGCGGCGCGGCGCTGCACTATTTCGCCAACTTCCCGCGCCTGATGCCGAACGACTTCAAGGTCAAGACCGAGCACGGAAAAGGCTTGGACTGGCCGATCAACTATTCCGATCTCGCACCGTTCTACGACCGGGTCGCCCGTGACGTCGGCGTCTCGGGCGACGCCAAGGCCGAGGAAATCTGGCGGCCGGCGGGCGAGCCCTATCCGCTGCCGCCGATGAAAACTTATCCCGGCGGCGAGGTCTGGAAGAAAGGCTTCGCGGCGGTCGGCATTCGCTTGACGCCGGCCGCGGTCGGCATGAACTCCGCTCCTTACAAGGGGCGCGCCGCCTGCTTGTACGACGGCTGGTGCCACGTCGGCTGCCCGATCGGGGCGCTCGCCAATCCGTTGGTGACTTATCTCGCCGAGGCGCGGCAGGCCGGCGCCGAGGTGCGCGCGCGCTCGACCGTCGCGCGCGTGCTCACCAATCCCCTGGGTGACAAGGTCACGGGTGTCGAATATTTCGACGCCAAGAAGGAGAAGCAGGTTCAGGAGGCCAACGTTGTGGTGCTTGCCTCATGGGCGGCGCAGAACCCGCGCCTGCTGCTCAATTCGGCGACCGACAAGCATGCGAACGGCCTCGCCAATCGCAGCGGATTGGTCGGCAAATATCTGACGTCGCACTTCAGCTCCGGAACCTCGGCGATGTTCGACGAGGATTTGCAGCCGTATATGGGAACGATCGGCGCGCAGTATTTCTCCTATGACCGCTACGACAAGAATGCCCACAAGGCCAAGGGCGCGTTCGGCAGCACCTTCATAGTGGCCGGCTCGGCGCAGAAATATTCAGGCCTGGGCGGCGTCGCCAATGCACGTGGTGATCTGTTCGGTGCGGAGCTCGCTGAATTCATGAAGCGGGCCGCCCGCGGCTACACCCGCATCGGTGCTTTCGGCGAGCAGATGCCGGAGGCTGAAAACCGCGTCGAATTGGCGAGCGACAAGGATGAGTTCGGCATGCCGCTCGGCCGTATCGTGCACAGCTACAATGCGGATGCGGTCGCGCTGTTCAATGCCAATTTCGAGGAGGGCCTCGAGATCGCCAAGGCGACCGGCGCCAAGGAAGTCTGGTCAAACCGCGGCGCCATGCCGACCATCCATCTTATGGGCGGCACCATCATGGGAACGAGCGCGGAGAATTCGGTCGCCACCAGCTTCGGACAGACCCATGAGATCGCCAACCTCTGGATCGCCGGCCCGGGCCTGTTCCCAACCAGCGGCGCACCGAACCCGACCTACACGATCTTCGCGCTATCGCTGCGCGGCGCCGAGCACCTCGCCGCCAATTGGGGAACAGTGGCGGGGTGAGCGGCATCGCCATCGCTGCCAGAGATGCTGCGCTCCATAGCTCCAGCAGGTGAGCTGGCGGCATGGCGCCGATGGCGCTCTGATCAAGCAAGGCGCGAAAGCGGGAAATCGCAGATCGACCGCACCCTGCGGCATGGGAAACGGCCAGCCGCGACATGAGGCCATTTTCTCCGGTGTTGATTTATCTAAAGAATTTCGAGTTCGAATTGCCAAATCGGAGGTATAATAATACCCGGTCACTAGTCGAGCCGCTCGCGTGCAAGCCCCGCGCCGCGGGCCAGCACCTCGAGCTTGGCCAACGCGATGTCGCGGCGCATCGGCGCCATGCCGCAATTTGTGCAGGGGAAGATTCTCTCCCGGGGAACGAACTGCATCGCCGCCGCGATGACTGCTGCGACCTCCTCGGGCGTCTCGACCGCATCCGTCGCCACATCGATGGCGCCGACCAGCACATCCTTGCCGTCGAGCAGCTTCAAAAGCTTCAGCGGGACTCGTGAATTGCGGCATTCGACCGAGACTTGATCAATCCGACTCTTCTGCAGCGCCGGAAAGATCGCCTCGTATTGCCGCCACTCATCGCCGAGACTTGCCTTCCAATCGATGTTCGCCTTGATGCCGTAGCCGTAGCAGATATGCACCGCCGTGGTAACTGCGAGGCCCGCAACCGCGCGATCAAGCGCCGCGATGCCCCATGCCTCAACCTCCCCCGGATAGGCGTTGAAAGCGGGCTCGTCGAACTGGATCACGTCGACCCCATCGGCCGCAAGCGCACGCGCCTCTTCGTTCAGCACATCCGCGAACGCCATGGCCATCTTGCGGCGGTCGCCGTAATGAGCATCCGCAAGCGTGTCCACGATGGTCATCGGTCCGGGCAGCGTGAACTTGAGCTTGTGGCTGGTGTGCGCCCGCGCCGCGCGGGCCTCGACGGCATGCACGCGGCCCTTGAGGCGCAGCGGCCCGGTGACGGTCGGCACCATCGCCTTATAGCGATCGGCGCGAATTCCGATCTCGGTCTTGCGGCCAAAGTCGACGCCGTCGACGCTCTCGAGAAAGCCGTGCACAAAATGTTGCCGCGATTGCTCGCCGTCACTGACGATGTGAATGCCGCAGTCCTCCTGCAGCTTGACCGCCAGGATCGTGGCATCCCGCTTGCCCTCATCGAGCTCGGCGCCCGTGAGCCGCCACGGCGCCCATAATTTGTTCGGCTCCGCCAGCCATGAAGGCTTGGGCAAGCTTCCGGCGATAGTGGTCGCGAACATGATATGCCCCGGCTGTCGTTCGTCGGCGCTAGATAAACTTCTTGTCCCGGGCGCAGTGCAGCGCGGCCTTTGGCCTCGCAGTCTTCACGAAGATCCCAATGCCGCGATGCGCTGCAGAACCGGGACCGTTCCAATCAAATCGCCGTCCGTAGCCTGGAACGGTCCCGGGTCAAGCCCAGGACAGGTGAACTGTGTCGGCGCCAAAAGATCATAGCATTGTGCAAGCCGTTACGGGCGAGCGCGCCATCCCTAGAACAACCCCATGATCTTGCCGTCCGGCCCCACATCGATGGAGTCGGCAGACGGCACCTTGGGCAGGCCCGGCATGGTCATGATCTCTCCGCAGATCGCGACCACGAATTCGGCGCCGGCGGAGAGGCGCACCTCGCGCACATTGATCACGTGATCGACCGGCGCGCCCTTGGCGTCCGGATTGGTCGAGAAGCTGTACTGGGTCTTGGCGATGCAGACCGGGCATTTGCCGTAACCCATGGCCTCGAACGACGCGAGCTGGTCGCGCACGCTCTTGTCGGCCGAAATATCGCGGGCGCGGTAGATCTCCTTGGCGATGGTGCGGATCTTCTCCAACAGCGGCATCTCGTCCGGATAGAGGAACTTGAGCTTGCTCTTGCCGCTGTCGGCGACCTTGACGACGGCGCGCGCTACATCGGCGGCGCCCTTGCCGCCCTCCGCCCAATGGTCGGCCATGAAGGCTTCGACACCAAGCTTGGCGCATTGCTCTTTGACCAGTGCGATCTCGGCATCGGTATCGGCGCTGAAGCGATTGATCGAGATCACCGGCGCGATGCCGAATTTCTGCACGTTCTCGACATGGCGCGCGAGATTGGACATGCCGGCTGCCAGCGCCTTCAGATTCTCGGCCTTGAGGTCCTCCTTCTTGACGCCGCCGTGCATCTTCAGCGCCCGGATAGTGGCGACCAAAACGACGCAATCGGGCGCAAGGCCGGCTTTGCGGCACTTGATATCGATGAATTTTTCACCGCCGAGATCGGCCCCGAAGCCCGCCTCGGTGACCACATAATCGCAGAGCTTGAGCGCGGTCGTGGTGGCGAGCACCGAGTTGCACCCGTGCGCGATATTGGCGAATGGGCCGCCGTGCACGAAAGCAGGCGTCCCTTCGAGCGTTTGCACCAGGTTGGGGGCGAGCGCCTCTTTGAGCAGCGCCGTCATGGCGCCATGCGCCTTGAGGTCGCCGGCACGCACCGGTTTGCGATCGCGCGTATAGCCGACGATGATGTTCGAGAGCCGCTTCTTGAGGTCATCGAGATCGCTGGCGAGGCAGAAGATCGCCATCACCTCCGACGCGACCGTGATGTCGAAGCCGTCCTCACGCGGAAAGCCGTTGGCGACGCCGCCGAGCGAAGAAACAATCGAGCGGAGAGCGCGATCGTTCATGTCGAGCACGCGCCGCCAAGTGACGCGCCGCTGGTCGATCCCGAGCGGGTTGCCCCAATAGATGTGATTGTCGAGCATCGCGGCCAAGAGATTGTTGGCCGAGGTGATGGCGTGGAAATCGCCGGTGAAATGCAGGTTGATGTCCTCCATTGGCACGACCTGGGCATAGCCGCCGCCGGCGGCGCCGCCCTTCATGCCGAACGAAGGACCAAGCGACGGCTCGCGCAGGCAGAGCATCGCCTTCTTGCCGATAACGTTGAGCGCATCGGTAAGGCCCACGGTGGTGGTGGTCTTGCCTTCGCCGGCGGGCGTCGGGGTGATGGCGGAGACCAGGATCAGCTTGCCGTTGGGACGGTTCTTGAGCGACTTGACGTAGTCCATCGACACCTTGGCCTTGAAGTGCCCATATGGCTCGAGGTTCTCAGGTCCAATCCCGAGCTTCTCGCGGGCGACATCGAGAATCGGCCGCTTCGTGGCCGATTGGGAGATTTCAATGTCGGACTTCGGACTGACGTGCTGGGAGGCGGGCATTGCTGATCCATGAAAGTGAGAGAGGAGTTCCTGGCTTGTCATGGCCGGGCTTGTCCCGGCCATCCACGTCTTCATCGGTCGCAAAGACGTGGATGCCCGGCACAAGGCCGGGCATGACTTCGAGAGTTACGTAAATCTTGCTTTGACTGCGAGACCCACTGATGTCGCCCATTCGCCGGCTTCGATCTTCTTACCGCCGTCGGGCTGCACGCGGGTGACCTTGAAGCGCCCATCGGCGCACACGACGGTAAAGCCGTCCGCCTCGACGGCGACAATCTCGCCGAGCTTGCCGCCGATCCCCTTCGGGTCCTTGGCGGGCAGCGGCTTGGCGTCGAAGATCTTGAGCTGCTTGCCGTCGAGCGTCGTCCAGGCGCCGGGCGCCGGATTGCAGCCGCGGATCAGCCGATCGATCTGCTCCCAGGGCTTGCCCCAATCGATCTTGGCATTCTCAGGACCGCAGCGGCCTTCGTAAGTGGCCTTCGCCTCATCCTGCTTGATACGCGGCGCTCGGCCCGCCTTCACCAAATCGACCGACTCGAGCATCGCGTCGACTCCCATCGGGAACAGTCGATCGAAGTAGACGGTGCCGAGCGTGTCGGTCGGACCGATCGGGGTTTTCTTCTGCAGCAATACGTCGCCGGTATCGAGCCCATTGTCGGGCCAGAAGATCGACAGACCGGTCTCGGTCTCGCCCTTGATGATCGGCCAATTGATGGCGCTCGCACCCCGATAGGCCGGCAACAGCGAGGGATGATACTGGATCGAGCCGTGGGTCGGGATGTTGAGGAATTCTTCCGGCACGAACAGCGTAACGAACGCCATGACCTGCAAATCGGGCTTGAGCGCTTTGAACTCCTCCCAGATTTCCGGCTTCTTGTAGGAGTCCGGCTGATAGACCGGCAGCTTGGCGGCGAGCGCGGCTTCTTTCAGCGGATCGGCTTTCTGCCCTGGTTTCTCGGGGGCCACATAGACGGCGATAACGTTCTCGCCGCGCTTGAGCAGAGCCTCCAGCACGGCCTTGCCGAACGCCTGCTGGCCGTGAACCACGATGCGCATGTCAGTCCCCAGTGTTCAGTGGTCAGTAATCAGTTGTCAGTAATCAGTGCGGTCAGCGATCAAAACCAGAAATCTGATCACTGATTACCGATCACTGATTCCTGTTCACGCCGCCTCCGCCTTGGCGGGCTTTTCTGGCGGCGTGATCGCGCCCGAGAGCTTGATCTCGCCGATTTCCTTCTCCGAATAGCCAAGGACTTTGCCCAGGATTTCCTCGGTGTGCTCGCCCAAGAGCGGCGAGCGCCGCACATCCGGCGGCGAATCCGACAGTTTGATCGGATTGCCGACGGTGAGATACTTGCCGCGGCCCGGATGATCGACCTCGACCACGGTGCCGGTCGCACGCAGCGACTGTTCCTCGGCGATCTCCTTCATCGACAGGATCGGGCCGACCGGAATGTCGTGCTTGTTGCAGACTTCCATGACCTCGAACTTGGTCATGGTCTTGGTCCATTCTTCGATCGTGTCGAAGATCTTGCGCAGATGCGGCAGACGCGCCGGCGGCGTCGCGAAGTCCGGATCGGTCTTCCATTCCGGCTTGCCGATCAGATCGCAGATCGCGCCCCAGACCGGCGCCTGGGTGATAAAATAGATGTAGGCGTTGGGATCGGTCTCCCAGCCTTTGCATTTGAGGATCCAGCCCGGCTGGCCGCCGCCGGAATCGTTGCCGGCGCGCGGCGTCGCATCGCCGAACGGAATGCCTTCGCCATACTGGCTGTATTCGGTGAGCGGGCCGTGCTTGAGGCGCTGCTGGTCGCGCAGCTTCACGCGTGTGAGATTGAGCACGCCGTCCTGCATGGCGCAGAGCACCTTCTGGCCGCGACCGGTGCGCATGCGCTGATAGAGCGCGCTGACGATGCCGAGCGCAAGGTGCAGCCCGGTGCCGGAATCGCCGATCTGGGCGCCAGTGACGAGCGGCGGCCCGTCGCGGAAGCCGGTCGTCGAAGCCGATCCGCCGGCGCATTGCGCCACGTTCTCGTACACCTTGCAGTCTTCATAGGGCCCGGGCCCGAAGCCCTTGACCGAGGCGACGATCATACGCGGGTTGAGCTTATTGATGTGCTCCCACGTGAGCCCCATCCGATCGAGTGCGCCGGGCGCGAAATTCTCCACCAGCACATCGCACAGCTTGACCAGCCGATCGAGGATCTCCTTACCCTTGGGGTGCTTGCTGTCGATGGTGATCGAGCGCTTGGAGCCGTTGAGCATGGTGAAATAGAGGCTGTCGGCGCCCTTCACGTCGCGCAGCTGACCGCGGGTGATGTCGCCTACGCCAGGCCGCTCCACCTTGATTACGTCCGCTCCCATATAGGCGAGGAGCTGCGTGCAGGTCGGCCCCGATTGCACGTGCGTGAAATCGAGCACGCGCACGCCGTCGAGCGCGCGCCCCGCCTGTCCCCACGGCTTAGACGACGGCCGCGGCAGACCGTTGCCGTTCGCCTTGGCGGCAGCTTTCGCGGCCGGCTTCTTGGCACTGAGCTTGACAACCTTCTTGGCGGACTTCGCAGCGGATTTCCTTGCCGCTTTTTTTGCAGCCTTCTTGGCCGCCGGTTTCGCTTTTGCCTTGGCTGCCTTCTTCGCTTTGGCCATTGCTTGGTTTCCCTATTTCTTGCGCAGGGCGCTTTGCGGATTGAGATTGCCGATGCGGCCGCTCTCGCTGCCTGCGGCAGGATCGATGACGGCGTTGATCAGGGTAGGCTTGCCGGAATCCATCGCGGCATTCACAGCACGCTTGAGCTCGTCGGGTGAAGTCGCATTGACCCCCGCCCCGCCGAAAGCTTCGATCATCTTGTCGTAGCGGGCACCCTTGACGAAGACGGTGGTCGCCGGATCAGAGCCGGCAGCGTTGACGTCGGTACCGCGATAAATGCCGTCGTTGTTGAAGATGACGACGCAGACAGGCAGGTTGTAACGGCAGATGGTCTCGATCTCCATGCCGGAGAAGCCGAACGCCGAGTCGCCTTCGATCGCCAGCACCGGCTTGCCCGTCTCGATGGCGGCGCCGATCGCGTAACCCATGCCGATGCCCATGACACCCCAGGTGCCGACGTCGATGCGCTTGCGCGGCTTGTAAACGTCGATGATGCCGCGGGCGAGGTCGAGCGTGTTGGCGCCCTCATTGACCAGCATGGCGTCCGGCCGCTCCTTGACGATGGTGCGCAGCACCCCGAGCGCGCCGTGATAATCCATGGGCGAATTGTTGTTCATCAGCCGCGGTGCCATCTTGGCGATGTTCTCGTCGCGCTTGCTGGTGACCGTCTTGATCCAGTCTGCAGGCGCCGGCGGCCAATTGCCCCCGAGCCCATCGAGCAGCGCCGCAACGCACGAGCCGATGTCGCCCACCAACGGAGCGGCGATCTCGACGTTGGAGTCCATCTCCTTGGGCTCGATGTCGATCTGAATGAATTTTTTCGAATGCGGCTCGCCCCAGGCCTTGCCCTTGCCGTGCGACAACAGCCAATTGAGGCGCGCGCCGATCAGCATGACGACATCGGAATCCTTGAGCACCGTCGAGCGTGCTGCGCCGGCGCATTGCGGATGGGTGTCGGGCAGCAATCCCTTGCCCATGCTCATTGGCAGGAACGGAATGCCGGTCTTCTCGACCAAAGCGCGGATCGCGTCGTCGGCCTGCGCATAGGCGGCGCCCTTGCCGAGGATGATCAACGGACGCTTGGCGCTTTTCAGCACATCGAGCGCGCGCTTGACGGCCGGAGCAGCGGGGATTTGCGCCGGCGCCGCGTCGATGACCTTGACCAGCGACTTTCGACCCGCCTCAGCGTCCATCACTTGGCCAAACAGCTTGGCCGGCAAATCGAGATAGACCCCGCCCGGCCGGCCGGACACCGCGGCGCGGATCGCGCGGGCAAGCCCTATCCCAATGTCCTGGGCGTGCAGAATGCGGTAGGCCGCCTTGCACAGCGGCTTGGCGATAGCGAGCTGATCCATCTCCTCGTAATCGCCCTGCTGCAGGTCGACGATCTCGCGCTCCGAGGAGCCCGAGATCTGGATCATCGGGAAGCAGTTGGTCGTGGCGTGGGCAAGCGCCGTTAGACCGTTGAGAAAGCCCGGCGCCGAAACCGTCAGGCATATGCCCGGCTTCTTGGTCAGGAATCCGGCGATCGATGCCGCGTAGCCCGCATTCTGCTCGTGGCGGAACGACAGCACGCGAATGCCCGCGGCCTGCGCCATGCGGCCGAAGTCCGTGATCGGAATGCCGGGCACCCCATAGATCGTGTTGATGCCGTTGAGCTTGAGCGCTTCGATGATGAGATGAAAGCCGTCGGTCAGCTCCCGCTCCGCCTCGGCGCTGTTTGCGCCCTGCTTCTCTTTCACTTGCGCGTCAGCCATGGGAGGCCTCCCTGCTTCTCTTGCGCATGTTCTTGTTCGGAAAACCGGTATCCACTTTTCCGGAACATGCGCTAGTCGAGATAGTCGGCATATTTCGCGACGTGGTCGGCCAGGCCGAGCGCATGGCTGCGCACCAGCTCTTCGGCACGCGCGGTGTCGCGCGCCTCCAACGCCTCGATGATATGCATGTGGTCGCGGATCGAGCGATCGGCGCGGTCCTTCTCGCCGATGGTCTTGCGGCGGATCATCCGCATATGCGTGAACAGGTTCTCGGCGAGATCGATGAGCACGCGGTTGCGGCTCATGCGGATGATGGTCTGATGGAACTCGATATTGACCTCGGAATATTCGTCGAGCTTGGCGGCGACCTCGCCGCCCTCGAAGGTCGCGAACATACGCCGCAGCGAAGCGATCTCCCCCTCGCTCGCCTCCTGGGTGATGAGCCGCGCCGCCATGCTTTCCAGCGCTGCCCAGGCGGTGATCATCTCGATGACCTCGCGCCTGGTCTTGCGCACCACGAAGATGCCACGGCGGGGCACCGAGCGCACGAAGCCGTCGCGCTCGAGCTGGGCCATGGCCTCTCGCACGGGCGTGCGGCTGATGCCGAATTGGAGCGCCAGCCGGCGTTCGTCGAGCCGGATGTCGGAGCGACTGCGATAGACATCGAGCGACACGATGACGTCCTTGAGCGCCGCATAGGCCTGGCGCTTGAAGCTCTCCGGGGTCTCGATCGGGTCAACCCCGACCCGTGGCGATCGATCGGGCTCGCGCGCGAGCTGCGACGCGGAACGATGACTGTCACTGGAATTCATGGTGGCATTCATTATTCCAGCGAGCCGGCTGCGCGCAAGCCCCCGCGCAAGCGCGGGTGCGAGGGGCGCCCGGCTGCGCCGATTAGCGGCTGCTCGCTTGAGCCCGAGCTTGGGCTTCAGTGGGGGCTTGGGCTTTCACCGGAGCGTGGGCTCGACCCTCATCAGCCAACAAGGCGCGCTCGCGCATGGGCCGCAGCACGAATAGTGCCAAGGCCGCCACGGCCAGGTTCATGATGGTTGCCACCACGAAGACCGCATGCCAGCTACCCGTGTAGTTCTGGAGCAAGCTCGCCGCGGGAACCAGGAGGGAGGCGGTCCCTTTCGCGGTATAGAGGAGCCCGGCATTGGTCGTGGCGAACTTGGCACCGTAACTATCGGTGCAGGTCGCGGGGAACAGGCTGTAGATCTCACCCCAGGTGAAATAGACAAGGCCCGCTGTTACGACAAACGTCCAAGGCGTGTTACCGACCGTGCCGAGCCCCCAATAGGCGGCTGCACCCACGGTGAACACGATCGCCATCGTGTTCTCACGCCCGATCTTGTCCGAGATCCAGCCGAAGGTGGGGCGCGCAAGCCCATTCAGGACATTGTCGACGATGCCGGCGAGCACGAGCACAGTGGTGCTGATGAAAAGAAGGTCGATCGAGGTACCCGCGATCTTGTAGTCGCGGGCAATCGGCGCCACTTGCGCGGTCACCACCAGACCGCTCGCCGCTACCAGCACGAACATCACATACATAACCAGGAACGGCGACGTCCAGATCGCCCACTCCCAAAACCTCCAGCTGAACCGCTGACCAAAAAAGATTTCTCCCGGTGTGTAATCCCGCTTGCTCTGCGTGAGCCTCGGCGCGGCTTTCGGAGCCTCGTCGGGTCCGGGCGCCCTGAGCAACTGCGACAGCACAAGGATGACCAGGCCCTGGCCAAGCCCGAACCACAGGAAAGCCTTCTCGTATCCATACGTCTGGATGGTCGTGATGATCGGATACACGGTCGCAGCGGCGCCCGCGCCAAAGCCCGCCGCCGTCAGACCGGCCGCAAGCCCGCGCTTGTCCGCAAACCATTTGAGCGCGTTGCCCACACAGGTGCCGTAGACCGCGCCCGCGCCAATTCCTGAAAGCGCCGCCGCGATGTAGAGCAGCGGAAGAGAATCCGCGTAGGCATTCAGGGTCCAAGCGAGCGCTACCACCACGCCGCCGAAGGTCACCACAACGCGCGGCCCGAAGCGGTCGACAAACCATCCCTCAACCGGCACGAGCCAGGTCTCAAGCAACACGAATGTCGTGAAGGCGACCTGGATGTCGGCGCGGCCCCAATGGTACTTCGCATCGATTGGATCAACGAAATAGGTCCAGCCGTACTGCAGGTTGGCAATCATGATCATGGAGATGATGCCAAAGATCAGCTGCCACCACCGCGTTGCGCTGGACGCAGACTGATCGGATACGGAAGCCGCGATGGTCATGATGTCCTCCCGGGGACTCTAGGGCTCCCCGGCGCGTCGCGGCGCCATTGTTCGAGCCCGGTTTTCTTTGGTGTCACACTGTTCGTTGTTCTTTTGGTGTCACGGCAAGCTCGCTCACGTCCGACCCAGAGGTTCAGCACGCCTCGTTCGATCACTGCGGCGGTTCCCCAACGACCGCATGAAAAACCTATAACTATAAATCACAAATCCCCGAGGTGCGAAAGTCGCCATCAATTTGAGGCCTCGAATTGCGCAATACGTGCGAAACTTTGTCACAATCTCATATCGAATGCTGCGATGCGGAAAAAGATGGCCGGTTGCAATCTGGCGAACGGCAGGCAAACAGATTCCCGTTTTGGCCGATCGGCTCTAATGCTCTAAGTCCTTTGTCATCCCGCTGTTCCATACCACCCCGCAGAGGCTCCCCCGCATCATGGTATCTCCGCACGAAGTCACCAATGGCGAATCCCCATACGGCTACCGCGCACGCATCGGCTACACGTCGCCGCCCCTCACCACCGAGGTGTTCCCCTATGAGTTCTACAAGATGGCGCCCCCGGGGGTGACCCTGGTGATCACCACGCTGGCGATCGTGGTGCGAAGCAAGGAGGAGGTCGACCAGTCCTACGACACCAGCATGCGGGCGGCGCGCGAGATGGCCGCCGCCGGGGTCGATATCATCGTGCTCGGGGGCGTGCCGATCAATCTGTCGCGCGGCGCCAGCAATGCACAGCAGATGGTTGCCGACCTCGAGGCCGAGTTGAAGGTCAAGGTTTCGACCAGTGCAGCAGCGCAAGCACGCGCCGCCAAGGCGCTCGGCTGCAGGAAGGTCGTGGTGGCGCAGCCCTACGCCCATGCCGACACCGACCGTATTGCCAGCTATGCGCAGCATTTCGGTTGCGAAGTGTTGGGCGCTACCGGCTGGGGCAGCCCCTTCAACCAGATCGGCCGCATCCCGCAGCATGCGGCGGTCGAGCTCGGACGCAAGCTGATGCGCGAGCATCCGGATGCCGATACTATTCTCCTCCCTTCACCGCACTGGCCGACCGCTGGCGCGATCGAGCCGCTGGAGCGTGAATTCGGGGTCAATGTCATGACGGCCCAGCAGGCGATCGTCTGGGACGCGCTCAGGCGCTGCGGCGTCAAAGACAAGATCGAAGGATTTGGCCGGTTGCTTCGCGAGTTCTAAACCGAGACTCTGAGGAGGTGCGCATGCGGAATTGGATCGCGCGGCAGGAATTCCGGATGCGCGCCGGCATGATCATGCTTGCCGCGATGGCCGCGCCGGCGGCGGCCGCCGAGCCGATCGAGATCAAGGCCGGGATCGCCGATCCGGTCAACACTGTGCTTGCTTGGTGGACCGCGCAGGACGCGGGTTTCTTCGCTGCGCAAGGCCTCAAGGTCGAGATCGTGAACATGAATGGCGGCAGCCGCGGCGCCGAAGCGCTCAAGGCCGGCGCCCTCGATGTCATGCATGTGGGGCTCTCCTCGGTGGTGAAGCTCAATCACGCGGGCGACGATTTGCGTCTCATCGGTTCGCTCAGCAACGTCATTCGCTTTACCTTCTTCTCCGCGCCGGGCATTGCGACCGCGGCTGATCTCAAGGGCGGCGTCATCGGGGTCAGCACCTTCGGCTCGGAGAGCGATACAACCGCGACGCTGGCCTTGGCGCGCCTGGGGCTTAACCGCGGCGACGTCGTGCTCAAGGAATATGGCGGCGGGCCGCAGCGGCTGGCAGCCGTAAAGTCTGGCGAGATCAAGGCCACGCCGCTGAACGAACCGTTCACCAGCCTGGCGCGCGAGCAGGGCGTCAACGTAATGGTGGATCTGGTGCCCGAGCAGATCCCCTGGTTGTTCAGCGGCATCACGGTGCGGCGCGAGGAGATCGCCACGCGGCGCGACGCGTTGACGCGGTTCTTCAGGGCCAGCGTCGAAGGCAACTACCTGGCGCTCAGCGACGAAGCGCGCGCCAAGGCGATCCTGGCCAAGGAACTGAAAATCTCTGACCCCAAAATCGTCGATATCAGCTACAACGATTTCAAGCAGCAATCGCCGCCCGATCTCGAACCGTCGCGCCAGGGCGCGGAAAATATCCTGGCGCAGTTCCCTGGCGGCAGCCGCAGTGTGGATGATTACGTCGATGCCGGGATTTTCGACGAGCTCAAGGCGGCCGGCTTCTTCGCGCAGATGCAGCGGAAATACGGCAAAAGGTAGCGGATCGCTTCTTCTGGTCTACGCGGCACTGGCCACGGCAACGCTGATCTGCTGCACGGCTGCTGCGGCACAGGCGCCGGAGAGCTTTTTCAAGGGCCGACAGGTCACTCTTCTGATCGGGGCGGGCGCGGGCGGCGGCTATGATTCCTATTACCGCACCTTCGCCCGCTACGTGGTGCGGCACATACCGGGCGCGCCGACCATCGTGCCGAAGAACATGCCGGCCGCCTCAGGGCTCGCGGCAGCCAACACGCTTTATACTTCTACCGATCGCGACGGCACGACCATCGGAGCGTTCCCCAACAACATTCCGATGGACACGCTGTTCGGCAATCCGGGCGCGCGCTTCGATTCGCTCAAGCTCAACTGGATCGGAAGCATCGGCAAGCTCGAGAATATCTGTGCGACCTGGTTTACGAGCCCAATCAAGACGATTGCGCAAGCGCGGGAGCGCGAGGTGATCGTGGCGGCGGCCGCCGCCACCTCCAACTCCGCCATCATGCCCAAGGTGCTCAATGCTCTCCTCGGCACCAAATTCAAGATCGTGCCCGGTTATGATCCCGGTTCCGGCATGACGCTCGCGCTCGAAAGCGGCGAGACCGAAGGCGTCTGCGGCCTCTCGTGGTCGACCATCAAGGCGGCGCGCCCGCACTGGATCAAGGACAACAGATTGAACGTGCTGGTGCAGCTCGGCCTCGCCAAGCTGCCGGAGCTGCCCGACGTGCCCTCCGCACTCGACCTCATCGGCGATCCGGTGAAGCGACAGATGCTCGAGCTGATCCTGATTCGCCAGGAGATCGGCCGGCCGCTGGCAGCTCCGCCGGGAGTGCCGGCCGACCGCCTCCAGATATTACGGCAGGCCTTCGCCGAGACCATGACGGACCCGGATTTCCTGGCAGAAGCCGAGCGGGCGCAGCTTGAGATCGACCCGCTCGGCGCGCGCGAGATCGAAGCGCTGCTCGCCACCGCTTACGCGACGCCGAGCGCGATCGTGCGCGAGGCCGCGGCGCTGATCGAGCCGTCGGCGCAGAAATAAGCATGATCCCCAAAAAGCCTGCCCCCGACGTGATCGGGGGGTGGTCACCGGTTTCGGAAAAGGCTTGTCCCCGCGCAAGCCGGGATCATGCTCCCCCCATAAAAGCTCAGCGATTGGCCAGAGTCGCGAGCCGCTGCGGAGCATCCGCAGAGCCGAATTCGCGCGCCTTTTCGTACCAGCTGCGCGCCTTCTCGACGTCGGCACCGACACCCGGCATGCCGATCTTGGCGAGCACCACCGGATCGAACGTGGCGCCAAGCGCCAGTGCAGCGGCCGCATTGCCGGCCTCGGCGGCGCGCTGATACACCTGCCGCGCCGAAATCAGATCGCCGGCCGCCACCAATTGCTGGCCCTGCTGCAGCAGGAGCTTGACGGTGTCGGGATCGAGCGAGCGTACGGCCGGTGCGGGAGGCTCCGACACGGGCGCGGTCGCCGGTAGAGCGACCGCAACTGCGACTGGCGCCGCCGGGCCTGGCGAGGTTTCGGGCGCTGATTCCGGCTCGGCAAGGAGCTTGTTGCGGGAGGCGACGATCGTGTCGTAGGCCTCCGCCTCACGGGGCTGCAGCTTGTCCTTGGGGCTGGGGAATTCAGCGGATGCGACCAGCCTCGCCGCGAAGGAAGCGAGCGAGAAGTGGCTCGCAGGGTCAGCCTGCAACGCCGGTCTCGTGGCTGAAAAATAGTAGGCGATCGGCGCTGCGATCACGCTTGCAAGCAGAACGCGCAAAGGACCGCGCAGATGATCTCGCCGCGCTCCCATCGGCCGTGGCCGCCGCAACCGCTTGGGTGCGAGCGAAGGAGGCACGCGCACGCCGTTGATGTATTGGTCGCTGCGTGGTCGCAAACCATCGAGGTCGAGCGGACCAAGTCCCGGCACCGGGTTGAGCTGGCTGGCGCGCGGGAGCCGCTCCCGCCCGTCGATCCCCTGGCCGCGCTTCTCAAGATCGAGCCCGGCCTCGCGTCGCAGATAGTGCACGCTCGACTGCAAGCGGGCGAGATCGCCGTCATCTCGATCGTCGGCGGGCGCGGGGTCAATCGGCTGCGCCGATGCGTGCGCCCGCGCCGGATTGCCGTCATCGAGGTCCAGGGCATATTGGCGCGACTCCTCCGCGAGCGGCGCACCAGGACAACGCAAAGCCGCGGCAGCATCCGTCATCGCCTCTTCGTCGCCGCTACCGCGAGGGTCCGGATGATGTAGAGGGCTTTCACTCGCAGAAGGCGGCCGCTCGAGAATGGAACGCTCGCGCGCCCTTTTCGGCGCGTAAGGTGACAGATCGAACGGATCAAATGGCTTTCCCGATGGGGTACTCATGTCGACGATACTCCCTCAACGATGCGCGCCGGCGGAGCTTCTTGGGTGAGCTCGGTTTCCGTGCGCACGAACGCGTGCCGATCCCAGCATGTTGTCCTCGATCGAGGACGGCCGCACGCTGACGTGCCGATGGGTCAAAATTGTGGTGACTGCGACTCTTCGCCTGAATCGGCCGAGCCGGTTTGTTTGCTCGGCGGTTTATCTCATGGCACAGCGCACCGGGACAAATTGTCTTGGTAGCGGCGTACTTCCATCGCTGCTCCGCACGGAAATCAAACAAACAATTGGCGCGTCGAAGGCAAGGCGGAGAGGTATCTCTGTTCGTCAGGCAATCGCCGCCAGACACGGCCCTACAGGATTCCCTTAGTCGCGACTGGGGCGACCACCCGATGGCGCATCAGGTCAACACCCGAGGTCGATCAAAAGCGAAGGCCGTAGCGACGCGCGGTGAAATGGAAGCAGGCGCTCACCACCAGCATCAAGGCCACCCACAGGACGCCCATCGCGGCGAGCTCGGTCACTTGCCCGTTCTGCCAGAGATCGAACAGGTTCACTGCCATGATCTCGGTCCCGGGGCCGACCAGCATCAGCGGCAGGGCGACGTTCTGCGCCGCCAAGAGAAAGACGAACAGCCAGCAGCTCGCCAGCGCGGCCGAGATGAGCGGCAGAACCACGCGCACGAAAACGTACCCTGCTCCGGCCCCAGCCGTCCTGGCGGCATCCTCGAGGTCCTCGTGGATCTGCAGCACCCCCGCATAAGCATACCGCATGCCATAGGGTAAAAAGCGAACCGTCGAGGCGATGACGACGGAAAGAAGCGTGCCATAGAGCGGGACCGGCAGATTGACGAAGACCTGCAGGAACGCAACGCTCATCACGATCGCCGGAAAGATCAGTGGCGCCGTGGCGATCTGATCGAGCAGCCAGGCGCCGGGACGTCGCCGGGCGGCGAGCCAGGCACAAAGCGCCATGAGAGGCACCACCACGGTCGCGGTCGAGGCGCCGAGCATCAGCGTGTTGAGGACGGAATCGCGGAAGGAGCCGGGCGCGAGAATCGTCGCGTAGTTGTCGAGCGTGAAGCGCCGGAGCGAATCTGCCGTCAACCCTTCATAGAACGGCTGCAGCGAGGCGAACACAAGCATGCCGACCGGTAATGCGGTCACCAATGCGAAGATCGCGAGCAGCAATGCGGTGGCGGCGAAGCGGCCTCGACCGAGGTCGAGAATGCGCGGCCGATATCCCTTGCCGGTGATTGTCTGGAAGCGCCGAGCGCGGCGCAACAGCCAATGGTGCCAGATCAACAGCAGCACGACCAGGCCAAGCAGGCAAACCGAATAGGCGCCGGATTCGCCGTAGTTGGGCGTGCTGGAATTGTGCGAGCTCTGGTAGATATCGCTGGTCAGCACCGATACGTTTCCGGCCAGCCCGACCAGCGCCGGCACCTCGAATGATTCGAAGCCGCGGATGACGACGAGCAGCAGCAGCGCCAAGAGGCCCGGCAGCCCCATGCGTAACGTGATTGCCCGGAATGTTGCGAGCGGCCCGGCACCGCTCATCAGTGCAGCCTCCTCGAACGAGGAGTCGGTTGCCCGCAGCACCGCCGCCATCAACAGAAAGGTCAGCGGCACGAAACCGATGCCCTCGATCAATATCATGCCCCATAGCGAATAAACATCGAATGCCGGCAGTTCACCGGCGGCACCCGAAATGTGCTCGATCAGCGCGTTCACCGGTCCGGTGCGGCCAAGCAACAACAGCCAGGCGACCACATAGAGCACGTGCGGGATGCCGAGCGAGAGGATCGCAAGCAGGACGGCGCTGCTCCGGAGCGGCGCATTGGTGCGTTCGACGATCAATGCCTGGGCGAGGCCGAGCATGATCGCGAGGACCGCCGAGCCGATCGCGTAGACGACGGTGTTGCGAAGGCTCACGGCAAAATAGGGACTGGTGAACAGCTGCGCATAATATTGCAGCGTGAATGGCCCGAAAGAGCCGTCGGGTCGCATCGTGTGCACGCTGGTGTGAATGAGGAAAAGAGTAGGCGGCAGGATCAGGACGAGAAGGATCGCGGCAAGCAGGGCAACCAGCGGCGAAATCCGTGCATGCGCACGGCCGCCGGCGTCGACCTGAATGGAGCTTTCGCCTCCTGCTATCGCGGCGGACACCCGGCGCGCCTCCCTCTGCGGCGTCAGCGAAACAGCTTCTGGAAGATGTCCTCCGAGCTGTCGGTGTACCTCAGCAACTGATCGGGGCCGACGAAGTTTTCCTCGACGCCCGCGATCCTTGGCACAACCGAGGTAAGAGCCGGCAATGGTGCGACAGCGGGATCGACCGGGAAATATTCGGCTCGTGCCAGAATGCTCTGCCCCTCCTTGGACAGGATGTAGTCGGCGAGCAGCATCGCCGCGTGCGGATGATGCAATCCCTTGACGATGCTCATCGTGGCGGCGGTGGAAGCGACCGGCGGAAGGAGGCGCGAGTCGACCGGTGCGCCCTTGGCTTTGCTGATCAAGGGATGATGCGCGAAAATGTTCAGCGCGATCGCGTATTCGCCGGCAATGACGCGATCCACCAGGGTGCGGGCGCTGCCGGCCCCGAAATTCACGATCTTTTGCTCCTTGAGCTTGTCGAAATAGGCTTGAGCCTTCTCCTCGCCCCAGGCCAGGCGCAGGTTGGTGAGGAACAGCGCCGTGCCGGTCGAGCTGCCGATGCGCCAGGCCATCTTTCCCTTCCAGCGCGGATCAAGCAGATCTTCATAGCTCTTCGGCACGGCGTCTGCCGGCACCAGCTTGGTGTTGTAGGCGATGCCGTAGTAGCTGAGCCGCGTCGGCGCCCACAGCCGGCTGGGATTGCGGTACATCTCCGGAACCGCGGCGACCGCCGGCGAGAAAAAAGGCTGCACGATGCCGGCGGCAACCCCCTGCTCGCCGGCGCCGGTTCCCTCGATCACGTCCGCCACCACATTGTTGGCGCGCACTTCGGCCGCCGCCTTCTGCACGATATCCTCGGAATCGGCGCGCCAAGTGGTGATCCTGACGAACGGATACTTCTTGGCGAAGCCGTCGGCGATCGGCCGCATGGCCTGGTTCTGGATCAGCGCCGCGTAGATGACGACTTGGCCCTCCTTGCGGGCGCCCTCTATCAGCCGCTGCTCGCGATCCGGCCCGCTATAGAGCAGGATCTGATCCGCCCCCTGCGCCAGCGCCACATTTACACGGAGGGATTGGAGGCCGCTCGCCAGCAGGACGTCAGCCGCGACGATCCAAGCAATCAGCGGCAAGGTTCGCAGGCAGTCGAGGCGTGCTCGCGTCTTCATGCGCTTTCTCCTCTGGCCGGCGTGGTTACGATCAGGGCGTCGGCGATGCGCACGCCGCGCCCGCGGGCACAGACAAGCACCGGATTGAGATCGATCGCCGCAAAGGCGCCGTCGGTCGCCAGCAAAAATTCGGCAAAGCGCACGCAACAGGCAACAAGCGCCTCAACATCGCGCGGCGGTGCGCCGCGGAATCCTTCGAGCAACGCCTTGGCCCTCAGGCGTTCGAGTGCGGCAAGGATGTCCTCGCGATCGACCGGCGGCAGCAGCACCGCCGTGTCCTTGAAGACCTCGACCGTCACGCCGCCCGCGCCGCAGACGACGAGCGGGCCGAATTGGGCGTCATAGGTCATGCCGAGAAAGAACTCGACCGCGTCGGTGACCATTTCCTGCACCAGCACGCCGTCAATCGTCGCCTGCGGGCAATTGCGCCGGGCATTTTCCAGCACCTTCTCGGCGGCGGCCTTGACTTGGGTCGCGCCGATCGCGCCCAGATGCACGCCGCCGATGTCGGATTTGTGCGGAATGTCGGCCGATTGAACCTTCAGTGCCACCGCGCCGCCGAGTTGCGCGGCGAGCCGCGCTGCTTCCGCCGGGGTATGCGCAAGGCGCTCGCGTGTAACCGGCAGGCCGACCTTGGCGAGGATTTGCTTGCTCTCGGCTTCAGTCAGCGTGCGGCCGGACGGGATCGGCCCGAGGTCGATCTTCGCCGCGGCGTGTCCGCGCACCGCCGCGGCCGCAGCACGGCGGCGGAACGCAGCGTAGTCGACCAGATGGCGGACGGCCGCAAGCCCGCGCGCCAGATCCTCGACCAGCGGCAGCCCGCTCGACTGCGAGAAGGCGCGCCAATGTCGCGTGAGACTGTTGGACATGAATGAGACGAGCAGCACCGGCTTCTGCGTGCCGCGCGCGGCAGCTGCCAGGCGCTCGAGCAGATCCTGATGCGAGTCCCAGCCGTCGGCGCGCATGCCGAGCACGAGCCCGATCAAGTCGATGTCATCGTCGTCGAGGAGCGCCTGCACCACCGCGGTGATGTTGCCGTCCCGGCGCAGGCGCGGGAGGCCGACGGTGTCGAGCGGATTGCCGAGGGTCCGCTCGACGCCCAGGATCTCCTGCACGCGCGAATTCGTCGCCGAGGCGATCGCCGGAAAGTTGATGCCGGCCCTTTCCCCGAGGTCGCCGATCAGCGAGGTGGCGCCACCTGACACCGTCATCATCACGACGCGGTCGCCTTGCGGCAGCGGCGCACGATCAAACAACGCGGCGGTTTCGACCAGCATATCGATCGAATCCACCAGTGCGACCCCGTTCTGACGAAACAGCGCCGCAAAAGCCTCGTGCCGGCCGGCCAATGTGCCGGTATGGGCGAGAGTTGCCCGCTGGCCGAATTCGCTGCGGCCGAGCTTGAGCACGACGACCGGCTTCACGCGAGCGGCGCCTTCGATCGCGGCGCGGAAGCGACGACCGTCCTTGGCGCCCTCCATGATACAGGCGATCACGCGAGTCGCCGGATCCTCGGCGAGTGCGCAGATGTAATCGGCCATTTCCAGCCCGGCCTCGTTGCCGCTGGAGATGAGATAGTTGACGCCGATACCCCGATTGCTGGTGAGCTCGGCGAAGGAGTTGAGCAAGCCCCCGCTCTGCGACACGAGCGAAATGCCCCCGCGTGTCGCCTGCGCCGGAATGTCCGCCATGGTGGCGGCAAAGCCGTAGTGGAGGCTTGCGATCCCCATGCAATTGGGGCCGGCGACCATCATGCCGGCCGCACTCGCGATCGCCACCAAGCGCGCCTGCAGGGCGCGCCCCGCTTCGTTCGCCGCATCCGCAAAGCCTTCAGAGATGATGAAGGCAGCCGGAATGCCGGCGGCAGCCGCATCAGCGACCACATCGAGGACCGCCTCGGCGGGCAGGGAAATCACCACGCAATCGGGTCGTTCGGGCAACTCGCCGAACGAAGCGTAGCAGCGCTGCCCGGCGATCTCCCGATGATTTGGATTGACCGGCCAAGCCCGCACCGCCTGACCGAACCGCGCATTGGATTCGAGAATTCGCGCTCCCACCCCCCCCTTGGGCGAGACCCCGACGACCGCGAGCGCACGCGGCCGCAGCAAGGCCTGAAGCGGGTTTGCGCGGATGACCTCTTGCATCATCAGCCTCGCGGTCCCGCCGCCATCACTTCGTCAATCGACGATGCGAAAGCGCGGCAGAGAGAATCCTTCCGCCGGATGGTCCTCGTAGACGACCTCAACCTTCTGGCCGATGTCGTACACATCCTTCGGCAAGCGATCACCGACCAGCGTCGAGGAGACGAGCGGCCCTTCGTCGAGCTCGATCAGCGCATAGACGTAAGGGATGTCGTCCTTGAAGGCAGGGTGGAACGCCATGTGGTGGCGGTTGAACGCGAAGATCTTGCCGCGCCCGCTCGCCGGCGCCCAATCCATGTTGGCCGCAAATGGCTCGTTGGCGTGATTCTGGCAGTAAGCCTTCGGCCAATATGACGCGCCGCATTTCTTGCAGCGCCAGACCAGGAACTGGTGGCGCTTGAGCCCTTCGAAGAACGGCGCATTGTCCTTGTCGATATTGGGCAGCGGCTTCTTCCATGGCTCATTGCTGACAATGACGTTTGCTTCGCCGCTCATCTTGGCTTCGCCGCTCATGGATGCCTCCCCAACAATGTGCAGGTATGGATCGAGCACATTCCGGGAGACACCAGCTCTCCCCCATGCCCGGTGGTCATGACCACGTCGCAGTCCTTGACCTGCCGCTCGCCGGCTTCGCCGCGCAGCTGACGGATCGCCTCCGCCATGCCGGTAAGATCGCCGAGGTGGTAGCAGGAGAGCAGGCCGCCCGAGGTGTTCACCGGAATGCTGCCGCCCGGACCGATGGCGCCGGATTCGACGAAGGCGCCGCCTTCGCCCTTATTGCAGAAGCCATAGTCCTCGAGCTGGAACAGCACCTCGGCGGTGAAGCAATCGTAGAATTGCACGCAATCGACATCGGCAAGCGTCAGGTTTGCCTGGCCGAAGGCCTGCGCCTTCGCGCGCGGCACCGCCATATGGGTGAAATTCTTCTTATCCCACCACAGATCCGACGAGACTTCGCCGAAGCCCTGACCGAGCACGTAGACGGGCGGCTTGGGGCTGGACTTGGCGCGCTCCGCGGTCGTGAGGATGAAGGCGATGCCGCCGTCGGAGACCAGGCTGATGTCGAGCAGACGATAGGGCTCCGCGACCAGTTGCGAATTCTGATGGTCCTCGATGGTGATCGGGCGCCCGTACATCTTGGCTTCCGGGTTCTTGCAGGCCCAGGCGCGTTGGGCGACCGATATGGCGCCGAGCTGGCGGCTGGTGGTGCCGTAGACCGCCATGTGCCGAGCCGCCATCCAGCTGTGATGGCTGACCGCGCGCAGATCGCCGAGCGCCTTGCCCCAGTAGCCGGCCTTCTCCGGGTGCGCCATGCCGCGATGACCGGCCTTGCGCGATTCCTGCGCTTGCGACCAGTCCGTCACCGCCCCCATGATGCAGACGTAATTGGCGATGCCACGGTCGAGAAACGACAGGGCGGTGGCGATGCCGAGCCCTGCCAGCGCACCGCCGCGGCCGACCACGAAATAGAAGCAATTGTTGAGACCGAGCAGGCGCGAATACGCATCCACATAATTCGCGCGGTCGCCGCCGCCGCCGGTGCGGCGCAGGTCGATGGCGCCATCGATGTCTTTGGGCATGAGGCCCGCATCCGCGATGGCGCGCCGCGCCGCTTCCGACGCCACCATTCGCTCGGAATGCTCTGCTTGCGGACCCGCGACCACGCCGAGACCGACGATCGCGTATTGTCCAGAAGACGCATGTTTTGGCACTATTATTCTCCTCCCTCTTTGCTTTTCTGTTTGCCGTTCCTGCAACTCGTTTCGTCACCTCATCGTGCTGGCATGGAGCAGCCTCAAGCGGACCGTGCCGGTCGCGCCCCTTCGGCAGCGAGCAGCTGCACGCCGGCGCCCGGGCCCGCCGGCAGCCGCAGCTCCCCATGCTCGACCTCGAGGCCGGTGAACGGGTCATCGAGCAGGCGATCGAACTCGCCGAGCTCGCACGCGTAGTCGACGCCGGGAAGCGAACAGGCGAGGTGCAGCGCGTGCGCGGCAAGGAGCCGGCTGCCGACTGCGGCGCCCAGCCGGTAACGGATATGCGCCGCCTCGCACAGGCGCGCAGCCGCGAGCGTATTGCGCAAGCCGCCAAGCTTGGGGATTTTCAGGCTCACTGCGTCAACAGCGCGCCGCGCCACCAGTGTGAACACTTCACGCAGCGAGCCCGCCGCCTCGTCCGCCTCGACCGTCACCGGAACCGAGCGTGTCACCAGGGCGAGGCCTTCAAGATCGTCGGCCGCGACCGGCTGCTCGACCAAGTCGATGCGATGCTCGGCCATGCGATTGAGCGCGGTGATCGCGTCCTTGGGGCTGTAGGACTGGTTCGCATCGATGGTCAGATGGATGTCGGCGCCGACCTCCGCGCGGATCGCCGCAACGCGCGCCACATCCTCATCGACATCGCCGTGCACCTTGATCTTCAGGTAGCGATAGCCGCGATCGACGAGCTTGCGGGCTTGCGAGGCCATCTCCGGCGGAGCCTTGATGGCGAGGATACGCAGGATCGGCACGCTGTCCCGCACGGTACCGCCGAACAGCCGATTAAGCGGCACGCCGAGCGCACGCGCATTGAGATCGTGCAGGGCGCAATCGATCGCCGCCTTGGCCTGCTGTGCGCCGCGCATGCTGGCCTCGAGCGCCTGCAGCAAGGCTTCGATGCCGTGCGCGTCATGGCCGAGCAGCAACGGACGAAACAGCGCAAGCTCCGCCGCGAGCGTGCCCGGAATGGAGCCCATGTGCGCGGTCGCCGACGCATAGCCGAAGCCCTCGACCCCGTCATCGGTCGCAATGCGGACCACATGCCCCTCGGTCACCGGGCTGGCGGCGAGCGCAAAGCGCCAAGCCGGGTCCTCCTTGCGCATCGTGCAGGACGTGACCTCGAGCTCGCGGATGATCATCGCTTCCTCCCGGGAAGATTTTCTTTCTTGCGATGCCGCGCTTGTTGTAGCGAAACTTGGGGGCTACCGAAAGGCTTGGGCCCAACCTGAGAGGGAGCGGCAAATGATCCGCGTTGCATTCATCATCGGCGACTACCCGAGCGAGGAGCGGGCGCTGCGCGAAAAAGTGGCGAAGAGCTTCTCTTCGGCCGAGGTGGAGGTCGGCATCATCTCGGTTCCACCGGCACCCTTCGGCGGGCTCGGGCCGGCGGAGATCCAGCTCGTCGCGCCCTACTATCACGCCGGCTATTTGCAGGCGGAACGCGAAGGCTACGATGCGGCTGTGCCGCTCGGCACGCTCGATCTGGGGGTCGACGGCGGGCGCTCGCTGGTCGATATTCCGATCATCGGGCCGTGCGAGGCGATGTTCCACATCGCGGCGCAGCTGGGCGACCGCTTCGGCATCATTTGCTATCACGAGTCCGTCATCCCGCGGCAGATCACGCAAACGCGCTACTACGGCATGGAGCCGTGGATCGCCGGCCGCCGCGCCTCCGGCTTCAAGCTGAAGGACATCGGCGCCAACAAGGATGTCATGATCAAGAACTTCATGACCGCAGCGCGCTCGCTGATCGACGAAGATGGGGCGGACGTGATCGTGGTGCACGGCATCACCCAATGCCCGGTGCATCTCAAGCCCGACTGGCTCGCGGGCGAGCTCGGCGTGCCGGTAGTGGAAGGCATCGGGGCGCCGATCCGCATGGCCGCACTGATGGCCGGCCTCGGTCTCAAGCACAGCCGCAAGCGCTGGCCGAAGTCGAGCGCGCGACCGCAGATGTAAGAGATCCGTCACGGCGAGGTCCCCATGCGGCGAGCCTGCCTCGCCAGTCGCGCTGATTTCGGCTAACCTCGTGGGCAACAGCCACGCCGGCCGCCAATCGGATAAAACAACAAACAAGGGAGGTTGCCTTGCCCCGCTGTCGCAAACCGGCGATTTGCGCAATCGCTTGCACGATGCTCATTGCGAGCGCGCGCTTTGCCGCGGCGCTGGCGCAGCCAGCGGCGCCATCGCCTCCACAGCCTTCGTGGATGGTTCCCGAGCTCGCCGCCGCCGCCAAGGCCGAGGGAGAGCTCATCGTCTACGGCTCGATGAACGAGGAGGAGGCGCTGCCCTATTGGCAACTGTTCCAGAACGCGAGCGGCGTCAAGGTCAACTACGTGCGCTCCTCCGACGCCAGCATCCTGGCCCGCATCGCCATCGAATATCGGGCGCGCCAGCGCAGCTGGGATCTTGTGGCCACAACGCCGGTTTATCGATTACCAGATGAAGTGCTGTTGCAGTTTACGCCGCCGGAGGCCAAGAACCTGATCCCGCAGGCGCGTTCGCCCAACGGCCGCTGGTACGGCGTGTATGGCAATTACGGTGCACCGGCCTACAACACAAATTTCGTCAAGAAGCAGGAGCTGCCGAAGACCTACGAGGAGTTTCTCAATCACAAGGAATGGGCCGGCAAGGTCGCGATCGACGCAACCGATTCCGAATGGCTGAGTGGCATATTCGACTTTTACGGCGAGGAGCGCGGGCGCAAGCTGGTGCAGGACATCGTCGCCACGCTCAGGCCGGTCGTGGTCGACGGGCATCTGGTACTCGCGCGCTCGGTCGGCTCCGGCGAATATTGGGTCGCGCTCAACAACTATGTGGGCCTCACCGTGAACGTGCTGTTGTCAGGGGCGCCGACGGATTTCTGGCCGCTCGATCCGGTCGGCCTCGCCTTCGGATCAATCGGAATCTACAGCCAAGCCCCGCACCCCAAGGCAGCGCAGCTCGCGGCCAATTTCATGCTGAGCCGCGAAGCCCAGCAGTTCCTCACCAAGAAGGGACGCCTGCCGACGCGGACAGACGTCGAGACCAATCCGCCCGGCATCATCGACCGGCTGCAGCAGAAGAAGGTGATCGTCACTATTTCCTCCGCCGAGCAGCAGAAGAAGATGCAGACGACCTTCAACGAGCTGTTCCGGTCGCGCTGAGTATCCTCAGGCTGCACGCACCCGCGCGATGAAGCCGTCCGCACCGACCCGCAAGAGCTCGCCCTGTCGGGTGAGCTCGGCCGCTGCCTGCAGGATGTCCTTGGAGGTTCGATCGGTATCAGCGGCCGCCCGGCTCACGCTGCCGATATTGGCGGAGACGTCGCGTGAGCCGCGGGCGACCTGATCGGCATTGCGCGCGATCTCGGCATTGGTTGCATTCTGCTGCTCGACCGCGGCGGCGATCGCAGCGGAAATCGCATTGATCTCGCGAACGGTGCCGCTGATCGCCTGGATTGCGGCGACCGCCTGGTTAGTGCCGCCCTGGATCGCGTGGATCTGCGTGGTGATCTCGTCAGTTGCCCGGGCGGTCTGCGCAGCGAGATTCTTCACCTCCGATGCCACCACCGCAAAACCTTTTCCAGATTCCCCGGCGCGGGCGGCCTCGATGGTGGCATTGAGGGCAAGCAAATTGGTCTGCGATGCAATCGCGTTGATCAGCTCGATCACCTCGCCGATGCGTTCGACCGCCGTCACCAAACTTTGCATCATTTCCGCGGCGCTGCCCGCTTGAGCCACCGCGCCGGCGGTGACCTTGGTGGCGGCGCCCGCCTGCTGACCGATCTCGTCGACGGATTTCGCCATTTGCTCGACCGCGACCGCAACCGAACGCACGTTGTCGAGCGCCTGTTCGGCGGCGGCGGCAACGCGCTTCGATTGCCGGTCGGTCTCGCTCGCAGCCGTGCTCATCCGGTCCGCATTCTGCTGCAGCTGCGCGGCGGCGGCCGCCACGCTGCGGGCAACACCCATGACCTCGCCCTCGAAGGAGTCCGCGAGCTGGCCCAGGGCCGCTTGCTTTTCCAGCCGCCCACGCTCCTTCTGCTCCTCGCGTTCCTGCTCCATGCGGCGCATTGACAGGGCATTCTGCTTGAACACCTCCACCGACCTGGCCATGGCACCGATGTCGTCGGAGCGGTCACGGCCCGGCACTTCCACCGCGAGGCTGCCCTTGGCAAGCTCCTGCATGGCCTGCGTCAGCTCACCGAGCAGCCGGCGCACCATCCGCAGCACCGCGCGGCTCAGCACGACGGCGAAAACGGCCGCCAGGAGACTGCCCGCGAGATAGAGGAACAGGCGCAGGCGCGCGCCGGCTCTCAGGGCTTCAGTGGTGGCCGTCAGATCATCGAGCGTCGCGCCGACCGCCGCCGACCAGACCACGCTCCGCGCCGCCATAGCGGCGCGCCAGCGGTTGGCGTCCGCCGCACCGACCTTGCCGCCGGTCGCCGCCGCGAGAACTGCGGGCCGCAGCGCGTCGATCGCGCGACCATCGGGTCCGGCGGCAAATTGCGCCAGGCGTTCGCGTACCGCGGGGGGCCCGAAGTCATCGAACTGCTCGCCGAATATCGTCTCCTTTGCCAGACCGGTAAGGACCAGCTGATAGGTTGCGGAATCGAGCGCTCCGGCATTCAGCGCCGTCTCGAGGCGGTTGGCCTCAATTTTTTCCGCGTCGTTCATTTGCATTATCGCGCTCAGTGCCAGCAACCGCTCCACCAGCTTATCTTCGTTCAGCAGATAAGCGATGCGCTGAAACAAATCCGCCAGCCCCGTGGTGATGGGTTGCAACAGGACGCCCCATCGTCTGTTATCGAGCGTTTGCGTATCGACCTTGTGGCGGAAGTCGTCGAGGTCGTTTAGTCGACGCTCGATATCGCCGATGATGCTCAGCGCCTTTACGTCCGTCAGGGTGGTGGTTGCGGCGGCATCCTTGAATGAACGAATGCTGTCATCGGAAACGGCTCGGGCGGCCATCATTTCGTTGCGCAGCGCCTGCGAGCCGTTCGCCATGAAGGCCTGGGATGCTGTCGACTCCAGATTCAGTGCCTTGACGGTCAGGGCGCTGGCTGCCGTTACGAGCTTTTCCAGCGCCCCCAGTTGCTCCACCTCGCGGTATTTGGTGACGGTCTGAAGGACCAGAATCAGGCCAAACGACATCATGGCCGACGCGGGCAGCAACACTGCCAATTGCAGGAGACGATTGAGCCCGATTTTCTGCATGGAGCACCCGGTAACCGCGTCAGTTACTGCTCGGTCCGGTCTTAGCATCTACGAAAATGTTTAAGTCTCGCTAACCAACAACAAATCTTCGGCCGCAAGATTATGAGCCTGGGACGAGGCTTTTATACGCGCTTTCACTTACAGGGGCGCTGCCGACAAAGGCAATAATCTCTAGAACACCACTTCCTCGGCGAGCGGCACATCGCCGACCTTGGCCTGCAAGGCGACCCAGGCCAGGCGGCGTGCGAGCCTGTTCTTGAAATCGACGACCGGAATCTCGGCGATCACGTCGCGGAATGCTCGATTTGCGTCCGCTGATGCGGTTCGCTCGATGATCTGGGCGCAACCGGCGAGGATGCCCTCGATCGCCTCGAAGTCCTGTCGCAGGCGGTCGAACTCCTGCAACGCAACGATGATATCGACGCCGCTCCCGCTCTCTCGTGCCACCACCAGCTGGGCGATGCGGTCGCTGGTCTCCTCAAAGCGGCCGGTCGAGTCGCGCAGCAGGCTGGCAAGGGCCGCGAGCACGGTGGGTAGTGGCAGGTCCGCGGCCGCAGCGCCCGCCTTCTCGTTCGCAGCAACATCGAGATCAGCAGACACGACACACTTCCTCGCCTACCGCTTCGCCGAAATTCCGCAGCCCTCTGCCGTCTCGCCGCCGGAGCACAGGCCGCCGCTGCGCCCGAGCAAGCCGCGCGTTACGAGAGCTTGCCCATCACCTCTTCCACCTTCTGGCGCAGCACCTGCTCTGTGAACGGCTTGACCAGATAGTTGTTCACCCCGGCCTGGGCAGCGGTGATCACCAACTCGCGGTCGCCGCGGCCGGTAATGAGGATGAACGGCAGCTTGCGCACCGCCGGATGGCCGCGTACCGCGCGGAGCAGGCCGAGCCCGTCCATCTCCGGCATGTTGAAATCGGAGATGATGAGGTCGAGCGGCTGGGCGACCGCCTTCTGGAGAGCGGCCTGGCCGTTTTCCGCCTCGTGAATGAGGCGCACCCCGATCTTCTCCAGCGCCATTCGCGTGACTTGGCGCATGCTGAGCTGGTCGTCGACGACCAGGACTTTGAGAGCTGCGGCGACAGGCATGTTCGCTACTCCTCAATTCATCCGCCCGGCTTGGGCCGGCAGACGCATTTCCCAACTACGCGGCCGTCTTAGCGCTGCCGCGAGCGGCCGCCGCTGAATATTGCGAATCCTTGTCGAGCAGGTCCGACAATTTTTCGATGTCGACGATGAACGCGACCCGCCCGTTGCCGAGGATCGTGGCGGCAGCGATTCCCGGAACGCTGCCGTAGTTCTCCTCGATGCTCTTGATCACCACCTGCTGATGACCGCAGAGCTCGTCGACCACGAGCCCGATGCGGGCACGGTCGCTGCCCTCGATCACGATAACGGTGCATTCGGCGGGCTCGCGCACAAAACCCGGAACGTCGAACACATCACCCAAGTAGACGAGCGGAACGATGCTGCCGCGGATCTGCAGGGCCCCGCAGGTTCCGACCAGCGGCCGAATATCGGTGCGGGCCGGACGGATGCACTCCACGATGGCGGAGATCGGCATGACGTAGGTCTCTTGCGCGACGCGCACGATCATGCCGTCCATGACGGCAAGCGTGAGCGGCAGCGCGAGCTCGATCGTCATGCCGCGGCCCGGTTCGGACTTCAGCGTGATTCGGCCGCCCAGATCCTGGATGTTGCGCCTCACGACATCCATGCCGACGCCGCGGCCGGAAAGATCGGAGATGACTTCAGCGGTCGAAAAGCCGGGAAGAAAGATCAGGTTGTTGATCTCGTCCGGGCTGAGCACCGCGTCGGGCGAGACCAGGCCCTTCTCGCGCGCCTTCTTCAGGACGCGATCGGAATTGATGCCCTGCCCGTCGTCGGTGATCTGAATGACAATGCGGCCGCCGCGCTGCTCGGCCGAGAGACGAATAGTGCCGGCTTCTTTCTTGCCGGACGCAAGGCGCGCCGCCGGCGCCTCGATCCCGTGGTCGATGGAGTTGCGGATGATGTGGGTGATCGGGTCGCTTAACCGTTCGATGACGGTCTTGTCGACCTCGGTGTTCTCACCCTGCATCTCGAGCTGGACCCTCTTGCCGGTCTTCACCGCCAGCTCGCGCACAAGGCGGGTCATGCGCTGGAACACGGTCTTGACCGGCTGGGCGCGCATCGACATGACGCTGTTCTTCAGCTCGCGCGTGTGATGGAAGACGTCCTCGATCCGCTGGGCGACGCGGCTCATGATGTCGGGCGGCAGATCCTGCACGACCTGGCTCAGCATGGCCTGCGCAATGACGATCTCGCCCACCATGTTGACGACGCGGTCGATCTTGTCGAGCTCGACCCGGATCGTGGTGGCGGCCGAGATTACAGCCGGCCCTGGCGCGCGCGTCTCTTTGGGCTTCTCGGGCGCGGCCGCAGCCGCGGCCGGTGACGCGGCCGGCTCCTTGGCGGACGCCGGCGGCACCGGATCGGGGTCAGGCACCAGCGCGGGCACCAAGGTGGGCGACAACTCGGGCTCGAGAAGTGCGGGCGTGAGGCTGGTCGCCGCGGGAGGCGCCGGCGAAGCCGCGGACAAAGCCTCGGTCGCCGCCTCCGCCTCCCAGAGAGGGGCCGGAGGCGGATCGACGGCGGTGACGGCGTCGAGCCCGGATGGACCCAAGTCGGTGACCTCGACATCACACATGTCCGCCACGAAGGCGAACACCCGCTCGATATCGGCTTGCGTCCATGTGGTGCGCAGCGTGCCGGACCAGCCCAAATAGCAGACGCCCGGGGAAAGCTCGGCGAGCCCCGGGAGCGCGTCCGTGTCCGCGGTGAGCTCGAGCGCGCCGAGCTTGCGCAGCTCGCCCAATAGGAACAGCGGGTCCTGGTTCGGCGGGAAGTCCGCCTTCGGGCGGAAGCTGACCGCAAAGGCGTGCTCTCCGCCTGCATCGGCAGGATCGTCGAAATCATCGACCCGCACCGGCACGAACGGAATGTCGAAATCTTCGGCCGGCGTGTCGTCGTCGGCCTCGCCTCCCTCCCCCTGGCCGATCAGAGCCTCGAGGGATGCGCGGACTTCTTCGCCATAGGCCGCCGGCGCCGGCTGGTTGGCGCGCGCCATAGCGACCAGATCCGCCAGCACATCACTGGCCGAGAACAGCACGTCGAGAATTTCGGGCGCCGTGGCCAGGCTGCCATGGCGAATGGCATCGAGGACGGTCTCGAACACGTGTGCGAACTTGACCAGATCTTCGAAGCCGAACACCCCGGCTCCGCCCTTGACCGAATGAATGGCACGGAACACGGCATTGACGGTGTCCTCCGATTCGGAACCATCACGCATGTCCGTCAGGCCGGCGTCGATCGCTTCGAGGCCCTCATTGGTCTCCTCGAAGAACGTCTGCTTCAATTCATCCCAACTCGCCATGACCCCAATCCTCGTTCGGCGCGGCCGCTCTAAGGCGAAACCTGCCTGACTATTTCCACCAACTGTGCCGGATCAAACGGCTTGACCAGCCAGCCGGTCGCTCCCGCATCCCGTCCGATGTCTTTGGTCTTCTGATCGCTTTCGGTCGACAGCACGAGGATCGGCGTATCGTCGTAGCCTGCATCTGCGCGCAGGTGCCTGATCACGCCGTAGCCGTCGAGCTTGGGCATGTTGATGTCGGTGATGACCACGTCGACTCGCTCCCGGCTCAGCACGTCGAGCCCGTCCTGGCCATCGACGGCCTGCAGCACGTCATAACCGGCGTCCACCAGCGTGAAGCGCAGCATGTCGCGCATGGTCTTGGAATCGTCGATGGTGAGGATTCTTTTTGGCCGCGGCTCCGCGCCTGTTTCGCCCGCGTCGTCCACCGGTACCGCCACGGCGGCCGCAGCGACTGCGGCCGGCTCGTCGTTGCAGGGTTCGGGCGCCGATCGCGCCGAGGATTCCGCCACGATCGGCGCGGTCGCCGGCTTTGCATTGCCGACCCGCTGCCAGGAGAGCGCTGCATCGTCGAAGGCGGTGCAAAAGGCAGCCGACGGATCCACCACGGCAATCCTTTCGCTCGATTGCAACGCGGCGAGGATCACTTGCATGCCGGGCAGCAGCAGATTTTCCACCTTCGACGCGTCGATATTGCAGGCACGGCCGCCCGCCAGGCATCGCCGCAGTGTAGCCTGAAGGGCTTGCGCGGCCGCCAAGTCCAGCACTGCTGGCAGCGTGACGTTCTCCGCATCGGCGGTTTGCTCAATGGCATGCATTTATCACACTCCCGTGGCCCTCGCCGGCATCGCTCGACCCCGGCGCCATTCGCACGAATCGCCTCACAGCCGCGCTCCAACCGAAGCCTTGTCGACGCACCGCTCGATGATGGCGCCGGCGATTTCGGTCAGCGGATATTGTCGCTCGACGGCGCCGCGTTCGAAGGCGACGCGCGGCATGCCGTAGATCAGCGATGTCGCTTCGTCCTGCCCGATCGTGCTTGCGCCAGCCTTGCGCAGCTCCAACAGACCTTCGGCGCCGTCCTTGCCCATGCCGGTCAAGATCACCCCGATGATTTTCGGCCCCGCGGCCTTCGCGCCAGAGCGGAACAGAACATCGACCGAAGGGCGGTGACCGCAGACCGGCGGCCCGTCGTGCAGGCGGCAAACATAGCTCAGGCCCTCGCGGTGCAGCTCGAGATGATGCGCACCGGGAGCAATGTAGACGCAGCCAGGCTGGAGGCGCAGGTTGTCGGCGGCTTCGCTCACCGACATCGGACACTCGCGATTGAGCCGGTTGGCGAATGCAGAGGTGAATCGCTCCGGCATGTGCTGGGTCACGAGCGTCGGCGGACAGTCAGCCGGCATGTCCATGAGCACAGTCTTGAGGGCTTCGACTCCGCCGGTGGAAGCCCCGATCAGAAGGATCTTTCCGGTCTGCCGGTTGAGGGCTTGGCGCTGCGGCGCCCGCGGACGGACCTCTGCGGGGCGTGCGCGCACGCGCGTCCTGGCGGCAGATTTGACCTTGGCGCGGAGCTCTTCTGCGAGCGCCGCCATTGCGGCTCCAGCCGGATTGACCGGCTTGGCCACGAAATCCACCGCGCCAGCTTCCAGCGCTTCCAGGGTCGTTTCGGTACCGGCCTGCGTGAGCGTCGAAATCATGACCACCGGCATCGGTCGCAGCGTCATGATCTTGCGCAGGAACGTAAGCCCATCCATGCGCGGCATCTCCACGTCGAGCGTGATGACGTCAGGATTGAGCGCCTTGATCTTCTCCCGCGCGATCAGCGGGTCGGGGGCGGCGTCGACAACCTCTATCTCCGGATCCTGCGACAGCAACGAAGTCAGCAGCTGGCGCATGAGCGCCGAGTCGTCGACGATGAGAACACGTGTCGTCATCACTGCTTCCCCTTCGGACTAAACAATTGAACGGCACCCGACACTATCTTGCGGTTCTTCATGCCGTAGAGTTGAACCTCGCCGGCCTTCTCCTTGGTCGTGGTCAGCCGCTTGGCGTATTCGGACTCCTCGCGGACGATGGATTCACGATCGCCGCCGGTCAGCAGCTTGCGCACCACGCGGCCGGTTGACGGAAAGTACTGGATGCGCCGCGGATAGGCGCCGCCGAGATCATGCGCGGAGCAAGACAGTCCTTCGTCCTCGAGATAGCGCAGCACGAATTCCGCATTCTGCGTGCCGATTTGGTTGCGGGTGTCGGTCACGTTTCCGCCGCCGAAGACCTTCACCTCCATCCGCTCGCGCGGCACGCCGACTTTGATCAGCTCGTTGATGAGCTTCTCCATGGCGAAGTTCCCGTAGCGGGTCGATTGCTGATCGTTGCCCCACTGGCCGGCCGCGTCGCTGGCGAGCATGAAATGATTCATGCCGCCGATGCCGGTCTCAGGATCGCGAATGCAGGCCGAGACGCAGGAGCCGAGCACCGTGACGATGACCTCGTCGGCCCGGGTGGTGATATAGAAGCGCCCGGGCAGCACCTTGATGGTCCAGCTCGCGCTCACCGGATCGTAGAATCCACGCTCGGATTCGCTTCCGGAGAGCGTAGCGCGCATCAGCGTTGCGGTGTCGCCGCTCACGCATCCCTCCGGTAGATCGTGCGGCCCATGAGCCGCAGGCCGGCATGGGTCCCAAGCAGCGATTCCGAATGTCCGATATAGAGCATGCCGCCCGGCCTGATCAGCCGAACCAAGCGATCTATCAGCTTGGATTTTGTAGGAGCGTCGAAATAGATCATCACGTTGCGGCAGAAGATCGCGTCGAACGGCCCTTTCATCGGCCAATGCGACATGAGGTTGAGCTGCCGGAACGTGATCAGCGCGCGCACATCGTGCGCGACCTTGAGGGTGGCGCCGTCGCTCCCCGGCACCGGCTGGAAATAGCGGCAAAAAGCGTCCGGAACGTTGTCGAGAGATTCGGCCGGATATTCCCCGCGGCTCGCCTTGGCCAACACGTCGGTATCGATATCGGTGGCAAGGATCTTCACGTCGTGGCGTGCGATCTCGGGCAGCTCGCGGCGCAGCACCAGCGCGATCGTGTACGGCTCCTCGCCGGTCGAGCAGCCTGCGGACCAGACCCGCAGCCGGCGCGGGGACCGCTTCTGATCCTGCTCGGCGAAAATCTCGTGCACCGCCTTACGGAAATGGGTGAAATGGTGTGCTTCGCGGAAGAACTGCGTGTGATTGGTCGATATTGAGTTGATGAAGCGCTCGACCTCGTCGCCGCCGCTGCTTTCGAGATATTGCCGATATTCGCCGAACGAGCTGAGGCCAAGCGCGCGCAGCCGTCGCGACAAACGGCTATAGACAAGATTGCGCTTGCTGTCGGAGAGCGAAATTCCGGCATGCTTGTAGGCAAGCCCGGCCAGGAACTCGAAGTCGCCCTTCGAGAATGCAAATTCTCGCAACGGATCGGCCGCGGGAGCGCCGGCATCTGCCGAACCTCCCGCGGCCGCACGGGCCAATGCCATCCTAGAATTCCTTCCAGTCCGGATCCTCCGCCAGAGCGGTGGCGACAGCGGCCTGCATGCGGCCGACCGGACCACCCCGCCGGCCGTTCACGGCCGCAGCCGCGGTCGCCGCAGACACCGCCTTGCGTGCTGCCGGCACGGGGGCCGTGCGCTTGGAGGCTTCGGCGGCGGGGCGCGCCGCCGGCGCCGGAGCAGCATGCACGACGTGCTCCTCAGCCTGCTCCTCGAGCTGGAAAAAGGCGACTTTCTGGTTCATCGCCACCGACTGGTGCTCCAACGTCTTGGCGGAGGCGGCGTTCTGCTCGACCAATGCCGAGTTCTGCTGCGTCACCTCGTCCATCTGGGTGAGCGCCCGGTTGATCTGGTCGATGCCGGTCGACTGCTCGTGGCTCGCGGCGGCGATCTCCGCCACGATGTCGGCCACCTGCTTGATCGAGGCCAGGATCTCGGTCAGCGAGGTGCCGGCCTGGTTGACCAGCCCGACCCCCTCCTGCACCTGGCTCGACGAGTTGGTGATCAGGTCCTTGATGTCCTTGGCGGCCTGCGAGGAGCGCTGCGCCAAGCTGCGCACCTCCGAGGCCACCACCGCAAAGCCGCGCCCGGCATCGCCGGCCCGCGCAGCCTCCACCGCCGCATTGAGCGCGAGCAGGTTGGTCTGCCGGGCGATCTCGTCGATCACCCCGATGATGTCGGAAATCTTGCGCGAGGATTCCTCGATCCGCGCCATGGCGTTGACCGCCTTCGCCACCACCTGGCCGCCGCGGTCCGCCACCTCGCGCGAGCCCGAGGTCAGCTGGTTGGCCTGCAGAGCGTTCTCGGCGTTCTTCTTCACGGTCGCCGACATTTCCTCCATCGAAGCCGAGGTCTCCTCCAGGCTCGCGGCCTGCTCCTCGGTGCGCTGCGACAGGTCGGTGGTCGAGGTCGCGATCTCGGCCGCCGCGTTCGACACTTCACGACCCACCGCCTTGATGTCCGCGATCGTGGAGGCGATGCGATCGGCCATCGAATTGGCGTCGTTCTTCAGCACGCCGAAGATGCCCTGGTAGTCGGCGGTGATGCGGCGGCTGAAGTTTCCTTCCGCCAGCGCGCCGAACATCTGCGCGAGGTCCTCCATGGTGTTGGCGACGTTGTCGCACAACGTGTTCATCGCGCTGCCGAGGTTTAGGATGAAGCCGTCCTTGCCTTCAAGCGACACGCGCTTGGAGAAGTCGCCCACCACCGCGGCCTTGACGATGCCGCCGATGGCGGCCTCGAACTCGTCGGTGAGCTTCTGCATGGCGGCTTGCCGCTCCTCGGCGGAAGCCTTCTCGGCCGCCGCCTGCTCGGCTTCCATCTGCTCCATGCGGATGAGGTTTTCCTTGAAGGTCTGAGCCGCGCGGGCGTTGTCGCCCACTTCGTCACCGCGGGTCGTGAACGGCACCTCGACGCTGTGATCTTTGGTCAACGACGTCAGCACCTCGGCCATCTTGCGCATCGGCCGGGCGATCGCGATCGACCCGTAGGCGGCCGAGCCGATCAAGGTCAGCACGGCGACGATCCCGAAGCCCAGCGCAAGCCGCTCGGTGGACGTCATGGTCTGCGTCAGCGTGTCGACCACCGCTGCAGTCGCCTTCTCGGAGTTCGCGACTTCATCAGAGAGGATCTTCTCGGCCTCGGTGGCGATCGGAGCTGCGGTCTCCCGCATCAAGCGATTGGCCTCGCTGTCGAGATCACCGATCTGCTCGGTAAATTCGCGCGCCTCGGTCGTGGTGGCGCCCATCCGCTGTGCCTGCAGCGAGAAGATCTGGGCGTTCATGTCGGCGATCTTCTCGACCAGTTGCACGTATTGATCCTGGAGCCCCTTGACTTTCTTGACCCAGGTCTGACCGTCGCCGGGCTTGACCATCTCGATCAGGCCCCCGACAGTTCCATCGGCCGCCTTCTGCCGGGCGTGGAAATAGTCCATCGCCTGCTTGGAGGCATCGAGCGACAGCGATAGCCGCATATCGCGCAGCCCGATCTCCAGAGCGCGGAACTGGGCGCGCAGGTCGGTGGCCATCTGCGAGATCTTCGCCTGCGCGGTGGCGTCGTCGACGGCGCTGCGGACGGTCGAGTTTCCGACCATCATCACGATGATCATGCCGGCCATCAGCATGATGCCGAGGCCGGAGGTGATGATCAGCTTGGTTCCTATGCTCAACTTGTTCAGCCGCAGCATTGTCTTGGTCTCCTTGGGATTTTGACGCCGGGGCCCAGACCGGCGAAGAGTGTTCGTGGTTCTCATGTCGGCGCGCGACCCGCTGGCGGCCGACCTAAGGTGTCATGCGGCGGCGACCGATCTCGATTCGGAATTCGGGGCGTCCGTCGCGGAGAACTGCTCGGCCAACAAATTGGGCAGATCGACCAGCGCGATCATGGTGCCGTCGATGGTGACGAGTCCGGAGAGGAAGTCGACGCGCGAGGTCCGCGCGATCTGCGGCACCGGCTGCACCTGCGAGGCTTCGAACGAGAGGATGTCGAGCACGCGGTCCGCCAAGAGGCCGATCAGCCGCTGCTCGACCTGCACCACGATCACGATGTGCAGCGGCGTCGCCTCGGTCTTGCCCTGACCGAAGCGGCAGCGCAGATCGATGATCGGAACCATGACGCCGCGCAGGTTGAGCACGCCGCGCACGTAGTCGGGCTGCTTGGGCAGGTGGGTGATCTCAGTCCAACCCTTGATCTCGCGCACCGCCATGATGTCGACGCCGTATTGCTCCTCGCCGATCGAGAAGCTGATGAACTCGACGCGGCCCGAGCTCACCGATTCATTGTGGTTCGAGCGCCAATCGTCCTGGCCCGCGGAACCCTTCGAGGTAGCTTGCAATGCAGGTTCTTTGCTCACGCTGTTTCCCATTGGAAAGTGGGACGCGCACAAGACGCGCCCCGCGCAGACCGCCTTGTATGAAGATCAGGGTCCGCGACGAAGGACTCTCACGGACCAATGACTTCGGTGCCCGCCTGCACGATGCATGAGGAACATTGACAACCGGTTAGCAACCTGCGCGATTTCGACAAATCGCCGCGTCTTCGTCGCATCTTTTCTGATATTTGCATGCAGGCGAGCAGGCGCGGATGGATGCGCAATCGCGCAAAATGAAATCGGGCCGCCGCACTTGCGGGTGCGCCGGCCCGGTTGGGAACCGGTCGCCCGGCCCTAACGCGTTGGCGAGTCCTGAACGACCGCCGCGCTCGAATGCTTTTAGAATTCCTTCCAGCCCGGATCTTCCGCCACGGCGGTGGCGACGGCCTGCATGCGGCCGAGGGGACCACCGCGCCTGTTGCCGCCGGCGGCGGCGACCTGGCGGGCCGGCGCCATTTCGCGCGACAGCGGCTTGGCGTTGCTCGCCGCCACCGGCGTGCGTGGCTTGGCGGCGCGTTGCTCCGCCATGTCGTCGATCCGGAAGAACGCGACCTTCTCGTTCATGGCCGTCGACTGGTGCTCCAGCGTCTTGGCGGAGGCGGCGTTCTGCTCGACCAGCGCCGAGTTCTGCTGCGTCACCTCGTCCATCTGGGTGAGCGCCCGGTTGATCTGGTCGATGCCGGTCGACTGCTCGTGGCTCGCGGCGGCGATCTCCGCCACGATGTCGGCCACCTGCTTGATCGA